>Ga0081539_10003289_pt1 | contig 20230 bp, 19 predicted proteins | sample TabmetS4T2R2_FD_71023 | JGI IMG/M metagenome (GOLD analysis project Ga0081539, IMG submission 71023) | Tabebuia heterophylla rhizosphere microbial communities from the University of Puerto Rico - S4T2R2 | ecosystem: Host-associated > Plants > Roots > Rhizosphere ...
GGAAGATGCCTTTGAAATCCTTCGGGCGCAGCGAGCCGTCCTTCACTTTGGCCCCGGTCACCGCGTTCTTCTTCAGCTGCCGGGCGCCGACGCTTTCCTTGCCGAGCTGGCCGACCGCGAACGCGGTGCCGCCGCAGAGGACGACGAAGGCGAGCAGGGTCACCATCACGTTGGCGTAGCTCAGGTGACGGCGCAGCCCCCTCATCCCCTCTCAGTCTAGGCTGCCACGCGATGAGATTGGTTACCTACGACGCGGGGGACGGCGGCCGGGCCGGGGTGCTCGAGGGCGACAAGGTCGTCGACGCCTGGGCGCTGCTCGGCGAGCCGCACCGGGGCGGGCTGCGCGAGCTGATCGCGGCGGAGCGGATCGAGGAGCTGCGCGGCCGCCTTGGGGATTCCGGCTCCCCCTCGCACCCGCTCGCGGCGGTGGCGCTGGCGCCGCCGATCCCCGACCCCGAGAAGATCATCTGCATCGGGCTCAACTACAAGGAGCACGCGGCCGAGGTCGGGGCGGAGCCGCCGGCCCACCCGATCGTCTTCGGGAAGTACCGCAACGCGCTGGTCGGCCCCGGGGCGACGGTGGCGCTGCCGGCCAACAGCACCAAGGTCGATTACGAGGCCGAGGTCGCCTTCGTCGTCGGCCGCCGCGCCAAGGACGTCGCCGCCGAGGACGCGCTCGACTACATCGCCGGCTACACGCTGCTCAACGACCTCTCGGCCCGCGACCTGCAGGGCCGCACGCCGCAGTGGATGCCGGGCAAGATCTTCGACGGCTCGGCGCCCTGCGGCCCGACCCTGGTCACCCCCGAGGAGGCCGGCCCGGCCGACGCGATCGGGATCAAGTTGACCCTGAACGGCGAGACGATGCAGGACTCCGACACCGGCGACCTGATCTTCGGGATCCCGGAGCTGATCGCCGACCTCTCCTCGCTGATGACCCTGGAGCCCGGCGACGTCGTCGCCACCGGCACCCCGCCGGGAGTCGGGATGGGGCGCGAGCCACGGGTCTGGCTCGCCCCCGGCGACGAGGTCGTGATCGAGTCGCCGACCCTCGGCCGGCTCGTCACCCAGTTCGCCTAGCGCCGAGCATCGCGTGGTTCCTTTGTCCGGTGTAACCGGACAAAGGAACCACGCGATGAATTAGTGGCGCGGGCCGGGCGGGATCTCGTAGGCCTTCGCCGGCAGCTTCGCCGAGAGCGGCCGGGTCGCCGGCTTGGCGCGGCCGGCGGCGCTGGCGCTCACCCGGGCCGACCAGCGCACCGGCTCGGGGTCGTAGGCGAGCAGCGCCCGCCAGGTCTCGGTGCCGATCTGGCCGTCGACCCGCATCCCCTTCTCCTCCTGGAAGTCCCGCACCGCCGCCCGGGTCATTTTCCCGAAGATCCCCGTGACCGGGACCTCGTGGCCGGCGCTGTTCAGGTGCTGCTGGGCCCAGACGACCATGTCGCCGCGGGCGCCTTTCTTCAGCAGCGGGTGTTCGGTTGTCGGCCGGTAGCCGACGACCGGCTTGAGGGCGCTGCGCGCCGCCAGCGCCCCCCACTCGCGGCCGCTCGTCTCCTGCCAGTCCCACCAGTTCGGCGCCACCCCGCCGTGGCTGGCCGAGTAGCGGCGGAACTGCATCAGCTGCGCGTTGCCCGGCTGTTCGTAGGTCTGGCCGAGGGGATAGATCGGGTGGCCCCAGATGCGGTTGTAGAGGTAGGTGTGCTCGAAGACCTCGCGGACCGTGACGCCGATCGTCTTCCAGTACATCTGCGGCGTGTTGAAGGTGGCGCCGCCCGGGCCGAAGAAGACCGAGTAGGGGTAGGAGGGGTGGTAGTCGACGTAGGGGAAGCCGGCGAGCCCGATCGGGTAGGCCGCCCCGGCGGCGGCGCGCAGCTTGCGCATGTAGAGGTCGGCGGCGGCGTACTTGCCCTCGTAGTCGGCCTCGGCATCGATCACGAAGCAGTCGGCGCCGCGGGCGATCGAGGCCGCCGCCACCTGCGCCTCCGCCGCCGGCCGGTCGCCGTAGACGAACTGCCATGCGCAGACGTCGAGGCCGCCGCGCTTCAGCCGCCCGATCAGCTGGCGGTTGAACTGCGACCAGACGTCGCCGCCGTCGCCGGACTTGATGTAGACGGTGCCGATCCCGGCCGCTTTGGCGCGGGCGATCATCGCCGGGACGCTGCCGCCCTCGGACTTCGAGACGTACCAGATCCACATCCCCTGGCGGTCGAACGGCGTGTTGCCGGGGGCGACGGCTTCGCTCTCGCCGCCGGCGCCGCCGGTCCCGGCTTCGGCCGCGCCGGCCGGGACTGCCGCGCAGGCGAGCAGCGCCAGGCTCGCCCCGAGCAGGGCCAATCCGCGCCGCCAGTGAATCCGTCGCATCCTCACTAAGCCTGGCAACACGCGCCCCCCGCCGAGGTCGCGCCAAATCCCCGGCAAGATCCCATGCGCCGTTGGGTGGTCGCCATTTGTTCCGCATACCGGAACAAATGGCGACCACCCAACCCCGATCAGGAGATTCGATGCAACCGATCGGGGATGGACTTCGTATGGAAGGCCCATGAAGATCGCGATCGTCGGCAGCGGCGTCTCCGGCCTCGTCGCCGCGCACAAGCTGCATCGCGAGCACGAGATCACCGTCTACGAGGCGGCGCCGCGGCTCGGCGGCCACACGCACACGGTCCCAGTCGAGGACCCCGCGGGGGAGCTCTGGATCGACACCGGGTTCATCGTCTTCAACGACCGCAACTACCCCAACTTCGAAGCCCTCCTAAAAGAGTGCGGGGTCGGGTCCCAGCCCTCGCACATGGGCTTCTCGGTCGCCGACGGGCGCGGCCGCTTCGAGTACTCGGGCACCCCCTGGGGCCTCTTCGCCCGCCCCGCCCACCTGCTCAGCCCCAGCTTCCTCGGGATGCTGCGCGACTGGCGCCGCTTCAACCGCGAGGCGCGGGAGCTGATCGGGATGAACGGGACCGCGCCCTCGCTCGGCACCTGGCTCGAGCAGCGCGGCTTCTCCCGCCACTTCATCGACCGCCTGATCGTCCCCCAGGCCGCCGCCGTCTGGTCGGCGGACCCGGAGCAGATGTGGAGCTTCCCGGCCAGCTTCATGGCCGAGTTCTTCGACAACCACGGCATGTACAGCCTGCGCGACCGGCCGCAGTGGCGGACCGTGCGCGGCGGCTCGCGCAGCTACGTCGAGGCGATCTCCGCCCCCTGGCGCGACCGCGTGCGGCTCGGCGCGCCGGTGCGGCGGATCCAGCGCTTCGCCGACGGGGTGCGGATCGCGGCCGCGGGCTGTGAGACCGAGCGCTTCGACCAGGTCGTGATCGCCACCCACTCCGACCAGGCGCTGCGGATGCTCGCCGACCCGAGCCGGGCCGAGCGCGAGCTGCTCGGCGCGATCCCCTACCAGCGCAACGAAGCGGTCCTGCACACCGACAGCTCGCTGATGCCGCGGCGCCGCCCGGTCTGGTCGAGCTGGAACTTCCACCTCTGCGAGGGGCCGCCGCGCGGCAGCACAGTCACCTACTGGATGAACAACCTGCAGCGACTGCGAACGAAGACCGACTACTTCGTCACCCTGAACCGCGGCGAGGAGATCGATCCGGCGCGGGTGATCCGGCGACTCACCTACGACCACCCCACCTACACGCGCGAGGGCGTTGCCGCGCAGGCGCGCCACGGCGAGATCAGCGGCGTGCGCCGCACCCACTACTGCGGGGCCTACTGGGGTTGGGGCTTCCACGAGGACGGCGTCGTCAGCGGCCTGCGGGTCGCGCGGCGGATCGCGGAGGAAGGGCGGGAAGCGGTGGCTCCCTCCCCGCCCCCCTCCGCGACCGCCGGCGCCGCCGAAAAACTCGCCGCGTGAGCGCCACCGCCACGCCCGCCGGGTGGTCGCCATTTCATTCGCATAGCGAGGGAAATGGCGACCACCCAACTTCCGCGTCGGCCGTTTACGAGGGCTGGGTGCGGCACCGGCGGTTCGAGCCGGTCGAGCACTCGTTCCGCTACCGGTTCTTCCTCATGTACCTGGACCTGGACGAGCTGCCGGGCGTGCTCGATCCCTTTCCGGGCTGGTCGGCGCGGCGGCCCGCGCTCGCGCGCTTTCGCCGCGAGGACTTTCTCGGCGACCCGGAGCGGCCGCTGGCCGAGTGCGCGCGCGAGGAGGTCGAGGCGCAGACCGGCTCCCGCCCGACCGGCCCGGTCCGCCTGCTGGCCGGCCTGCGCTACCTCGGCCACGCCTTCAACCCGGTCTCCTTCTACTACTGCTTCGACCCGGCCGGCGCGCGCGTCGAGGCGGTCGTCGCCGAGGTCGAGAACATCCCCTGGGGCGAGCGCCACGCATATGTGCTTGACCGCGGCCGGCGCACGGGTACGGTTCTCTCTGACGAGCTCGAGAAGAGCCTGCACGTCTCGCCCCTGATGAGCATGGACCAGACCTACGCCTTCCGCGCCACCGAGCCCGGCGAGCGCCTCGCCGTGCACATCGAGTCGCGCCCGCACGCCGCCGGTGGCGGCGACGACGGGGGCAAGGCGTTCGACGCCACCCTCAGCCTGCGCCGCCGCGAGCTCTCGCGGCCGCTCCTTGCCGGCCTGCTCGCCCGCTACCCGGCGATGTCTCTGCAGGTAGTGGCGAAGATCTACGCGCAGGCGGCCCGACTGAAGCTGAAGGGCGCCCGCTACCACCCGCACCCGCAGGGGCGGCGCCCGAAAGGGTTCATCGCGCCGTGAGGGACGCGCTGTCGCGGGCCGCGGTCAGCACCGTGCTCGGCCGCGTCAGCAGCGGCCAGATCGAGGTGATCGAGGGCGGCCGCAGCCGCGTCTTCGGCCCCGACTCGGCGGAGCTGCGGGCGACGGTGACGATCAACGACCCGGCCGCCTGGCGCGGGCCGCTGCGCGGCAGCGTCGGGCTCGGCGAGGCCTACGTCGACGGGCTCTGGGAGACCGACGACCTCGTCTCCCTGATCCGGATCGCCGCCGCCGAGCTGCACGAGCTCGACGGCCTGCGCGGCGCCGTCGCCCGCCCCCGCGGCGCCCTGCACAAGCTGCGCCGCCTGGTCCCCGAGAACACCAGGCGCGGCGCCCGCGAGAACATCTCCGCCCACTACGACCTCGGCAACGAGCTCTTCGCCGCCTTCCTCGACGAGCGGATGATGTACAGCTGCGCCTACTACCCGCGCGCCGACGCGACCCTCGAGGAAGCCCAGCTGGCCAAGCTCGACCGGATCTGCGACCGGCTCCAGCTCGGCCCCGAGAACCACCTGCTGGAGATCGGCACCGGCTGGGGCGGGATGGCGATCCACGCCGCCAAGCGCAGCGGCTGCCGGGTGACGACGACGACGATCTCCCGCGCCCAGCACGAGCTGGCCTCCCAGCGGGTCCGCGAGGCCGGGCTCGAGGACCAGGTGACGGTGCTGCTCGAGGACTACCGCGACCTCAAGGGCCGCTATGACCGGCTGGTCTCGGTGGAGATGATCGAGGCGGTCGGGTGGCAGTACTTCGACGAGTACTTCCGCCGCTGCGACCAGCTGCTGAGCGACGACGGCGCGATGCTGCTGCAGGCGATCACGATCGGCGACCGCATCTACGAGGTCGAGAAGGCGGCCAAGAGCTTCGCCAACACCCACGTCTTCCCCGGCGGCTGCCTGCCCTCGGAGGGGCTGATCGCCAACTGCCTGCAGCGGGTGACGAACATGCGCCAGGTCTGGATCGAGGACATCACCGCCCACTACCCGCCGACTCTGGCGACCTGGCGCGAGCGCTTCTTCGCCCACTGGGAAAAGCTCCGCGGCGCGGGCTACGACGAGCGCTTCCGCCGCCTCTGGGACTTCTACCTGAGCTCCTCGGAGGCGGGCTTCCGCGAGCGCCGGATCGGCGACATCCAGGCGCTGTTCGCGAAGCCGGGCTGGCGATGAGCGAGGCGCTGCTCCTGATCCACGGGCTCGGCGGCTCGGGCCAGGTCTGGGACCCCGTGCTGCCGCTGCTGGAGACCGAGCGCGAGGTCGTCGTCCTCGACATGCCCGGGTTCGGCCGCGAGCCCTCGCTGCCCGACGACGTCGAGCCGACCGCCGCCAACCTGGCCGCGAACCTGAACGAGCGCTGCCGGGCGCTGGGGATCGAGCGCCCGCACGTCGCCGGCAACAGCCTCGGCGCCTGGGTCGGCCTCGAAATGGGCCGCTTCGGCTGGGCCGCCTCGGTCACCGCCCTCTCCCCGGCCGGTCTCTGGCGGGCGCCGCTGGGGCCGCGCAAAGGCGACACCCGGCGCTGGGCGCGGCGGCTGCGGCCGCTGATCTGGACCGCGCTCTGGATCCCGCCGATCCGCCACCGGATGGGCTCGACCTTCGCCGGCCACCCGGAGCGGATCCCGACCGACGCCGGCCGCGCCCTCGTCCTCGGCTGGATCGACGCCGCCGGCTACGACGGCGCCAATAAGGCGATGCGCACCCACCTATTCGACCCAGCCGGCTACCCCGAGGACGTGCCGGTGACGATCGCCTGGGGCGAGCTCGACCGCCTGGTCGGCCCGCCGAAGCCGGAGCGGCGGCCGGCCGGCGCCCGCTTTATCGTCCTCGAGGGCGTCGGCCACACGCCGACCTGGGACGACCCGGAGCTGATTGCCCGTACGCTCTTGGAAGGAAGCCGAACCAAGGAGAGACTTTGATCGTCGAGAGAACTGAGAACCCGAACTGGCTGTCGAACGCCTACCTGGTCGCCGACCCCGAGCGCGGGACCGGCGTGCTGATCGACGGCAACGACGACCTCGACCCGCTGCTGGAAAAAGCCGAGCGCGAGGGGATCGAGATCAGCCACGTCCTCGTCACCCACCCCCACCCCGACCACGTCGCCGGCCTTAGCGAGGCGCGCGCGAAGCTCGGCAACCCGCCGCTGGTCGCCCACGCCGACACCGCCGCCGAGCTCGACGACGAGGTCGCGGTCGTCCTCGGCGACGGCGACAAGCTCGACGCCAACGGGATCGAGGTCGAGGCGCTCTACACGCCCGGCCATGCCGCCGGCCACCTGGCGCTGCTGGTCAACGGCACCGACCTCTTCACCGCCGACGTCCTCTTCAAGGGCACGGTCGGCGGGACGATGGCGCCCGGCGCCAGCGGCTTCGACGACCTCCAGGCCTCGGTGATGCGGCTGATGGAGCTGCCGCCGGAGACCGTCGTCCATCCCGGCCACAAGGAGCCGACGACGATCGGCGAGGAGTTCGCCGAGAACCCGTTCGTGCGGATCTGGCGCGGGATCGACTCGACCGGCGAGGAGGAGGTCACGGTCTGGGACCGGCCGGCGACGCTGAAGCTGTGGGCGCCCGACTACGACGGCGGCAACAAGGCCTGGATCGTCTTCGGCGACTCCGGCGAAGAAGCGATCGTCGGCGGCAGCCAGGTGGTCCGCGACCGCTAGCGGCAGCCACCTTCGGGTGGTCGCCATTTCAACCGGTATCCGGTTGAAATGGCGACCACCCACCTCCCGCGGCTAGCGGATGACGGCCTCCATCAGGATCCAGCAACCGTTGGCGTCGGTGGCGCCCTGGAAGGCGCCGCCTTTCGCGAGTGCAGGGGTGAAGAGCAGGGTGTTGTGGCCACCCGAGGAGCAGCGGACCATCGAGGCGACGTTGCCGCGCAGGGCGAGCTGCTGGCCCTTCTTGACCGGGATGTTCACGTTGAACGTCTCGATCTTGTATTTGCCGCTTTCGTAGTTGGCTTCGGTCTGGCCGGCGAAGCTCAGCTTCGGGCCGGTGTAGGTGACCTTGGCCTTGGTCGCGCCGAGCGTCGTCGAGGCCGAGTGCTTGACCGTGGCGATCTGCGGGCGGAAGCTGCCGGCGTCGGCGGCGATGATCCGGATCTGCTTGATCATCCCGGTCTTCGGCGCCAGGTGGCCGCCGTCGGGCCGACCGTAGGCTTCCTCCTGGACCATCGTGCAGGGGCCGGACATGCACTGGATGCCGGGGGAGCCGTTGGACGGCTGCACGGTCGGGTTCAGCTTCGAGCCGAACTTGACCGGCGCGGCGGCCATGCCGGAGGCCGGGGCGACGATCATCGCGGCGAAGGCGAGCAGCGCGATCGCGAAGCCCAGTCGGCGGGCGAACTTGGTGCTGAGGGTGGGGGCGGTGTGGGTCATCGGGGTTCTCCTTTGTTCAGTTGGTTGGCGTTTGTGCCGTGCACCAACCTTCGCCCCGAACCAGGGCCGCTCCCAGACACCCCAGGGGTGAACCTCCCCACCCCCTTCACCCGTCTGGTGGTCGCCATTTCCCGCCCCTACGGGGTGAAATGGCGACCACCCGGGCTGCGCCGCTCAGTTCTTCGCGGGGAGGATGCGGAAGGCGTAGCGGTTGCCCGCCTTGCGGCTGAAAGTCGACTCGGCGAGGCCCGCGGAGTCGACGGCGCGGGCGATCACGACGTAGCGGCCCGGCGCCAGGTTCTTCTTCAGCTTGAAGCTCCATTTCGCCTTGCCTTTGACGGTCAGCCAGCGCGGTTCGCACGGTTTCCCCCGCTGCTTTTTCGCCGGCTTGAACTTCGCCCTGGCGTTGGCCATCCGCAGGCATTTTTTGCCCGCCTTTTTCGTCACCGCGATCTGGACCCGGGCGATCGACCCGTCGGGGTCGTCGGCGGTGCCGACGAAGCCGCGCAGCCGGTTCGCCCGCAGTTTCTTCGGCACCTTCTTCATCCGCGCGTGCGGCGCCTGGTTGAGCGGCGGTTTCGGGTCTTTGTCGCCGAGGTAGCGGCTGACGACGATTTCGGTGTTGCCACCGCCGATGTAGGCGCGGGCGTTGAAGACCAGCCGTTCTTCGGCGTCGAGCACCGCGCCCTCGAACGATTCGCCGAACGCGGCGGTTTCGCCGGAGACGACGGTGCCGCCGGCCCCGAAGCCGGGATCGAGCGTCCCGTTCGGTTCCAACCGGGCGACCGCGCGTCCGGGAGTGCCGTTGACGTTGAGCGCGAAGTCGTAGGGGCCGGCAATCAGCAGCTTGCCGGTGGGCGCGACCTCGATCGCGCCGGCGTACTCCGAACCCGGCCCGAACTGGTGACTGAACCAGCCGGCTTTGCCGAAGCTTTCGTCGAGCTGGCCGTCGGCGAGGAAGCGGGCGACGACCATCTTCGCGTCGTTACTCGGGGAAGCCTGGTCGTAGCCGTAGCCCGAGGCGACGATGCGCCCGTCGGCCAGCAGCTCGAAGTCGCTGATCCGACCGCCGAGGTTGCTTTCAGTGCCGCCCGAGGGAACCGGGACTTCGACCAGCCCGTCGCCGCCGCCGAAAGCGGGGTCGCGGCTTCCGGCCGGCAGCAGCTGGACCAGCGTGAACCCTTTGCCGGCGCCGGCCGCGTTGGCATCGCCGACAAGTACCCGGCCGTCGGCCAGCATCGCCGCCGCCACGCCCTGGTCGCTTTTCGGGACCGTGCTCTCGGTCGTGACGCCATCGCCACCGAAGTAGCCGGTGTCGGGCAGCCCGTTGGACCCGAGCACCGCGAGGGCGACGGCCCCGTCGCTGGGCGTGCGCGCTTCGCCGGTAGCGACGATCCGCCCGCCGGGACCGAGCGCCAGCGCTTCGGCGCGATCCTGTTCGGTCCCGACCGGGAAGACCTCGTTGCCGTCGCCGCCGCCGAAGCTGAGATCGGGCGAGCCGTCGGCGTTGAGCCGGGCGACCATGAAGTCGTAGGTGGTCGCGCCTTTGGCCGAACCGGCGACGACGATCTTGCCGTCGGGCTGGAGCAGGACAGCGCGCGCTTCGCTGGCTTCGGAGCCGAGTTTGAGGCTGACGATGCCGCCGGTGCCGAAGGTCGGGTCGAGGGCGCCGTTCTCCAGCAGGCGCACGACCAGCGTCGTGTCGGCGGTGAAGTCGCCGCCGGCGAGGACGATCTTGCCGTCGGGCTGGGTGGCGACGCCGCGCAGGGCGATGTCCTCGTTGCTCGGCAGCAGCCGTACGCTGCCGCCGGTCCCGAAGGTCGGATCGAGCTGACCCGGGGCGGCACTCGCCGCCGGAGCAAAGCTCGCGGCCGCAAGCGCGACGAGGGTCGCGAGCAAGGCGACGCTGCTCCGGCCGCGAGACATGGCCCTGACGGTAGTCGATGACCGCCGCCGCGGCCAGCCGCCTGGACTAAAGGTCGCGCTGGCTGACCGCGCCCGTGTTCAGCGCCCGCTCCGCCACCGCGACCCGTTTCTGGTTCTGCGGCAGGTCGCCGACCTCGAGCTTCTCGAACAGCGCCCGCATGTGGGTCTTGACCGCGTCGACGCTGAGGTGCAGCTCGGCGGCGATCTCCTGGTTGGTCGCCGGGGTCGCGAACTTGCCCCCGTCCTTATAAGGACGGCAGAGGGCGACGAGGACTTTCTTCTGGGCCGGGGAGATCGAGGCGGCGGCGGGAGCCTCGCTGGCGATCACCGTCTCTTCCGCCGCGCCCTCCCCCGGGCGCCGGTAGAGCAGCTCGGTCTTGCCGAAGCGGAGGACGTCGCCGTCGCGCAGGTGGCGGCGGCCGTGCACGCGCTCGCCGTTCACGTAGGAGCCGTTGCGGGAGAGGCCGTCGTCGACCAGGGTGCACTCGTCGCGCACCACCTCGACCTGGGCGTGCAGGGCGGAGACCTCCTCGTCCCAGGCCAGGCGCAGGTTGGCCGACTCGGCCCGCCCGACCCAGAGCTCCTCGCTGCCCTCGGCGACGGTCGCGATCACCTGCTCCCCCTCGCCGTCGCGGTAGACGAGGAAGGGCCGGCCGGCCCGTTCGGCTTCGATCTGGGCCTTCAGCTCGGGGGCGCTGGCGACGCGTCGACCTTCCACGGCCGCAGATCCTAGGCGTCAGCCAGGCATGAACCGTCCACTCGCGTCCAGAGCGACGCTTCGAAATCCCATTCTTTAGCGATCTGGCTCGTGCCTGGACGGATGGCTGACTGGAGAAGTGGCCGATCGATGGCCACACTGGAGACATGGAAAGCGTCCAAAGCTTCTTCTTCGACTGGTATCCCGTCTTCGGCGTCATCTTCATGGCCGCCCTGCTGCTCGTCTTCCTCAAACTGATGCGGAGCACGGTCGGCTCGACCAAGCCCGAGACCGTCAAGGCAAGCAAGACCGAGCCCGTGCTCTGGGAGGAGGTGCAGGGGGTCGACGCCGCCAAAGACGAGCTGATGGACGTCGCCGCCTGGCTGCGCGAGCCGAAGCGGTTCGAGGCGCTCGGCGCCCGCGCCCCGCGCGGGGTGCTGCTCTACGGCCCGCCGGGGACCGGCAAGACGATGCTGGCCCGCGCCGTCGCCGCCCAGGCCGGGGTCGACTTCTTCGCCGCCTCCGGCTCCAGCTTCGTCGAGATGTTCGTCGGCCGCGGCGCCGCCCGCATCCGCCGCCTCTTCAAGGAGGCGCGCAAGTCCGGCCGCGCGGTCGTCTTCATCGACGAGCTCGACGCGATCGGCGGCGCCCGCTCCGGCGGTGGCGGCGACGGTGGCACCAGCGAGCGCGAGCAGGCGCTGAACCAGCTGCTGGTCGAGCTCGACGGCTTTGAGAAGGACCCCGGGACGGTGATCGTGATCGCCGCCTCCAACTACGTCGACAAGCTCGACAAAGCGCTGCTGCGCCCCGGGCGCTTCGACCGCCAGGTGCTGGTCGCGCCGCCCGACCGGGCCGGCCGCGAGGCGATCCTGCGCTCCCACGCCGAGGGCAAGCCGCTGGCCGCCGACCTCGACCTCACCGACGTCGCCCGCAAGACGACCGGGCTGACCGGCGCCCAGCTCGCCAACGCGCTGAACGAGGCGGCGATCATCAGCGGCCGCGCCGGGCAGACGGCGATCGCCCGCGAGGACCTCGACGAGGCGCTGCTGCGCCAGTCGGTCGGCTCCCAGCAGGCGCGCCGCCTGAACGCGAAGGAGCGGCGGATCGTCGCCTACCACGAGGCCGGCCACGCGCTCAGCCGCAGGCTGCTCGGGCTCGACCCGCCGGAGATCCTCAGCATCGTCCCGCGCGGCCCGGCGCTGGGCTTCGTCGCCCACTCCCCCGAGGAGGACAGCTACCTGCGCTCGCGCGAGCAGCTGCTCGACGAGGTCGTGACCCTGCTGAGCGGCCGCGCCGCCGAGGAGCTGGTGCTCGGCGAGGCCTACTCCGGCGCCGCCGACGACCTCAACCGGGTGCACCTGGTCTGCAAGCAGATGGTCACCGAATTCGGGATGGGCGTCGCCCTCGACCACGACGGGCCGCCGCCGATCGCCCTGCCGACCGGCGACTACGCGGTCTCCGACGCGACCCGCCGCGAGGTCGACGTCGCCGCGATGACCCTGGCCCGCGAGGCCTACCGCCGCGCCCGCGCCCTGCTGACCGCCAACCGCGAGGTGCTGGAGGCGCTGTCCGCCGCCGCCCTCGAGCGGGAGACGCTGACCCGCGAGGAACTCGACGAGATATTCGCCGCGCACAAGCTGCGCACGCTGGCCGAGCCGCACGGCACCGGCGCCGCCCTGGTGGCGATGAACCGGCCTCCCGCAGACCCCTCCTGAGCGCCTGGGTGGTCGCCATTTCAACCGGTATCCGGTTGAAATGGCGACCACCCGGCCCTTCTGGGGCCTACACTTTGGCTGTGCAGCCAGTTTCGGCCGACGAGTACTACTTCCCGCCGGGCCGCTCGCTGGCGCGCCGGGTCCACGGCGAGCGCGCGGTCGGCCTGCTCTACGGCCAGCGGGCGCTGCTGATCGGGGCGCTGGAACCGCTCACCTACACCGGCACGATGCTCAGCACCAAGGCCGGCGAGTGGCCGTTCACGCGGCTGGCCCGGACCGCGAAGATCCAGGAGACGGTCTTCCTCGGCACCCGCGAGGAGGCTGACAAGGCGCTGGCCGCGGTCCACCGCCTGCACGAGCGGGTCAAGGGCGAGCTGCCCGAGGCCGCCGGCGCCCACCCGGCCGGCAGCAACTACTCGGCCTTCGACCCGGAGCTGATGCTCTGGACCCTGGCGGTGATCGCCGACTCCGGCCGGGCGATGTACGAGGCGATGGTGCGGCCGCTGAGCGCGGCCGAGCGCGAGCAGCTCTGGCAGGACTATGTCCGCTTCGGCGAGCTCTTCGGGTTGCCGGCCAGCGAGGTCCCCGGCAGCTACCGCGAGTTCGACGCCTGGTGGTTGGGGAAGCTCCGCTCACCCGACCTGCACGCGACCCAGCACGCGCTGGAATACGCTCCGGTCGTCGCCTTCGAGCAGCCGGTCCCGCCGAGCGCGCGGGGCAACATCGCGACCCAGAACCTGATCATCAAGGGAACGCTGCCGCCGCGGGTGCGGGAGATCTACGGGATCGAGTGGAACCGCCGTCACGAGGCCGCCTACCGCACGATCGCCGCCGCCCACCGCCGCGCCCGCCCGGCCTTCCCGCGGCGCCTGCGGCGCGGGCGCAACGACTACTTCTTCGACATCGTCACCGAGTCCGAGCGGCGCCGCGGCGGCACCCCGAAGCCGGCGACCCCGGCCGGCGTCGGCAACTGAGCATCGCGTGGTTCCTTAGTCCTGCATGGCAGGACTAAGGAACCACGCGATTCAGATCAAACCGAGGCGGGCCGCTTGCGCCGCGGCGGCGGCGCGCGAGGGCAGGCGCAGCTTGGTGCGGATATTGGCGACGTGGCGGTGCACGGTGTGCGGGCTGAGCACCAGGCGGTCGGCGATCTCGCGGTCCGAGAGCCCGAGCGCGACCAGCTTCAGCACCTCGAGCTCGCGCTCGGAGAGGCCGGCCTCGGCGATCGCCTCCGGGTCGCCGGCCGCGTCGCCGGCGCCCACCGCTTCCGGCTCCAGCTCGATCTCCTCCTCCGGCACACCGATCCCACGCAGCGCCGCCCGCAGCACTTCGCGCGAGCGCCCGCGCCAGGGGAAGTGGTCGGCGCCCTCCAGCGGGTGGAAGCTGGCGCCGTCGATCCGCGCCGCCAGGTCCTGGCCGAGCCGGAAGGGAATCGCGCGGTCATCGCGCCGGTGCAGGACCTGGACCGGGACCCTGACCCGGTCGAGCCGGTCGGCGATGTCATAGGCGTAGACCGCTTCCAGGGTCGCCGCCGCCAGCTCCGCGGTCGCCGCCTCGCGCTGGAAGTCGACGAAGGCCTGGCGCTCCTCGGCGCTGCCGGTCGGGAGGAAGAGGTCGGCGAGCACGCGCGATCCCAGACCCCAGTGCTGGCGGATCACCGCGAGGATCGAGGCGCGGGCGTCGGCGTCGGCGATCTCGGCGCCGCGGGCGTAGCTGCCGTAGTTGACCAGGCGGCCGACCCCGGCCGGATTGGCCGCGGCGTAGGCAGTAGCCACCGGCCCGCCCGAGGAGGCGGCCCAGAGGTCGACCGGCTCGAAGCCGTGGGCGGCGATCACCGCCGCCAGGACCTCCACCTGCTCCTCGACCCTGGCCGGCGGCGGCGCCTCGCGATCGGAGAGCCCGATCCCCGGCGAGTCGTAGCGGACGACGGTGCGGTGTCGCGCAAGCGCCTGCACGAAACCGCGGAACCCCGGATCGCGCCAGTTCAGCTCGAGATGGCTCATCCACCAGCCGCCGATCACCAGCGGCGGCCCCTCGCCGACCGCGGCCCAGGCGACGCGGCGACCGTCGACCTGCGCGAACCGGATCGACTGCTCGTCCATGCGGCGCAAGGGTACCCGCGATGGCCGGGACCGGCCAGCGCCAAGATGGCCGTTCCAGGCGAAGTCACGGGTGCCCTCCGCTGGTCGAATGAACCACCCACTTCCCGTCGCCCTTTGTCGCCCCCAGGGCGACAAGCGCCAACCGAAAGGACCCCCCGATGTCGACCACCGTCGCTCCCACCGCGTTCCCGGCGCCCGCCAGCGAGCCGCCGATCGAGGTCGCCGACAGCAAGTTCGGCGCCGCGATCTACGAGCCGTTCCTCTGGCTCGGCGAGAAGCTGGGGATGGCCGAGCGCCGCGCCCGCCTGCTCAGTCGCGCCGAGGGGCGCGTGCTGGAGATCGGCGCCGGCACCGGCCTCAACCTCCGCCACTACCCCGCGACCGGGATCGAGGAGCTGGTCCTGGCCGAGCCGGCGACCGCGATGGCGGCGAAGATCGACCTCGGCCGCTGCGCCTGCGAGGCCCCGGTCAGCGTCGTCAACGCCCCGGCCGAGCGCCTCCCGTTCGCCGCGGACTCCTTCGATACGGTCGTCTCGACGATGGTCCTCTGCACCGTCACCGACCCCGAGCAGGCGCTGGCCGAGATCAACCGGGTGCTGCGTCCCGGCGGCAAGCTGCTGTTCTGCGAGCACGTCGAGTCGGACTCGCGCCTGCTCGGCGCGACCCAGCGCCGCTTCGCCCGGCCCTGGGCGGCGTTCGCCGAGGGCTGCCGCTGCGACCGCCGCACGGTCGAGACGATCGACCGGCTGATGGATCTCGGCGCGACCGAGCGCGAATCCTGGCAGGGCATGGCCCCGCTGGTCCGTCCCCTGGTGATCGGCAGCGCCGAGCCGCGCTGATGACGACGCTGACGATCCCCGCCCGCTTCAACGGCCCGACCGGGAAAGGAAACGGCGGCTACAGCGCCGGCCTGCTCGCGGCCGAGCTGGCGGGCCCGGCGGTGGTCTCGCTGCGCAGCCCCGTGCCGCTCGACACGCCCCTCGACCTCGTCCCCGCGGACGGGGCCGTGCGAGCGTTCGACGGCGAGACCCTGGTCGCCGAGGCCGAGCCGGCGCCGGCGCTCGAGCTGGACGTCCCGGGGCCGGTCTCGGGCGCGGAGGCGCGGGCCGCGATGGAGAGCTACGCATCTCCGCTGGAGAGCCCGTTCAGTCGCTGCTTCGTCTGCGGCCCCGCGCGCGAGGACAGCATGGAGGTCTTCGCCGGCCGGATCCCCGGCCGCGACGGCCTCGTCGCCAGCACTTGGACGCCGCCGGAGTGGAGCGCGGGAGAGGACGGCGCCGTCCGGCCTGAGTTCGTCTGGGCCGCCCTCGACTGCCCTACCTACTGGGCCGTCTACGAGGAGCTGGTGCTCGCCTTCCTGGTACGCCAAGAGGTCGAGATCGAGGCCCCGATCGTCGCCGGAACCGAGTACGTGCTGATCTCCTGGCCGCTCGCCATGGACGGTCGCAAGCGCGCTGCCGGCGCCGCCGTGCTCGGTGCCGGGGGCGCGGTCCTGGCCCGCGGCGAGGCGCTGATGGTCGAACCCCGTTAGATCTTCTCCCTTGCCGGGAACTAGGATGCGCGACGGTGGAACGTCCTCGCGCGCACCCGACGATCTGGATCTCGCTCGCCCTGGCGTTGTTCGCCCTGGCGCTGCCCGCGGGCGCGGCCGCGGCTGAACGGACGGTCTCGGTAACCGGCAGGGCGACGATCGAGGTTCCCAACGACACCGCCAGCATCGGCCTCGGGGTGAGTGTCCTGCGGCCGACCAAGAGCACCGCGCTGCGCGCCGCCTCGGCCAGATTGCGCAAGGTGATCGTGGCGGCCCAGAAGATTCCCGGGGTAGGTGAGGGCGACGTCCGCACCGGCTCGATCTCGGTGCGCAGGTTCGAGCGCGGTGAGAAAGTCCGCTACGGCGCCAGCCAGGGGATTAGCGTCACCCTGCACGAGGCCGCTCGCGCCGGCGAGCTGATCGACGCGGCGATCCGCGCCGGCGCCAGCGGCATACGCGGGCCGACCTTCTATGTCGGCGACCGCCAGGCCTCCTACGACCGGGCGCTCGCCGCCGCCTTCGACGTCGCCAAGGAAAAGGCGACGGTGCTCGCGGGCCGCGCCGGAGCGAAACTGGGCCCGGCCGTGACGATCGTCGAGAGCGGCCGGCCCCCCGCGGTGCCCCCGCCTGCGGCGCCGGCGACCCCGCCGCCGCCGCTCCCGGGAACCAAGGCGGAGACCGTCGCGCCGCCTCCACCGACCAAGCCCAGCACGACGACCGTCAGCGCGACCGTCAGCGCCGTCTTCGCGCTCGAATAGGCCCTTCTTGCTCGCCGCCTACGCCACCAAGATCTCCCCCGACGACCCGCTCTCCGGCCTCACGGTCGGCGACGTTCCCGAGCCGACCATCCCCGATGGCTGGGTCGAGGTCGCGGTCCGCGCCGCGGCGCTGAACCACCACGACGTCTGGTCGCTGCGCGGCCAGGGGCTGGCCGAGGAGCAGCTGCCGATGGTCCTCGGCTGCGACGCCGCCGGCGTCGACCCCGACGGCAACGAGGTCCTGCTGCACGCGGTGATCTCGAGCCCCGACTGGCACGGCGACGACTCGCTGGACCCGAAGCGAACGCTGCTCTCCGAGCTGCACCCCGGCACCCTCGCCGAGAAGGTCTGCGTCCCGCGCCGAAACCTGATCCCGAAGCCGCCGCAGCTGAGCTTCGCCGAGGCCGCCTGCCTGCCGACCGCCTACCTGACCGCCTACCGGATGCTGTTCACCCGCTCCGGCCTGCAGGCCGGCGACACGGTCCTGATCCAGGGCGCTGGGGGCGGCGTCGCCAGCGCCGCGATCCAGCTCGCCCGGGCCGGCGGCTTCCGCGTCTGGGCAACCAGCCGCGAGCAGCGCAAGCGCGACTACGCGCTGGAGCTCGGCGCCCACGCGGTCTTCGAGACCGGCGAGCGGCTGCCGGCAAAAGTCGACGCGGTGATGGAGACGGTCGGCGAAGCGACCTGGCGGCACTCGCTGCGGGCGCTGCGGCCCGGCGGGCGGATCGTCGTCTCCGGCGCCACCTCCGGCTTCAACCCGCCGGCCGACCTGCCGCGGATCTTCTTCCTGCAGCTCGAAGTCGTCGGCTCGACGATGGGCAGCCGCGAAGAGCTCGGGCAGCTGGTCTCGCTGGTCGACGCCGCCGGCCTGCGCCCGCAGATCGACCGCACCCTGCCGCTGGCCGAGATCGCGAGCGGGATCGAGGCGCTGGTCGAGGGCGACGTGCTCGGCAAGATCGTGATCGATGTCGGCTAGGGCAGCATGAGCTGGACCGAGGTCTTCCTCGTCCTCATCGTCAGCCACCTGGTCGGGGACTTCCTGCTGCAGACCGACTGGCAGGCGAAGTACAAGTACGGCGGCCTCAGCGCCGACCCGGTCCGCCGCCGCGCCCTCGGCACCCACATCGTCACCTACATGCTGTGCTTCCTGCCGGCGCTGATCTGGATCGCCGCCGAGGGCGGGCTCGACCGCGCCGTGCTCGCCGCGATCGTCATCGCCGTCCCCCACTGGATCCAGGACGACGGCCGCCTGCTCGACCTCTACATGGCGGCGGTCAAGGGCACCGCCGACACCTCACCCGGGCTGCGGGTCGCCGTCGACCAGTCCTTCCACGCCGTCGCCCTTTTCCTCACCGCGCTGATCATCGCCAGCTGAGGCGGTCTCGGCCAGCGGGTTCCTCGGCCCCCGCAGGGTCCAGACGGTGATCTTGTGGGCGCGACCGCGGACGTCGCGCTCGCCGATCAGCTCGAGGTCGCCGGGGTCGGCCTCCAGCGCCAACCGGGTCGACTCGGCGATGAACAGCTGGTGGCCGGAGCCTTTGGTCATCCCCTCCAGGCGCGCCGCGGTGTTGGTCGTGTCGCCGATCGCCGTGTACTCGATCCGCCGTTTCGAACCGACCTGGCCCGACATCACGGTGCCGCTGTTCAGCCCGATCCCCATCGCGAACCCCTCGCCGTAGTCGTTCGCCGCCATCCACTCGTTGAACCGCGGCAGCCGCACGTTCAGCATCTCCCGCGCCGCCTCGATCGCGCGGTCGGCGTGATTGGTCTGGTCGGTCGGGGCCCCGAACACGGCCATGATCCCGTCGCCCATGAAGGCGACCAGGGTGCCGCCGTGGTCCATGATCGCGTCGCTCATCTCCTCCAGGTAGTGGTTGAGGACGTCGATCACCCGGTCCGGCGGCAGCGACTCCGAGAACGTCGTGAAGCCGCGCAGGTCGCTGAACAGCACCGTGCACTCGCGCCGCACGCCGCCGAACCGCAGGTCGCCGTCGTCGCCGCGGGCGAGCACGTCGGCGACCACCGCCTCGGGGACGAAGCGGCCGAAGGTGTCGCGGATCCGCTGGCGCTCGAAGGCGGTGAGCACGTAGTTGACGCCGAGCGCCCCGATCCCCGAGAGGACCAGGGCCGCCAGCGGGTAGACGACCGGGAGCACGATGTCGCCGTTGAAGGCGAGCTGGGTCAGGCCGGCGTAGAGGAAGCCCAGCACGACGGCCGAGCCGAGCGCCCAGGGCGGGCGCAGGCGCAGCGTGATCGCCGCCGGCGCCGCCGCCATCAGCAGGATCAGCAGCAGGTCGACGACCTCGCTGGAGGAGTGGAGCGGGAAGCCGTTCTCGGCGGTCCAGACCGCGTTCGCCTGGATTTCGGGGCCGGACATCAGTTCGTCGCCGGTGGTCGAGGTCGGGTGCACATCCTGCAGCGAGGGCGCGGTGGCGCCGATGATCACGGTCTTGCCGCGGAAGACCGAATCCGGCACCTTGCCGTCGAGAACGCGCGAGTAGGAGACATTGCGGAAGGTCTCGGGCGGGCCGCGGTAGTCGATCCAGGCCTCGCCGTCGGCTTCCATCTCGCTCGGTTCGATCGTCTCCCCCGTCCACGCTTCGGCGACCGCGATCGGGAAGCTGACCAGGCCCTGCACCTGGTAGTGCATTTTTCGGATCGTGCCGCCGGGATCGGGCTCGATCACCGTGTTGGCGGCGCGGGCGTCGACTTCGGCCAGGACTTCCTCGCCGCCGAGAACCTGGGTGCTGCCGCCGCGCCCGACCTCGGTGGTCGAGAGGACGACACCGCGCTGGCGGGCGATCGCTTCGATCAGGGCGTTGTCGTCACGCGGCGTGGTCGGCTCGGTGAACTGGATGTCGATCGCGACGACCTTCGCGCCCGCCTCGCGCAGCCGGTCGATCACCGCGGCGTGCAGGCGGCGCGGGAACGGCCACTGCTCTTCGAGCTCATCGAAGGTGATGTCGTCGATCCCGACCACGACGATGTCCTCGGGGCGCTCCTGGGCTCCCCGGACCGAGAAGCGGGCGTCGACCGACTGCAGCTCCAGGGCCCGCATCAGGTTGGTCGCGTAGGCGAGGACCGCCAGCGCCACGGCGCTGAGGATCACGATCAGCATCGCGATTTCGCGGCGGCGACGCCCAGCAGTGCGCCGGGCGCTCATGGCTGGGCGAAGTAGCTCTTGCCTTTGCCCAGCGGGAAGGTTTCGTTGGCGCTGAAGTCGCGCACGGTGACGACGCCTTTGCGGACCTTGAAGAAGGTGCCGGTACAGCGGTCTTCGGTCAGCCAGACGGTGCCGCGCACGGTCGCCGAGCCGTAGTTGCCTTCGGTCCGGAACTTGCCCTTGCCCGAGCCCCAGAGGCGCCGGCCCTTGCGGCCGGCCGAGGCGGTGGCGAGCG
>Ga0081539_10003290_pt1 | contig 20225 bp, 20 predicted proteins | sample TabmetS4T2R2_FD_71023 | JGI IMG/M metagenome (GOLD analysis project Ga0081539, IMG submission 71023) | Tabebuia heterophylla rhizosphere microbial communities from the University of Puerto Rico - S4T2R2 | ecosystem: Host-associated > Plants > Roots > Rhizosphere ...
ACCGTCAACGACGCGACGGTGCTCTCGGTCGGCGGTTCCCAGCGCACGCTGCCGCACGCCGGTCTGACCCAGCTCACTCGTGGGCTGACGTCGCCCTGAGTCCGGCCAGGACGACTCCGCGCGGGGCCGTCGAACAGAGAAAGCCGAACGAGGATGGGCCCAACGCGGGCGGTCGGGTTCTCACACCTGCGCTCGCGTTGGCGCCTGGAGCCCCTTCGGGTCGACCTGGCGTGGTCGCCAGCCACCGCTGTGACTCTTGCTTGCCTGAAGGCGACGATGGTTCAATCGCCGATATGTCTGACAACTGGGGATGTGGTCCTGGCCTGCGAAAGTGAAACGAGGGAAATCCATGACGAGTGAAAGCAGTACTCCCGCCGCCCTTGGGGACCTGCACGGGCATCACGAAGGAATGCTGCCAGTTGACGGCGTCGACGTCTCCAGCCGCGCCGACGTGCACAAGCTGCATGGCGGGGCGGTCGGGTTGGCCGGCGTGCTCTTCCTCACCGTGACTGGCTCTGCCCCGATCTCGGCCATGCTCTTCAATACGCCGATCTCCGTGGGTTTTGGGAACGGCGTCGGCACCCCGGCCGGCTTCGCCTTCGCCACCGTCGTGCTTGCGATCTTCTCCGTCGGCTACGTCGCCATGTCGCGGAAGGTCACCGCGGTCGGCGGCTTCTACAGCTTCATCAGCCACGGCCTCGGCCGTGAGCTCGGCCTGGCGTCCGGCCTGGCCATGGTGGCGGCCTACAGCGTGTTCGAGGTCTCGCTCGTCGGTGGCTTCTCCTACTTCTCAACCCTGAAGCTCGCGGAGCACAACATGGACGTCGCCTGGTACTGGCCGGCGTTCTTCATGATCGCGCTGATCGCGGTGCTCGCCTACTTCGACGTCCACATCTCAGCGCGACTGCTGGGCATCGCCCTGGTCGGTGAGATCGCGCTCCTGCTCATCTTCGATGGCGCGATCTTCGCGCGGGCGCACGCCAACGTGCAGGGGGCGGCGCTTAACCCGATCAACGCCTTCAAGGGCCTTGGTGAGACAACGTTCAACGGCGGGGCGGTAGCCGCGGGCGCGGCCGGAATCGGCATCTTCTTCGCCTTCTGGTCCTGGGTCGGTTTCGAGATGGCACCCAACTACGGCGAGGAGTCACGAAACCCGAAGAAGATCGTGCCGCGCGCGATGTACATCTCGGTGATCGGCCTCGGAATCTTCTACACGATCACCTCGTGGGCCGGACTCTCGGGCTACCACTCGACGGCGGAGGCCGCCTCGGTCGCGCAGAGCAACTCGGCCGGGTTCTTCCTCATCCCGGCCGATCAGTACGGCGGCTGGCTGCTGAAGGACCTGCTGAGCTGGTTCATCATCACCGGCTCCTTCGCCTGCGGCATGGCGTTCCACAACACCACCGCGCGTTACATGTACTCCCTCGGCCGTGAGGGCGTCCTGCCGGCACAGCTCGGTCGGACCCACCCGCGCCACCGCAGCCCCCACATCGCCTCCACGTCACAGTCGGTGGTCGCGGTGGTCATCACGCTGCTCTTCATCATCTTCGCGACGAGCGACGAGCAGGCCGGTGCCGCCCAGTCGGTGGCCTACCTGCAGATCTACGGCCTCATGGCGGTCATGGGCGTGGTCTCGATCCTGGCCATCCAGGCACTCGTCTCGATCGCCATCTTCAACTACTTCCGCACCCACCACGAGGAGGAACACCACTGGTGGACGACGATCACGGCACCCGTCCTCGCTGTCGTGACGCAGGCCTACGTGTTGTACCTGGCCGTCTCCCAACTGGACTTCCTCGGCAGCGGTTACTCCTACGCGAAGTGGCTCGTCTGGGGTGATGTCGCCATCTTCGTGGCCGGCCTCGGGTACGCCTTCTACCTCAAGAGCCGCCAGCGCGAAAAGTTCGACCTGGTCGGCCGCATGGTGAATCAGGGCCTCGACATCGGTACCCCCTAACGTCACGGCGCTCGTGCGGGCGCTCCGCCAGCCCCACCCCGGCGGAGCGCCCCTGCGTGCACTGTCCCGGCCCGCTGGGCGGGGCGCCGGGCGTCGGTGGGGGGTCGTCTCGTCGCGCACCATGAAGATCAACTCGCTCACGACTACGTTTCCGCCAAGATGTCTGACAACTAGGTGAGCTACTCGATCGAAGGCTCAACCCGTTGGGAGGGTGCCGTGCGCGCGGCGACCTGGGACGGCGCTGGGAGGGTGACGCTCGGCGGCCCCGAGCCACGCTGCCAGTCCGACGGCGTGCTCATGCGGGTTTCGGGCTGCGGCCACCACCGGCGGGTGTCGGTGCACCGCTCATACGCCTCGCGCCATCATGATCAGGAGCAAGTTTTCGAGGTCCTCGCCGCGAACACCTGTGGCCTGCGGGATTTCGTGACCGCCATCGTGCCCCGCGAGGCGGCGGCGGAGGCATCCCCTGCGCATCCACGCGGGCGACGTGCTCAAGGTCGTCGTGCGGCCGTAGCACGGACCATGAAGTGACCAGCCGGGTAGTGCTTCGTCGTCAGCTCGCGGAGGAGTTGCGCGAGCGGATCGACAACGGCGAGTTGCGCCCCGGCGACCGCCTGCCCTCCGAACCCGACCTCGCCCGCCAACTGGGCGTATCCCGCTCGTCGCTTCGCGCGGCCATCACGCTGCTGGAGGAAGACGGGTTTGTCCGCAGGCTCCACGGGTCTGGGACGTATGTGACGCACCGGCCGCTGCTGCCCACGGATCTCGGGCGGAACTTCGGAGTCTCGACCCTGATCGCCTCCACCGGCATGGAGCCCGGCGTGGTCGATGTGCAGTTCCGCACCGAGCCGGCCGACGACAACGTCGCCGAAGGGCTCGGCGTCGACCGCGGCGAGCTCGTGAGCGTCCTGCACCGCGTGCGCACGGCTGGCGGGCGGCGCGTCGTGGCGACAACCGACTGGTGCCGCGTCGACGACTTGACTGCTGGGGAGCTTGGCGAGACCGCCCAGAGGTCGGTCTACGCCGCGTTGGCCGAACGCGGGATTGCGGTGCATCACGGCGTGGCAAGCATCACCCCCGACGTCGCAGATGCGCGTCTCGCAGAGCTGCTCGACGTGCCACGCGGTGCACTGCTACTCACCGTCTGGCAGGTCGACCAGACCGCCGACGGCCGACCGGCGCTCGTCTCCCGCGAGCACTACCTGGCCGACGCCCTCGCGATGACTGTCTACCGCCGCGGCCCCGCCACCGATGACGAGCCGTGACCTATGGGCAGGCAGACCGGGAATACGGCCCAGAACCATCCGACGCGCCAATGTGACCGGCATGCGAGAGGCCGTGTCCCGTCATTTGAGATTTCCGGAAGGTGGAAACTATGGGCCCACGAGGACCAAAGGTTCCACCTTGACGCCGGGCTACCGGCGAGCCTCCGGCTCGATCCGGTGCCGGTCACGGGGAGCAGATCGCGCCGACGACCATTCCCCCCGCCGGTGGGCTGGTCATCGCGACCTCCACGCCGCGCAGGGTGTCCTCGGGGTGGAGGACGCGGAGGAATGTCGCCCCGGCGGTGTCGGTGAGCGGACCGCCACCGTTCACTCCGGTCACGTACGTCGGAACGTATCCATGTCGGGGGACGGGCGTCAGCGGGCAGGTGAAGTCGCCGACCGTGGTGCCGGACACGAGCGTGCCGGGCGCGGGCGTGACCTGTCCGGCAGGGCGGGCGCAGACGGCATACGACGTCAGCGACCAGGACCCTGCGTATCCGGCCGAGTCCTCCCGCGCCGTGCTGCGCGAGATCGTCATCGGACCGTCGCTGCGGTTCAGCTGCAGGCCGACCGCACCGCCGGTGTAGGACACCTGCGAACCGGTCCCCAGGACGCGCTTGCCGTCCGGGCAGGGGCCGGCGGCGGTGGCCTGGAATCTCGCCGAGGACGGGTTGGTGGTGGTGGAGAAGATTTCCGGGTCGTACCCCGGGTCGGCGCACAGGGCGTAGGCGTACAGCGACCAGGAGTCCGCGAGGCCGGGCTGGCGCTCGAACGCCATCGCGGTGAAGCCGCCCCCGCTGCTGTCGTGGAACGGTGCCAGTGCGGTCAGCATCAGCCGGTCCAGGCCGGCGAAGGTTCCCGGGACCGCCGCGGCACCGCCGCCGACGGCGATGCGGCCTCCCGTACACCGCGCGGTCACGATCTTCGGTGACACCGAGTTGGTCGCCGACACCGCGGTGGCCTTCGCCAGTCCCAGCTTCGCTGCAGCCGGGGTGGCCGTGGTCAGCTGCAGCCCCAGCTGGATGAGGGCCACCACCGCGAAGATCGCAGCAGGCTTGCGCCAACGCCTTGCCCGACCACTGGCACTCTTCATCGCTGCGCCTCCCCACTCAGGCGACGCCGGGACCCGCACCGGATCCGGGTGCGGCCGGCTCATCACCCATACGTCGTGGGGGCGGCGACCGGTTCGCGGAGTCAGCCAGGGCACGGCATAGTCGGCCCTTCTCGCTACGCTGCCACCCAGACCTAGGGGCCAATCCAGGTCTGCCCGCCGCGGTAGCGTCCCGGGGTGGGATTGGCCGGAGCGCCGGGAGTCGTTCGGCTGTGGGCCGCCTCGGGGCTGGCGCGGGACGAGCCGGCGCCGCTCGTCGTCGTGCACGACGGCCCCGACTACGCCCGGCGGGGGCGGCTGCTGCGGTTCCTCGCCACCGGGGTGACAGCCGGGCGACTACCCCCGCTGCGTGCCGCGCTGCTGGCTGCGCCCGACCGAGACAACTGGTACTCGGCGAACGACGCGTACGCCGTCGCGCTGACCGCGGCGCTGCCCGGGCTCGCCCCCGCCACGCGCCGGATCGGCCTGGGGGCCAGCCTCGGCGCGCTCGCCATGCTGCATGCGCAGCGGCGGTACCCCCAGGCGTTCGATGCGCTGCTTCTCCAATCCGGCAGTTACTTCCAGCCGCGATTCGACGAGCACGAGTCCTGCTTCGCGCATTGGAACCGGATCATTGGCTTCGTCGCGGAAGTGCTGACGGCGCGCCGCGCGCCGCGGCCGGTGCCGGTCGCGATGACCTGCGGCGCGGACGAGGAGAACCTGGCCAACAACCGGGACATGGCCGCCGCTCTGGCCGCCCAGGGGCACCCCGTGACGTTTGCCGAAGTGCCCGGCCGGCACGATCACGACTCCTGGCGTCCGGCGCTGCGCCCGCAGCTCACGGGATTGCTCGCGGGATGGTGACCTTCGGGCCACGATGGGCGGCATGTCAGGGACGACGCACCTCATCGGTCTCCTCCTGGGCACGGAGGAGGACTGGCCCAGAGCCTTCGAGACCATCGTCCGCCGGCTCGGCACGGTCACGGATGCCGGCGGGCGCGAGCACAGCTACGACATCGAGCGGGTGACGATCGAGCCGTTCGACCTGCGCGCGCGGCCACGGCACGACCTCGTCATCGACCGGCTCGCGTACTGGTATTACCACCCGCGCGAGTGGCTGAAGAAGATCGCGCTGATGGACGACGTCTACCTGCTCAACAGCCCATTCACGTTCCAGTCCATGGAGAAGCACGCGGCGTACTGCGCGATGCTGCGGCTGGGCCTGAAGGTGCCCGAGACCGTCCTCGTGCCCTACAAGAACCCGCCGGACAGCGCCAAGTACGCCTACACGGCCGCGCGGTACAACCGCCCGTTCGACCTCGACGCGATCGCGGCCGGGATCGGCTATCCGCTGTTCATGAAGCCCTACGACGGCGGCGCCTGGCGCGGCGTCTCGCAGATCCGCGATCGGGAGGCGCTACACCGGGCCTACGACGCGAGCGGCGAGATGCTCATGCACCTGCAGAAGGCGGTCGAGGGCTACGACGTGTTCGCCCGATCGCTGTCGATCGGCGCCGAGACGATGGTGATGAAGTTCCGCCCGGAGCTGCCGATGCACGAGCGGTATGCGGTGGACCACTCGTTCCTCAGCCCCTCCGTCGGCGCCGAGGTGGTCTCCATCAGCCGGCTCATCAACGCCTTCTTCCGCTGGGAGTTCAACTCCTGCGAGACGCTGGTGAAGGGCGACGACGTCTACCCCATCGACTACGCCAACGCCTGCCCGGATGTCGCCCTCACCAGCCTGCACTACTACTTCCCGTGGGCGATGAAGGCGCTCGTCCGGTGGTCCGTCTTCGCCGTCACCACCGGCCGCCGCGCCCGGCTGGACCTCGACACCCGGCGCTACTTCCAACTCGCCGACACCGACGTGCCGTACCAGGAGAAGCTCGCCGGGTACCGCGCGCTGGCGGACGAATTCTTCGACGTGGACCGCTACGCCGAGTTCTGTGCGACCCGGCTGGCTCACCTCGACGACGTCGTCCTCGACTGGGTGCGCAGCGCCGACTTCGACCGGCTGCTCGTCGACACCGTCCGCGCGACCTATCCGGCGCACGAGCACGATCGATTCATCGCCCACTTCCGCGGCCTGCTCGGCCTCTGGGTGCGTGACGAGGAGGCGCGGCCGGAGCCGGCGCTATGAGCCGGCGTCGCTCCCCGGTACCCGGAACCGGCGCCACCGCGCGCTCATGCCCTGCCCCTGGAGCGAGCGACTACGCCCGTCCTTGATCGGGACCTGCGTCCAGATCCCGAACCCGATGCCGACGCGTTCGGGGATGAAGGTGCCGCGGGTCCGGTACACCGTATGGCCGTCGACGCGCCAGGTCGCGGCCGACCCGCTCCGGTCGAGCGTGATCTCGCAGGTGCGAAGCCGGGTGAAGTCGTCGGCGAAGTCCTCGTACGGCGACTCGACCATGTAGATGAACGGGTCGTCGTCTCGCCAGGGGCCCAGCTGCTCGTCCAGCGCGAACACGCGGGTGGATGTGCCGCAGACGGAGAGCACCCGCTTGCTCTGCTCCATGTCGAACACCTGGAAGGCCGCCATCGCCAGGCGGTAGTCCCCCGGGTCCCCGCTGATGTTCTCGACCGCCTGGTCGACGGCGAACGTCGCGGGCCGGTCCGGCGGCAGCTCGAACTCGTGCGTCGAGAAGATGAGGTACTTGGCGCTGTCGACCGGCTGCAACGTGTCGTGCGCCAGCGAGAAGCGCGGAATCGTGACGCGCACCTCCCCCTCGCCGACAGTCACCTCGGCATTGGGGTCCAGCGGGGAGTGCTCGGCGCCCGGCGGGAGCGGCAAGGCGGCCGGGCTCCACAGCGCGGCGTCCAGGTCCGGCCCCTTGAGGTCGTCGTACGTAACGAGATCCTCGCGGGAGGCCTGAGTCTGAGAGGTCACGCTGCCCACTCCCGAGCGATTCGTCGCCATGATGGGTCTCCTTCCCTTGCGGCCTCGTCGGTGTGGATGCCTGGCAGCGCCAGGGCGTGACGTCATCGTCCAACGCCCGGGCCCGGTCCACACATCGATGGACGTGCCTGACTCCTCGCCAGCATTCCAACGGGGTCGCTGTCGGATTGGAACTCTTGGCGCTGGAGCGGCGCGCCATCCTCTGGCTTAGCTGCGGTCGGCCTCGTCCCGCGGGCGGATGAGCAGGAAGCCGAGCGCGCCTGTGATCGCGACGCCGAGGTAGAGCAGCCCGGTCGTGCGGGCCGTGCCGATCAGCTCGTTCGTGACTGCATTATCGATCGCCGGCTCACCAACTGGTTGTCGGCTCGCCTGCTGATCGGCTGCCCATTCCATGATCCGAACGTTAGCCGCTCCACGATGTGCGGAGGCAGGGCCGAAAGACCCGGCACCGCAGTTTCTACGCTCCCTGCTCCGGGTGAAGGCTGGGCGGCGCCCGGACACCTCCTTTCAGCGCTGGTCGGAGTCCAGGTACTGGTCGGCCCAGGCACTGATGATCCGGCCGGCGCGCTGGGCCTGGCCGGGCGCGGTGAGCAGGTGGTCGGACCCCTCCAGCGAGACGAAGCTGCGCGGATGACCCGCTGCGCGGAAGATTCCGCTGGCGTTGTCAATCCCGACCGTGTCGTCCGTCGGTGAGTGCATAACCAGCAGCGGCAGACCCAGCTCGCGGACGTGTTGGCGGAGCTCCGCACGACGGATGTCCTCGACAAAGGTCCGTTTCAGGACGAGTGCCTTGCCGCCGACCAGCCACTCGGCGTGCCCCTCCTGCAGGACCCGGTCCACCAGCGCGCGATAGTGCCGCTCCACGTTCTTCGGCTCGATCGGGGCGCCAATGGTGACGACGGCGCGGACGTTGTCGATCCGGCGTGCCGCGGCAATCACGGCGGCACCGCCGAAGGAGTGTCCGACCAGGAGGTCGGGTGGCGTGCCTCGTTCGATCATGAACTTCGCCGCCTCGACAGTGTCGTCCACCTTCACCGTGAACGACCCGTCGCCCCAGTCGCCCTCGGAATCACCCAGGCCGAGGTTGTCGAACCGGAGCATGCCGATCCCCTCGGCGGCGAGCTGACGGCACGTGCGCGCCGCGGCGGGTGAGTCTTTGCTCAATGCGAACCCGTGGGCGAAGACGCCCCAGCCACGCACCGTTCCGGACGGCAGGTCGATGAGTCCGGCCAGCAAGGGGCCGCGGCTGCTGGGGAAGTTGACGCGCTCGGCCATGGCGGATTGTCCCTCCTTCGCGCTGGAGGAGTTGAGCGGGCAGTTCTGCCCCGACACGCCGGGCGTGTCGGGCCAAAACTGCCCGCTCAACTGAATAGGTACCGCCTCTGGCGGGTGCCAGGCCTGTGTGGAGGCGGGCGGCGACGCGTCCGCGACTCATCCGCTGGTGGTCGGCGAGCTGGCGGCGACCGCGACCGCGAGCTGATCGGACGTTGGGCGGGCAGTTCTGCCCCGACACGCCGGGCGTGTCGGGGCAGAACTGCCCGCTCAATGCCGTGCCGGCCGCCCCCCTTCATGATCAGAGCCACGGCATCATCGAGGCCGACAGAACTCGACAGCCCGGTCGATCTCAGCCCTGGGTCTTGGCGCGAATCTCCGCGGTGTGTTCGGTGATCAACCGCCGGTACTCGCGGAGAAGGGTCAGCAGCTTCTTCTGGTCTCGCTCGGAGTACCGGGATTGCAGCTCGGCTGCGGCTCGGTACAGCCCGTCGAACAGGCTGAATGCTTGGCGGGCGCCCGGAGTTGAAGCGTGCAGGAGCACCCGGCGCCGGTCGTTCGGTGCCATCTCGCGGTACGCGTAACCACCGGCTTCGAGCCGGGTGGCCATGGCGCTGATCGCCGCTGTCGTCAGCCCGAGCGCGGCAGCAACCTCCCCCGCGCCCATCGGCCCTCGGCGCGCGAGAAGTTCCAGGCAGATGAGGTCGGTCTGGTTGATGCCCAGCTGTGCGGCCGCGGCCTGACCGATCAGATCGATCGCGCTGCTCAGCTCGAACAGCTCCGTCGTGATCTCGTGCGGCAGCTCAGATGCCGCGTCCGGGAAGATCTGGTCTGGCACTGGGGTCCGCATCGGATCGGGGGCGGGATTCAGAAAGGACCTTAGCAGCGTCATTTGACGATTCACTGATCAAGTATTTTAACAGATTGACTACTAGTTCATTTCATGAGACGGTCCATTTCGTGACCGTTGACGTGCCGGCACCTCGGCCGATCGGCCGCACTGTCGCTCTCGCCGGCGCCCTGACGCGCTGGTCTCGGCGAGGTGCCTGATGCCCAGGCGGGGCTTCTACAACGCGATGTACCGGTTCGGCCGGGCACCGTGGGACATGGGGCCTCGGCAGGAGCTCGTCGACCTCGTGCAGGGCGGGCGCCTGGCCCCGTGCCGTGCCGTGGACCTGGGCTGCGGCACCGGCGCGAACGCCGTGTTTCTCGCGCAGCGCGGCTTCGACGTCACCGGCGTCGACTTCTCGCGGGTCGCTCTGGCCAAGGCAAGGGCGCGAGCCGCCACCGCCGACGTCGGTGTCCGGTTCGTCGAAGGCGACTTGACCGCGCTGCCGCACGACCTCGGCTCCTTCGAGCTGCTGGTCGACTACGGCACTCTCGACGACCTCAGCGCGCCCGACCGTGACCGGTATGCCGCCAACGTCATGCCGCTGGCCCGCCCCAATGCCCGGTTCCTGCTGTGGTGTTTCCAGTGGCCACCGCGCCGGCTCGACCGGCGCCTGGGCTTCATGCCGATGGCGCCCGGCGAGGTCGAACGGCGATTCGGCTCGGCGTTCCGCATCGAGCGGATCGCCGGTACCTCGGCACCGCACCTCCGGCGGCTCATCCCGGGCTTCGCCGCCTACCTGATGACCCTTGACCCGAAGGGAACACCATGAACAGCACGACGATCACCGTTTGGGCGCTGGCGTGGGTCCTGGTCGCAGCCGTACTCGTGGCGACTGCCGGCCGCATCGGCCGGTACCGGGCCGGCGCCTGGCTGGTGGTCATCGGCCTGTTCCTCCTGGCCATCGAGGAACCGTTGTTGACGCTCTGGCTCGCGCTCGTCGGCCCGGACGGCGATCCCGACGGCCTGGCCACGCTGGTCACGCCGATGGCCCGGGCGCATGCGCTCGACGCCGCGGCCTACGGCGGCGCAGCGGCGGTGCTGCTCTGCGCACTCGCCCTGACGGGCGTCCGGCGTGGTGAACACGGGACCTGGCGCGTCCTCGCCTGGGCGTTCGCGGTCGCCGTGCTCGTCGAGGCGGCCACCACGACGCTGGTCTTCTCGCGCGGACTCCCATTGCCCGGGGCGGCCGGAGACGCCGGTGCCGGGCGCTTCGGCTGGCAACCGCTCGCCGTCGGGCTGCTCTCCTGGGCCGCTGGACTCGTGGTGGCTCGCCCGGCACGCGTTGCGGAACGGGTCCCCGCTGCGGCGCATGACGCGCCCATGGCTGAGGTCCCACCCATGTAGTACCACTATGGTACCATGGGCGGATGGCGATGAACCTACGGCTCAGCCAGGAGGACAGCGCCCTGTTGAAGGCGTTGGCCGATGCGGAGGGTGTCTCGATGCATGAGGCAGCCCTTCGCGCGATCCGCCGGAATGCCGAAGAGCTGGCCCACTCGGCGCGGGTTCGTGCGGCCACCGCGGAGATGATCGATCGCTGGGGCGACGTCCTGGATCGCCTGGGCAAGGCGTGATGGGTGGATCACCCGGAAGACGAGCACGTCGAATACCTCACCCTCAAGGACCTTCTGGAGCTGGTGAAAGCGCTGGACGTCGGGCCGGTGCGCGACCTCGGGCTGCTGGACTCATCGGCCCACCGGCCCCGCTCCAGCTTCATGGGGCGGCACGCGTATCCGACGCTGCGGGGCAAGGCGGCCGCGCTCCTTCACTCGATCGTCGCCCATCACGCACTGGTCGACGGAAACAAGCGGCTCGGCCTGCTGGCCGCCGTCGTCTTCCTACGACTTAACGATCATGAACTCGACCTCGACGACGACGAGGCCTTCGAGTTGACCATGGCCGTTACCACAGGCGAGCTGTCCGCCGAGGCGATCGAGAAGCGGCTGCGCGTCGTCCCGACGCCCGATGACGCATAGTTGGCACGTGACCACCACCGCCGGGTCAGGGACGCCCGACTCCCCCGCCGAGCTGGCCCGCCGGCTGGCGGACGTCGGATACCTTGCGGACGACGGGCTGGCCACCGCCGGCTACCTCGCCCTGCGGATGGGCCGGCCGCTGTTCCTGGAGGGCGAAGCGGGCGTCGGCAAGACGGCATTCGCGCAGGCACTCGCGGCGGCGACCGGCGCGCACTTCGTCCGGCTGCAGTGCTACGAGGGCCTCGACGTCGCACAGGCGTTGTATGACTGGGACTTCCCCCGCCAGATCCTGCACCTGCGTGCGGTTGAGGCCGCGGCGTCCGTCACCGGCCAGGCGCCGGACACCACGTCGCTCGAGGCGGGCCTGTACGACCGGAGGTTCCTGGTCGCCCGGCCGCTGTTGCGAGCGCTGGAGCTGAGCCCGTGCGTCCTGCTCGTGGACGAGATCGACCGCGCCGACGACGAGTTCGAGGCCTTCCTGCTGGAGCTGCTGGCCGATGCGGCGATCACCATTCCGGAACTGGGCAGGATCGTCGCGTCCACACCCCCGGCCGCGGTGCTCACCAGCAACCGGACCAGGGAAGTCCATGACGCGCTCAAGCGGCGTTGCCTCTACCACTGGGTCGAGCATCCCGACTTCGAGCGGGAGGTTGCCATCCTCCGCACCCGGCTGCCCGACATCACGCAGCGGCTGGCCGCCCAGGTCGCGACCGCGAGCGGCCGGATGCGCGAACTCGACCTGATCAAGCCTCCCGGGGTGGCCGAGTCCATCGACTGGGCGGCCGCGCTGGCTGCCCTCGGCGCACCGTCTCTCGACCCGGACACGGCCGGCGCGACGCTGGGGGCGGTGCTGAAGTATCGCGAGGACGCCGATCGGGTGCGCGCCACGGGACTCGCCGCAGTGCTGGCAGATTGACCAAGGCGGACCGATGACGCAATTTGCCGGTGACGCCGACCCGAGCCGGCTGCTCGTCGGCTTCGCCAGGACGCTTCGCCGCACCGGGTGGGCCGTGACACCGGATCGGGTGCAGGCCATGACGGCGGGCGTGGCCGCACTCGGCGGCGCGACGGTGGGAGCGGTCTACTGGGCGGGGCGGCTGACGCTGTGCAGCGGACCAGACGATCTGGCCCGCTATGACGCCGCCTTCGCCGCCTACTTCGGCAGCGTGTCCGGGCGAATCCCCAGCAGCTGGACGGCGGCCGCCGTCCGGGTCTCACTCCCGACCATTGACGGCGGGCTCGCACCAGCAGCCGACCCGCATGACGACCCCGAAGCGCCGTCCGGGGTGATTCGCCTTGCGGCCAGCCGGGCCGAGCTGTTGCGACACCGCGACGTCGCCGCCCTGTCCACCGCCGAGCGGATGCAGGTACGACAACTGCTCACGCTGCTGGCTCCCGACACCGCACCGCGGCGCAGCCGCCGACGCCGGCCCTCCCGGCGGGGCGAGGTGGACGCGCGCCGTACGGTCCGGCACACGGTGCGACGAGCCGGCGAGCCGACCCGCCTCGAACGACGCCGCAGACGCGACAAGCCGAGGCGGCTGGTGCTGCTCCTCGACGTCTCGGGTTCGATGACTCCGTACGCCGACTCGCTGCTGCGCTTCGGCCACGCCGCAGTCCGCCGGCGCCCCTCGTCCACCGAGGTCTTCACCATCGGCACCCGGCTCACTCGGGTGACTCCGGAGCTGCGGCACCGTGACCCGGAGGCGGCGCTGCAGGCGGCGGCACGGGCCATCCCGGACTGGCACGGCGGGACCCGGCTGGCCGACACACTGCGGGCATTCCTGCTGCGCTGGGGGCAGCGTGGCGTCGCCCGCGGGGCGGTGGTGGTCGTGTGCAGCGACGGGTGGGAACGCGGTGATCCGCAGCCGCTCGCTGATCAGCTGGACCGCCTGTCGCGGCTGGCGTATCGACTGGTCTGGGTCAATCCGCACCGCGGAAAGGCCGGGTACGAACCGCTCGCCGCCGGAATGGCTGCCGCCCTGCCGTACCTGGATGAGTTCGTGGCGGGCCACAGCCTCGCCGCCCTGGAGGATCTGGTCAAGGTGATCTCGCGTGCGTGACGTACTGGACGACCTGCTGCGCTGGTGGGCCGACGGCGAGCCGGTCGGCATGGCGACCGTGGTCGACACCTGGCGGTCGGCGCCCCGGCCGCCCGGCGCAGTGATGCTGGTGGGCCCCGACGGGACGGCGGTGGGCAGCGTCTCGGGCGGATGCGTCGAGGGCGCGGTCTTCGACTTGGCCCAGGACGTGGTCGCGACCAGCCGGCCACTGCTGCAGCGGTACGGCGTCAGCGACGAGGACGCGTTCACCGTCGGACTCACCTGCGGCGGCGTCATCGACGTGTTCGTGGAACGCGTCGACCCGCACGGCTTCCCCCAGCTCGAGGAGGTGGCCGAGGCCATCCGCGCCGGCACCCCCGTCGCGGTGGTCACCTGCGTTGCGGCGGGCGACGCCGATCCCGGTCGACGGCTGGGCCGCAGGTTGATCGTCTGGAAGGACCGGGTCGAAGGCACGCTCGGCACCGAACGGCTGGACGCCGCGGCCGCCGATGACGCCCGCGGCCTGCTGGCGAGCGGCCGCACGGGCGCCCTGCGCTACGGCTACGACGGGGAGCGCCGCGGTGACGAGCTGGCGCTGTTCGTCGCTTCCTTCGCGCCCAAGCCGCGAATGATCGTCTTCGGTGCGATCGACTTCGCCGCGGCGGTGGCGCGCGTCGGGGCGTTCCTCGGGTATCACGTCACGGTCTGCGACGCCCGCGCGGTCTTCGCCACCCAACGCCGCTTTCCCGATGCCGACGAGGTCGTCGTCGACTGGCCGCACCGCTATCTGAGCGCCGAGGCTGAGGCCGGCCGCCTCGACGAGCGCACCGTGGTGTGCGTGCTCACCCATGATCCGAAGTTCGACGCTCCGGTTCTCCAGGTGGCACTCCGGTTGCCGCTGGCCTACGTCGGGGCCATGGGCTCGCGGCGGACGCACGAGGATCGGCTGGCCCGGCTGCGCGAGGCCGGACTGACCGAGGACGAACTGAGCCGGCTCGCCTCGCCGGTCGGACTCGACCTGGGTGCGCGTACCCCGGAGGAGACGGCGATCAGCATCGCGGCGGAGATCATCGCTGGTCAGTGGGGTGGGACCGGGGAGCCGCTCAGCTCCCGGCCCGGCCGGATCCACCACGAGCCGGTGACCTGACCGCTGGCCACTTGCGGGGACGGGCCCGAAGGGATTGTCTGGTCCGGTCCGGCAACCGGACCGAACCTCGGAGCACGGGAGGCTTGATGACCCGGATCAGCGTCAGCGTCGACGGCGTCCGGTACGACGACGACGTCGAACCTCGCACTCTCCTTGTCCACCACTTGCGCGAGACACTGGGCAAGATCGGCACAGTGGTGGGCTGCGACACCAGCAACTGCGGAGCCTGCACGGTCCTGATGTCGGGGCCGGACGGGCGCCGGGTCGCCGTGAAGAGCTGCACCGTACTTGCGGTCCAGGCCGACGGCCGGAACATCACGACCATCGAAGGGCTGGCCGGCCCGGACAACAGGCTGCACCCGGTGCAGCGGGCGTTCCACGAGCGGCACGCGCTGCAGTGCGGCTACTGCACGCCGGGCATGATCATGGCCGCGGTGGACCTGCTCATGGAGAATCCCGATCCGGACGACACCGAGATCCGCGAGGGCATCGAGGGCAACCTCTGCCGGTGCACCGGATACCAGAACATCGTGCGCGCCGTCCGCGACGCCGCCGCTGCGATCCGCGAGTCCGGGGAGACAGCCACCCCGGCCGAGCCCACCGTCGAGGCCGGTGAGGACGAGACGCCGGACTCCGGACAGCGTCCGGAACCGGTCCCGGGTGAGGCCATCCCGCAGCCGGTGCCCTGAGGAGGCGACGTCAGATGACGACGATAGAAGAGCGCCCCGGCACCGAGGTCGGCTCGGCGCGCCGGCGCAAAGAGGACGCGCGGCTCATCACCGGCCGCACCAACTGGACGGAGAACGTCACCCTTCCCGGCCTGCTGCACCTGGCGATCCTGCGCAGTCCGGTCGCGCACGCCCGGATCACCCGGGTGGACGTCGGACCCGCTCGCGGGATGCCCGGTGTGGTTGCGGCCTACACCGGCCGCGACCTGGCCGCCGACCAGAACGCCATCCCCACCGCGTGGCCGGTCACCGAGGACATCGTGACCCCGTCCCGAGTCCCGATGGCCGTCGACGAGGTGCGCTACGTCGGGGAGGCCGTCGCGGTGGTCGCCGCCCGCAACCGCGCGGAGGCCCTTGATGCGCTGGCCGCGATCGAGGTCGACTACGAGGACCTGCCCGTCGTCCTCGACATGGAACAGGCGCTGGCCGAGGGCGCGCCGACGGCCCACTCCGATCAGACCACGAACCGGGCCTACCACTGGGTCTTCGACTCCGCCGAGGCGGGCACCGGCGAGGACGTGAACGCCGTCATCGAGTCCGCCGAGGTCGTGATCAAGAGACGGTACGTGCAGCAGCGGCTGATCCCGGCGTTCATGGAGCCCCGCAGCTTCGTCGTGGATCCGACGGGTGACGAGTACACGATGTGGTCGTCCACCCAGATCCCGCACATCGTGCGCTTCCTGCTCTCTGCGGTCACCGGGACGCCGGAGCACAAGCTGCGCATCATCGCCCCCGACGTGGGCGGCGGCTTCGGCGGGAAGCTCGCCTTCGTGCCGGAGGAGATGATCACCTTCCTGACGGCCCGGCATCTGGGCAAACCGGTGAAGTACACCGAGAGCCGCTCGGAGAGCCTGATGGCCGCCCACCACGGCCGCGACATGATCCAGGACATCGAGCTCGCGGCGCGGCGCGACGGCACGGTCCTCGGTATCCGGGCCAGGCTGATCGCCAACATGGGCGCTTATCTCGGCCTTGTCGGTGGCGGGGTACCGCTGCTCGGAGCCTTCATGTACGGCGGGATCTACAAGTTCGCCGCGTACCGGTTGGAGTGCACAGGTGTCTTCACCAACACGATGGTGACCGACGCTTACCGGGGTGCCGGGCGGCCGGAGGCGACCTACGCCCTCGAACGGGTGATGGACGAGCTCGCGGTCGAACTCGACCTGGATCCGATCGAGCTGCGGCGGCGCAACTGGATCAACCGGGAGGAGTTCCCGTACACCACCGCCGCCGGTCTGAGCTACGACTCCGGCGACTACGCGGCCGCCACCGCCCGGGCGATGGAGCTCTTCGGATACGACGAGCTTCGCCAGGAACAGGCGCAACGCCGCGAGCGCGGGGACGATGTGCAGCTGGGCATCGGAGTCTCGACGTACACCGAGATGTGCGGCCTGGCGCCGTCCCGGGTGCTGAGCGCGCTGCGCTACGCCGCCGGCGGCTGGGAGAGCGCAACGATCCGCGTGCTGCCGACCGGCTCGGTCGAGGTGATCACCGGCACCTCGCCCCACGGGCAGGGACACGAGACGGCGTGGAGTCAGATCGTGGCCGACCAGCTCGGCGTGCCGTTCGAGGACGTCGAGGTGCTGCACGGCGACACCCGCACCTCGCACAAGGGACTGGACACTTACGGCTCGCGGTCCCTGGCCGTCGGCGGCATCGCGCTGTACGCGGCCTGCCAGAAGGTCATCGAGAAGGCCAAGCCGATCGCCGCGCACATGCTGGAGGCCGACCCCGCCGACGTGGAGTTCGCCGACGGCCGGTTCCGGGTGCGGGGCCATCCCGAGGGCGGCAAGACCCTGGCCGACTGCGCGCTCGCGGTGTTCACCGCGCACGACCTGCCGGACGGGGTCGAGCCGTCGCTGGACGCGGAGGCCGTCCACGACCCGGCCAACTTCTCCTTCCCACACGGAACCCATCTGTGCGCGGTCGACGTCGACACCAGAACCGGAAGGGTTGCGATCCGCAAATACGTCGCGGTGGACGACGTCGGGCGGGTGATCAACCCGCTGATCGTCGAGGGTCAGATCCACGGCGGCGTCGCGCAGGGGGTGGCGCAGGCGCTGTTCGAGGAGGGCGTCTACGACGACGCGGGCAACTTGGTGACCAGCACGTTCGTCGACTACACCATCCCCAGCGCGGCGGACCTCGGCGACATCGTCACCGACCGCACCGAGAGCCCCGCCCCGGGGCACCCGCTCGGCGCCAAGGGGGTCGGCGAGGCAGGGACCATCGCCTCGACTCCCGCGGTGGTTGGCGCGGTCGTCGACGCACTGCGGCCGCTCGGCGTATCCGACATCGAGATGCCCTGCACGCCGGAGCGGGTGTGGCGGGCGATTCAGGGAGGCCGTTCATGATTCCGGCTGCCTTCGATTACGTCCGGCCCGCCACGTTGGACGACGCCCTGCGCGCTCTGAGCGAGGCCGGTGAGGACGCGAAGGTCCTCGCGGGCGGGCAGAGCCTCATCCCGCTGCTGCGGCTGCGGCTCGCCGCTCCCACCGCCCTGGTGGACCTCGGCCGGATCGACGATCTGCGGGGCGTCCACGACGACGGTGATGCGCTGGTGATCGGCGCGATGACGACGCATGCCACAGTACTCACCGACCCGCTGGTGGCCCGGCACGCGCCATTGCTCGCACAGGCCACGGCGAAGGTGGCCGACCGGCAGGTGCGCCACCTCGGAACGATCGGCGGGTCATTGGCGCACGCCGATCCGGCCGGGGACCTTCCCGCCGTGGCTCTCGCCTTGGAGGCGACGGTCGAGTTGGCCGGGCCGAACGGGCGGCGGACCCTTCCGGTGAGCGACTTCTTTGTGGACTACCTGACGACGGCGGCGGCGCCCGACGAGGTGCTCACCGCCGTGCGCGTCCCGAAGCACGACGGATGGTCCAGCCACTACGAGAAGTTCAGCCGGGTCGCGCAGGCCTGGGCGATGGTGGGGGTGGCGGCGCTGGTGCGGCGGGACAACGGCTCCATCGCCGAGGCTCGCGTCGCGCTGACCAACATGGGCAGCACGCCGGTCCGGGCGAGCGCGGTCGAGTCGGCGCTGGCCGGGGCAGCGGCGCAGGCCGATTCCGTCGCGGCGGCGGCCGAACAGGCGGCCGAGGGGACCAACCCGGCCAGCGACCTTGCCGCCTCCGCCGAATACCGGGCTCATCTGGCCCGGGTGCTGACGGAGCGGGCGGTCTCCGCCGCGCTGGGATCCGCCCCGTAGCGCCGATCGGAGGGATTCCCGGATGCAGTTGGAGCACAGTTTCACGGTCCCGGTGCCGGTCGAGACGGCGTGGGAGATCCTGCTCGACGTCCCGCGGGTTGCCCCGTGCATGCCGGGCGCGACGTTGACCGAGTTCGACGGCGACGCGTTCGCCGGCTCCGTGAAGGTGAAGCTGGGCCCGATCACCTTGACCTACCGGGGGAAGGGCCGCTTCGTCGAACGGGACGAAGCGGCCCATCGGATGGTCATGGAGGCCAGCGGCAAAGACACCCGGTCCGCGGGGACGGCGTCCGCCACGGTCACCGCGATGCTGAAGGAGGACGGCGATCGGACGTCGGTGGAGTGCATCACCGAGCTCAACGTGACCGGACGCCCGGCACAGTTCGGCCGCGGGATGATCGCCGACGTCGGGGCGAAACTGATCGGTCAGTTCGCCGACTGCCTGGCGAGCACCCTGGGAGCCGGGGCTGAGCACGAGCCCGCCGTGGCGCGGGCCGGCTCCCCGAGCGTTCCGGCGGGCGAGCCTGCCGGTGGACCGGCCGTCGCCGGCGCCACCTCGGCGGCCGCCGCTACGGCGACTGCCGCCGACCCCGCAGCGGCTGCCGCCCGAGCGGCCCGCCCGGTCACCGAGCCCACGGCGGAGGCGGAGCCGATCGACGTCCTGAAACTCGGCGGAGGGCTCGACGTGACGCGACGGGCCGGGTACGCCTTGGCCGCGCTGGCGCTGGCCGTCATTGCGTGGATCGTGCTGCGCCGGCTGCGCCGCTGAGGACGTCCGGTTGCCGACGTGACCCAGTCGCTGGGTCACTTCGGCAACCGGAAACCTCAGTGACCGGTCAGCCGCCGGCCGCAGAGCGCACGGCGGCGGCCACGGCCGGGGCGACCTCCGGATCGAACACGCTCGGCACGATGAAGCTGGGGTTCAGCTCCTCGGCGGACACGACGTTCGCGATGGCCTGCGCCGCCGCGACGAGCATCGCGTCGGTGATGTCCCGGGCGCCGGCGTCCAGGAGCCCGCGAAACACCCCGGGGAAGGCCAGCACATTGTTGATCTGGTTCGGGAAGTCGCTGCGACCGGTGCCGACCACGCTGGCGTGCTGCTGCGCCTCCAGTGGGTCGACCTCCGGGTCGGGGTTCGCCAGGGCCAGCACGATGGCATCGCGGGCCATCGTCGCGATGTCGGCCCCGGTGAGCAGGTTGGGCGCGGAGACGCCGATGAAGACGTCGGCGCCGGCCACGCCTTCGCCGAGCGAACCGGTGAACCCGGCAGCGTTGGTGTTGGCGGCGATCCACGCCTTGAACGGGTCCATCCCGTCCCGCCCCGCGTGCACCGCGCCGCGGCTGTCGAAGGCGACGACGTCGGTGGCGCCCTGACTGAGCAGCAGCCGGATGATCGCCTGGCCGGCCGCTCCGGCCCCGGAGACCACCACCCGGACCTGGCTCAGCGACTTGCCGACGATCCGCAGGGCGTTGGTGAGGGCCGCGAGGACGACGATGGCGGTGCCGTGCTGGTCGTCATGGAAAACCGGAATGTCCAGCATCTCCCGCAGCCTGGCCTCGACGTCGAAGCAGCGGGGTGCCGCGATGTCCTCCAAGTTGATGCCGCCGTAGACCGGTGCGATGGCCCGGACCGTCTCGACGATCGCGTCCGTGTCCTGGGTGTCCAGACAGACCGGCCAGGCATCGACGCCGGCGAAACGCTTGAACAGTGCGGCCTTCCCCTCCATGACCGGAAGCGCCGCGGCT
>Ga0081539_10003291_pt1 | contig 20223 bp, 16 predicted proteins | sample TabmetS4T2R2_FD_71023 | JGI IMG/M metagenome (GOLD analysis project Ga0081539, IMG submission 71023) | Tabebuia heterophylla rhizosphere microbial communities from the University of Puerto Rico - S4T2R2 | ecosystem: Host-associated > Plants > Roots > Rhizosphere ...
CCTCCACATACATCGGACCACCGCCGTAGATCAGCGTCTTGAGGTGGTGCGGGTCCACGCTGGCAGCAGTAGGATGATTGACTAGACGGGTCACCATAGTCGGTGCAAAGAAACACGTGACGCCCTGGTATGCCGCGATCAGCTCCACCAGCTCGCTGAGGTCAAAGCCCCCACTTACCGGGATGACGTGATTCGCCGCCTTGGCCACGTGCGGCAGGCCATACAGGCCCGAGCCGTGCGACATGGGTGCAGCGTGGATGGTGCAGTCATACGGCGTGATCGCGTCGATATCAGCAAAATAACTCAGGGTCATGACCAGCAGATTACGGTGCGTCAGCATCGCCCCCTTGGGCCGCCCCGTCGTACCGCTCGTATAGAAGAGCCAGGCGATGGCCTCAGGTGCCACGTCACGCATGGCAACGGCCTCGCCCGTACAGAACGCACGGTACTCTGCGTCCCCGGTGGCGATAACGGCGTCGAGGCACGCCACCTCCTGGGGAAGTGGGGCCACAGTCTCAACCAGGTCCGGCGTGGCGAAGCACAGGCGCGCTCCAGAGTTTTCGAGGATGTAGGCAAACTCCCGTTGATGCAGCCTGGCGTTCATCGGCACCGCGGTGAGGCCAGCATGCCACACCGCGTACAGAACCTCGATGTACTCTGGGCTGTTGCTCATGGCGAGCGCCACGCGATCCCCTGGCTGGAGCCCGCAGCGGTGTGCCAGCGTCCCGGCGAGTTGGGCCACCCGCTTGACCAAGTCCCCATAGGTGCAGTAGGGCTCTATCCCAAGCGACACGGCCGGCCGTGCAGCAAACGTCCGAGCCGCTTTCGTGAGGAAGCTGGCAACGTTCATCATCCCTCCCGTGCATGCTGCAATACCTACCGCCGAGCCTGATGTCATCCCAGGTGACAATTTTTCCGGCCACCCTGAAGCACTTCGCACCTGGGAGCACTTGCCACGGCCTACCGGTGTGGCCATCATAGCACTGGCCAATGGAAAAGCAAGTGCATGGCAGGCGTCAGGGCACCCCGATGCTGCATCAGAAATAGCGCTTTCTTTTCCGCGCCGCCTGCGTTATACCAGGCGTGCCGCAGGGCCCCACGGTCTGCGGACCGAGCCCGGCAATGGCCTACGGACTAGTAGAGGGGTGGCCATGACGTTTGACGAGATTCTCGCACAGGTACTTGATCTGCTGCAGCGCGAGCAGCGCCTCTCCTATCGGGCGATCAAGGTCCGGTTCGGGCTAGACGACGACCATCTCGAGGCCCTCAAGGACGAAATCATCGAGGCCAAACAGCTCGCAGTCGAGGATTTGCACTGGAGCGATACCGAGACGCAGGTCCTACTCGCCAGCCTAGTCGAGGGCCTGCACACCCCCCGGCTCCTGGTTAATTGTGACATGGACATGACCTTCTGGTCGCCCCAGGCGGAAGCTGCGCTGGCGCGGACGGGCTCATAAAAGCAGGTTTTTTGGACGGGCTCTCGTGGCACACACCGGGCCTCATGGCTCATGTGGCAATGAGGTGAGTAGCGGTCGGAGAGCTACCAGAAACTCCTCACACGCCTCGATCTTCTCTTGCACATAGGGGGCGTCAAATGCGGTGAATTCGATGTAATCCCCCTCTTGCCGGTCACGGAAGAGCTGGTTGTACAGCTCACCGTGCTTTCTTCTCAGACGTCCAGGTTTGACAAGGTCCCAGTTGAAAGCCGCCCGCACGCCACTGTGTTTGGAGAATCGCCGTCCTTCCTCCAGCAGCAAGGCACTGACGGCGTAGAACAGCGCATAGTACGCTCGATTGATGGCAAAAGTGTAGGCATCCGCTGCCAGTTCACGATAGGCCGCTTGTAAGCTTTCATGTGCCTTGTCCCACCAGTATCGAACCACTGCCGCTTTCGCGTCCTCACCGGTCACAGCCGAATCCCTTCTTCTTCAATCTCGGCATGAATCGGCAACGCAGCAGGCAGGCCGGCATCCCAGGTCTGTTGGTCTACAATCAATTCGCTGAGGTTTGTGTCGTATGCCAGGTTAATATCCAAGATGAGGCTGGTGATACGGTCACGCACCTGAGCGGTCGGAGGCTCAGTAAGAACAATAAGGAGATCCGCATCGGATTCTGCGTCCGCCTCTCCCCGTACTACAGACCCGAAAAGCATTAGACGCTCGACACTGCACTCGGCTGTGAGGCGATTGCGAACCGCCTGTATCGCCGCACGCAGGGGTGCAGGTAGGGGTAGATCGTGCAGGGCTTTCATAACTCCACCACTCCAATATGGCTCTTTCTCGCAGCTTCGTTGGCATGGTATAGTGCAGGGGAATCGTCCCCTGGCGCTATGTGCGGCCCCTGGAACTCTGAGCTTAGGCGGCGCTTCGGGACAAGTCAAGAGGGCCCTGCAGAGGCAGTGTGCGCATTGCCAGCATGACAATAGTCCCACAGCCAGGTTCTGCGCGGTCTGTCACCCAGCTCCAGGCAGGACCGGCGCGTCCGCCGTCCTGCGGCCTGCGTGCGGCCGGCAGGGCGCACAGCCAGCCGCTCAGCACTGGGTTGGGGAGGCGTCCGGTAGCGCGGGGGAGGCAACAGGGTGGGCGCGCGCCGTCGGTGGAAAAGGCTGTTTGATTTTCCTATACTCTTGTGTGTATGGCGTCACTCCTTTAGGCGCTAACCTTCTGTACCAGCTCAATGCCAAACTGCTGGGCGGCGTTCCCCCCCAGCATGCGCGCCATGAGGGATTCTGGGACATTAGCCTGAGTCAGCATCGCGATGGCATCCCAGGCGCTGGTGGTATCGTGGTGGGGGTAGCGGGAGCCCCAGACGACCTTGGCCGCAAAGTCGTGCGGCAGCTTCTGGATGAGCCGCTCCTCGGCGTCAAACCCCAGCATCACGTGGCCTTCCTCCCACATCTCTTCGGGGTCCGTGCGGACGGGATAGGTATGCAGGAGGGGGATCACCCGCGTCGAGGCCTCCATCTTCTCCAGGACCTCCTCCATCCACGAGGCCTTGCCGTGCGCCACTACTACCTTCATCTTGGGATAGCGTTGCATCACGGTAAAGCCAATCAACGTGGAGGCGACGAACATGTGATTGTCCAGCCAGTAGGACAGGATCGGCGCCAGCGGATGGCCGAGTGGCACCGTGCCGGCAAAGAAGGCTGCCCCCTGCAGGCCACTGCCTCCGCCAGCAAAGGGCCCGACACCTCCGCCAATGACAGGCGCTTGATGGAGCCGCCCCCGAATTTTTTCGAAAAACGGGCCGTGCGAGGTCCACTCCGGGTTCCACAGGCCCGGGGTGGGGTGGACGGCGGCCGTCAGGCCCAGACTCTCCAGCTCGGCCCAGAGCGGATCGTAGTAGGGATGGGTAAAGTAGTGGCCCTCAATAAACATCGGCCGGAGAAAAGCGCCGCGGAAGCAGGGAATCTTCGCTACCCGCTGCAGCTCCTCCAGGGCGAAGTCCATGTTCTGGAGCGGCACTATAGCGGCGGCAAAGAGCCGGTCCGGCGCTGCCTGGCAGAAATCGGCCATCCAGTTGTTGTACGCTCGGGCCAGGGCGTAGGCCACGTCCGGGTCGTGTACCAGGTGGAAGCCCTCGGCAAACCAGGTGGGGTAGAGCAGGGTCTGATCCACCCCCATGGCGTCCATGTCCTGGAGACGTGCCTGGGGGTCCCACGCACCCTCGTTCATCGCATGCCGGGTCTGTGGGTCCAACTCTCCGATGGTGTCCCAGGTCATACCGGGCCGCCAGATGGCGTGCCGGGGGATGTTGGAGTGCATTGTGTCGCGGAACATCTCGCCGTTGACCTTGAGGTAGGAGTTGGTCTTCCCATCTTCCCGCCACAGGGCGTGTTTCCCCAGCACGCGGTACTCCGGCTCCAGGTACTTCTCCCACACGTCCCGCGGCTCCACCACGTGGGAGTCGCTGTCAAAGACCGCAAAGCGCTTCTGTGTTGTCATGGCCCCTCCTCATAACGTGTAGGCACGCTACTCATCATCCCTGCAGTCGGCTACCGACGGGTGACAGAGGCCTCCGGCTTGAGGGCCGCCTGGACCTCCTCCTCCGTTGGCCACCAGGCGGGCCGCTGGATTTCACAGACGCGCTCCCGGATGAACGTCTTGGGCGGCGCGATGTTGTACAGGCGGCGGGCGTTAGCCCCTAGGAACCTGGCCTGGTCGGCGACGGGTAACCCGCACTGCTGCATCGTCTCGATAGCCCGCCAGGCATCATCGCCGTCGTGGTGATAGACATCCGAGGACCACGCCAGGATGTCTCTGTAGAACTCGGGGAAGCGCGCCGGCGGGGCCTCATCCCCCTCGAAACCGGTGATGCAGTGCTGGAAGAAGGTCTCGCTGGGCAGGCGCTTCAGGGGGGGCAGCTGGCGCTCGTTGCGATAGAGCCTGTAGGCCTTGTCGCATTCGTCTACCAGGAAGCTCAGCCAGGTGGAGGAGGCCTCAAACACGGCAGCGTTGATCTTGGGATGCCGCTCAAAGAAGCCCGTCATCAACACGGTAGTGACCCACAGGGCGGCTTCGGCCTGGAAGTTTTGAACATTTGACAGAAACGAGTGTTGCAGACCTGAGGTGGAAATGGTGCGGCGGATCAGCTCGGCGCCAGAATACTGTTCGGCGTAGCCAGGCGGCTTGAGATTGCCGCCGGCCGGGAAGGGGTGCATGCCGTAAACTAGGCCCGTCTCCTCCAAGGCATTCCAGACGGGTTCATACTTGGGCTGAATGGGGTAGTTGCCCATGGCGTCCATGGGGCGGACGAGGGCGACGCGACACCCCTGGGCCGCCACGCGGTAGACCTCTTCCACGGCGTACTGGGGGTTTTGCATCGGGAGTAAAGCGGCAAAGAAGAGCCGCTGCGGGTCCGCCAGGGTGTACTCGTAGGCCCACTGGTTATAGGCCTTGCAGAAGGCCTTGGCGCCCAGGGCATTTTGCAGCCACGGGTAGGTATCGATGTCAGTGGGAATGATCATCACCTGGTCAATGCCCTGGACGTCCATGTCCCGCAGGCGGGGCTCGGGCTCATAGGACCCAGCGTGGTCGAGGTACGCCACGTGCTCCTGGGTGAGCGCCGTCTTGGGATTGAGGTTGCGCACGTTGAGGGCGCGCTGAATGTCATGCTTAACGCCAGGCCCAGCGTTGGTGATGACCCGCATGGTGCCGGGTATCCCACCGCGACGCGGGGAGCCGATGCCAGCGCCAGCCTTGCCATTGACGATGAGCTGCTGGCTCTCGGCGTCCCACCAGATCGTGGCCTTGAGGGCCTCCAACTCGTCCTTGGTCAGGTATGCATGGGCCCGCTCCCAGATCTTGGGGGGTTCCGTCACGTGGGCATCACAGTCGAAGGTCGCGAAGTCCTTGGTCATGGGGGCAAATGTCTGCACAGGCATGCTGTCCCTCCTCTCTCAGTTGCTATGCACGCACTATGGCGTTAATCGTCTTCGAGCCAGCCCGGAGGCATCGTCACCGCATTATGGTGGGTAAAGATGGCGTCAATGGCCGCCATATCTGCCTCAGAGATGGCCCAGCCCAGCGCCCCGAGGTTCTCTTCCACCTCTGACGCCTGGCGACAGCCCACCAGCGCCACGCTGATCGCGGGATGACTCGTGGTCCAGCGCAAGGCAAATTGCGGCAAGGTTTTGTGATATTCGGCCGCCAGGGCTTTTAATTCCTCCACAGCACGCAGGTTGCGTGGAAAGTCGTCGGGGCCAAAGAGGGTCCGAAACAGATTGAGGACACCCATCCGGCCAGCGCGGGAGCGCCAATCGTTTTCGTCAAACTGCATGCCGGCGTGGAAGGTGCCGGTGAGCATGCCATAGGCCAGTGAGCCATAGGCCATGACACCAATCTGCTGCGTGGCACAATACGGGAAAATCTCCGCCTGCATGCGCCGGTCGAACATGTTCCAGCCATACTGCACCACATCCACCCGTCGGAGCCGCATACAGGCTTCAAGCTGCGCCAGGCGGAAATTGGACACGCCAATGTAGCGCGTCTTGCCCTGCTGGACAATATCGTCAAGGGCGCGCATGGTTTCTTCAAAGGGTGTACGCACATCCGGCCAGTGGACCAGATAGACGTCGACGTAGTCCGTCTGGAGGTTCCGCAGACTCTTCTCAATCGAGGCCATGAGGCGCTGTCGGCTGCTGTCACGCCCGTTGGGGGCCTCGGCGTAGCCAACACCGAATTTGGTCACAATAGAGACCTCCTGTCGGCGCGCCCCGAGGGCCCGTGCTAGCGCTTGCTCAGACGTGCCCATCCCATAGGCCTCCGCGGTGTCAAAGCAGTTGATGCCAGCGTCTATGGCCCGCTGCACCGCCTGCTGAAACTGCGCTTCGTCGATCTTGCCATAGGTCCCGCCCATCTCCCAGCAGCCAAAACCCATGGCCGAGACCTGCAGGTCAGTCTGCCCAAATTGTCGATATTCCATACTATACCTCTCAGACCTAGATGGCGAGCGCAGGTTGCAACGCGGCCGCGGGCGTGCCGTCCTGCCAGGGCAGAGACACGTCGTAGTCCTTAAGTAGACAGTCGTCGGGCAGGCACGCGATCGGCGTGAAGTCCCGATGCGCGATGTACTCTGGCCGCTTGAAGCGGCGAATGTGATTCGACACCGCACACAGGCTCAAGTAGACACTGACCCGGTTCCAGGGCGACAGATTGGCCGTCGAGGCGTGCACCAGGCAGCCGTGGAACAGGATCATCGATCCAGCCGGACCTTTGGGTGCCACCAGACCGCCACGCTCGACCAGCTTACGGATAGTGTCGTGGTTAATGGTCCACAGCGGGTAGCTGGTGGTCGTGACGTCATGCTCGGCGTCGAGCACGCCCAGTTTGTGGCTGCCTGGGATAAACATCAGCGGGCCATTGAACTCATTGACCTCATCGAGGAAGATGGCCACGTTCATGGCACGCGCCTCCGGCATGAGGTCGTCGGCCTGCCAGGTGCCATAGTCCTGATGCCACTGCCAGAGGTCGCCCTCGAAGGCCATCTTGCCGTTAATCTTAAACTGGTGCATATATACCGGCTCGCCAAAGATCTGCATCACCGGCTTGACCATGCGCGGATGGCGGGCGAGCCTGGCGAATGGCTTGCTGTACATATGCGCCGCGAAGTTGGTACGCACCGCGTCACTGCCCTTCTCACGCACGTTCTCTGGCCGGTGCTGGGCATAGAGATGCGGCACCTCGTCGAGCAGCCTCTGGATCTCCTCCGGGGTGAACAGGCTGGGAAAGAAAAGATAGCCATCGCGGTCGAACTGCTCGATCTGTGCTTGGGTCAGTTGCATCGAGTCTCCTCCTACGATGCTGGACGCGCCGGCCGCATACAGCGGCAGCGCCCAGGTGAAAGACGATCACCTCGCGGCTTTGATGTACTCCAGGTGCCGAGGGGGCAACATTCCGGATGTGTTGTAGTCTGCCACTACCTTGGGGTTTACCACAAACTCCGTATAGAGCCAGAACAAAGGCAGCGAGGCATACTCCTCAAACAGATAGTTCCCTGCCTCCCGCAGGAGCTGATCCTGCTCCTGCGGGTCTGCTGTGGCAATAAATTGTTCGTACTTCTGGTCGACGACGGCACTCTCAAAGAAATGGGCAACGCCTTTGCTGTAGTACATGAGGCGCATGATATCACGGTCTTCAAAGCGCACGGTAGCGTCGGTCCACGCCAGACCATGGAGTTGCTCCTTCAAGAGCCTCTCGCGCCACCAGACGAACTCGCGCTCTTCGAGCTTGACGTCCACGCCGATCTCGCGCCAGTAGTTGGCAATCACTTCGCCCACCTGCATGAGCTCCGGCAGTTCGGGGCGTGGGGTGAGTATATAGGTTGCTTTGAACCCATTGGGATAGCCGGCCTCGGCTAGCAGGGCTTTGGCACGCTGGGGGTCATACGCATAGTGCTTCTCATACTGCGCGAACCACTGCGGGTTCCAGCCCGGCAGGGTCGAGTGCCAGAAGGTCACGGCCATGGGTTCGCCTCTCCCCCCCAGAATCGTGTTTTGAATGACCTTGCGATCTACGGCATGGTTTAGAGCCTCCCGCACCTGCCTTTTGGTCCAGGGGATGGTCGGGTCATAATGGGCTTTGCTGGCCAGATAATTCCCCCCAAACATGGCAAACGTCGGCATCGTCGGGGCGGTGGCTTTGAGCACTTTCATGCCCTTAGCCGTGGCTTGCGGCTGCGCATCGAAGGGGATCAGGGCCAGATGGGCCTCTCCCCGCACCAACATGGCCAGCCTCGTCGTCGGCTCGGGCACCAGGAGGAACTGCAGCTCCTTGAACTCCGGCGTCACCCGCCAGTGTTGGTAGGGGACGCGCTCAAGTAGGAGATATTGCCCCAGCGCGCGTTCCTTGAACTGGTAGGGACCTGTCCCCACCATCTTGCGGTTCAGGCCCTCCTGGCTTTCGGCATCAAAGTAGGCCTTACATAAGATCGCGTTATACCACCGGGTACTCAACTGGATGTGGAGATCGGTGCGCGGCTGCGGCAGGTGAAAGATCATCTGATAATCATTGACCACCTCGACGTGCTCGAGCAATTCCCGCATGATACCGACCTGCACCGACATCGAGTCGGAGCGTACGTGGCGCTGCAAGGTATGCACCACGTCCTTGGCGGTGAATTCGCCCCAGCCGAAGTGCCACTGGACGCCCTTGCGGAGGTTGAACGTCCACGTCTTGCCATCGGGACTCATGCTCCAGTCGGTGGCTAGCATCGGCACGAAATTGTGCCACGGGTCTTCCTCCACCAAGGCTTCGTACACCGGCGCATACTGGGCGGCGTAGACGACAGTCATGAGTACGGGATCGTTCTGTTCGCGTTCCAATTGCACCGCTACCTTCAGACGGTCCACCTGGCGTGGCGCGGGCGTCTGCGCTGGCACAGAGCCTGGCAAGATCAGCAATATCACAACAAGAGCCAGGCCACACCCGAGCAAGGGTTGTCGTCTCATGACTGCGCTCCTCATTATGGTGGATGTACCCTCCTACCAGGCCACTGGCAGGGCTTTGAGCGAACGGAACGTCATGCTGGGCTGGTATTCCAGCTCCTCCGTCTCCACATGCAAGGAGGGAAAGCGCTCTGCTAGGGCTTTAAAGGCCTCCTGACCCTCCAGCCGCGCCAGGGTCGCGCCAAGGCAATGATGCACCCCAGACCCAAACGACACATGCGGGTTCGGGTCACGCGTGATGTCAAAGGTCTCCGGGTGTGTAAACACCTCGGGATCCCGGTTAGCGGAGGAAATAAACCACCGCAGGCGGTCGTCCTTATGCAGGACTTTGTCCCGCAGCTCCACATTCTGCGCTGCAATGCGCTGGATCGATTTGACGGGCGGATCATAGCGCAGGCACTCCTCCGTCGCCCGCTTGGCCCAGCCGGCCGGGTCCTGCTTGAAGAGTGCCCATTGCTCGGGATGACGGATGAAGGCCAGGGTGCCATTACACAGCAGGTTGATGGTGGTCTCGTGGCCAGCCAGCAGCAGCAGCGAACAGTTCACCAGCACCTGATGCCGGGTGAATATCCCCCGTTTCTCACCACTGGCCACCACGGACACGAAATCGTCCCCGGGATTGTCGATGCGCTCTGCGACCAGCGGGGACAAGTACTCCAGCATGCCTCGCATGCCTTCGGTCTGGGTCCGCAATCGGTCGGGGGCCCCTTGGCCACCAGCCAGGAGCTTCTTGGCCAACTCCCTGATATAGGGCCGGTCCGCAAGGGGAACGCCCATCATCTGCGCGATCACCAGCACGGGCAGGGGCGTGGCAAAGTCCGCCATCACATCCATGTGCCCTTTTTCCTCAGCAGCGTCCAGGAGATCGGTGATGGCGGATTGCACCATGGGGCGCCAGGCCTCCATGGATCTGGGGGTAAAATACCCATGGATGACCTTGCGCATCTCCAGATGCTCAGGGCGATCGTGCTGGATGAACTGGTCAGACGAGAAATCCCTGACATATTCATACAATCCCAGGTCCGCGGCATCGACTTGCGGGTACGGGGGCCTGGGATCCCTTTTGAGCACTTCTGAAGAGAACAGTTCATGGTGCCTGGTGAGCCAGACCAGATCGTCGTGGCGGGTGATGACCCATAAGTCGTACAGCTCGTTCCAGTGGACCGGGTCTTCCTCCCGTAGACGGCCGAAGTAGGTGTAGGGATCGTTGGTCACTTCACGGGTAAACAGGTCGTCATTTATCGCTGCAGTAATCATACGTTTACCCCTAAAACCTCAAAGATGAATGATCTGTGCGGAGTTCCCGCTCCCACTCCTACGGGGAGCGGGAGCTGTCAGCCCCCTCGACCGTCTATGGAAACAGGCGTTCCCCCGTCTCCGTATCCTCCACAAAGATGGCGCTGACCGGACAGTTTTCCGCCGCCTCCAGAATCTTCTCCTCGGTATCTCCCTCTGGATTGACCGCCTCGGACTGGCGGTTGGCATTGAGCTGAAACACGTGCGGGGCAAAGGTCTCGCACATGGCATTCCCCACACACACGTTGTGATCCACCCGGATGCGCAGTTTGCGAGCCATAATGCCTCCTAAGTGAAGGCCACGGGCAAGGATTTGAGCGAACGGAGGGCAATGCTGGGCTGATACTCGAACGTCTCGGTCTCCACATGGAGATTTGGGAACCGCTGCGCTAACGCTTTGAACGCCTCTTGCCCCTCCAGGCGTGCCAGCGTGGCACCCAGGCAATGGTGCACCCCATTCCCAAAGCCCACATGCGGGTTCGGATCCCGCGTGATGTCAAACGTGTCCGGATTGACAAACACCTCCGGATCCCGATTGGCCGAGGTGATAAACCAGCGGATGCGATCGTCCTTGCGCAGCGTCTTGCCGCGCATCTCCACATCTTGCGCGGCTAGGCGCTGGATGGACTTCACCGGCGCATCGTAGCGCAGGCACTCCTCCGTGGCCCGCTTGGCCAACCCTTCGGGGTCCGTTTTGAACAGGGCCCACTGCTCAGGGTGGCGCATGAAGGCCAGGGTGCCGTTGCACAAGAGGTTGAGCGTCGTTTCATGCCCGGCCAACAACAAGAGCGATGTATTCACCAGCACTTGGTGCCGCGTGAACACGCCTTTTTTCTCCCCCTGTGCCAGGACGGAAATAAAATCATCACCTGGCTGCTCTATGCGCTCGTTCACTAATGGGGCCACATACTCAATCATCCCCTGCATGCCCTCCACGAGCGGCTGCATGCGATCAGGTTCCCCTCGCGCGATATACAATAACTTTTCGGCGAGGTACCGCACGTAAGACCGCTCCTCCTTCGGGACGCCCATCATCTGCGCAATCACGAGCACCGGCAGCGGCGTGGCAAAATCCTTCATGACGTCCATGTGCCCCCGATCTTCGGCCGCATCCAGGAGCTCGGCAATGGCATTTCTGACAAAGCCGCGCCAGGCCTCCATCGCCCTGGGGGTGAAATAGCTGTGGACGACTTTGCGCATCTCGAGATGCTCAGGACGATCAAACTGGATGAATTGGTCCGCTTGATATTGCCGCACGTAATCGTAGAGCGGTTCGTCGGACGCCGGGATGGCCGGATACGCCGGCCGCGGGTCATTTCTGAAGACGACATTGGAGAACAGCTCGTGGTGTCGCGTCATCCACACCACATCAGCGTGCCGGGTGATCACCCATAGTTCGTACTTGTCGTTCCAATGCACGGGATCCTCTTCCCGGAGGCGGCCATAATACGTATAGGGATCGGTGATCACGTCGTCGGTAAACATATCATCGTGCACTGCCACCATTGCCATAACCTCTCCTCCTCTGTCAGTCAAGTGTGGCTCAGCGCGCTCCCACACGCTGGCACTGTCGACGGGGGCCTCTCACCATGAGACACCGGATACGCCCGAGGTGTAACCGCGGCAGGTGTGTCATGACGGCGCCGCCTGCCAGGCCAGGCGCTCAGGCAGTATATGCCCGTGGCGGGTGAGCTGGCTGGCGATATGGTCGCTGGCGCGCGCGCAGTGCTCACGTGCCAGCCGCTCCGCCAGGTCCGCATCACCACAGTTGATCGCCTGCACGATCGCCTCATGCTCGTCCCACACAGGACGGCGCAGGCCAACGGTTTGCAGCACCGCCCCCATGGCGCGGCGGATATGGGGCCAGTGATGGTTGGCGGTCTCGGCAATGAGCGGATTGCCCGAGGCCGCGTAGATCAGGTGGTGAAACTGCATGTCCGCGTCGATCATCGACCCGATGCGCTGCCCGGCAGCAGTCCGACGCCCTTCGAGAATAATCGTGGGGTCCAACTGGGCGTTAGCCTGCGCGGCACGGCGGGCGGCGAGGCCGTCGAGGACCGCCCGTACCTCGTACACCTGCGTGATCGCTTGCGCCTCAAGCGGCGCCACCCGCAGGCCACGCCGCCCGGCATCGCTGACAAAACCCTCCTTCTTGAGCAGACGCAGCGCCTGCAGGACGGGCTGGCGCGAGACGCCGAGCGTTGCGGCCAGCTCTTCCTGCGTGAGGCGCGCGCCGGGGGTCAGTTCCCCGTCACAAATGGCGTACAGCAGCCGCTGGTATACCTGCTCGGTCAGGTCGGGAGTGGAAGCAATCCGGCTAAGCGATGCCATAGGGCGAGGCCTCTCTGAGGGTCGATGGGAAGCAATAGGCGTATTCTGTATACAGAGTACAGAAGGCTAGGCGATGATGTCAATAGTAGTCGCATGCCAGTTGCGTAAGTCATGTACCCTATCCTTGTGCAGGTCAGCGCGTGAGCCTGTGATAGTGATCCGCTGCAATGACGTAACCAACAAATAACTTGACAGCGTCTGCAGACCGGAATAGGATGGCAAAATAGTTACAATGGTCCGGCTCAGTATGAAATAGCCTCTCCACGGTGCTCGTGGGTTTGTGGATGCCTTGCGCTAGGGTCATTCGTTGCCTCTGCATGCACCCTAAAGGATGCCGTTGCTAGACGACCACAAAGGTCGCACGATCCCCAAACTGTGTCCTGGTATGGATGCACAGACAGGAGGAGGATCAGTGATGACATTTGAGGAGATCCTGGCCCAGGTACTCCAGTTGCTCCAGCGTGAGGGGCGCCTGTCTTATCGAGCCCTCAAGATCCGCTTCAATATCGATGACGACTACCTCGAAGCGCTCAAAGACGAAATTATCGAGGCGAAACAGCAGGCCATAGACGAGAATGGGAAGGTGCTCGTCTGGACAGGGGGCTCTGGCACGACGCCAATACCAGTCGCCTCATGCGCTCTCGCCAACCAGCCTCCAGGGACCGAGCTGCTCTCGACAGAGAGCCTGACTCCGCTCCAGGCAGACCCAGCGCTCCAGGTGGTATCCCCACTAGGGACCCCAGGCACCTCTGAGGCGGAGCGCCGCCAGCTCACTGTGATGTTTTGCGACCTCATCGATTCAACGGGGCTCGCCGGACGGCTGGATCCCGAGGAATTCCGGGAAATGGTGCGGGACTACCAGGCGACCTGTGCGGAGGTTATCCAGCACTTTGACGGGCACATCGCGCAATATCTTGGCGATGGCCTGTTGGTCTACTATGGCTATCCCCAGGCCCATGAAGATGACGCCCAACGGGCCATACGCACGGGCCTCGGCATTGTGAGGGCCATCGGCACGCTGAATGTGCGCTTGGAACGCGAATATGCTATACAGCTCTCCATGCGCATTGGCATTCATACCGGGCTTGTCGTTGTCGGTGAGATGGGGGGCGGGGACCGACGCGAACGGCTCGCCTTGGGGGAAACGCCTAACCTTGCGGCAAAGATTCAAGAGCTGGCAGCACCCAATACAGTAGCCATTAGCGCCGTGACCTATCGACTGACGCAGGGTTATTTTGTGTGCCAGGAACTCGGCCAGCACACCTTCAGGGAGGAGGCCGAGCCAGTACACTTGTATCGCGTCCTCGCCGAAGGGCAGGCACAGAATCGCTGGGATGTCGCGGTCACTGCTGGGTTAACGCCCTTTGTAGGGCGGCGGGAGGAGATAGGACTCCTGCAGCAGCGCTGGGAGCAGAGCCAGGAAGGGTTGGGGCAGGTGGTGCTGCTGCGCGGGGAAGCGGGCATCGGCAAATCCCGTTTGGCGGACGCGTTGCGCGCCCAGGTAGGGAGTGAGGACTATACGTGGAGGGTGTTTCGCTGTTCTCCGTATCATACGCACAGCGCCTTCTATGCCGTCATTGAGGCACTGCCACACTTCCTGCAATGGTGCCGTGACGATGCTCCAGCGGAGAAACTGGCGAAGCTGGAACGGCGGCTGCAGTTGGCTCGGCATTCCTTATTCGCCTTAGAGGAGGAGGTGCCGCTTTTTGCCGCGCTGCTGGCGCTGCCGTTGCCCGCCGAGCGCTATCCCCCACGCACCCTGAGTTCCCAGCTCCAGAAACAGCGGACCCAGGAAGCACTGGTGGCGTTCTTGCTGGAGGAGGCGGAGCAGCAGCCGGTACTCGCGGTGTGGGAGGATCTGCACTGGGCCGATCCCTCGACCCTGGAGCTGCTCAGGCTCTTAATTGACCAGACTCCCACAGCGCGGATGTTGACCCTGCTGACCTTTCGTCCCGAATTTGAGCCGCCATGGGACATCCGGGCGCATTTGACCCAGATCACGCTCAGCCGTTTAGGGCGCCAGCATGTGTCGCCGATGGTGGTCCACCTCACGCAGGGCAAGGCGCTCCCCGCCGAAATCCTAGAGCAGGTGATCGCTAAGACCGATGGTGTGCCGCTGTTTGTGGAAGAACTCGTCAAGATGGTCCTGGAGTCCGGCTTGGTGCGTGAGGAAGTGAGCTATGTGCTGACGGGCCCGTTGCCTCCATTAGCGATTCCCGCGACATTGCAGGATTCCCTGATGGCCCGGCTGGATCGATTGGGATCGGCGCGAGAGGTGGCCCAACTCGGCGCCACGCTGGGACGGGAGTTTGACTATGAACTCATCCAAGCCGTCTCGCTCATGGAGCCACCGGCCTTACAGCACGAGCTGGCGCAGTTAGTCGCGGCTGAGCTAGTCTACCAGCGCGGCCTCCCCCCGCGGGCGCACTATAGCTTTAAGCACACGCTCATTCAGGAAGCTGCGTATCAGTCATTGTTGAAGAGCACACGGCAGCACTACCATCAGCGGATTGCGCTGGCGCTGGCGGCGCGGTTTCCCGAAACAGTCGAGACGCAGCCCGAGTTGCTGGCGCATCACTACACGGAAGCCGGCCTGGCGGCAGAAGCGATCGCCTACTGGCTACGGGCTGGTCAGCGCGCCGTCGAGCGCTCGGCCAACGTCGAGGCAATCAGGCACCTCACGAAAGGGCTGGAGCTACTCACGGATCTGTCGGACACACCCGAACGCGTGCAGTACGAACTGGCCCTGCACCTTGCCTTGGGCCCACCACTCTTCATGATCAAGGGCCAGGAATCTCTCGAAGTCGCGGAAGTGTACAACCGGGCGCACGCCCTATGCCAACAGCTCGGAGACAACCGGCAAAGCTTTTCGGTGCTGATGGGACTCTGTACCTTTTACAACGCGCAGGGGCGGCTGCAAACGTCGCGGGAGCTGGCAGAGCAGAGCCTCGGCCTGGCGCAAGGTGTGGGCGACCCGGTGCTCCTGCATGAGGCGCATATCATGCTGGGCTCGATCTTGTTCACCCGCGGAGAGTTCGTCTCGGCTCGTACGCACCTGGAGCAAGGGCTGGCTCTGCGCAGCAGCCAGCAACCCCGCTCGGTGCTTTTAATTAGGGGGGCTGACTCCGAGGTGGTCGGCGCCACGTGGTTGGCCTATACGCTCTGGATCCTCGGGTACCCGGATCAGGCCCTAGCCAAGAGTCACGAGGCGCTGCACCTGGCTCAGGAGTTGTCGCATGCCTACACCAGGGCTCTCGCTTTCTTCTTTGCTGCGATGCTGCACCAATGGCGCCGCGAAGTGCAGTGCGTCCGGGAGCGGCTAGAGGTAGCGCTGTCGCTCTCGAAGGAGCAAGGCTTTCCACGCTGGTTGACATGCAGCTTGATGTTGCAGGGTTGGGTCCTGGCCCAGGAGGGCATGGCAGAGGCCGGTATGGCGCAGCTCCAGCAAGGCTTGACGACCTGGCGGGCGATGGGGAATGAGTTAGCGTTGCCGTATTATCTGGCCATGCTGACGGAGGCCAATGGGATAGCCGGACGAGCCGACGAGGGGCTGCGCGTGCTGGCAGAGGCACAGGCTATAGCCCACCAAAACGCCGAGCATCGCTTCGATGCGGAGTTGCTGCGACTCAAAGGGGAATTGTTGCTGCAGCAGGCGAGAGAGCGAGACAGCGGACGCACTGCCCCTCTGGACACAGTGCTGATGGCTGAGGTCGAGTACGAAGGGATAACGCAGGCGTTGCCCCTGCAAAGCGCGGCCGAAATCTGCTTTCGCCAAGGGCTCAATGTGGCCCGCCAACAGCATACGAAGAGTTTCGAGTTACGGACGGCGACGAGTTTGAGTCGGCTGTGGCAGGCACAGGGCAAAGGTGCAGAAGCCCACCAGCTCTTGGCAGAGAGCTACGGCTGGTTCACCGAGGGCTTTGAGACTGCAGACCTCCAAGAAGCGAAAGCCCTGCTCGACGCCTTAGCAGGCGCTGAGGGCAGAGCGTCGGGCGAAGAATGGCAGGAGTAATCCGAAAGGGGCTAGCCATGTCGCAGGCGTATCCTGTTACTGCACGCCTCAGTGCTCCCAGGCATTTATGTATCCCCTCCCTGCTGGCGGATTACGCCAGGCGTACCCCTGATGCTCTGGCTATCCTCGCCCCTGGGCGTGTCCCACTCACCTACGGCCGCTTACAGCAGCATATGGACGATGTACTGCAGATGCTCCACGTCCTGGGATTAGGGCGTCATGCTCGCATTGCTGTGGTGTTGCCCAATGCGCCGGAGATGGCTGTCGCCTTTCTCGCTGTGGCTGCTGGTGCGACGTGCGTACCGCTGAATCCGGCCTGTGGCATGAGTGAATTTGACCTGTACTTTACGGGGCTGCACGCTCAGGCAGTGATGGTCCAGGCAGGAATGGACTCGCCAGCGCGTGCCATGGCACACGCGCATGGTCTCCGGATTATCGAGCTCTCCCCCGTGCTTGAGGCCGAGGCCGGGATTTTTACACTCGCCGGTGAGCCATCCGCGGACGTCGCATATCGGGAATATGCCCAGTCCGCGGATGTCGCATTAGTGCTGTCCACATCAGGGACGACGGCACGGCCGAGATTTGTGCCACTGACCCACACTGCTGTCTGTACTGCTGCGTACGACATGGGCATGGCTTTGGCCCTGGTCGAGAGTGATCGCTTACTGAATGTGATGCCACTCTTTCATGGGCATGGTCTCATTGCTACACTGCTGGCGTCACTGACGGCTGGTGCAAGTGTCGTATGCACCCCTGGCTTTGATTCCTCCCGCTTCTTTGCCTGGATGACAGAGTTTCGTCCGACATGGTATTCGGCAGTGCCCACGATCCACCAGGCGATCCTCGGGCGTGCGGCTCTGAACCGTGAGGCGATTGCGTCCTGTCCACTACGACTGATCCGCTCAAGCTCTGCTGCTTTGCCGCCGCAGGTGCTGACGGAGTTAGAAAGGGTCTTCCAGGCCCCGGTGATTGAGGCCTACGGCATGACTGAGGTGCCCTCGATAGCCTGTAATCCTCTGCCACCACGGCCGCGGAAGACCGGTTCAGTTGGAGTGGCCACCGGACCGGAGGTAGCCATTATGGACGACAGAGGCATCTTGCTGCCAGCCGAGCAAACCGGGGAGGTCGTCGTGCGTGGCGTAAGCGTCATGCAAGGTTACGACAACGATCCAGTGGCGACTAGGCATGCCTTCTCACATGGGTGGTTGAGGACAGGTGACCAAGGGTTTTTGGATACTGAAGGCTATCTGTTCATCACGGGCCGCTTCAAGGAGATCATCAATCGTGGCGGGGAAAAAATTGCGCCGCAGGAAGTGGACGATGTGCTCATGGACCATCCTGCAGTAGCCCAAGCGGTGACTTTTGCAGTGCCTGATGCCCGCTTGCGGGAGGAGATTGCTGCAGCCGTGGTGTTGCGCCAGCACGCTACGGCGACGGAAAGAGACCTGCGCCAGTTTGTGGCAACGCGCTTAGCGGATTTCAAGGTGCCGCGCCGGGTGCTCATTGTGGAGGAGCTGCCCCAAGGCCCTATTGGCAAATTGCAACGTCTTGGTTTGGTCGACAAGCTCGGGCTAGTAGCACCCCAGCAGACAGAGCCCACCAGGCAGCCAGACGACACAGCCCCGCGCACGCTGGTCGAGGAGATGCTGGTGGGGCTGTGGACGCAGGTGCTCGGTCTCGCATGCGTGGGCATCCATGATGACTTTTTCCAGGCGGGGGGGGACTCCCTCCTGGTCCTACAGCTTCTCTCCCGCATACGCGACGCTTTGCACGTCGAGGTCCCCTTGCTCACCTTCTTCGAGGCGCCGACAGTGACCAACTTGGCCCGGTACATTGAGGCCGCCCAGCAGGTAGCCCAGGGTAGGCCGGCTCCCCCCATTATGCCCATACCACGCGACCGGCCAATGCCGATGTCAATTGCGCAGGAACAGTTGTGGCGCCTCGATCAGACACTGCCTGGCACAGCCCTGTTCAATGTACTCTATGCCATGCGTCTGACAGGTACGCTCAGCGTGGCGGCTCTGGAGCAGAGCTGCAATGAGATTCTCAGACGCCATGAAGCCCTGCGCACCACCTTTGCTGTCGTCGAGGGGCAACCCGTGCAGGTCATCACCCCTCCCCCGTACTTAACCCTGACGGTACAAGACCTGCGTGCGTTGCCCGAGACCGAGCGGGATGGTGCAGCCCAGAGGCTGGCGCGAGATGAGGTCCAAAAACCCTTCGACCTGACGCAGGGTCTCCTCCTGCGGGTGCGCTTGCTACGGCTGGGGGAGCAGGAGCATATTCTGCTCCTGACCATGCATCACATCATCAGCGATGCCTGGTCGCTAGGCGTGTTCATGCGAGAGCTCGCCGTCTTGTACACTGCCTTCTGCGCCGGCAACCCGTCACCCTTGCCTGAGCTGTCCATCCAGTACGCAGATTTTGCCTACTGGCAGCGCCAGTGGCGACGCAGTGATGCCATAGCAGCCCAGCTTGCCTACTGGCAAGAGCAGTTACGCGCTCCGCTACCCGTGCTGGCACTGCCTACGGACCGCCCACGAGGGACAGCGTTGAGCTTCCGCACAGCGCTTCAGACCCTGGTGCTGCCTGAAGAGCTCTCTGCAGCCCTCAAGGCCCTGAGCTGGCAAGAAGGCAGCACGCTGTTTATGACGCTCTTGGCGGCCTTCAAAGTGCTCTTGTATGGTTACACGAGTCAAGAAGACCTCTGCCTAGGCACCCTCGTTGCCAATCGGCATCGGCAGGAAGGTGAGGGGCTGATTGGCCTCTTTGTCAATACGGTGCTACTCCGTACAAACCTTGGTGGCAACCCGACGTTTCGCGAGGTGCTACGGCGGGTCCGTCAAACCACTTTGGCCGCCTACGCCCACCAGGATCTCCCCTTCGAGGATCTCGTCCAGATCTTAGAGCACGAGCAGCATCGCCAACGGAGATCGCTGTGTCAGGGGATGTTCATCTTGCAGAATGCCATGCGGCAACCTGCCAAGCTCTCTGACCTCACGCTGAGCTTCATCGGGGCGGACGAGAGCGTAGGAGAGCTTGGTTTGACGGTAACAGCATTTGATATCGTGCTGACGTTGTGGGAAAGTCCGCAAGGACTGGCCGGCTCCTGCATTTACAAAACCACATTGTTTGACGCCACGACTATCAACCAGCTCTTAGAAGATTACCAGCGTGTGCTCAAACGCATCATTATACAGCCCGAGCAACCACTCTCGACATTTGGCTCTCCGAGCGGGGAGCGAGCTGCGGCGCGTGAGCATAGCTCTTGAGAGGAGCATAAGCACCATGTCACTACTCTATCAGTGCTTATCAGGCGACGATCTCAAAGATCTCACTGAAGAAGATCTCGAAATGCTCCAGAGAATTGTAGAGCACGAGTTACACACTTCTACCGGCATTAAGAGGATTCTTAGACGGAGAGTGCAGCAAGCGTTAGCTGATCTAAGGCAAAAGCGCGGCACTGGTACTACCTAATTCAGGCTGACGGTAACATCTTTGTAGGTATATAGGCATGGGGGTAGGGGGAGCGGCACGTCACAAGGGGCTGATGAGACGCGCCTGGCCTGCCATAGTAGTCTGCCCACTGTACCCAAGGCCAGCAACAGTCCCCCCCATACCACAATCTTTTTCATCGCTT
>Ga0081539_10003292_pt1 | contig 20222 bp, 17 predicted proteins | sample TabmetS4T2R2_FD_71023 | JGI IMG/M metagenome (GOLD analysis project Ga0081539, IMG submission 71023) | Tabebuia heterophylla rhizosphere microbial communities from the University of Puerto Rico - S4T2R2 | ecosystem: Host-associated > Plants > Roots > Rhizosphere ...
GTGAGCTGATGTAGAGCGCGCGCTTCCGGCGCGACGTGGCCCGCGCCCAGCGCGGCGTCGGCGGCGCCGGCGCGATGACGTCGCGCAGCAGCAGGTTCACCACGACCGGATCCCGCAGGTGCGGCGCGTGGCCGCAACCCTCCAGCCGCACGAGACCGCCCCCGGTGTGTTCGGCGAGGGCGATCCCGTGGGTCACCGACGCCACCGCGTCGTCCTCGCCGTGAATCACCAGCACCGGGCAGCGCACGCGCCGGGCGAGCTCCCGCTGCTCGTCGGGTTCCAGGAACGGCGCCAGACGGGTGAGCGCGAGGGTGTGCCCGGTGGTGTCCAGGCCCCAGCCGACGCCGTCCTCGATCGGCTTGGTCGAATGCGGCTCTATGAAGATCTTGGAGAGAAAGAACCGCAGGAAGCCGGGATAGTCGCGCGACCAGTAGTGCCGGTTGTACTTGGCCCAGCCCTCATCGGTGTCGAGTTCGGCCGCCCAGTCGTACACCGTCCGCTCCGGCAGCGCCTGCCCACCCCCCTGGTAACTCGGGCCGATGAACACGGCGGCCTCGACCCGCTCGGGACGCTCCGCCGCCAGCAGCAGGCCGCGATGAGCTCCCATCGAGAAGCCCACGATCACAGCGCGGGCGGTGTCGGTGGCGTCCAGCACGGCGATCGCGTCCGCCGCGAACTCCCGCTCGGCGTAGGCCTCGGCCTGCGACGGCCGATCTGACCGGCCGTTGCCGCGTCCGTCGAAGGTGACGACCCGGCAGTGCCGTGACAGGTACGGAATCTGCATCTTCCAGTGCCGACTGTGGAAGATCGACCAGGTGGGCAGCAGCAGGACGGTGCGCGGACCTTCGCCGAACACCTCGTAGTAGATCTTGACACCCTCCCGTTCAACGTAGCCGTCACGGGTCGGCCGGCATGCGCGCATGAGGCGTCCTTTCTGGCCGCGCGGGCTGTTCCTCAAGCTGTCTGATGAGTGCGGCGACGCGTCGCAGCGCAGAGCGGATCGGCGCCAGATCGCGGTCGAAGCCGAGCAGGAGCAATGCCTCCGAACCGAGGAAGGCCGTGGCGACCAGTGTTGCGATCTCGTCGGCAGTGAATGGCCCGAGCGGGCCATGGCGTCGCTCGGCATCCTTGGCCACCTCGGCGAGCAGGGCGAACCAGCCGCCGACCAACTCGCGCACGGCATCGCGGACCTCTGCCTGGGCCCACCCGGCGGCGATCATCTCCTGCAGCACCCGGACGTATCCGGAGTCCAGATCGTCCTCCAGGAAGTCGCAGGCCTGCTCGTACCGCTGCCACAGCGGCAGCTCCTCGGCGTACATGCGGCGCTGGCGGTCCAGGCGCCGCTGATTCTCCTCGGCGAACAGGGCGAGGATCAGGCCTTGCTTGGAGCCGAAGTGGTAATGCAACTGGCTCAGCGGAACCCCTGCCTCGGCGGCGACCTTCCGGGTCGACAGCCCGGCGTAGCCGTCGGCGAGCAGCCGCCGCAAGGCCGCATCGATGATCAGCGTGCGGGTCGGTGGGATCGTCGCGGCATCCGCCACGGGTCGGCCTCCTCGTCCATCCTTCAATCCAATGCTGGGGCATCGTTCGGTCGATCGACCGGTCTTGACAGCACGATAGCACGGGGGGAGACTCGGACAAGTCGGTCGACCGACCGAATCACCGCAGTCGAACACGAGCCCGGCTGTACCGGGAGGGAGATCGCCATGCCCGAGACCACCGACCCGACGTTCTACCGAACTCCGGCCGACGCCATGGCCGCACCGCCGGAGCGGCTGGCGTACGTGGCGGCGTACGACCCGGAGGGTCGTGCCAAGGACGCCATGACGGTGATCGACGTGGACGAGTCCTCGCCGGACTACGGACAGGTCGTCGGCTGGACCGACCTGCCCACCGCCGGCAACGAACTCCACCACTTCGGCTGGAACGCCTGCTCCAGCGCGCTGTGCCACCAGGGACACGGCGACCATGACGGCCATGGCGGGCCACTGGAGCGGCGCTACCTGATCGTTCCGGGCCTGCGCTCCTCACGCACCTATGTGCTCGACACCCAGCCGGATCCCCGCAGTCCGCAGGTGACCCGCACGATCGAGGCTGACGAGCTGGCCACCAAGGCGGGGTACTCGCGTCCGCACACCCTGCACTGCGGGCCGGGCGCGATCTTCATGTCCTCCTTGGGCGGTGCAAACGGGAACGACGGCCCCGGCGGCATCGCCCTGCTGGACCATGACACCTTCGAGGTCATCGGCGCCTGGGAGGCCGACCGCGGGGACCAGTTCTTCGGTTACGACGTCTGGTGGCACCTCAACCACGACACGGTGATCACCTCGGAGTGGGGGACTCCGTCGATGGTGGAGAGCGGGCTCAACCCGGAGGATCTGCTCGGTCGCCGATTCGGCCATCACCTGAACTTCTGGAGCATGTCAGAACGGAACCTGGTGCAGCGGATCGATCTGGGTGATGAGCACCAGATGGTGCTGGAACTACGACCGGCGCACGACCCCAACCAGACCTGGGGCTTCACCGGCGTGGTGATCAGCGTCGAGGATCTGTCCGGTTCGATCTGGGTGTGGTACCGCGACGGCGATCGCTGGGCGGCGCGCAAGGTCATCACCATCCCCGCCGAGCCGGCCGACCCCGACCTGCTGCCCCCGGCACTCAAGCCGTTCGGCGCGGTTCCGCCACTGATCTCCGACCTCGACCTGTCGGTCGACGATCGCTGGCTGTACGTCTCATGCTGGGGGACCGGCGAACTCAAGCAGTACGACGTCAGCGACATCTTCAATCCGCGAGAGACCGGGTCCGTGCGGCTGGGGGGCATCGTCGGCAAGACGGCGCATCCCGCTTCGCCGCAGGAGCCGCTGAGCGGCGGGCCGCAGATGGTGGAGATCAGCCGCGACGGCCGCCGGGTCTACGTGACGAACTCGCTGTACGCCTCCTGGGACGAGATCTTCTACCCCGAGGGTGTCGGCGCCTGGATGGCCAAACTGGATGCCGACCTAGACAGCGGCGGTTTGACGCCGGACCTGCGCTTCTTCCCACGCGGTGCTGATTTCCGCGGCCTGCGCGTGCACCAGACCCGGCTGCAGGCGGGCGACGCCTCGAGCGACTCGTACTGCTACATGAGCTGAGTCGGCGTTCCGCTGAGCCGACACACCAGTTGACGGAGTAGTGCCGTGTCAGAAATGGAACTGCAGGTGCGGGCCGGCTTCCGGCCCGCCGTCCCGGCCGCGGCGGCCATGGGTGCGCTCGCCGCCGCGGCCTGGGTGGCGCTGGCCACCCGGGCCGCCGGCGAAATGTCGCACGACGAGCTGCTCGACTCCGGGCATGCTCCGGGCCCAGGCGCGATCCTGGCCTTTCTCGGCTTCTGGCAGTTGATGGTGCTGGCCACGATGCTGCCTCCGGCGATCCCGGCCATGGTGGCCGGCGCCGGGCCTGCTCGCGTCGCCGTCCGCGAGGCGGTCGGTCTCATCGGCGCCACCTGCGTCGTCTGGTCCGGCTTCGCGGTGGCCGTCCTGGCGGCGGACGCGGTGCTGCACCGGGGCGTCGAAGTCTGGCCTTGGCTGGCCGACCGGGAGCGGCTCGTGGCGTCGATGGTCCTGGTCGTGGCCGGCGTGGCCCAGCTGTCGCGAATCCAGCGCCGGGCACTGGAAAGGGGACGGGCCGAGCCGGGTGCCGCGTGGTCGGCCGCGCGCTCCTGTCTGGCCAGCTGTTGGGTGTTGATGCTGGTCATGTTCGCCGTCGCGCTGGAGAGCCTGCTGTGGATGGCCGTGCTGGCCATCGTGATGGCTGTCCAGCGACTGGTGCCGTGGGGGATCCGACTGGCTCGGGCCGTTGGTGTGGCGCTGATCGTCGCCGGTCTGCTGTCTGCTCTGCGGGGCTGATGGCTGGGTGAGCCCTTCGCCGAGGCGATGGCGCGGAGCGACTCCGCCGATCCCGTGCACCGGGCTCTCGCGGTCGTTGGCGTGAGGGTCAATGAGCATGATCACGGAGGATCCGGTCCCCCATATTGCCGTCGGATCTTCCGTGATCATGAAGGCTTACCGGCGCAGTCGGCCCGTCCGTCCGGCGCGGTACTCGGCCACCATGAGCTCCGTCAGCTCCTGCACCGAGGTCTCGGTGGCGTGCTTGTCGAAGGTGATCTCGCCGTGCTGCAGCACGTTCACCCGGTCGCAGACCTCCAACACCTGTGCGTAGTTGTGCGCGATGATCACCACGGAGACCTCGCCCTCGCGTCGGATGTCGTGAATCAGATCGAGGATCATCGCCCCTTCCTTGGCGCCCATGGCGGCGAGCGGCTCATCGAGCAGCAGGATCTTCGCCCGGGTGTAGACGGCGCGGGCAACGGCGATCGCCTGCCGCTGCCCACCGGACAGCTTCGCCACCTCCACCCCGACGTCCGGGATGTTCGTGATGCCCATCGACGCCAGCTGCTCCGTGGCGAGTTTGCGCATTACCCGGTTGTTGAGCAGGGGCCAGCGCACCTTCTCCCGGTTGAGGAACATGTTGTGGTAAACGCTGAGCTCGTTGACCAGCGCGAGATCCTGGTACACAGTGTCCACCCCGAGCGACCGGGCGTGGTCGACCCCGCGCATCACGACGGGTTCGCCGTCGAGGAGGATCCGTCCGGAGTCCGGCTGGTGGAATCCACAGAGAATCTTGATGAGTGTGGACTTTCCCGCGCCGTTGTCGCCGATCAGGCCCAGTACCTCGCCGCGGTGCAGTCGCAGGTTGACGTCGCGCAAGGCGGTGACGGCGCCGAACCGCTTGGCGAGGTGCTCCACGCGCAGCACCTCGGCCTGAGCCGGCCGCTGCGCTGGCGAGTGGACCTCAGCAGCCTGCGACATCAGGTCCTCCCCGCCCGTCTCAGCCGAGACAGGTACTGGTTGGCGATCATCGACACCAGGATCGCCGCGCCGAGGATGAGGAAGAACGGGTTCGCGCTGATGCCGATCAGGTTGAAGCCGTTCTGCAGCTCGGCGAGGACGACGGCACCGAGCAGTGCACCGATGACCGTTCCCGAGCCGCCGGCCAGCGCCGTCCCGCCGATGACCGCGGCGGAGATGGCGGTGAAGGTCACGCCGGTGCCGCCGCCGAGGTTCGGGTCGATCGTGTGCACCCGGAAGGCCTCCATGATGCCGGCGAAGGCACCCAGAACACTGGTGATCACGAAGTTGCCGATCTTGATGCGGTTGACCTTGATGCCGGCCTCGGTCGCGCCCAGCAGGTTCCCGCCCACCGAGATCGTGTGCAGGCCCCACCGAGTCCGGGTCAAGACCACATGGAAGATCCCGACAATGACGAGGCACCAGATCAGCTCGGCCCAATCGCCGGCACCGAGCCAGCTGCGGATCCGGCCCTCGGCCGCCTCCGGGATCTCGGCGGGGTACGCGTGCGAGGTGGTCAGCACGATGCCCTGGAGGACGTAGAAGCTTCCCAGGGTCGTGACGAACGACGGCACGCGCAGCTTGCAGACGATGAGTCCGTTGGCCAGCCCGACCACGGCGGACAGCACCAGCGCGAGCAGGATCGCCGGGATGATCGGCACTCCGTAGAGGTCGGTCGCGTAGTGCATGAGGAACGGCGCCAGCGCGAACACCATGCCGACCGAGAGGTCGATCTCGCCGCTGACGAGCAGCAGCACGATCCCGACCGCGACGATGGCGCCGGGTGCCGAGGCCTGCGCGATGTTCACCAGGTTGTCGTGGGAGAGGAACACCTCCGAAGAGACCCGGAAGTACACGACCAGAGCGAGCGCCACGACCAGGACGCTTGCCTCGCGGCGACGCAGGAATGCCTCGCCCACGCCGCGCAGACCCCTCGCCCGGCCGGTAACGCCGGGCGGGGGGCCTTCCGCGACGGGGGCGGGAGCAGTTGTCGTTCGTTCAGTCACCGGATGATCACGCGTGAGCGATAGCGCCTGACCGCTCGATCAGCTTCGCAGCGGTATCGGAGCCTTCCCAGCGCGACTTGGTCGTCTGGTAGGGATCGACGTTGTCCTTCGTCACAAACAGTAGACCGGTGTTCGTCTGGCTGGGGAAGAGGAGGCCGCCAGTGAGCTTGTAGAAGTACAGGTAGAGCACCGGCAGGAAACCCTGCAGGTAAGGCTGCTGGTCGATGGTGTAGTCCAGGTCGCCGGACTTGACCGAGGCCAGCGTCTCGGGCACCAGGTCGAACCCGCCGGCCACCTTCAGCCCCTTGCTGCGCATGTCGTACTTCTTCACGGTCGCCCCGACCGCCTGGGTCGAACCAGCATCCACCGCCAGCATGCCCGCCAGGCTGGAGTGGCCCTGAGCGTAGGCGTCGATGATGGACAGTCCTTTCGTCACGTCCGCGTTGGTCGCGACCGGGGTGAACTTGATCGATTTTCCGGACTGTTGAATGGCGGCCTGCGCGCCGTCGATCCGGGGTTGGATGTTGAGCTGGCCCGGGGTGGCGATGAACGCGGCGACGTCACCGGAGTCCACCTGCTCCAGGGCGCGCTGCCCAAGGGCGAAACCGGACTCGTACAACCCCTGACCGATGTACGCCAGCCGGTTGGTGCCAGGGTCGTCCGGCGCGCCGTCGGCGTTGTACGACACCACCGGGATTCCGGCGTCCAGCGCCTGGTCCACCGGATCCTTGAAGGCGGTCTTGTCCACCACGGCGACCGCGATGCCGTCCGCCTTCGACGTCACCGCCGTCCGGGTGGCGTTGACCATCTCAGCGACGATCGAGTCCTTGGACCCGGTCCACTGGAACGACGTGCCGAGCAGCTTGCACGCGTCGTCCGCCCCGTACTGCGTCGGGGTGAAGAACGGGTTGGTGGTCACGTGGCAGACGAAGACGAACTTCCATGGCGGTGTCTTGGGGAAGTTGCCCGCGGCGGCCCCGCTCCTGCCGTCGTCCGATGAGGACTTGTTGTTCGTGCAGGCTGCCAGGAGCGCTGAGGCGGCCAGCGACGCGCTGGCCAGCCCGGTCCCGGCGATCAGCCGACGACGGGTGACCGGGTTGAGGTCGAGGGTGTCCACCGCTTCCTCGACCTTGGGGTGAAGCTTGGTCATTGCGGGACCTCCGGGATCGTCCTTGACCTCGGCGACGGCGCGGGGCCTGGGTCAGTGCTCGTGTCCTCCGCGGCGGACGCCGAGCTGGTAGATGGTTGTGGTGCGGTACGTCTCCCCCGGCCGCAGCACGGTGGAGGGGAAGTTGGGGTGGTTGGGGGAGTCGGGGTAGTGCTGGGTCTCCAGGGCGAAACCGTCGCCCTGCCGGTACATCCGGCCGCTGGTGCCGACCAGCGTCGCGTCGAGGAAGTTGCCGGAGTAGAACTGGATCCCCGGCTGGTCGGTCAGGATGCTGAGAACGCGTCCGCTGCTGGGTTCGGTGACGCGGGCGGCCAATTCCAGACCGCTGCCGTGGCGGGTCAGCACCCAGTTGTGGTCGTAGCCGCGTCCGATCACCAACTGCGGGTGGGAATCGCGGATCCGGGCGCCGATCGCCGTCGGCCGGGTGAAGTCGAGCGGCGTGCCGTGCACTGAGTCGATCGCACCGGTCGGGATGAGGGTGGGGTCCACCGGGGTGTACCTGTCGGCCCTCAAGAGCAGGCGGTGATCGTAGATGTCGCTAGAACCCTCGCCCGCGAGGTTCCAGTAGGCGTGGTTGGTGAGGTTGATGATTGTCGGCGCTTCGGTGGTGGCCTTGTAGTCCATCCGAATGCCGCCGCTGCGCGTGATGGTGTAGGTGACCTGCGAGTGCAGCGTTCCCGGGTAGCCCTGATCGCCGTCCGGGCTGGTGTACCGCATGACCAGTCCGACGTCATGCCCGTGCTTGAACGGTGTGGTGTCCCAGATGTGCTTGTCGAACCCGCGGGTCCCGCCGTGCAGGCTGTTGGGTGGATTGTTGATCGGGAGGTGGTATGTCACGCCGTCGAGGGTGAAGGTGCCAAGGGCAATCCGGTTCGCGTAGCGACCGGTGATGCAGCCGAAGTAGGGACTCTTGGCGACGTAGTCCGGCAGATTGTCGAAACCGAGAGCCACGTTCCCCATCCGGCCGCGCCGGTCGGGCGTCTCGATGGTCTGCAGGATGCCGCCGTAGTCGAGGATCCGGACCCGCAGACCATGCCCGTTACTGAGGGTCCACCGGGTGACTGGCCCTTCGTCCGTATTGCCCCACGGCTCGGAGCTGATCGAAGGCTGAGTGGCTGCCGAGGCGCTGCCGGCCTCGGCGACGGCGGCCACCGAAGCGGTCGCAACAGCGGCGCCCGCAACGAACGCCCGCCGGGAAAGTTTCGGAGAAATAACGGTCTGCTGCGAAGTGATCTCGTGCGAAGGCTCTGCCACGCTCATCGCGTCCTCCACCTGCGTCGTTGCCGGTATCGAGGTTGCGTTGGGTAGTGCCGACTAGCTGTATCTGCAGCGTGGGACACGGCTCAACGGACGAGCCCGTTCCCCGCTCCGAGCGCAAGGGTACGCGGCAAATGTTAGCGCCAACATTTTGAAGCACACACCTGCCTACTTCATCCGCACCGCCGCATTCGTGACACAGCCGAAGGGCCCTACCCCAGGCGGCCGACAGTAGGCGATCGGCATATAAATGGTCAATACCGATCACGGGCGTCCCATATCGTCGTCGTAATCGCAACCTACCCACGCGAACGTCGTGCCGTGTCCGCCTGGAAGCAGTCGACCGATCCCGACGGACCCGCCTTCGTCCGCGAATTAGTCGCTGCTGTGAACGAAGTCCAGAGCCGGCTGACCAGGTGTGGCACGCCGGCTCCTGGATCGTCAGGATGGAGGCGTGTTGAGCGCCACTACCGCCCGACGCCTGCGGGAAGCGGGCCTGGCGTGGGTCCCCGCATCCGGAGACCGGTTCCTGGTGGCGGACCGTGGCATGGACGACGAGGTCTTCGTCGTGTCCGAGATGGTGATCGAGCATTTTCTGGCGCCCACCGGCGGCCTGCTGCGCTTCAACGGAACGACGGAGTGGGCACTGGATTCGCTGCAGGTGGACCAGGCCCTCTGGCTTCCGCGGGAGGAACAGCTGCGCGATCACCTGGGCGAGCGATTCCTGGCACTCGCCCGGCATCCCGATGGCTGGGTGGTGACGACCACCGACGGGGTGACCTATCGCCACGCCGACCCGGAGGAGGCGTACGCCGCGGCGGTGCTGGCCGGGCTGACAGCGCCAGGCTGATCGCCGTCGGGCCGCGACACCCTACCGCGGGATCATGCCCGAGCGAGGGCGGCGATGCGGCGATCGTCCCTGACGACCTGGGCCGGGATGCCGAGCGGGACGTCCATGTGGGAATGCCATGCCCCGAGTGCGACCGCGGACATCGGGCGAGCGATGTGGAAGCCCTGCATCCGGTCGCAGCCGAGCGCCGCGAGCGCGTCGTAGGTGGGCAGGTCCTCGACGCCCTCGGCGACGACCTTGAGCCCAAGCCCGTGCGCCAGTTCGATCGTGGAACGAACGACGACGGCGCTGTTCTCGTCGGTGCGCATGCCCATCACGAACGACTTGTCAATCTTGATCTCGTCGGGCTGGAGCTTGGTGAGATAGGACAGTGAGGAGTAGCCGGTACCGAAGTCGTCGATGGCAATCCGGATGCCGAGGTCACGCAGGTCGGCGAGCACCCGCATCGCTCGGTTGGGGTCCGCAGCGATCGAGCTCTCGGTCACCTCGATCGTCAGACGCTCCGGCGGAACCCCGTGTCCGGTCAGGCAATCTGCAATCCACTGGGGCAGCTCGAGATTCACCAGCAGCCTGGCGGACAGATTGACCGCGACCTCCAGATCCAGCTGCCGGGTCCGCAGGGTGGCCAAGGTGGCGAGCGATCGTTCCACGGAGTACCGGGTCAGCGCCGAGATGAGTCCACTGCTCTCGGCCAGCGGAATGAAGACGTCGGGCGCCACCTGCCCGTGGACCGGGTGGTGCCACCGCATGAGCGCCTCGAAGGCGACCGGCATGCCCGTTCGAGCATCGACCTGCGGCTGGAACGCCAGCGCGAGGCTGGCTCGATCGACGGCCGTGTGCAGGTCGCCGTGAAGGCTGAGCCGCTGCACCGAGTGCGGGTCGAGATCCGAGCGGTACCCCGCGACTTCCCCGCGGTTGCCTTTCGCCCGGTACAGCGCGATGTCCGCACGCTGCAGCAGCGTCTCGATCGTGTTGGCGTGGTTCGGGTAGGCCGCGAAGCCGATGCTGGCGTGAACGGCGAGTCGGATGCCTTCGGCGACGAAGGGTTCGCGCAGTCGCGCCAGCGCCGCTTCGGCATAGGCGTGGATCTCCCCGGCGTCGCCGACTTCCGGGAGCAGAATGGCGAACTCGTCGCCCCCGAGGCGCGCCACCGTGACCTCGTCCGGTAGGGCCGTGGTGAGCCGCTCGGAGACCTCCCGCAAGAGTCCGTCGCCCACGTGGTGGCCCAGGGTGTCGTTGATCTCCTTGAAGTGGTCGAGGTCGACCAGCATCACGGCCAGCGTCCCGTTCCGGTCAGAAGCCTTGGCGAGCGCCTGTTCGGATCGGATCCGGAAGAGCGCACGGTTGGGCAGACCCGTCAGGTGGTCGTGCAGCGACTCGTGCTGGCGCTGTGCGGCGATCCACGCGTTGCGTTGCACCCCGAGTAGCGGGAGCGCGATCAGCGGGACGAGGGCGGGCGACTGCATGGCGATGACGGCGGTGATCGGGGCCAGGCCGAGCAGGATGGCGGAATCGAGGCCTTGAACGCGGAGGTCCTCGCGAAGGACCTGCAGGAGCGGCTGCTCGCTGTGCAGTGCGACGACGCCGCCGACGATCAGATTGTTCGCCACGAAGTAGGTGGCCGCCGCGAGCACGGCAGGGCCGATCGCGATCCAGCCGGTCAGTGGCTCCAGCGCCAGCAAGGAGTGCCCCTGCGGGAGGGCGAACACCGCCCGCACGGCGGCGAGGGTCAGTGCGTACTGGCCCAGATTGAAGGCGATCACCAGGGGTGGCCGGCGCCGGCGCAGATCGTCCAGGGCGGTCGCCGTCGTCTGCGCCAGGAGGGCCAGCACGAGGGGGCCGCACAGGACGAGGGCGACGGCGAACGTCGACGACACCGTCAGCCGATCCGTGTCGCCGTCCCGGCGGACCACGCGCAGCCTGCGCAGTTCGCCCACGAAGAGAAGCGCGGACAGCAGGTAACTGGCCCACGCCTGACGCGAGGTCCAGTCGATCCGCGGGATCTGGATCCCGGCAACGACGACAAGCAGGCCCGCCCCGAGGGCCGCCACCAGGCCGGCGTAGAAGAGAACCGGGACAGGCGTGGCCGAGTCCGCCGTCTTCTCGGACGGCGGACTCGGCTCCTGCGGCTCTGTTACCACTTCTTGCCCGCGGCGACGACAGCCGTGGTCGTGGTGGTCGAAGCTCCGCCGACCCCCGTGTAGATCGGGTTGATGCGAAGGCTCAGCACCATCTACCTCCGTTCTCGCTCGGGCCGCATCGTCCGGGCCCGATCAGGTTCGGTGTCGGTGAACCCGTCGTCACCACTTGATGCCGGCGCCCACCACGGCGGCCAGCGCGAGCAGGCTGCCCATCGAGGTGATGGCCTGTGCGTACTTGGACTTGATCAAGTGCTTCCCCTTTCCTGCCACGGTCTGGTTGACCTGCAGCCATGGTGTCTGGGGAAGTGGCTCGACGCCATAGAGTGACCAAGCCATCACCTAATGTGCGTAGCGGGGTCACGCGTCGCAGCAGCGCGCAGCACTCATTTCCGTAGGCAAGGGGACGTCACCAATGTTGAGCGGGCAGTTTTGCCCCGACACGCCCGGCGTGTCGGGGCAAAACTGCCCGCTCAACATGCGTTCGCCGATCAGCTAGACGAAGTCGCCGGCCGTCGCGACCCAGTCGTGCTCCAGGTATCCCCACTTCCCGGAGAGGGTGAACGCGAAGACCTGGTGCGGGTGGTAGTGGCGGTTCACCAGGCCAGCACCCCGTGCGTACAGCACGTCGCACCAGCGGTTCTGCGTCGGTGAAATCCACAACGGGCGGGAGCCCACGGTCTCCGACAGCGGCGCGTAGAAGTTCTCGTCGTCGGTCAGCCCGTCGGCGACGTAGAGCTCTGGCTGAGCGCCCGGACGGAAGGCGTGGGCTATCGGCTTCAGATCGCGCCAGAACTCCCGCTGCGGGGTTTCGCCCTGAGGGGCGGACGTCGGCGCGCTGGCTTCTGGCTCGGACATCGGTCCTCCCTAGAGCCTCGATTCGTGGATCCAGGCTTACCGGCCGGGCCGGGAGGAGTCCGCTCACCCGGCAGTGGGTCAGCCACGGTATGCCGGAATCGCCCCAGCGTCACGCGGTGATGCTCACCCACGAACTGCCGAGGACATTGCCCAGCGCGTCGTTGACCTGGATCCGGTAGCGATAGGTGGTTCCAGCGGTCAGACCGGTGTCGGTGACGCTCATCTGAGGCCGGCTCCAGAATGCCGAGCGGCGCGGGACCAGCGCCACGACGGTGCCGTCGTCGCGCACCACGCGGTAGTTCAGCGTGGCGTTGTCGCGGTCCCAGGTCGCCCGCCACGTGACCTTGACCGAACCGCTGCTCGGCACCGTCACCGTCGGTGTCAGCACGCTGCTGGCCAGCGGACCCTGCTTGTTGGTCGACAGCGGCCGGATCGCGAACCGGGTGAGGCCCTGCTGGGCAACCCCATTCACCTTCGTGAACTCGCCCAGAAGGGCGACGTACCGGCTGTTGCCCGTGATCGCCCAGGCCGCCTGCGTCTTCCCGGTGAACGTGCCCGGGGACAGGGTCGGGAACCAGTGCAGCAGGCTGGGGATCGGCTGGTGCCGGTAGTGGCTGCCTGCGCCCGGCGCGGCGGGGTCGTGGCCGGTCGCCGCGGTGGTCTCGGCCAGCGCGCGCTGGTTGGTGATCGGCGTGGTCTCGCCGAAGGCGCCGAGGGAGGAGCAGTCATGGGCGTGGCCGACGCTGTAGACCACCCCGCCGGTGACGAAGATGCCGTAAGTGGCGCCGTAGCAGTTGTCGAGCCAGATCAACGCGCCGGTGTTCGCGTTGGCGGCGAAGCGTCCGTCGAACCAGTGCTTGCCCTCGCCATCGGCGGAGCCGTACACCACCGATCCGTACGTCCGGAGGTCGGTGACGAAGGAGTACTTCCCGTTCGTGGCGGTCGGGATGGGCTGGCTGATCCACCGACGGCTGCGACCAGTGGATGCGTCCACCGCGCCGACGCCGACCTTCGCCTTCTTGTTGAGGTGCTGGAATTTGCCTCCGACGATCACGCGCTTCCGGTTGGGCGACATGGTCAGGGCGTACACCTCCGCGTCGGCCACGGGAGCCCACCGCAGCAGAGCACCGTTGCGCCGGCGCACCGCGGCCAGCCGGATCCGCTTGGCCTTGCCGACCTTGCGGAAGTTGCCGCCGAGATAGACGGTGCTGGAGGTCACGGCAATGGCGCGCACCGTGCCGGCGACGCTCGGGTGGAACGCCGCATCCAGCGCGCCCGTCGCCGTGACGAACGCCGCCACGTGCGCACGTGGTCGTCCGTCGACCCGGGTGAAGGCGCCTCCGACGTAGATCCGTGAGCCGTCCGGAGAGGCGATCACCCGGTAGCCCGGCCCGTTCAGCCGGTGGTTGAACGCCAGCAGCTTGCCGGTGCTGATGTCAAAGGCGAGCAGATTGGCACGGGCGACCTCATGGCTGTCACCCGCGTTCGTCCCTGGGGGACGGGCTCGGGTGAACTGGCCGGTGGCATACACCGTGTTGCCCACGGTTGCCGCGCTCCAGACGACGCCGTTCACCTGCCAGGTCGACAAGGCATCGGCCGCCACGGTCGTCGGTGTCCCCGCGGCGGGGGCGGTATCGGCCTGTGCCGGATCGGCTATGGCTCCGATCGCTCCGGTCGCCGCCATGCCGGCCATGACGGCCATGGCGACGGCACGGCGCAGCATGAACGACGGCGTGCGCACAGTGAGACCTCCGTGATGGGACCGGCGGACTCAAGCTCACCGCACGGATCGACCCGGCGTCGGCCGAACGGAGGCGGGATCAGCCGGTCGCAGTAGCGGCCGGCCGCGGGCCCCGATCCCTCAGAGGCGCTCGATGATCGTGGCGTTGGCCATGCCGCCGCCTTCGCACATGGTCTGCAGCCCGTACCGGCCGCCGGTGGTTTCGAGGTGGTTGAGCAGCGTGGTGAGCAGCTTGGTGCCGGATGCGCCAAGCGGGTGGCCGAGGGCGATGGCACCGCCGCGAGGGTTGAGCCGTTCGGGGTCGGCACCGAGCTCGTGCTGCCACACGAGCGGGACCGGGGCGAAGGCCTCGTTCACCTCGTAGGCGTCGATCTCGTCCAGAGTCATGCCGGCGCGGGCCAGGATCCTCTGGGTCACCGGGATGACGCCGGTGAGCATGAAGAGGGGATCGCTGCCGGTGACCGCGAAGCTGTGGAACCGGGCACGCGGCCGCAATCCGAGCTCGGCGGCCTTCTCCTCGCTCATGATCAGGACCGCCGACGCGCCGTCCGTCAAGGGGGAGGAGTTGCCCGGTGTGATACGCCACTCGATCTCGGGGAACCGCGCCGCGAGCTTCTCGGTGTAGAACGACGGTGTCAGCCCGGCGAGTCCTTCCGGCGTGGTGCTCGGCCGAACTGTCTCGTCGGTGTCCGCGGCCCGCGGGGCGCCGTCCGGGCCCTCGACCGTGATCGGCAGAACCTCCGCGGCGAAGCCGCCCGCCGCGATGGTCGCCGCGGCCCGAGCGTGCGAACGGGCGGAGAACTCGTCCAGCGTCTCCCGGTCCAGCTTCCACCTGGCGGCAATGAGCTCGGCGGACACGCCCTGGCCGACCAGCCCGTCCGGGTATCGGGCGGCGACGGCGGGCCCGAACGGGTCGCGTCCCCCGGTCGAGGAGCCCATCGGCACCCGGCTCATCGACTCCACGCCGCAGGCGATGACGACGTCGTACGCGCCGGCGATGACGCCCTGTGCGGCGAACGTGGCGGCCTGCTGGCTCGACCCGCACTGCCGGTCGACCGTGGTGGCCGGCACGGACTCGGGGAACCCGGCCCCCAGGACGGCGTTGCGTGTGACGTTGTAGGTCTGCTCACCGGCCTGACTGACGCAACCGCCGATGACGTCGTCGACCAACGCCGGATCGATTCCGGTCCGCTCGACCAAGGCCCCCAGCACGCGGGAGAGCAGGTCCGCCGGGTGGACCCCGGACAGCTGGCCGCCCGGCTTCCCTCTGCCGGAAGGGGTGCGGATGGCGTCCACGATCACGGCGGTGGTCATCGGATCTCCTCGTCGTCGGCCGTGCGCTCTTGGGCGACGATTAGCGATCGCTAGGTAGACCGCGTGAGTCGCCAGGACTGAGCATATGCTCGCCCTGCGCGCCATCGGCGTGCGGGAGCGTGACGCCGGTCACGGCGGCAGTTAGCGATCGCTAAATACCCACTGGATTGAGGAGGTCACGTGGACATCGGCGGGGTTGCCGCGCTGGTGACGGGCGGTGCGTCCGGGTTGGGCCTGGAGACCGTGCGTGAACTGCACGGACGGGGGGCGCGGGTGGCGATCCTGGATCTGCCGTCGTCGCAGGGCGAGGCGATCGCGAAGGAGCTCGGCGAGCGGGCGGTGTTCGCCCCGGCTGACGTCACCAACGAGTCGGACGTGTCCGCGGCATTGGACGCCGCGGAGCGCCTGGGGCAGCTGCGCATCACGGTGAACTGCGCCGGCATCGGCAACGCCTTCCGTACCGTCGGCAAGACGGGCCCCTTCCCGCTGGCCGAGTTCACCAAGGTGGTCAACGTCAACCTGGTGGGCACGTTCAACGTGCTCCGGCTGGCCGCCGAGCGGATCGCGCGGACCGAACCGGTCGGCGAGGAGCGCGGCGTCATCGTCAACACGGCATCCGTTGCCGCTTTCGACGGCCAGATCGGACAGGCGGCCTACTCCGCATCGAAGGGCGGCATCGTGGGGATGACCCTTCCCGTCGCGCGTGACCTGGCCGGGATGAAGATCCGGGTGGTCACGATCGCGCCTGGGCTGTTCCGCACGCCGCTCCTCGCCGGCCTTCCCGAGGAGGCCATTGAGTCGCTCGGCGCGCAGGTGCCGCATCCCTCGAGGCTCGGCAAGCCGACAGAGTTCGCCGCTCTCGTCCGGCACATCGTCGAGAACCCGATGCTCAACGGCGAAACGATCCGCCTGGACGGCGCGATCCGGATGGCCCCCCGCTGACGCTTGCGGTCAGCTCGCCCGCCCGCGGCCGGATGGCCTGACCCGCGCCCCCACCGTTCGCAACGAGATCTCGACGTACCGATCCGCGATCTCTTCCGGGCTCAGCGGGCCGTCCTCGTGGTACCAGCCGGCCACCGACTGCCACATGCCGAGCAGGGCGCGATTGGTGTCCGGGAGATGCGTCACGTCGAACAGGCCCTCCGCCACGCCGTCGTCGAGGATGCCAAGCAGGCGATCCTCCAACTCCTTGCGCAGGGCGGCATAGCGACGTCGGTTGGCGGGCTCCAGGTAGCGCAACTCCGAATGCAGGACAGCCATCCCCACGCGATGCGTCATATGCAGCACGACGCATTCGGTGACGTTGGCGAACCGCTGCAGGACCCGGTCGCCGCCCTCGGTGTCGGCCAGCCTCGCTCGGTCCAGCACCTCGCGGATCCCCAGTTCCAGGAGAGCCACGAGCATCCCCTGCTTGCTCTGGTGGTGGTAATAGAGGGCCGGGACGGTGACGCCGACCCGGCGCGCGACGTCGCGCACGGAGGTTCCGTGATAGCCGTGCTCGCGAAAGGCCTCGAGCGCGCCGCGCAGGGTCGGGGACAGTTCGAGCGGCTCGAACACCCGCCAGTCCTGGATCAATCCCCGGCCGCCAGGTGCCGATGCCCGGGGGCGCAGGGGGTGCCCGCCGCCCGCCGTCGCTCGCGACGATCCAGCCGCCATGACATCTCCCTGCCGTCGGGCGCGAACCTGATCGTAGCTTAGCGAGCGCTAAGTGCGGTGTTGCCCGCCAACACGGGCGATGGTGGCCGTGGCCCCGAGGTCGTCGAGTATGACGAGCCCGGCCCGCTGGGCGTCGCGCTCTCCTGACCCGACCAGCTCCAGCGCCTCCTCATATCGCTCACCCAGTCGGCGCCAGCCCGCCACCGCCTCGCGCCACCGGCCGGCTAGCGAGGCGTCCCAGGGCGCAGGGACGTCGGATGGCTTGGCAGCGTCGGATGGCTTGCGAGCGCCGGCCGGCGTCGGCACGTCGGAGCCGGTGCGGCGCAGGTACACGGCCAGTTCGCCGTACATCGCCGTGTGTCCGGACGTCCGGGCGAGGTCCAGAGCCGTTCGCAGCGCCGGCATCGCGGCATCGGGAGTACCGGCGGCAAGCCACGCATGTTCCAGCTGGGCCACCGCCAATGGCCCGGCGACGACGCTGTCGCCCGACCAGAGGGGATTGCCGAACGCCTCATCGAGGATCGTTGATGCAGCCGGGTCGCCTCGGCGGGCGAGCAGACGGACCAGCAGGCTGCGCGCAAGGAGCGCCATAATCGCCGGTTCGCCTGGTGTCGCGATCAGCTGCCGCAGCTGCCCGATTGCGTCGTCCCAGTCACCCGCGCTGGCGCTCACGGCGGCCGAAGTGAGTCGCAGGCGGTACTCACCGGCCGCGAATTCTCCGTCCGCTGACAGGTGCAGGCCGTCCGTGACGTAGCGCATGGCGTCGGTGAACCACCCGCTGCGGTAGGCACCGCCGGCGGCGTTGACATACGCGCGGACTCGCATTTCCAGTCGCGTGTCCGCGGTGCCAAGCGCGATCGATCGCTCCAGATCGGCCGCCCCGCGGCCGTCGTCCAGCGAGAGACGGGCCGTTCCGACGTAGCACAACGCTTGGGCGCGCAGGTCATCACGGTCCAGCCGATCGCAGATCTCCAGGGCGCGTTCCGCGTAGGCGAGGGCGTCGGTGCTCGGCTGAGCCACGATCCCCACCGTCGAAAGATTGCTGTGCGTCCGGGCGAGTTCGATGAGGGCGTCGGCGAGCGCCACGTCGTCATCCCGCCGTTCCAGAATGCTGACGGCGCGATGTGCCGCTTGTCGCGCACGAGCCGGACCTCGTGCGAAGAAGGCGATGCGTGCCATGACGACCAAGGCCTGCGCAAGCAGACGTACATCGCCGGACTGCTCGGCAACGGAAATGGCCGACTCGGCCTCGAGCATCGCGGCCTCATACTCGTTGACGACATACAGCGAGTACGCGCGTTGGGTGAGGAGCTCGGCCCGCGTGACGCGGTCGAGGTCGACGGCGAGGTTCAACACGGCCCGGGACGTCTCGGCCGCTTGGCGGTGCGCGCCGCCGCGGGCGGCATCGGTCGCCGCCGCGAGGCCGTATTCCTCGAGAACGTCGGGCCGGACGGCGCGGACGGCGTGGTGAACGATCCGTGCGGCATCCGCCCTCGGCTGCGCCAGCAAAGCATCGAGCACGCGGCGATTCGCGTCCACTGCTTCACCGACGGTCAGGGAAGCCTCGACCGCGCGCCGGGCCAGCTCATGCCGAAAGGCGACGTGGTCCGCGCTGCCGCTGAGGACGCCCGCGCGTTCGAGGTGCAGCAGGGCGTCGGTGTCGCCGTCGGACAGGGCTTCGGCCAGCCGGCGTTCGGCCCGCGACGGAATGACGGCCAACAGCCTCAGCAGTCGCGCCGCGTGCTCGGGCAGGCGAGCGACCCGGGCGAGGACGGCGTCGCGGACGGTCGCGGGCACCTCATCGCTCGCGGCATCAATGACCTCGGTCACGAAGAACGGATTGCCCCTGGTCACGCGGTGAATCTCCCGCGCTTGCGACTCATCCACTCCGGCGAGTCGCCGAATGGCATGGACGCTGAGGGGCGGCGGCTCCAGTCGCCGGATCGAGGGTCCGGCGAGACCGCCGAGGATGCGCCGTAACGGGTGGCCGGGGTCCAGATCCTCGTCACGGAAGGTGAGGACGAGGACGGCCGGGATCCCCGCGATCCGGCGGGACAGGTAGCGGATCGCGTCCAGCGTGAGATCGTCGGCCCAGTGGACGTCCTCGAGAACGACGACGGTGGGCCGAACGGAGAGAAATCGAAGGATCGCGGGAAGGACGTCGTCCACGTGAGCGGCCCCCGACAGCGCCGCCGCCAGCTCCGGCACCGTCTCCGCAATGTCCCGGAACGGACCCAGGGCGCGTGGCGCCAGGAGGTCATCGCAGCCGCCGACCACGACCACCGCGTCGCTCACTCGGTCGGCGACGGCGCGGGTCAGTGCCGTTTTCCCGCTGCCCGCCTCGCCGCTGACGAGCACTACGGATCCGCGCCCGGTGCGAATCGTGGAGCGCACTGTCCGCAGCACGGCCGCGATCTCCTCGTCACGCTCGACAAGCGTCGCGCCCTGGTCCGCGGCCAGGAAGGGTCGTGCCTGATCCGTGGACGTGAAGGGTCGTGCCTGATCTGTGGGCGGCGGAATCGGCCGGTACGTCGATCCCTCGGTCGCCAGGACGCGCTCCCGGAGGGCGGCGGCCTCCGGTCCGGGTGCGCCACCCAGCTCGCGATCGAGGGCACGCGCCATCTCGTCGTAGCGGCGCAGGGCCGTCTGGCGGTCACCGGCAAGCACGGCCTCGCGAAGCAGTTCGACGTGTGCTTCCTCATCCGCCGGATCGAGCCGGAGCAGGTCCCACCATGAACCGTGCGCGCGCAGCAGTTGCTGGAATTGAAACCGCAGCCTTCGGCGGGGTTCCTCGGACCACGGCTCGTTCAGGTCCTCGGGAAGCAGATCCCCGCCGTACAGGGCTATGGCGGAAGCACGTGTGTCGGCCGACACGCCACTCCTCACGAGCGCTGCTTCAGCGGATCGTTGAAACTCCTCGGCGTCCACGGTCACGGACGCCTCCGGGAGCAGCGAGACCAACTCATTCTTGAGCACCACGCCGTCCCGGCAACCTAGCGCCCGCCGAGCGAAGTGCGCTGCCTTGTGCAACCGGGGTGCGGCGGCATCGAACCCGAGCGCCGGCCACATGGCATCCAGCACGCGATCACGGTGCAGGCGATGGTTCGGTGCCAGGACAAGGAGTTTCACCAGCGTCGCGGCGTCGTGTCGCCATCGCCCGGCTGGTATTGCGTCGCCATTGATGGCGACGCGAAAGCCACCCAGGAGGCGTATTTCCGCCCGCATCATCGGATCGTATCGTTCGCGAACGGCGCTACCGCAGAAGGGTTGAGCGGGCGGTTCGGCTGCGACGCGCCAGACGTTAACGGCCAAACTGCCCGCTCAACCCGCGTAGGCGCCGTTCCTGG
>Ga0081539_10003293_pt1 | contig 20218 bp, 22 predicted proteins | sample TabmetS4T2R2_FD_71023 | JGI IMG/M metagenome (GOLD analysis project Ga0081539, IMG submission 71023) | Tabebuia heterophylla rhizosphere microbial communities from the University of Puerto Rico - S4T2R2 | ecosystem: Host-associated > Plants > Roots > Rhizosphere ...
GCCCCCGCCGCGCCCGGGGTGGGGTGCCGGGCCGCCGGGGAGCCGGTAGGCGATCGCGCCGTCGGCGTCGGCGAGCAGGAAATTGTGCGGCGGGCCGCCGAAGCGGTCCAGGGCCCGCTGTGCCTCCTCGACGCTGCCGGCAGTCATGAGCTCGAGCAGGGAGCGAGCGGTCTGGGCCGGCTCGTGCGCGCTCCAACGCAGCGCGAGCCGCTCGCGACTCTCCGCCTCACCGGCGACGACGGGCCCGTGTCGCGTCACGACCACCTCCTCCACGACCGGCTGCGCGCGCCCGCGCACGACGATCTCCTCGCGCACGCGCTCGGGCTCGAGCCACTCGCCGTCCGCTTCGTAGCATCCGCGCTCGTCGAACCGCTCGACGTAGAGGTCCTGCGTGTCGACCATCGCCGTCGTCATGCCCCAGGCGACCCGCTCGTTGCGCCCGAGGATCACGACCGGAACCCCCGGCACCGTGACGCCGACGACGTTTCCCCCCTCCCACGAGAGATGCGCCGCGTGCCAGACGGACGGGATCGTCAGAAGGAGATGCGGGTCGTTCGCGAGCAACGGGCTGCCCGATTCCGTGCGCGACCCGGACAGAACCCAGCTGTTCGAAGCCCCTGAGCCCACCAGGCGGCGCAGCCAGCGGGCGCGGCGCTCGGCTCGCTCGGTGACCGCCGCCGCGACGACGACGGGAGGCTCGTGCTCGAGGGAGGGGTCGAGCCTCCGTGCCCGCTCCTCGCCGAAGCGCTGTACGAGTCGCATCCGCAGGAGCTCGCTCTCCCAGTTCCCGCACAGGGTCAGCGCGAACATGCGGCCCGGGGCGTGAACGTCCACCGGAGTCCACGGCTCAGGGCGGATGCGCGCGAGCCGAAGCTCGAGCGGGGTCGGCCCCGTCGCGATGAACTCGTTCACACCCTCGCAGTAGGCCGCGACGAGACGGGCCGTGCCCGCGTCCATCGCGTCGGCCTCGCGCTCTGCAGACCACCGGAGCCGAAGGCGTCGCGCGAGCCGGTCGAGCTCGAGCGTGCGCTTTCCCGCGACCTCGGAAAGGCGTCCGAACGCGAGCCGGCGCAGCATCTCCATCTGAAACAGCCGGTCCTGGGCGTGGACGTAGCCGTGCGCCCGCGCGAGATCCTCCGCGCTCCGCGCGTAGAGGTGCGGGATGCCGTGGCGGTCGCGCAGGACCTCGACCGGCTCGGCGAGGCAGGCGAGCTCGATCGTCCCCTCCGTGCGCGGGACCGCGCGCCGCGCGGCACTGCGCAGGGATGCGACGGCGCTCCCGGCCGCCGCGACGGTCAGGAGCGCGGAGCGCCTTCTCATTCCGCCGCTCTGAACCCTGCTCGCGCGAGGGCGTCGACGATCTCGCCGCGGGAGAGGCGCTCCTCGTCCCACGACAAGGTCACCTCGCCCATGAGATTCGCGTTCGCCGACTCGATCCCCTCGAGCGGCTCGAGCGCGCCGCCGAGCCGCAGCACGCAGCGCTCGCAGCGAACGCCGCTCACCTGCAGGATCTCGGTCCGGACGGCCATGCCCTGAGTCTAAGAACTTCTAACGTAATGAGGCCTCGTCGCCGGGGTGCGCTGGGTGGTGCGAGGCAAGAACGCAGGGAGCGGGCATATTCGAGAATATGGGCGCGACTGAGGACGCCGCCTCGCGGCGCCCAGCGTGCTTCGGCGACTCAGAGCTTCATTGCGTTAGGAGTTCTTAAGTACGCGCCACAAGCCGCTCGCAGGCGCTGCGGAGCCCTGATTCCCGTCCGAGCTTCAGCTGCTCGCCCGCCTGGTCGGCTTCCGCGAGGGGCGCGAGGAGGTCGGCCGTGCCGAGCTCGCTCGCGGCGGGCGCGACGAGGTCGACCAGCTCCGCCAGCAGCTCGCGCGCGCCCGCGAGCCTCCGGCCGGCCGGATGGACGAGCTGCGCCTCCGGCCCGAAGCGCAGCGCGGCCCAGCGGTTCTGGGCGTAGAGGGCGCGGTCGGCGGGCACCGCGTCACGCCCTGCGACGCTCGCCACGAGGGCCTGGAACAACGCGGCGAAGGCGACGGTGAGCTCGACCGACGTCGGCTGGTCGGGCATCCGCAGCTCGAGCGTCCCCCAGCGCGGGTGCGGGCGGATGTCCCACCAGATGCGCGTGAAGGTGTCCGCCAGCCCGAGCTCGACGAGCTGCTCGGCGAACCGCTCCCAGTCGGCGTAAGAGTCGAAATGCGGCGGGCCCGCGCTCCTCGGCAGCAGGGCGAGGATCTCGGCGCGAGCGGATGCGAGCCCGGTCTCGCCGCCGGCGACGTACGGAGAGTTGGCCGACACGGCGAGGAGCGTCGGCAGCCAGGGGAGCGCGGCCTCCAACGCGTCCATGCACGCCTCCGGCGTCGGAACGCCGACGTGGACGTGGAGTCCCGAGCAGTACTGGCGGCGCGCCGACGAGCCCGCGTAGTCGACGAACGCGAGGTAGCCGGGATCCTGTGTGATCGCCTGCTCTTCCGGGACCGCCGTCGGCCACGTGCCCCCAGCCGCGACGACGAGGCCGGACGAGGCGGCCCGTCCGCGCACCTCCGCACGCAGCTCGCGCAGCTCGGAGGCGAGCCCCTGCACCGAGTCGTGGATCCCGGTCGCAAGCTCGACGACCGAGGCGAAGAGCTCGCGCTTCAGCCGCTCGCCCTCGAGCAGCGACTGCGGTACGGGCGCGGGCTCGAGCGTCTCGGCGCCGAGCACGAACAGCTCCTCCTCGACCCCGACCGACCAAGCGGGGCTCTCGCCGAACGCCTGTGGAATCACTCGGCAAATCTACGGCCGGAGGCCCGGGCAGGCAGGGCGGGCCTCCGGCCGATCGCCTCCAGGAGCTGGCTGGCGGCTCCGGCTTCTCTGGAAGCACGGGCCCCGGGGGGAGGGCCCCACGGACGCCCTAGCTCGACGGCTGGCGTCCGAGCTCTACGTCGATGCTCGTCGCTCCGCTCTCGCGCTGAACCTCCAGGGTGATCTCGTCGCCGGGCTTCTTCGACCGGACGAACGCGCCGAGCTGGTCCGGGTGGTCAACGGTCTTCCCGTCGACCTTCGTGATGACGTCACCGCCGACGACATAGGTCTCGCCGTCGACGACGACCTGGTGCGTTCCGGCCTTCAACCCGGCCTTCGCGGCCGGGCTCCCCGGCACGACGCGTGTCACGAGGACGCCGTGGTCGGCCGGCAGCCGGAAGGTCTCCCTGAGCGCGTCGCTGATCGGCTGCATCTCGATGCCGAGGAACGCGTGCTCGACCTTCCCGTGCGCGATGAGCTGCGAGACGACTTCGCTGACGGTGTTGATCGGGATTGCGAAGCCGATGCCGACGTTGCCCTGGCCCGTCCCGCCCGTCTCGATCTGGGAGTTCACGCCGACGACCTCGCCGCGCGCATTGAGAAGCGGGCCGCCCGAGTTGCCGTGGTTGATCGCCGCGTCGGTCTGGATCACCTTGTCGATCGTGAAGTTGTTGGGCGCCTGGATCTGGCGCTGGAGCGCGCTCACGATCCCGGCGGTCGCGGTGCGTGCGAGGCCGAAGGGATTTCCGATCGCCACGACGGCATCGCCCACGCGAACGGCGTCGGAGTCGCCGAGGGGAAGCGGCGTCAGCGCCCGTGCCTTCGCGTCGATCTTCAGCACGGCGATGTCGGTCGACGGATCCACGCCGACGATTCGGGCCTTGATCTGGTCGTTGCTCGAGAAGCTGACCTCGACGCGGCGCGCGCCCTCCACGACGTGGAAGTTCGTGATGATGTGGCCGGCCTTGTCGATCACGAAGCCGGAGCCGAGCGCCTCCTGCTGCTGTGCGCCGAAGAAGGGGTCGTTCGCCACGACCGAGGTCGACGTGACCTGGACGACGCCCGGAGACGCCTCCTTGTAGATGTCGTCGATGGTCTTCCCCTCGTCCGTCGCGAAGTTCGGGGGCTCGTTGGCGATGCGCTCGACCTTCACGAGCGTCGACGTCGAGCCCGACCAGGCTGCGGCCCCGACGGCGATCGCGATTCCCGCGCCCAGAAGCGCGGCGACGAGAAACGGGAGAGCTCGACGGAGGGCAGCGGTCACGAAGAACGGTTATACCGTTCGCGTTTTAAGCCCTTGTTGGCACGTGTTAAGTCGGGGTTAAGGGAGCGGCGAGTCCTCGTCGACGCGCACGCGGGCGAGCAACGCGCGCAGGTGCTCCCGCTCGCCCCGCAGGTCGTCGAACGTCGCGGCGAGGCGCGTCTCGCCGTCCGCCGTCAGGTAGAGATGGGCGACCCGGCCGTCGCGTTCGGACGGGTCGCGGCGGACGAGCCCCGACTCCTCGGCCCGCTGCACGAGCTCGGTCACGCTGCTCTGCGCGAGCCCGAGGCGCTCGCACAGATCGCTCACGGTCGAGCTCTCGGTGCCGTCGGAGGCGCCCTTGATCATGAGCAGAAGCAGGTAGCGCTGCGGCGTCAGGCCGTGTCGGCGCGCGGCTGCCTCGGTCACGCTGAGGAAGCTGCGCAAGGCCGCCCGCAGCTCGGCTGCCCGCTGCACGTCCTCGAGCCGAAGCCCGCCCGCGTCCGCGCTCATGGCTCGCCGGGATCGCGACCGCGTGGCCCCGCCTCGGTAAACCCGCCGCCCGGCGTCCGCCTGACGATCGCCGTCGTCGACCCGCGCAACGGGTGGACGTCCGTCCTGCGCAGCTCCTCGCAGATCCGCTTCGTCACCCAGAAGACGACGAACGGGATCACGAAGAGCGCTCCCTCGTAGACCCGCACCTGGCTCTCGTACGGAATGTGCAGCTGGACGAACACGCGGTCGGACGAGCCGGCGAAGAAGACCATGGCGACCCAGGTGAAGAAGGCGGCGCCGACACCGGTTCGCCAGGGCGCGTCGCGCGGCCGGTCGAGCAGCTGGTGAAACGACCGGTCGCCGGTCGCCCGCTTCTCGAGGCTCGGCCAGAGGAAGAGGAACGCGAAGACGACGAGCGGGAAGAAGGCGCCGCCCCAGAACGGGTTCGGCAAGAACGTGTAGCCCCAGGCGTGGGGCTCCCAGCCGGGCATCAGGCGCAGGCCGCCGATCAGCCAGCCGAGGTACCAGTCGGGCTGGGCCCCGTTCGTCGAGAGCGCCGTCTCGAACGGCCCCCACTCCCAGATCGGGTTGATCTGGACGAGCCCGCCGACGAGGAAGAGGACACCGGTCACCGCGAACATGAGCGCGAGCGTCCGCAGGGCATAGCCAGGCCAGGCCGGCGTCCCGACGACGTTGTCCTCACGTGCGCGCGGGCCGCGGAACTGCGTGTGGTGGCGGAATGCGACGAGCGCCAGGTGCACGGTGAGGAGCACGCCGATCGCAACCGGGATCACCAGGATGTGGAACACGTACATGCGCGAGAGGAAATCCGCGCTCCCGGGGAAGGGGCCGCCCCAGAGGAGCAGGCCGATGTTCGCGCCGGCGAAGGGGATCGAGAGCACGACGCTGTAGGCGATCGCGAGCCCCATTCCGGAGAGGAGGTCGTCGGCGAGGGAGTAGCCGAGAAATCCCTCGAGCACCGCCAGCCCGAGCATCGTGACGCCGATGTACCAGGTGAGCTCGCGCGGCTTGCGGAACGCGCCCGTGAAGAACACCCGCAGCATGTGGAGGACGATCGCGGCGACGAAGACGTCGGCTGCCCAGTGGTGCGTCTGGCGGATGAGCAGCCCCGCCTTCACGTCGAAGGAGAGGTCGAGCGCGGACTTGTACGCCTGGGACATGTGACGCCCGTCGAGCGGGACGTAAGGGCCGTGGTAGACGACGTCCGTGACGCTCGGGTCGAAGAACAGCGTCAGGTAGATCCCGGTCCCGACGAGGACGACGAACGCGTACAGCGCGATCTCGCCGAACATGAACGTCCAGTGGTCGGGGAAGACGTAACGCAACGCCTTCCGGAGGTAGGGAGCCGTGCCGGACCGGGCGTCCAGGTAGCCGACGAGCCGGCGGATCACAGGGGCCTCCCGAGCCGCACGCTCCACCAGGAAGGGCCGGGCACTTCGGAGAAATCACCCGCGGCGCGCAGGTTGCCCTCGTCGTCGACGTCGAGCGGCAGCTGAGGGAGCGCGCGTCCGGCCGGTCCGAAGATCAGCTCCCCGCCCCGAAGCGGATCGAACGTCGAGTAGTGACAAGGACAGACGAGGGCAGGCCCGGGCGCCCCCGGCGCATAGATGGGGTAGCGATACATGGAGATTGCGCAGCCCGCGTGCGGGCAGATCTTCGAGAACGCGAGGATCCCATTTGGTGCCCAGGTCGAACGGCCGGGCGGGAGCGCCAGCTTCCCTGCCGGAAGCCGAATCACGACGACGGGCGCGGCGAGCGACTCCTTCGGCGCGTCCTCTGCGAACGCGCTCAGGATCATCCCCTCGACGACGGCGTCGGCCGCAACCGGGCGGCCCGTGTCGTCCACGAGCCGAACCCCGCGGCGCCAGGGCGTCCGGCGCAGCTCGTCCGTCCCGAGGAAGGGGCCGAGCGAGGCGGCCGGGACGACGAGCGCGCCCGTCAGCGCGGCCCCCGCTGCACCGGCGCCGAGGACGAGCAGCCGCTTTCGGCTGATTCCGTCGCCCGCCTCCTCGAAGAGCTCCGCCACCTCGTCGCGCTCGGCGACGTTCACGAGCGGCCCGAGCTCCTCCTCTTCTTCCTGCGGCGGCACGAGCCTCTTTGCCGCCAGCGCGGCCGCGCCGGCGAGCAGGATGAACGCGAGCCCGAGTGCCAGGCCGAGCAGCTGCGTGCTCGGGTCGACGAAATAGAGGACGACGAAGGCGGTCGCCGCGGCCGCCGCGACGAGGAGCGCGACGAGGACGAGGCGCTCCGCGCGGTCCGGAGCGTCATGACGCGGGAGCAGACGCTCTTCGTCCTCGCGCGCCCGCCGCCGTCCGAGCAGGATGAGGACGGCGAAGCCGAACCAGCGTACGAGCGCCTTCACTTGCTCCGCTCCCCGAGCATGCGCGCGACGACGACGAGCGCCGCGAGCGCGATCAACCAGGCCACGAGCCCCTCCGGAATCGGCCCCAGGTGGCCGATCGCCCAGCCGCCGCGGTCGTCGGGATGCTTCGTGTACTCGACGTAGCGCGCGATCGAGTCGAGCGTGTGCTGGTCGATCGTCCGCTCGTCGAAAGCGGGCATGACGTACGGCCCGACTCGAACTGCCTCCGCCACCTGCGTGGGCGTCGCGCGGTCGAGATCCGGCGGGATCGCGCCGGTGACGACCCCGCCCTGCGCGACGACCTGATGGCAGCCGGCGCAGAACTCCGTGAAGGCCTTCAGGCCGAGCCTCAGGTTTCCCTGCTCCGGTTCGACGCGCGGGATCTCGGGGCCGCCGAGCGAGGCGACGTAGGCGACGATCGCGTCGATGTCCCGGCGCGAGTACGCCGGCTCGCTCCGGAACGGTTCGTCGCCCGTCTGCTCCGAGAAGGGCATCCGTCCGGTCGAGAGGTAGAAGTCCGCGGCGGCGGCTCCCACGCCGTGGAGGGAAGGCGCAACACCGCTGATGCCGTTCGCCTGGAGCCCGTGGCAGGCGGAGCACCCTTCGACGAAGAGCGTGCGCCCGCGGGCCGCCTCTCCCTGCGCTCCGATCGGCCCCGCGGCGACGAGGCCGGCGAGGAGCGCGCAGGCAAGCGCGCTAGCCCGGCGAGCCACCGTAGCGCTCCCAGCGGATCATCCGGTCTTCCTCCCGAGCGACCCAGCGCCACGTGGCGGCGAACGCCGCCGCCCCGAGCGGGAGCATCGCGGCGATCATCGCGGTTCCCGCGGCGACCCGGCCGGAAGCCATGAACCAGAGCCCGACGAGGTCGGTCGCAGGAAGGGCGAGGAAGAGGTAGAGCGTCCGGCCGGGGCCGTCGAGCGGGTGTCGCAGCGGCCTCCGGCCGGCGACAGGGAGCCAGAAGACGACGGCCGTCGCGAGCAGGATTGCGTGCTCGAGCTGGTCGAGCGCCGGCTGCTCCAGCATCCGGGGGAAGAGGGGCCCGAGATGGAACGCCCACTGCGCGCCGACGAACGCGCTCCACGCCGCGGCGGGGTGCAAGCCCGCGAGCCTCGTGGCAGCCCGCCGCGGTAGCCCGAAGACCACGAGCGGCGCAGCGAGCGAGACGAGAAGCGCGTGCGCCGCCATATGGACGGGGAGGAAGCCGTCCGGCAGAACGCAAGCCGCGGCCGTTCCGGCAACGCCGGCAAAAAGCGCCGCTTGGCGCCGCCGAGCGCTCATCGCCGGCGAAGGCGCCTCTCCGCCCGCCGCTCGCGCACGAGCCCGCCGACCCCGAGGAGCGCGAGCCCGAGACCCGGCTCCCAGAGCCACGGGCCGAAGGCGCTTCCGACCGCTGCCAGAGCCCCCCCGAGGGCGAGCAGCATCGTCGCGTAGCTCGTGTCCGGCACGGCGCGCGCGTCGGCTTCGCGCGAGCGCACACGCGCGAGGTACGAAGCGATTGCCACGGTCACTGCGGCGGCACCGCCGAGGAGCCAGTACGAGTAACCCTCGGCGAAGAACACGAACTGCGCCCCGGTCAGCCCGGCGAGAAAGAGGCCCCAGACGAGCGCCGGCTGGAACTCACGCCTCACGGCGGGCCTCCGCGAGGTCGAGGAGCGGCGCGTGCGAGCGGACCGGCGGAAGGGACGTCGTGAAGTTCAGCCGCGGCGGCGGCGAGCTCGTCCACCACTCGAGCGTGTGCGCGCCCCATGGATCGGGGCCGGCCGGCCGGCGCCGGCGCAGCGAGACGTAGACGTTCAGAAAGAAGACGAGGATCGACAGTGCGATCAGGTACGAGCCGATGCTCGAGACGACGTTCAGCGTCTCGAACCGGGGTGGGTAGTCGGCGACCCGCCTGCGCATTCCCTCCTCGCCGAGGACGAACTGCGGCAGGAACGTGACGAGCGCGCCGACGAAGATGAGCGCGAAGTGGAGCTTCCCGAGCCCCTCGCGCAGGAGCGCGCCGGTCGCCTTCGGGAACCAGTAGTAGATCCCTGCGAACAGGCCCATGAGGCTTCCGCCCACGAGCGTGTAGTGGAAATGGGCGACGACGAAGTACGTGTCGTGGACGTGGTAGTCGAGCGTCGGCGAGGCGACGAAGATGCCGGACAGGCCGCCGAGCAGGAAGAGGAGGAGGAAGCCGACGACGAACCACATCGCCGTCGTCAGGACGAGGGCGCCTCCGATCAGCGTTCCGACGATCGCGAAGTACTCGAGCCCGGCCGGGATCGCGAGCAGCGTGGAGGTGAGCGAGAAGTAGTGGTTGTTCGTGTATCCCGTCGCGAACATGTGGTGGCCCCACACCGCCATCGAGAGGGCGGCGAAGAGGAGAAGGGAGATGGTGAACCCCTCGTACGCGAAGAAGCGGCGCCGTGAGAACGTGGACGCGACCTCCGCGACGGCCCCGACGAAGGGGAAGAACATGACGTAGACGACCGGGTGGCCGTAGAACCAGAACAGGTGCTGCCACGTCTGCGGCCCGTCCGTCGCCGTGTAGATGCCGTGCCCGACGAGCCGCTCCTCCTCGAGCGCGCCGAGCGCGAAGACGAGCACCGGGAAGGACGTGATCACCATGAGGCACGTCGCGACCTGCGCCCAGCCGAAGGGCGGAATCCGCATCATCGTCATCCCCGGCGCGCGCAGGCGGAAGATCGTCCAGAGGACGACGGCACCCACCAGCAGCATCCCGAGCACGGCGAGGAGGGTGCCGACGACCCAGAGGTCCATCCCCTTGCCGGGCGAGTGCGGAGTGTCGGAAAGCGGGAAGTACGCCGTCCAGCCGGCCTTCCCTGCCCCCTCGGCCGTCGCGAAGCCGAGGTACATCGCCGCGCCGCCGGCCGCGTAGAGCCAGTAGCCGAGCAGGGCGAGCCGGGGCGCGACGAGCTCGGCTGCTCCGATCTGGAGCGGGATCAGGTAGACCCCGATCCCGAGGGCGAGCGGCGTGACGACGAGGTAGATCATCGTCGAGCCGTGCAGCGTGAAGAGCTGGTTGTACTCACCCTTCGAGACGACCTGCATGCCCGACTGGAGCAGCTCCGTCCGCATGACGAGCACGACGACCCCGCCGAGCACGAAGTAGAAGAACGCGGTCGCCATCATCAGGAGGCCGAGCCGCTTGTGGTCGGTCGACGCGACCCAGCCCACGACCCAGCCCGGCCGCCGCACGTCGTCGCGAGAGGCAACGGGGCTCGGCGCGACGGCCATCAGCCGGAGCCTCCGCGCGTCGAGAGCCATCCGTCGAAGTCGCTCCTCGTCATCGCGACGATCCGGAAGCTCATCCCTGTGTGGTCGAGCCCGCAGTACTCGGCGCACTCGCCCTCGTAGGAGCCGGGATGGGGGAAGACGAGGTCCCAGCGGCGTACCTGCCCGGGATTCACGTCGGCCTTGAAGCGAAGCGCCGGGACGTAGAACGAGTGGGTCACGTCACGAGCGGTGCCCTGGAAGACGACCTCGGCGCCGGCCGGCACGGCGGCGACGGGCGGCGTGTTCTGATCGCCGACGACGCTCGCGCCGCCGGGGTAGACGAAGCGCCAACCCCACTGGAAGCCCGTGACGCGGACGGTCAGGCCGGCGTGCGCGGCAACGCGGTCGACCCGGTCCTCGGTCCGGAACGTGTAGAGGCAGAGCACGGCGACGAAGCCTGCGATCACGGCCGCGTAGAGGATCTCGGCGACGTGCGCCTTCGCCCGCTTCGAGGCCCGCTCGGGCGAACGGCGCGTGTACCGGACGAGCGCGAAGAGCACCGCGAGCGTGACGAGGCCCAGCCAGAAGAGCAAGACGGCGTCGTAGACGGAGAAGAGCCCCGCGTACTCGTCGCGCGTGTTCACGCGCGGCGCGCTTCGCGCCGCTCTCGCTGCGGGACGACCGCGTGCTTCGGGCCGACTCCTGGCACGCGGCCGAGCGGAGGCGACGCGGGCGGATCCGGGATACGTCGGATCACGATGGAGTCCGGAAACTACCCCCGGCCCTCGTTCCGAACCGTCCTCGTGCTCCTTCGCGTTCCGGGCGACACCGGGAAATGTGAAACGGTGGGCTAGGCTAGGCGGAAATGAACTTCGCCATCGCGCGCAACACTGAGTCTCCGAAGCTGACCGAGTTCGCCGACATGCTCGCGGCGGAGCTGCGCCGCGAAGGATTCGAGCCGACCGGCGAGGTCGACGGCGCGGACTTCGTCTTGAACCTCGTCGACGCCGAGACCGCGCGCCCGTTCCGGCGCAAGGCGAAGGGAACGTTCGCCGCGGCGATCCACGAGCTCGACGACGTGCCGCAGGACGTCCTGAAGACGAACTACCCGCTCCTCGTGCGGGCGCTCGCGAACATCGTCCTCTGCTACGTGCCCGGCAAAGGGGTCTGGTTCACGACCATGGAGCGCGGCCACTACGGCGTCCAGAGCGAGAACGGCGAGGCCTCGCTCGCCTCGGCCGTCGTCGAGCGCCTGGCACCGCTCGCACGCTCGAAGCTCGTGATCGACAACGAGTTCCGCACCGATCTCGAGGAGGAGCTCTGGGACGGGGACGAGGTGGTCGAGGACCTGAAGCAGGCAGGCGCGCGGCTCGGCGACCTCGACCTCTTGCCCGCGCCCTTCCCGATCGAGGAGCTTCTCTCCGAGCGCGAGCTGCGCCACGTCAAGCGCCTCTACGGCGTCGGAGGCCTTTCCTACGGGAACCTCTCGGCGCGGAAGGACGAACGCCGCTTCTGGATGAGCGCGAGCGGCGTGGACAAGTCGAAGCTCGAGGTCCCCGGCCGGGACATCCTGCTGGTCTCGGACTACGACGAGCCCGGAAACCGCATGGTTCTGAGCGTGCCGCCGAACGTCGAGCCGCGGCGCGTCTCGGTCGACGCGATCGAGCACTGGATGATCTACCAGGCCCACCCCGGCGTCGGCGCCATCCTCCACGTCCACGCGTGGATGGAGGGCATCGCCGCGACCGACATCAACTTCCCCTGCGGCACGGCGGAGCTCGCGACGAGCGTCGCGGAGTTGCTCGAGCGCGAGCCGGATCCGGATCACGCCGTGATCGGCCTCCGCAACCACGGCATCACGGCGACCGGGGAGACGCTCGACGAGATCCTGGACCGCATCGAGCCGAAGCTCGTGCGCCAGGTTCCTATGGCCTAGGAGGGCCCGGCGAACCTCGGGTAGCGCGACCGGATGCCGTCGATGAACCCGGCGAGGCGGTCGGCGAGGGCGGCGTCCTCGATCTCGAGCACGTTCTCGGCGTTCTGCTCGCCGGAGTGCGACAGGTTGAAGCTGCCGACGAACACGACGTCGTCCGCGACCGTGACCTTCGCGTGCATGAAGTCGTGCACCGTGCCGTCGCCCCATGGAGTGGAGGGCTTGCCGGAGAACGGGGCGCCGCCGAGCACGCGCGCGATGAGCGGGAGCTTCCAGGCGGCGTTGCCGTTCTCGCGCCACTGGTAGAAGACCTCCCGCATCTGCGTGGCGTCCACGACACCCGCGACGTCCGCTCGGCCGTCCGAGACCTTCTCGGCGAGCGTGCCGAGAATCGGGGCCGACGTGATGACGGGCGAGGCGATCCGGACGCGCCTGCGGGCCTTTGCGATCCGGGAAGCGATGCGCTGGGCGAGCGCCTCGCCCCGCTTGGGTGAGAACCAGGCCTGAACCTGCACGCCGCCGACGTCCACGGGTCTCGTCTTCGGGCCGCTCGCCTCGACCGAGCCGGTGGTCCAGAGCTCCTCGAAGTCCCGCGTGTAGTCGGCCGCGAGCTCGGGCGAGCGGAGCCTGACGATCGCGTTCTCCTGACGCGTCCACGAATCGGTCGTCCAGTTCATCGAGCCCGTCCAGAGCGTGTCGCCGTCGAGAACGACGTACTTGTGGTGCATCAGGTCGGGAACGCCCGGAATCGCCTTCGTCGGGAACGGAAGCCCCTCGATGTCGTCGGGAACGGCTTCGGGCGGAGGCGGCACCGGGATCGGGTTGCGGTGGTCGACGTTGTAGGCGATCCGGACCCGGACGCCGCGCGCGTCGGCCTCACGGAGGGCGCCGACGACGGTGTCGTCGAGCGGCGGGTCGAGCCGGAGGTCGTAGAGGGCGAGGTCGAGCGTCCGCGTCGCCTGTCCCAGAAAGGTCGCGATCCGGCCGGCGACCGAGGCGGCCTCCTGGCCGCCGTCCGTGAGCGTCTCGACCTCGAGCAAGCCGCATACTCTGACGCGTGGCGGGCGATTCGGCGGAGGTCGTGGTCATCGGCGGCGGCGCGACCGGGACGAGCGCGGCCTACCACCTGACAGAGCTCGGGATCACGGACGTCGTCCTGCTCGAGCGCGAGGGCCTCGGAGCCGGATCCACCAGCAAGTCGGCCGGAGGCATCCGCGCTCAGTTCGCCGACGAGCTCAACGTCCTGATCGCGCTCCGGTCGATGGCCGAGTTCGACGCCTTCCCGGACCGGCTGGGGACCGAGATCGGCTTCCACCGGGCCGGCTACCTCTTCCTGCTCGACAATGCGGCCGACCTCGGGCGCTTTCGCGAGGCGCTCGAGCTCCAGCGCTCGCTCGGCGTCCCTTCGAGCGAGCTGACCGTCGAGGAGGCGGCCACCCGCGTCCCGGCGCTGGACACGGACGGCCTCGTCGGCGCGACGTTCTGCCCGCTCGACGGCTATGCCACGCCCGAGGCCGTCGTCCAGGGGTACGCCGCAGCCGCCGTGCGGGCCGGCGTCGAAGTCCGGCAGGGAACGCCGGCGATCGGGATTGCGAGGAATGCCGGCCGGATCGCGGCGGTGGAGACGCCTGCGGGCCGGATCGCGACGGAAACGGTCGTCTGCGCCGGGGGAACGTGGTCCGCCGAGGTCGGAGCCCTCGCGGGCGTCCAGATCCCCGTCGCGGGCGAGCGGCGCTGGATGCACTACACGCCCGAGGACGGCGGCCTCCCCGACCCGCTTCCGCTCACGATCGACTTCTCGACCGCGTTCTACTTCCACCGCGAAGGACCCGGGCTCGTCTTCGGCGGCCGCGAGCAGACGCTCGACGACCTCGCCGAGCCGGCCGTGCGCCGGCTGCCGCTTCTCGCCGAGCTCCCCGTGCAGACGTCCTGGTGGGGCTACTACGAGATGAGCCCAGACCACAACGCCCTCGTCGGCGAGGCCGCCGAGCCCACCCGGTTCCTGTACGCGACCGGCTTTTCGGGTCACGGCTTCCAGCAGGCGCCGGCCGTCGGCGAGCACCTGGCCGAGCTCGTTGCCGGAAGGCCCCCGACGCTCGACCTCTCGCCGTTCTCGCTGGAGCGGTTCGCCCGCGGCACGCCGCGGGAAGAAGCCTTCGTCATATGACCCGGCTCTTCGTCTTCGCCCGACACGGCCAGTCCGTGTTCAACGTCGAGCGCCGCGTGAACGGCGACCCGGCGAAGGAGAATCCGCTCAGCGAGCAGGGCGCCGAGGAGGCGCGGCTGCTCGGCGATCAGCTCCGCAACATCCCGATCGAGGCGGGGATTCACACGCGCTTCCCGCGGACACGTGAGACGCTGGAGCTCGCGCTCGGCGGACGCGGCGTCCCGCTCGCCTGCGAGCCGCTCCTCGACGACATCGACGTGGGCGAGCTCGACTGCAAGACGATCGACGAGTACCGCGCCTGGAAACGCGCGCACACGAGAGGAGACGCGTTCCCGGGCGGGGAGAGCCTCGACGACGCGGCCCGCCGCTACGCGGCGGCGTTCCGAAACCTCATCGCGCGGCCCGAGCAGACCCTGCTCGTCGTCTGCCACGAGATTCCACTGCGCTACGCCGTCAACGCGGCGGCGGATTCCGACTCGCTCGACGCGCCGATCCACGACATCCGCAATGCCTCCCCGTACCTCTTCGACGAGTCGTCGCTCGCGCACGCGGCCGAGGTCGTCGACCGCCTCGCCGGTAGAGTGGCGGCCTGAGACCGGGGAGCCGCGCCGCGGCTGAGAGGGGGCAGAGACGCTCCGACCCGCGAACCTGATCTGGGTAATTCCAGCGAAGGGAGGACGGTGGCAGGACTAGAGCGCAGCTGGGGCGTGACCCCGGTGCCCGAGCGGCTCCGCACGCTCTCGGGCCTCGAGCTCTTCCTGCTCTGGGGTAACTTCGGGATCAGCCTCCTCGTTCTCGTCGCCGGCGCGCTTCTCGTCCCGGCGCTCGGCCTCCCGACCGCGCTGGCCGCTATCGGCATCGGCGCGGTGATCGGCAACGCGCTGCTCGGCTGGGCCGGCTACATCGGCGCCGACCGGCGACTGCCGGCGATGGTCTTACTCCGCGAGCCGCTCGGGCTCCGCGGCTCGTATCTGCCAACCGCGCTGAACGTCGCTCAGAACCTCGGCTGGGCGACCTTCGAGCTGATCGTGATCGCCGCCTCGGCGGACGCGCTCGCCGGCCGGCTCTTCGGCTTCCACGAGCGCTGGGTGTGGGTGCTCGTGTTCGCCGCCTTCACGCTCGCGCTCGCGCTTGCCGGGCCGATCTCCTTCGCGCGGCGGTTCGTGCGGCGGTTCGCGATCTGGGTCGTCCTCGCCTCGACCGCGTACCTGACCTGGTGGGTGTTGACCGGAGCCGACCTCGGGGCGCTCTGGTCGCGCCCCGGGCAGGGGGGCCTGACGTTCTGGCAGGGGGTCGACCTGACGGTCGCCATGGCCGCGTCCTGGCTTCCGCTGGCCGCCGACTACACGCGCTTCGCGCGCACCGGCAAGGGCGCGTTCTGGGGCACGGCGCTCGGATACCTCGTTCCGAACGCCTGGCTGTACGCGCTCGGAGCGCTCGTCTTCCTCGCGCGCGACCTCGCCGATCCCGCGGCGCTCCTTCCGGCTCTCGCGACCGGAGGCGCCGGTGCAGCGCTGGCACTCCTCGCGCTCACGGTGGACGAGACGGACGAGCCCTTTGCGAACGTGTACTCGGCCTCGGTCTCGCTTCAGAACCTCGCGCCGGGAATGTCACAGCGGCTGCTCATCGTGGCAGTCACGACGGTCGCGGCCGCGGGCGCCATCACGATCGATCTCGTCCGGTACGCGAGCTTCCTCTTCCTGATCGGCTCGTTCTTCGTGCCGCTCTTCGGCGTGCTCGCCGCCGACTTCGCTCTTGGCGCGCTTCGCGGGGTGGCCGTCCGCTGGAGCGGCATCGCCGCCTGGGCGGCCGGGTTCGCGCTCTACCAGTGGATCCAGCCGACCGGGCCGGCCTGGTGGGTCTCGGCGGTCGCTGACGCGACAGGAGCGGCCGCGCCGGCAATCGGCGCGTCCATTCCGGCGTTCGCGCTCGCGTTTGCGCTCTACGCGATCCTTCGTGCGGGACTGGCGCCGCGGCCCGTCACAGCTCGGCGATGATCGCGGTCGTCGGGTGCGACGACGGCGTCTACCTCGTCGACGTCGGCGAGACCGCGGAAGAAGACGAGATCGTCGGGCACGAGCCCGGGGAGGCGGTCGAGCGCGAGCGGCCGCTCCATCTCGTCCCCCCGTGGGCGTCCGGGCACGCGCTCGACGTCGGGAGTGCCGGCTCGACGCTCGTGCTCCTGCTCGACCGGCGGCCGCCTCTCCTCGTCTCGCACGACGGCGGCACGACGTGGAACGAGCGCGGCGCTGGCCTCGGACGCGGACGTGCCCTCGCGCTCGGCGAGAACCCCGATCAGATGCTCTACGGGACGCGGAACCGCGTCTTCGTGTCCACGGACGGCGGCGTCTTCTGGCGGGCGCTCGGCGTCGAGCTGCCGGAGATCCGCGACGTCGCGTTGGGCTAGGCGGGGGCTAGGCCCTGTGCCGAGAAGCCGCAGGCGTAGAAGGGTCCGCCCGCGGAGCGTCCCACCGAGATCGTGATCGTCGTGACCGAGCCAGCGCCCTTGGAGAAAGGCGCGATCTGCCAGGTCTCGATTCGGGGCCGAGCCGTCGGACCGCGCGTTCCGAGCGTCCCACCCGGATCGACGGTCCTGCGCGACGTCCCTGTTTCCGACGACGCGACGGTGACCGCGGCCGTCGGCAGCAGCCGGTCGGCGACGAACTCGACCTCGGACATGCCCTGGCCGCGGCACGCGACTGCGAAGCGGCCGACCTTCGGGATCACCAGCAGGACGGCCCGCTCGTCCTTCCGAAGCTCTCGCGATGCGCTGACGGCCTCGTAGTCGGATCGATGGCCGCCCCCTAAGGTCTGCGTCGACTTCTCACCGCAGGCGCACAGGAAGAAGGCGAGAGCGAGGGCGACAGTCCCGCGCATCGCGGTCGGGAGCACGCTAGAGCCGGAACTCGCCGCGCGCGACGATCACCGCCGAGCCGCCGACCTCGACGCGCTCGAGCGCTTCGGCTGACCCGTCCGCGCGGGCGTAGAGCCGGCTCGGCCGGCCGATCTCGACCCCCTGCGTGATCTCGATCTCGGTCCCGAAGGCGATGCGGCCGTGTCGTGCCAGGTGGACCGCGAGCGGCCCCGCGGCCGACCCGGTCGCCGGATCCTCGGGCACGCCGTCCGCCGGAGCGAACATGCGCACCTTCCAGCTCTCCCCTTCGCCGGCGAAGCACACCGTGCCGACGAAGCCCTGAAGCTCCGCGAGCGCGCCGAGGTCGGGACCGAGCGCCGCGACGTCCTCGGGATCCGGCAGCGCGACGTACGGGCCCGGCGAGCACGAACGCCGTTCCGAGCGTAGGGTGGCCGGCGAACGGGAGCTCGGCGGCCGGCGTGAAGATCCGCATGCGCGCGTGGCCCTCGCCCTCCGGTCGGTAGACGAAGACCGTCTCGGCGAACCCGATCTCCTTCGCGAGCGGCTGCAGCAGCTCCTCGGGAATCCCGCTCGCGTCCGTGAAGACGGCCAGCTGGTTTCCGGCCAGCGGCTCGTCCGTGAAGACGTCGACGACGACGAAGCGGAAATCGGCCATGCCGGTCAGTTTCGCAGGCTGGTGTAAAGCACGCGGTAACACGGTCCGGCCCGTTTCAGGACGCCGAAGCGGCTCGTAGACTCGGCAGGCACCGGCGCGTCGGCGGGCGGCGCGGGCGGGCTGGCTCGCGTCGCCCGCTGTCGCGCACCGTGCGGTTCGACGCGAAGCACGGGGCTATCGTTCAGCGCGTGGCGGCGATCGTGGCGCGCGACCTGCGGAAGTCGTACGGCTCCCACGACGCGCTCCGCGGCGTATCCTTCGAGGTCGCCCCCGGCGAGGTGTTCGCACTCCTCGGGCCGAACGGCGCCGGCAAGACGACGACCGTCGAGATCCTCGAGGGCTACCGCGAGCGCGACGGCGGCGAGGCGCTCGTCCTCGACGAGGATCCGGGCCGGCCTGGCCGCGCGTTCCGTGAGCGGATCGGAATCGTCCTCCAGTCCTCGGCCGTCTATCCGACCCTCTCGGTCGCGGAGATCCTCGACCTCTTCGCGGGCTACTACAAGCGTCCGCGCGACCCGCGCGAGATCGTCCGCCTCGTCGGCCTCCAGGAGAAGAGCGACGCACGCGTCCGCACACTCTCCGGCGGCCAGTTGAGGCGACTCGACCTCGGACTCGCGCTCGTCGGCGATCCCGAGCTCGTCTTCCTCGACGAGCCCACCACCGGGTTCGACCCGGCGGCCCGGCGGCAGGCGTGGGAGACCATCCGCGGCTTACGGGGTCTCGGGAAGACAGTTCTGCTGACGACGCATTACATGGAGGAGGCGCAGAGGCTCGCCGACCGCGTCGCCATCCTTCGCGAAGGGCGGATCGTCGCGTCGGGAACGCCCCAGGAGCTGCTCGGGAGCAACGGCGCTGTCGAGATCCGATTCCAGCGCGACGGTGAGCTCGTCGTGCTCCAGACGAACGAGCCGACCCGTGTCCTGAACGAGCTCACGGCCGAGGCGCTCGCCTCGGGTTCCGAGCTCGAGGGGCTCGAGGTCCGTCGCCAGAGCCTCGAGGACGTCTATCTCGAGCTCACGACCGAAGAAGTCTGATGCGCCTCTTCGTGCACGAGCTGCGCGCCGAGCAAAAGCTCTTCTGGCGGAGCCGCGAGGCGGCCTTCTTCACCTTTCTCCTGCCGATCATCTTCCTCGTGCTGCTCGGATCGGTGTACGGCGGCGACCGGATCAACGGTCTCCGCGGCTCGACGTATCTCCTGGCCGGCCTGCTCGGATACGGAGTCGTCGCCACGGCCTTCGCCGGTCTCGCCATCACGCTCGTGATCAGGCGCGAGACGGGTGTGCTGAAGCGCGTCCGCGGGACGCCGCTGCCGCCGGCGACGTACCTCGCGGCCGTCGTCGCCTCGACGCTCGTCGTGATCGCGCTCGAGACACTCGCGCAGCTTCTGCTCGGCCATTACGTCCTCGACGCCCGCTGGCCGGCCTCGCCGGGCTCGCTCGCGGCCGTCCTCGCCCTCGGCACGGCGACGTTCGCCGCGCTCGGGCTCGCAGTCACCGGGCTCGTCCGGAGCGGCGAGGGCTCCTCCGCGGTCGTGAACGCGATCTACCTTCCGATGGTCTTCGTCTCGGGCGTCTTCTTCTCCGTCAAGTCGATGCCCGGCTTCCTGCAGGCGATCGCAGACGTGCTTCCGCTCACGTACCTCCTGCGCCTCGTCCGCGACGTCTTCGTGCAGGGCGACACGCTCGGTTCCTCCCCCGGCGCGCTCGTCGTCCTCGTGGTCTGGGGCCTCGCGGGCGGTCTGCTCGCCGTCCGGATGTTCAGGTGGGAGCCCCGTGAGGAATAACTGGACGATGACCGACTCGACCCTCGTCTTCGAGACCCCGCGCGAGAGCGGGACCGAGATCGTGGTGAACTTCGGTGTCTTCTCGGGCCGCGATGCGACCGAGGCGGAGATCCGGCGCCTCGCCGACGAGTTGCTCGACACGTTCGAGGCCGTGGAGATCGTCGCCGAGCATCGGTACGAGCTCAACCGCGAGATGGAGGCCGCCGTCCACGTCGTCCGCGTCCGCCTGCCCTATGCCAGCGAGCAGACGCGAGTGACGATCGAGGAGTGGGCGCGCGACGCGATCGACGAGCGAAGCGTCATCCGCCCCTAGAGGCCCGCGGTTCGCACACCAATGGGGGGCGATGTCCCGGCCCGATCCCCCCGCTACGCTGCCCTCGAGCCCCCGTAGCTCAGTGGATAGAGCAGCGGTTTCCTAAACCGCGTGCGCAAGTTCGATTCTTGCCGGGGGCACTGCGCCTCGGAGCGCGACGTCACGAAAGGAGCGGTGCAGGGTGATCCGGCGGGTCAAGACCGGTCGCGGCGAGGAGACGAGTTCGGAGGCGCCCGCCGAGATTCGCGAGACCGTCCAGAGCATCCTCACGGATATCGAGGCCCGCGGCGAGGCCGCCGTGCGCGAGTACTCCGAGCGGTTCGACGGCTGGGCGCCCCCCCCCGTTCGCCCCCCGGGCCAGCCAAACGGGG
>Ga0081539_10003294_pt1 | contig 20218 bp, 18 predicted proteins | sample TabmetS4T2R2_FD_71023 | JGI IMG/M metagenome (GOLD analysis project Ga0081539, IMG submission 71023) | Tabebuia heterophylla rhizosphere microbial communities from the University of Puerto Rico - S4T2R2 | ecosystem: Host-associated > Plants > Roots > Rhizosphere ...
TGCCTACGAGCTCCTGACGAGCCCTATTTGATGAGAAGCGGCGTCCCAACCGGCGTGAGCCGGTAGAGCCGCACGATGTCCCGGTTCCTCAGTCGGATGCAGCCGTGCGACGGGCGGCCGGGGATCAGCCCGGGCTCGGACGTGCCGTGCAGGCCGACGACGCCGCCGCCGGGCCAGTCGGTCAGTGTGGTCGAGTATGCCGCCGTGCCCATCGATCGCGCGCCGTAGAGCGCGCTGCCTTTGACGCGGAACTTCTCGCGAATCCAGAACGAGCCGGCCGGCGTCGGCGTGCTCGGCTTGCCGACCCCGACGCGCGCCCGGAATGCCGGGTGGCCGTGGACGTAGAGCATCACGCGCAGCGTCCTGCGGTTCACCACGAGCTTCGTGTGGACGACGTGGAAGTCGCCGAGCGAGCTGCGCAGCGCCCATCCGGTGACGCCGTTGGGGCGCTGCGGAAGCCGCAGGCGGACCCAGGTCCTGCCGCGAGCGTCCTGCGCGCTCGTGAGCGCGAGGTAGACCTCGGGGAAGCCGTCCTCGGTGCGCAAGCGCAGCGTTCCGACACGCCGGGCGTTGCTCGACGGATGGGAGTAGGCGCCGCCCTGAGCGACGGCGTATGCCCAGCGGGTGAGCGTCTGCTCGTTGGAGAGCTGCACGCGGCCTGGCGGCCTCGGGGGAGCAGCGAACGCAGCCGACGGCGCGCCCGCCGAGATCGACGCGATCGCGACGAGCGCCGCCGTCGTGGCCCGGAGCTTCATCTAGCCGGCGAACTGCGGCCTGACCTGCCGTGCACGCGTGATCTGGAACATCAGCGTGCTGTGGGTCGGCTGTACACCGTCCTGGAAGGACACCGCGGCCCTGGCGCGGTGACTGCCGACACCGAGACGCGAACAGCTCATCGAGAGCGTGTAGCGGCCGTCGTCGTTGGGCGAGGTCAAGGTCTTGACCTGCCTGCCATCGACGTAGAAGCGCACGGTCTCGATGCGCGAGCCGGAGACCGAGGCCTTGGCACGGTTGCCCGCCATGCAGCCCTGGGAGCTGCGCAGATGAGCCGATCCGGTCAGTACCGGCACCGGCTGCGAGGGCGTCGGCGGTGTCGGCGTCGGCGTCGGCTGTGCGGCGGGCGGCGACGCAGGCGGGTCGGGGTCTTCGCCCGCGAACGCCGGGGTGACGGCGAACGCCAGTGCTGCGAGCGCCGTCGTCATGAGCGGTAGGACACGTCGGAACATCGAGGGAATCTCCTGAAGTCGGGGTGGATCGGCACGAGCGGCCGGCGCTGAGGCCGGCCGCTCGGAGGTGGTCCGCCGGGAGGCGGTGGGGATGTCAGTCCTCAGCCGCGACGGGGGGCCAGTACTGGTTGACGAGCGCCTCGATCTGCTTGTCGGCGGCGATCGCGCTGGTGAGGATGGCCTTGGAGTCGCTCGGGATCGAGTTGTCGTCGGCGGCGGCCTGCATCTGCTGCAGCTCGTCGTCGAGCAGGACGGTCAGGCCAGGCATGACGGTGTCGAAGGTGGGCGCGCCCTCCTCCTGGCTGGCGTGGGCCTTCACGCGGCCGTCCTCGGCGGGCGCCGGCGGAGCGGCCTGGTGGATGACCTTCACCAGCCGGTTGCGCAGGACGATCGCGGTGTTCAGCGTCGTCTTGACCTTCGCCAGGAGCTGGCCGGTCACGTCGGGGGCAATGCCCACCGCGGTCGTGGCGGCACCGTACTGGCTGGTGAGCACGTTGAACACCGCGGTCACACCGTCGGCGAACGCCGGACCGGTCGGGGCGCCGCCGCTCGCATGGGCCTTGATCCAGCCGCGCTGCTTGCCGTGATGGGAGGCGCGGATGAAGCTGCGAGCGAGCTTGCGGAACTTCTGCGGGTTCGCGCTGCCCTCTTCGGCGGGGGCGGGCGGCGGGTGCGCGATCAGGTACTTCGCGCCTGCGTAGGAGCGTAGGAGGTAGCGGCGTGAAGCGGTGAGCGCGCTCGCGGCCCCGGCGCCGTCCCCGGCGTCGACCGCGTCCGCGGCGTTGGACAGCGAGTCCTGAGTGCGCTGGATGGGCACGCCGACGACTGCGGGGTTCTGCGACGGCGCGTCGCCGCCGGCGGCGTGGGCCACCGGGCCGCCGGTGCTCGCCTGTGCGGCGGCTGCCGGCAAGGCGAACGCGAGGCCGGCGGTCAGCGCCAGCCAGCGCGTGGTTCTGCGAAGGACCATTGGAAGTGCATCTCCCTTCGGGGGGTCGCTGGTACGGACCGGAGCGGCCGGTACGACCGCCCTCGAGCGACAAGCTAGGTTCGGAGTGCACAGGCCCCGGGCACCTCGGGGCACCCAGGGCGGCAGGACGCGCCCCTGCGCGAGTTCGGCGCTCGATTACCTTCGCGCCCGTCGTGATCCCGAGGAGTGCGACGCTGACAACCGTGCTCGTGCGCCGGGTCCTGCCGGTGGTGCTTGCGCTCGCCTTCTGCGCAATGGCGCTCGTCTTCGCCGTCCGCGCGAGCTCGGCAGCGACCGGCGCGCCACGGCTTCCGGACCTCGTGCAGGCGACCCCGACGGATCTCGTGATCACGCACGTCGGTGCGTCTTATCGACTCGGCTTCCGCTCGGCGGTCAGCAACCTGGGCGACGGGCCGCTGATCATCAACGGCCACCGCCCGGGAGCCGAGGTCGGCACGATGGTCGCCGACCAGGTCGTCGAGCGCGACGGCGCGCCCGCCGAAGTCGTGCCCGACACCGGCCAGCTGCGCTACGTCGTCTCCCCCGACCACCGCCACTGGCACCTGCTCGCATTCGAGCGCTACGAGCTGCGTCGCGCCGGCCGGGCCGTCGCCTCGGTCCGGGACGAGAAGACCGGCTTCTGCCTGGGTGACCGCTATGCGACCACCGAGCGCCCCCCGGCGGCGGCGCCGAACGCCGTCTACAGGACTCGCTGCGGGCTCGGCGCGCCGCAGCTGCTCGGCATCGAGGAGGGGATCTCGGTCGGGTACGGCGACGACTACACGGCCAATCTCGAAGGCCAGTACCTACGTCTGGACGGCCTCCCGGCAGGCCGCTACGTGCTCGTCCACGAAGTCAACGCCGACCGCCGCCTGCGCGAGCTCGACTACTCGAACGACGCCGCGTCGCTGCTGCTCGAGTTGCGTTGGCGCCGCGGCCGGCCGATGGTGCGGATCCTCAGGACCTGCCCGGCAACCGCCCGCTGCGATCGGTTCCCGCCGGCGCCCCCACATGTGAAGACGGTGGCCACCGGTCTCGAGATCCCTTGGGAGATCGCCTTCCTGGCCGACGGGCGAGCGCTGGTCACCGAGCGCCCGGGCCGCGTGCGTCTGCTGGGCCGCGACGGGCGGTTGCGCGCGAAGCCCGTCGCCCGTGTGGCGGTGCGCACGCAGGGCGAGGGCGGCCTCCTCGGCCTGGCCATCGACCCGAGCTTCACCGCCAATCGCTTCGTCTACCTCTACTACACGAGCGCTGACGGCATGCGCCTCGAGCGCTGGAGGTTCTCGGGTGGCCGGCTGCACCGCGAGCGCTCCCTCGTGCACGGCATCGTGGCGGGACACGTCCACGACAGCGGACGGATCGCGTTCGGCCCCGACCAACGCCTCTACGTCGCCACCGGCGACGCGGGCCGCGGCGAGCTCGCCCAGCAGACCGACTCGCTGAACGGTAGGTTCCTCGCGCTCACGCCCGAGCAGTATCGAGGCGCGGGCGGGACGCCCGAGGTCATCTCCCGCGGCCATCGCAATCCGCAGGGCTTCGACTGGGAGCCCGGGACCGGCCGCCTGATCGCCACCGAGCACGGCCCGACCCAGGGCCTCGACGGCCCCGGCGGCTACGACGAGATCAACGCCATCGTGCCGGGCGGCAACTACGGATGGCCGGTGAAGTTCGGTCTCGACCAGACCGGGTTCAACGAGCCGCTGCGCGTGTATGCCGCGCCGCTGGCGCCCTCGGGAGCGACGTTCGTGACCCACCCCGGATCATCGTGGACCGGCAGCTTCCTGTTCGCGTGCCTGCGCGGCGAGCAGCTGCGCCGGCTGCGGTTCCGCGACGGGACCATCGTCGCCGACCAGCCACTCCTTCGAGGCCGCTTCGGCCGGCTGCGCACCGTGGTCGAGGGACCGCGCGGGGACCTCTACGTGCTGACGAGCAACCGCGACGGTCGCGGCAGCCCCACCGCCGCCGACGACCGGATCCTGCGCGTCACGCCGCCGCGTACCTGAGCGACTATCGACCGAGAAGCGACGCCTGTCGACCGGGCCGCCGGGTCCTCTTACCGTCCGGCCGCGGAATGGCCTACGACACGAAGCGACGATGGTCCGGCGTCTTCGTCCGCCCCACGGGTGGCGAACCCGGCCACGCCCGCCGGCTGCGCTCGGCCGTATCTGCCGGGCCAACCGTGCAGGCGACGATCGACGAGTTCCTCCGGGCGGTCGACGACGGCTGGGCCCGCGACCGGTACGGGCGCCCGTTCACAGACGACGATGCGCTGCAGCTGCACTGGTACCTGCGCGGACACATCGCCGAGGCGCTGGGCGCCACGAGCTTGGGCGAGCTGCGCCGGCGCGACCTCGAGACGCTGGTGGAGCGGCTCGACGCAACCGGGCTCGCCCGCCGGCGCCAGCGCGCGCTCGTCCGGTCCGTGCAGGCACTCTACGACTACGCGATCGAGCGGCGCCTCGTGCGCGGCAATCCCGCCGAACGGGTCGCCGTCCCCGACGACCACGCCCAGGCGGGGCCAGGCGCCCTCCACCACGGAATCGAGCTCGTGGTGCGGATCGCGACTCTCGGCTGCGCGCTCACCGCCCTGATCTTCCTCACCGAAACGCTATGAGCATCCGCGCGATGACAGACGACCGCGTCGTTCCCATCGGCACCGCCCGCCAAGAGGTCACGGACTTCGAGATGATTCGCGGCACCCGCGCGGTCGTCGACCTCCTCAGCGGCAAGTGGAGCGTCGACGTTCTCTACCTGCTGGCAAACGGGACCCGGCGCTACAGCGAGGTCTTCTACGAGGTCGGCGAGATCTCCAAGAAGACGCTGACCCAGACACTTCGCACCCTCGAGCGCGACGGCCTGATCGCTCGGCACGTCCACGCAGAGGTGCCGGCTCGCGTCGAGTACTCGCTGACGCCACTGGGATGGAGCTTCACGGGGACGCTGATGGCGATGTACGAGTGGGCGGCCGAGCATCTTCATCGTCTGGACGCGGCGCACACGGCGCAAACTGACGAGCCGGCCCCGCCGCGTGCGCTGGCCGCCGCTTGAGGCGCGAACGCGCATGCGTCTTGTCTGCATCCTCGCCATCGCTGTGGCGCTCGCCGGTCTTGCGAGGCTCGCCACCCCTGCTGACGCGCCTCGCGCCGGCGCCGCGCCCGCGGCATTCATCGACCTCGGCGCGCTCCTGAGCGGCGACGACAACGAGCCGGACGAGAACGAGGTCGGCGACGGCGACTCCGCGCAGCAGCGGCCGGCGAACGGCCGTCACTCGAGCATCTCGGTCGTCGGCGTGGTGCTCAGCGCCGCCGTCGGCGCGATCGGCGCGCTCTTCGTCGCCAGCCGGCTGCGCCGCCTACGCGCCCGGCTTCGAGGGTGGAGCGCCCGCTGGCGCGTTACGTCCGCTCGTCGTCGGTGACGCCGGTCACGAGCGGCGGCCACAGTGGCTGGCCGCCCGCGAAGCCCGCCTGCATGTCGGCGCCGCGCAGGTAGGCGATCACTGCGAGGGCCATCGCGACGAGCGCGACGCAGCCCTTGGTCCGAGGGCTCAGGCGACGCGCACAGGGCCGCACCAGGCAATCGAGTCGTGCGGCGGCGATGAGACACGCGTCGCGAACGCGGGAGGTCCGGTGGGCTTGCGTCTGCATCGTGTCCAAAGCGAATCGACGCCTGCGCCGCGCACAACAGCGACCGCCGTTCGGGCGAGCGCCACGAGCGATCACGTCGGCGTGAGAACCACGCGGTATCGCGCGGTCGAGGGCGCTTGTTGCCACCGACCCACGCGCACGTAGGTTCGGTCCGTGGGCAACGGCGTCGCGCGGACGGTGGGCCGCTACGAGATCCTCGAGGAGCTGGGGCGCGGAGGCATGGCGACCGTCTACCTCGCCCGACAGACCGATCTCGACCGCCTGGTCGCGCTCAAGGAGCTCTCGACCTTCCGCCAGTCCGACCCGGCGTTCACCCGGCGCTTCCTGCGCGAGTCGCGGGTGGCCGGCTCGCTGAGCCATCCCAACATCGTCACCGTCCACGACTACTTCGAGAGCGAGGGCGCTCCGTACATCGCGATGGAGTACGTCTCCTGCGGCTCACTGCGTCCGCACATCGGGCATCTGCCGCTCACGCAGGTCGCCGGCGTGCTCGAGGGGATCCTCGCCGCGCTCGGTCACGCCGAGCAGCACGACATCGTCCACCGCGACCTCAAGCCCGAGAACGTCATGGTCACCGCGGACGGACGCGTGAAGCTCACCGACTTCGGCATCGCCAAGGCAACCGGTCAGTCGTTCCGTGGCAGCTTCCTGACCGCTGCCGGATCGACGGTCGGAACGCCCAGCTACATGGCGCCCGAGCAGGCGATGGGACAGGAGGTCGGACCGTGGACCGACCTGTACTCGGTCGGGGTGATGGCCTTCGAGATGTTCGTCGGCGAGGTGCCGTTCCATGACACCGAGGAGCCGATGGCCGTCCTGATGCGGCAGGTGAGCGACCCGATCCCGCCTGCGTCTTCGCTGAACCCCGAGGTCGACGAGGCGATCTCGGGTTGGATCGAACGCCTGCTCGTGAAGGAGCCCGAGCATCGCCTCCAGTCCGCCGGCGAGGCGTGGGACCAGTTCGAGGAGATCGTCCTCGCGTTGGTCGGCCCGCGATGGCGGCGATCGGCCAGGCTGCCGGCGCTCGCGACAGCGGCCACGATCCCTCGCTCGACCGTGCCGACAGTCGCGGAAGGGCACGCGACGTCCGAAGCGTCCACGCGTCGTGTCGGTGATCGCGGCGACGCCGCGCTCGCGCCGACGGTGATGCCGACGCAGCCGCGCGATGAGGACCCGCAGCGGCGTGAACACCCGCGAGCGCGCCGCCGCGCTGCGCTCGTGAAGGCGGGCGTCGCGCTCATGGCGACGCTCGTCGCGCTCGCTGCGGCCTTCGGCAACCGCGGGGCGGGCCCTGGCGGATCTCCCCACGCGGCGGCGCGCACCACCATGGCCCCTCCGGCGATCACCATCTCGGGCCGGGAGCTGGCGCTCAAGGTCCCGCGCGGCTGGTCGCGGATGGGCAGGGCGCCGGACATCGGGCTGCCGCTCTCGCGCGCCGTCGCAGTCGCCCAGCGCCCCGGCTCGGCGCTCCCGGTGATCGAGTTCGGGGTGATGAAGGGCAACGAGGCGTCGAACAGCACGCTGCTCCCCGCCGCCTTCCTGAGCGCCATAGGCCAGCCGGCCGGGACCGCTCCCTCGCGCACCGCCGTGCGCCTGCCCTCGTGGCGGCTCGAGGCATGGCGATACCGCAATCTGCGTCCGGCCGGGAGCGATCGCCAGCTGACCGTCTACGCGGTCCCGACGACCGGCGGGGTCGCGATCGTGGCGTGCGCGGTCGCCCCGGCGCAGGCCGACGCGTTCGAGGCGCAGTGCGCGGCCGTCGCCGGCAGCCTCGAGCTGCGCCACGCACGAGGCTATCCAGTCGGCCCGAGCGCGACGTACGCGAGCACCCTGAACGCCACGACCGCGAACCTCCAGCAGGCCACGCGCACGCAAGAGGCCGCCCTGATGGCGGCGCGGACGCTCGCCGCACAGGCCGCGGCGGCGCGGACGCTGGCCGAGAGCTATGCGACCGCGGGAGCGCAGCTCGCCGAGCTCGACCTGAGCCCGGCCGATGAGGACGCGAACCGACGGCTCTTCACGGCGCTGCGGAGTCTCGGCAAGGCGTATGGACGGGTCGCGCGGGCGGCGACCGCCGGCGACGCCTCGAGGTACCGCGCGGTCAGCGCGGCGATCCCCGCGGCCAAGGCGCGGGTGAACGCCGCGATGGCCGGCGTGCGCGCGGCGGGGTATCAGCCGGCCGCCGGAGCACGGCCGGCCGCGCCCGCCGGATCGCGGCCCGCGCCGTCCGCCAAGGCCCCTCCGTCGTCGACGACCCACGCATCGGACCCGGACAGCGACGTCGGGGACTCGCGGTCCGACGACCCGAGCGACGACGAGGACGACGACGAGGACGAGCCGTAGCGTCGATCGCTCAGGTCGCCGGCGCCGGGTCGGCCGCGTCGAGCACCTGGGAGTGGAACGCCTTGCGCAGCTCTTGCGTCGTGACCGCCTCGAACATCAACGTGCCCGGACGCTGTGCCTCGGCGGCGTCGCGCGCGAGCGCGGCCTCGGCCCGCCGCACCGCCTCGGGGTCGGCGGCCGACCCACGCTCGGACCGTGCGTCCGCCAACTGTGCTCCGCCGGCTTTGGCCAGGTCGAACCTTCGCCCACCGGCGAACTCACGCGCGTAGTACGACTGATCGAGGTCGTCGATGCGGACCTCGGCGCCGGTGTGTGGAGCATTGAGGAACTTGTCGCCGCCGAGCGAGATGCCGACATGGTGGACGTCGCCGCCGGCGTCGCGGAAGAAGACGAGGTCGCCTGGTCGCAGGTGCGAGCGATCCACCGCCTTGCCGTTGGACGCGAGGATCTGCTGCTCGGAGGTGCGCGGGATCTGAATCCCGGCCTTGGCGTAGGCCCATTGCACGAGGCCCGAGCAGTCGAAGCCCGTGCTCGGCGACGACCCGCCCCACTTGTACGGAGTCCCGAGGTACTTCTTGGCCTCGGCGACGGCGGCCAACGCGCGCGGCCCCGCGCTGCCATCGTCGCCGTCGACGACCGGCTCGACCTCGACGCCGGCGTCGTCAGCGGCACGGTCGTGCCCGCCGTCGGTGCTCTTACGAAGGAGGTCGTGCGCGTCGTCGAGGTGAAGCTGGTAGCGACCGCGGTACTCGAACTTCGGACGCTCGATGTCGGCGATCCATTCCCCGTAGCTGTTCGGATCGTCCACGGGCTTGCCCGCGGCGATGCGCTGGCGCTTGACCGCCTCGGCCTGGTCCAAGAACCACTTCAGCTGCAGCTGCGGCTTGTCGGAGAAGCCCGCGTACTCGCCCTGGTTCCACGTTCCCGACCGCATCTGGAAGTACCCGACCGAGTCCGCGTCTCCGTACTTGAGGTTGTGCAGGTCCGACTCCGTCAGCGCAGCCATGACCGGGAGCTCCGCCGGCAGCTGGCGCTTCTTCGCCTCGCTGGCCATCCAGGCAGCGATGTCGGCGCGCGGCGCGGTGTCGCTGGGCGCCGCGCCGTCGACGTCGCCGAGGTCGAGCTGCGCGACGGCGTCCCCCTCTCCCCCGCTCGTGGCACCGTCACCGCCGTCGCGCGCGTCGCCGCTGCCGGCCTGATCGCCGCCGCCGCCATCGGCTCCCTCACCGCCGCTTCCGGCACTGGCATCGCTGTTGTCGTCGTGATCGCCGTCGCCACCGCTCGTGCTGCCGTCGCCGCTGGCCTCGTCGTCGGCGTCGGGCTGCTCGCCGTCGCTCACGTCGTCTTCGTCTTCTTCCTCCTCCTCCTCGCCGTCGTCGGACGCGGCGGCGGGAGGGGCCGCGGCATCGACGGCACTGGCGTCGTGGGCATCGCCACCCGTCGGCTGCTCGGAGACGAGGGCTCGACTGGCCGCGGCCTGCTCGGGGGTGATCGCGGTGAACTCGCCCGCCGCGTTCGGGGGCGCCGGCAGCTCGTCGACCAGCGGCGCGCCGGGCGTGGGAGCGCCGACGTCGGCGAGACCAGGCCCGCCCTGGTCGTGGCCGCGCGAGAGCACCTGCTCCACCTGCTCGGGGATCCCGTCGAGATGCGCGACCAGGTCGCGGGAGAAGTCGTAGACACCTGCGCCCTCGAGAGCGGCGGCCATGAACACCCCGGCGAGGCTCGAGCGCGACTCGCGATCGTCGAGCGTCTCCATGGCCTTGCCCGTGCTCATCGCCATCTCCTCGGCAACGCTCTCCAAGCCTGCCTCGCGGCTGGCCGCCACCGGGCTCTGGCGGAAGTGCTCGCGGAACGCCGAGTCCGTCAGCAGCCGCTCGAGCAACCGGGCGGCGGCTTCGGCCTCCCCGCTTGTCACGTCAGGCCTCCCGCCTGCGCCTTCGCTGCTGACGCAACGGTCCTACCAGCACCACGATCACCGGAACGAAGAACCCGAGCCAGAGGACGATCAGCACTGCCCACGCCACCGGCTTGCCCGCGATCTCTGTCAGCCGCGACGCGTAGCGCAGCGACATGCCCACCGCGAAGCACGCCGCGAGCGCCGACCACGCGACGCCCGCGGCCGCGTAGCGGTTCAGAAGCGGCGAGTCGCCTGGCTGCCGATCGCCGCTGAGCCGGCGCAGCAGCTGCGCGCGGGCGCGGCGGCGCAGGGCCGGCTCGCGCAGGACGTCGACGAGGATCTGGTAGCCGTCGCGCTCGACGAACGGATTGAGGTTGAACACCGCCCCGACGTACGCGGCGAACGCGAGCTGGAAGAAGATGTCGCGCGACGCCCCGACGGGGAGCGCGAGGCAGCAGATCGAGAACAGCGCGCCGAGGGACAGGTCGGAGATCGGACCCGCCGCGCTGATCGCGATCCGCCGCCGCCTCGGCTCAAACCATGCCTCGGAGGTGTCCACGAAGGCGTACGGGAAGATCAGCATGACCTTGAGCCCGGCCCTGCGCACGCGTCGTCCGTAGGAGGCCATCGTCAGGCCGTGCGCGGTCTCGTGCACCGCCACCACGGCGAGCCGCCCCAGCAGGAAGATCAGCGCTCCGATACCGATCTTCCGCGCGACGACGAACGGCGTGCCGTAGCGGCCCACGACGAGATAGGGGAACACCACCAGCCCGGTGATCACGAGCAGCGCGATCGCCGCCAGCGCGGGCGTGGTGAGCAAGAACCGGCCACCGCCGCGGTACACCCGTTCGAAGAACCGCCCAGCGCCCGCCCAGGTCCTCTCTCTGGGCACGACGAGTCGCCGCAGGCGTCGCGGGTCAGTGGCCGTCGCACTCGTCACGCCCGCCAGGAGCCCCCGCTCACCGAGCTCGGAGAGCAGGCGGGCCAGTCGCGCCGGTCCCGCCTGGCCCTCGCGCCGCTCGGCTTCGCCAAGCAGCTCGGTCACCGACCGCCGGCCGTCCAGCAGCTGGAGCAGGCCGGCGTCCGCGTCCGACAGCCGCAGGAAGCGGTTGGACGCGAGGTCTCTCAGCACCCAGCGCTTCTCGCCCTCGGCCGCATCCAGCCGCTTCAGCGCATGGCCCGGGCGCAGGCTCGGATGCGTATCGGTCGCCGTGCTGGCGGGCGCGGCGCCCACCGGCACCACGATCGTCAGGCCCGCCTCGGCCTCGTCGCGCCGGCGCTCGACCACCAGCTCGTGATCGCCGATCCGGATGCGCGCACCGTCGCGCAGGCGCGTCGGCCCCTCGACGCGGTGGCCGTCGAGCCACGTGCCGTAGCTCGAGCCCGCGTCCTCGAGGAGGACCTCGCCGCCGGCGACCGAGATGCGCGCCTGGCGCCGGGAGACGGCGGGATCATCGAGCCGCACCGTGCTGCCCGGGGCTCGGCCGATGGTCATGTCGCCGAGCAGCGGCACCCGCGTGCTGTCCGCGAGCACGAGCTCGAGCAGCCCGCTCGCATCGCCGTGTCGTGGCTTCCCGGGGATCGAGACAGCCAACACCGCCATCGCCGGTTGCTCAACAGCGCGCTGCGATCGTGTGAGCAGCCCTCGTTGTCGAGCGGGCAGCGCCCGGGCGCGACGATCAATCGGCCCCATGCGGACCCGCGTTCGTCACCCGTGCCGGCTCCCATCCGGGCTCCTCGTCCGGCGGCCGTGGTGGCGCAAGCCGCGCACACGCGCCGCGCTGGTGCTGTGCGTCATGGCACTGGCGGCGCTGCTGGCCCGAATGGTCTCCCACTTCGACACGGAGTGGTTGTGGTTCCACGAGCTCGGCCAGGAGCAGGTCTTCTGGACGCTCGTCGCGAGCCAGTGGCTCCCCGGCAGCCTCGCCGCGCTCGGGACGGCGACCATCCTCCTTGGCAACCTCTGGATCGCGCACCGGATCGCGCCGCGCGACGCGAGCCCACTGAGCGCGCGCTCGAGGCACGTCGCTCTCTACGTCCAACTCGCCGTGTGCGCGGGCGCGAGCTTCCTCGTCGGCCGAAGCGTGGCGCGCGGCGACTGGCAGCAGATCGTGCTGTGGCTGCACAGGTCGGACTTCGGGGTGACCGATCCGCTGTTCCACAAGGACGTCGGCTTCTTCGTCTTCTCGCTTCCGCTGTACCAGCGAGTCGCGCACTGGCTGCTGCTGACGATCGCGCTCGCGATCGCCTCCGCGGTCGCCGCCCACGTCGCGAACGGCGCAATCCGCCTGACCCCGTCGCCCATCTCGGCGACGCGCGCGGCGCACGCGCACCTGCTCGGCCTGGGCGCCCTGCAGCTCGTGCTCCTCGCATGGCAGCACCGGCTCACCCAGCTTGCCATCGAGCTGCCGCGGACCGCGGCGACGCTGCCCGGCGCCGGCTACACCAGGGTCCACGTGGACCTGCCGTGGATGTACGTCGTCGAAGGAGTGGTCCTGCTTGCCGCGGCGCTGTTCGCCTACGCCGCCCTCCGGCGATCGTGGTCGCTGCCGGTCGTCGCCGTCGTGATGGTCGCGGCGGCCGAGCTCGTCAACCCGTCGATCCTCCCGGCGGTCGTCCAGCGCCTCATCGTCGAGCCCCAGACCCTCTCCCGCGAGCGTCCCTACCTCGCCGACGCCATTCGGATGACTCGGCGCGCATACGCGCTCGATCGCGTGGACGAGCGGTCGCTTCCAGCCGATGCCACGGTCTCCGCGCAGGAGCTGCACGCCAACCGCGACGTCCTGCGCAACGTCCAGCTGTGGGACACCGACGTCCTGCGTGCCGAGATCGATCAGCAGCAGGCGATCGGCTCCTACTACAGCTTCCCGAGCATCACCGTCGACCGCTACCAGCAAAGCGGCGTCGCACAGGGCATGATCGTTGCCGAGCGCGAGCTCGACCTCAGCCGCCTGGACCCGTCGGGACGCACGTGGGCCAACGACCGGCTCGCCTACACCCACGGCTATGGCCTGGTCGCGGTGCCCGCGGGCGACAGCGGCGTCGACGACGAGGGCAAGCCGAGGTTCGTGACCTCGGAGTTCGGGGCGGGACGGCCGCCGGCGCAGCTGCGCGAGCCGCGCCTGTACTACGGCGTCCAGCCGCGGGGGGCACGGCCGTGGGTCATCGTCGGCACGAACCGCTCCGAGGTCGAGAAGCCGCTGGCCGGCGACTCATCCGGCCCCGATTACCGCTACCACGGCGGCGGTGGGATCGCGATGTCCGGCGTGGTGCGACGCGCCCTGTTCGCGCTGCGCTTCGGCGACCTCAATCTGCTTCTGTCCGAGACGCTCGGCGGGCGCTCGCGGATGCTCCTGCGCCGCGACGTGAGAGACAGGCTCTCGCACCTCGCCCCGTTCGTGCACTGGGATCGGCGCCCAGAGACCGCGGTCGTGGACGGGCACGTCCTCTTCCTCGCCCACGGCTATACGACGAGCGACTCGTATCCGTACTCGAGCCCGATCGACGTGGGCGAGGGCCGCGTCAACTATCTGAGGGGGTCGGTGCTCGCCACGGTGGACGCGTTCAGCGGCAAGGTGGCCATGTATGTCGTCGACCCCGGCGATCCCATCGCGCGGGCGTGGCGCGCCACCTTCCCGCGACTGTTCACCGCGGAGTCGGCGATGCCGCCGGGCGTCCGGGCCCACCTGCGCTACCCGCCGGAGCTGTTCGAGGCCCAGTCGAGGATCTGGGCGACCTACCACAGCGATGACGTCAACGACTTCTACACGCGGGTCGACGCCTGGAAGCGTCCGGCAGACGTGTCCGGCCCGATCCAGAAGGTCGGCACGCTGACCACGCGTGCCAGAGGCAGCGCCCCCAGGATGCGCCCTGCCTATGTCCTCGCCCGCCTGCCGGGCGAGCGCCGGAAGCGATTCATGCTCACGACGGTCTTCACCCCGTACAGCGAGGAGAACCTGACCGGCTACCTCGCCGGCTCAGTGGACGGGCACGGCCAGCCCCAGTTGACGCAGCTCGGCCTGCCACGGTCGCGCCGCGTTCTGGGCCCATCCCAGGTCAGCCGCCAGATCCTCGCCAGCCCCGGCGTGAACGACCGGTTGCGCCTGCTCAACCAGGAGACCACCGACCTCGGCGACCGCGCTGTCAACACGGTCGAGATCAGCGATCCGCGGGTGGTGCCGCTCGGCGACTCACTGCTCTACGTCCAGTCCGTCTACGTCACGGCACAGGGGACCGGCGTCACTCGTCTGCGCCTCGTCGCCGTCTTCCTCAACGGGCGCGTCGGATACGGCAGGAACCTCGCCGAGGCGCTACGGCGGGTCCGCCCGCAGCGAACGCGCGAGCGCACCGATCGCCCACCGCTCGGACGCGAGCACGTCTATCGCGAGGGTTAGGTAGGCGAGGGTGAGCACGACGCGGATGAGGATGCCCGGCAGCGCCAGCTGCACCACGAAGAGCACGAGCATCAGCACCGCGTCACGACGCTCGAGGCGCAGCGTGACGAGCACGGCGACCGCGAGCAGTCCCTGACCCATCGTCAGCAGGAGCTCGACCTGCTCGCGGCCCAGCAGCAGCAGCGGCCCCTGCCCGGCGCCCGCGCTGTACGCGAGCGGGAGGCTGCCGAGCGCCAGCGTCCACTGGCTCACCGCCGATGAGAGCAGGACGGCGACCGCCTGACCGGCGCGCTCGTGCGAGATCAGCACGAACGCGACGACGAGCTCGGGCATCTCGGTTGCCAACGGCACCAGCCATTGCACGAGCAGGTACGGGCTGATGCCAACCGTCGCTCCGGTGAGCAGCACGGAGTTGGCGAACGGCTCGGCCGTGACGAGGACCGCGCAGGCCGAGAACACCATGATCCCTGCGACCCAGCGTCGCCGCTGGCGTTGAGGGAGCTTGCCGAGCTCCGCCGCGATGCCTACCAGGTGCGGCGCCTCGGGCGAGCCGGTCGCGACGCGGCGCAGGTAGAGCGCGTAGAGGGCGATCAGGATGATGGCGTCGGGCCATGCGAGGTGGCCGCGCAGCACGATCAGCGGCGCATACAGCGACGCGGCGGCGATCACCGCGAGGTCGACGCGCTTCTGCGCCGCGAGCTCGACGACGCCGACCGCCTTGCCGCCTCGGCGGACCACGATGATCGAGGCGAGCGCGGGCATGCCGACCGCGCAGCTCAGGAGCAACCGGGTGCTGCCCGTGAGGCTCGCGGCGACGAACTCCACGTGGCCGCTGAACGCGAAGTAGATCTCGATGACCCATTCGGGCAGTACGGCGACGAGCGCGATTCCCGCAACGGCGATCCCGGGTGGCGCGTCGAGCTCCGCGGCCTCGGCGGCCGAACCGAGCATGAAGGCCGCAGCCATGACGGCCCCTCCGAAGACGACCATGCCAAGAGGAGGCGCAAGGTGGGCGCCGCTCAGGCGCACGAGCACCCCGGGCGCGGTGCAGGCGGCCATCATCGCCAACCTCGCTTGCCACGCCGGCAGTGAGCCCAGCGTGTCGGCAATCGTCCCGCCGCCGACCGGCCGCGTGATCGCAAGGCGAGATGTCGTGCTCCCGCGCGGTCGCGCCCGGCGGGCGCGAGCGGCCGGTCGGTGCCCGGCCTCGTCGGAAGCGGGCCGCCAGACCGGCACGGACTCAGAGGGACTCGATGAGGGAAACGACCGCGACGATCGCGAAGAGTGCGAAGACCGCTCTCACCGCGATCGACAGGATGCGCTCGGGGAGCGGCGCGATCGGATCGTACGTCACGCGCTCGTGCTGACTGCGGCGGCTGGGCTCCTGGCGTCTGTCGGCGCTCGGCTCTTGATGACCCGGGTCATCGCGCTCTTCCCGCGCTGGCGGTCTCGGCGGCCGGTCCTTCCATGCGGGCAACGAGTCCCACGGCTCGCCCGTTGCGCCCGGCACCGGCCCGCTTGCGCGCGGCATCACCAACCCATCTGCCGGATTGAACTCGACGTGACCCTGCTCGATCGCGTAGCCGTACAGCGCCCGAAGCGCGCTGACAACCGACCGGATCCGGCTCTCCGAAAGGCGGTCGGCACCGAGCCGGTCGACCAAGGTCTGCACATCGCTGCGCCGCAGGTCACGCAACTGCAGGTCGCCGAGGTCGGGCACCACGTGGTACTCGAGGATCCCGCGCAGATCGCGCAGGGCACTGGGCCGGTAGGGCCGCCCACTGCGATTGGCCGCCCCCCCGCTCTGCGCGGCGTCGATGAAGTCGTCGACCGCGGCCGCGACGGTGATCTCCTGCGGACGGGGCGCGGCACCGAGGTCTGTCGTTGCTGACCGGGCATCGGTCGGCGTCCAGTCGTACGGTCTCAAGTCACGGACGCTAAGACCGGCGACGCGCCGTTCAATCCGGCTCCGGTGTCAGGCGATAGGCGCCGCCGTCAGGCCGACGACGAGCCGCGCAGATAGGTCAGGACGGCCAGCACGCGCCGGTGGTCGGTCGGCGTCGGGCCGAGACCGAGCTTGTGGAAGATCGCGGTCACGTGCTTCTCGACCGCGGCCTCGGTGACGATGAGCGCCTCGGCTATACCGTGATTCGACTTGCCCTCAGCCATCGCCGCCAGCACGTCGCGCTCGCGAGGGCTCAAGCGATCCAGCGGGCCATCCCGGCGCCGGCGGCCGAGCATCCGCCCGACGACTTCGGGATCGAGCGCGCTGCCGCCGGCGGCGACACGCGCGACGGCCTGCACGAACGCCTCGAGATCGCCCACCCGCTCCTTGAGCAGGTAGCCGACCCCCTCGGGCTGGTCACCGATCAACTCGAGGGCGTATTCGTCCTCGTAGTACTGAGACAGCACCAGCACGCCGATCTCGGGGCGCTGTCGGCGAAGCTCGAGCGCCGCGCGCAAGCCGTCGTCGCCATGGCCCGGCGGCATCTGCACGTCCGCCACGACGACGTCGGGGCGATGTGCCAGCGCCTTGCGCAGCAGCGCTTCGGCATCACCTACTTGTGCGACGACCTCGTAGCCGGCTTCCGTCAACAGACGAACGATCCCCTCGCGCATCAGCACGTCGTCCTCGCCGACGACTATGCGCACCGGTGACGCCACACGCCGAAGGTATCCGACGTTCGGTCAGTTTGGCTAGCCGCTCGCGAGCAGGCGGGCGAGGGGCGTGTTCGGCAGATCGTCCTTGGCCACGAACGCGCTCGCACCCGACGCACGAACCTCCTCGGGACCGGCGGCATCGGGGTCCGTCGAGGTCAAGACGACCCGAGGGTGCCAAGGCAGCGCCGTCAGCGCGCGCGCGAGCGAGACCCCGTCGCCGTCCGGCAGCCCGACGTCGACCAACGCCGCATCGGGCCTCAGCGCATGGGCGGCAGCCATGGCGGTGGCCACGCTCTCGGCCTCGCCGACCACGACCAGACCGTCGGCGACGAGTGCGCGGCGCGCAAGGCTCCGGAAGACCGGATCGTCGTCCACGACGAGGACGGCCCCTGACATGGCGCGATCATGTCAGTCCCGTGGGGAACCGAGGGTAGGGAAAACCCGAGGCCCTTCGATGGCCGGTAGGGGCAGCCCCACCTGGTCGTCGGGGAGCCCGGAGCCGAGTCTCGGGCCAAGCCGTATGGGGCGGTGTGAGCGCGCGCGCAACAGTGCCGCTCATGACCGCAAGCCTCCCGGCGCCTTCGCTTCTCGTCTGCACTGAACGCTCGCGGGGCAAGCTGCCGGGCTCCCGCCTCGATCAGCGCGGCGCACGAACGATCCGCGTGGCCATCGCTCACGGTGAGTGTCGCGTCCGCGCAGGCCTGCGGGTCCTGCTCGAGCGCGAGCCGGGCATGTGCGTCGTCGACGAGTCCGCCGACGGGGACGACGCGGTCGCCGTCGCCCGCTGTCTTCGTCCTAATGTCGTCCTGCTGGACGTACGGCTGCCGGGCCTGGACTGCGTCGAGGCGACGCGACGGATCGTCGCCGGACCGGGCGTCGCCGTGATGGTGCTCAGCCCCTCCGAGACGGACCCCCGCGTCTTCGCCTCGCTCAGGGCCGGGGCGGCCGGCCTGCTGCTCGAGGATCGCGACCCGACCGCGCTCGCCCGCGCGGTGAGGCTTCTCGGCCGTGGCGTCCGCTCGCGCGCCCGGCGCAACCGTCGTACCCAACCTGCCAGGGAGGTCCCCATGTTCACGCCGAAGGTCACCGAGATCACGCGCGGAAGCGCGCATGTCCGGAAGGCCGGTCAGATCGACACCGGCCCCAACCGGCCTTCCTGAGGAGGCGACGGTGGAGCTCCGGCATCTGAGGTACTTCGTCGCCGTCGCGGAGGAGCTGCACTTCCGCAAGGCGGCGGAGCGTCTGCACGTCGCCCAGCCGGCGGTGAGCGAGCAGGTCCGCAAGCTCGAGCAGGAGCTCGGGGTCCAGCTCTTCGACCGCAGCCAGCGCAGCGTCGCCCTCACGCACGCCGGCAGCGCGCTCCTCGAGGAGGCGCGCCGCGTGCTACGCCACGCCGAGGTCGCACAGCAGGCGGCGCGCAGCGCCGGCGCCCGCGCCACCACGCGCCTGCGCATCGGCTGCCTGTCCGATTCGCTACCGGCGAGCGTCCCGCGCGCGCTGCGCCACCTCACCGTGTCCGCTCCCCGCGTCCAGGTCGACCTCGCGACCGGATCCTCGCTGCGGCTCATCGAGGACCTCCGCGCCCACCGGCTGGACGTCGCCCTCACCAGCATGCCCGCGCCGGCGAAGGGCCTGCGGGTGACGCCGCTCGGAGCGGAGGGCGCGGTGGTCGTGCTGCCGGTGACCCACCCGCGCGCAGTCGACGCCACGATCGCCCTCGAGCGGTTGGCGCCCGAGCGCCTGGTCCTGCTTCCGCGAGAGGCCAACCCCGCCTTCCACAACGCGATCGTCGCGCTGTGCCACGGCGCCGGGCTGTCACCGACGTTCGTGGAGATGTCAGAGCCGCGCGTGGAGCACGTGCTGCTCTCGGTCGCGGCGGGCTCCGGCTTGGCCGTGCTGCCCGAGACGGTGACATTGCGGTTCGCCGCCCCGGGAGTGCGCTTCGTGCCGCTCGAAACCGGCGACGCCGTGCTGCACAGCGCGGCTCTGACCCATCCCGACACGGACAGCCTCGCGACGCTCGCGTTCCTGCAAGCGCTGAAGCGAGCTGCGAAGAACACCATCGCCCCCAGCCGCCGAGCGTCGGTGGAGCTGGCGGCGTGACTCAGACCAGGAGCCAGGAAATGCACAGTCTCGCCACCGCCGGTCTCAAGATGCTGCTCATCGTGGCGCTGCTCGCGGTTCCCACGTCGGCGTCAGCTGCGTCATTCATGCCGGCGACTCCGATCGCCGGCTTCGGCGACCAGCCCGGGCTCGCGCAGATCACGGGCGCCGCCCTGGCGCCGGGCGGCAGGTCGGTCGTCGTCGGCACCGCCGACAACGCCGGCAATCGTCGAGCGGTCGCCGCCTTCGGTGACGCATTGTCGGCACCGGCCGCTGCGCGTGGCTTTGGCCCGACCTCCGGCGCCTTCGACCTTGCGTTCGGCGCCAACGCCAGCGACGACGTCGCCTTGACGTTCAGCGTCGGTCACGTCGCGTACCTCACGACCTGCCACGCAGGCCAGTGCAGGCCGACCAACCGCGTCGGGACCTCGGCCCTCAAGCCGCAGTCGGCCGTTGCCGTGCAGCCGATCACCGGCCGGACGATCGTGGTGTGGCGCGGGCGCACGAGCAAGGGCGTCAATCGGCTGCAGTGGCGGATCACCACGAATGGCAAGCTGGGGCGCACTCACACGCTCGGCGAGTTCGGCGACTCGCCGCAGGTGGCGACCGACGCTTCGGGCAAGACCGTCGCGGTCTGGCTGGGCGATCGGCGCGCGAAGCGCCAGGGCGTCCGGACCGCCGCACGGCAGGTGGGCGAGTTCGTCGCGCCGACAAGCGTGACGAGCTCACCAGCCGGCAACCTGCGTGTGATCACCAGCGACGGCGGCGCGACCGTTGCCGCATGGCTCACCGCACCGAGTGGAATCGACCCTGAGAACCCGGCGGGCACGGTCCGGGTCGCCACGCGCACACGGTCGACCTCGTTCGGCGGCCTGCAGTCGCTGGGGACCGGGTCGACGCTGTCGCTGGCCGGCTCGCCCGACGGCCACGCCCTGATCGCGGCAGATCGACACGTCGATGCGATATCGGCGGTGGTTTCCGCC
>Ga0081539_10003295_pt1 | contig 20212 bp, 19 predicted proteins | sample TabmetS4T2R2_FD_71023 | JGI IMG/M metagenome (GOLD analysis project Ga0081539, IMG submission 71023) | Tabebuia heterophylla rhizosphere microbial communities from the University of Puerto Rico - S4T2R2 | ecosystem: Host-associated > Plants > Roots > Rhizosphere ...
CACTATCCGAACGGGCAGGGAAAGATGGAGAACGGCGGCGTGGCCGGACTTCCTGCTGCGTACACCCTGCAGCAGTTGAACGCGTTCAAGACGGGCGCGCGGCGCAGCGCCGACCCGCGCAAGGCCAACACGAACGAGATGGGGCAGATCGCGCGCGCGCTCACGGACGCGGAAGCCAAGGCAGCCGCCGACTACTTCGCCGCGATGAAGTGGCGCCCGTGGGTGAAGGTCATCGAATCGGAGACCGCGCCGGCCGTCCGCAGCACGACCAACGGCCTCTTCCTGCCGATCGCCGGTGGCGCAGCGATGCCGCTGGGGCAGCGGATCATCGAAGTGCCCGAGAACCCGGAGCGGACCGACGTCATGCGCGATCCGCGATCGGGGTTCATCGCCTACGTTCCGGTGGGCAGCATCGCGAAGGGAGAGGCGATCGCCACGACCGGCAACGCTGCCGGCCGCACACGTTCGGCATCGACTCAATGCACGCTGTGCCATGGAGCCGATCTGAAAGGTGTGGGGAACGTACCAGGGATCGCCGGACGGACCGCCAGCTACACGATGCGTCAGCTCTGGGACATGAAACAGGGCGCGCGCCAGAGCCAGATCATGGCGCCGGTGGTGGCGACGCTCGAGGTCGGAGATCTGATCAACGTGACCGCCTACGCGTCCTCACGGACACCGTGACCGAGGTCCGGTGAAAGCCCGACACGACGATCCCGGCATCCTCGCGATTATCGAGACGATGCGCCGGCTTTTTGCTTCTCCTGCGCGAGATTTCTGATTGCGCCATCCTGCACCTGCTCGACCCACGCCTGCCACGATGCCGGATCGACGAACGGGTGCGCGTCGCCTGGCTTGCGTTGCGCGAGCTTCTGCGCGCGCTCGAGGACGCCACCGTTTGGATACGGGAAATCGTTCAACCAGCTGTGCACCGGCACTGATACCTGCACGCCGGGAATCTGCGCCAGTCGACCGACGCTGGCGAGGAACTGCTCCGCGCCTTGCACGCCGCCGCGCGGTCCCGGTCCGCCGAACAGAAATGCCTTGTGCGGACGGCCGCCGTCGACAACGGTGAACTCGAACGACGCCGACCCGGGCGTATGCCCGGGCATCTTGTAAACCTTGAGTGACGTGTTTCCCAGGGTGATGCTGTCGCCCTCCTTGACGACCACATCGCGCGTCGGAACCTGCGGCGCGGGAACGTTGTCACGACCAGGGGTCTTGCCGGCGGCTTCGATCAGCTGCCAATCCTCGTCGAGCGCTGCCACGCGGGCGCGAGACAGCTGCTGAATCCGTGCCACGCCACCAAAGTGATCCAGATGGCCGTGCGAGATCAGGATGTATTTGATGTCGCGCGGATCGAAGCCCACCTTCCGGATGCTGTCGATTACATGATCGACATACGGCTCCTGCGCAGCGTCGATGAGGATCAGACCGTTCGACGTCGGGATCAGCCACACGGACACGAACCCGGGACCGACGTAATAGAGGTTGTCGAACACTTTGAAGGGCGCGACCTTCTGGTACTCGACGTCGTTGCGCCGGCTGCTGCGATACGTCTCGCTGAGTTGCTCCTGCTTCTGCTGCGCCACCGCGGTTCCGGCGATCGCGCACGCGACGATGACACATGCGGTGCGGACCTTCACGGTCCGAGCGGGCGCGCCATGAAGGCCTGCCCCGCACCGGCGATCAGGGTCCTGCGCGGTCATGGTTCTGGAACGTACTTGAAGTCGAGATTCGGCTGATTCGGCACCAGGTGCCCCAGGTCCCGATTGTTCTCGGTGCACGTATACGGCAGGATGCGGTCGGTCGACTTGCCCGGCGTGAACGTGCGTGTGAGCGACCACGGTTTCGTGAAGAACACCGGATCGGTGATCGTCGCCGTCCACTTGATGTTCGGGCCGTCGCGCTCGAACCGCTCCAGCACCGTCATCTTGTCGCTGTGCTCATGCCCTGCGGTGTCGAGCCACGTACCATCGTTCAGTGCGACGGTCTCGACGACGAGCGCGTTGCCTTCCCAATGGCCGATCGAATGACCCATGTAATCCGGGTTCTCGTACGCGGAGGCCGGATGACCGCGACCATCCATGTAGATCGCGCGCCAGAGCGCCATGTACTCGTAGAGGATCCCGACCATCGTGCCGTGCTGCACGAGCAGGAACGGATACGGTGCGGTGAACGCCCGCGTCGGCCCCGGCGGCAGACAGCGTGACGTCGGGTCCTTGGCGGTATCGACCGTCCGCCACCGCTCCGCGCCATACGGGGTAAACGGTGGCTGACGGCCGAGTGCGCGCGCCAGGTCGGGTGTGTACTGGTTGATCCAGAATCCCGAGAGATCCGGCGGCGCGGGTGTTTGCGCCGCGGCTGACGCGGCGCTCAGGATCGACAAGGCAGCAACAAGGGCAAGAAGAGGACGCATGACGGCGTATCATCCGTCCTCTTCGCGTGTCGGTGCAACGTCCAGTTCGCGGTGCAATACCCCGCTGGCAGTCCCTAACGTTTCACAACCGTCACGGACGCCGAGGCGGTCTTCGTCGGGTCCGCATTCGATGTCGCGCTCACGGTGACGATCGCTGGCCGCGGCACCGACGTCGGCGCCTTGTACAGGCCGGCGGCCGAAATCGTGCCGACGCTCCCGTTACCGCCGGTGATGCCATTCACCTTCCAGGTCACCGACGTGTCCGCCGGTCCCTGAACGGTTGCCGTGAACTGCTGCGTCTGCTTGACCCGCACGGTCGCGCTCGCCGGCGATATCGAGATGGTCACGGCGATGACGTCGATGTAGGCAACGTTCGATACCGCCTGGTCCGGCGTCGTGACCAGCACGTGCACCGACGACTTCGGCCCGCTGGTCGTGCCAGTCGCCGTCAGCGTGGTCGGTGAAACGAACGTCGTCGGCAGGTCGACGCCGTCGAAGTTCACCACCGCCCCCTGCATGAAGCCGTTACCGTTGACCGTGAGCGTGAATGCGCCGACGGGCAGCGACGAAGGGGCCAGCGACGTGATGGTCGGCAGCGGAAGCACGGTGACCGCGGCGGTACCGCTGGCGCTCGGCGCGCTCACGCTCGTGGCGCGCACCGTGACCACGTTGGGATTCGGCACGGCAGATGGAGCCGAGTACAGCCCGCTGCCGTCGATCGTGCCAATCGTTCCATTGCCGCCGCTCACGTTGTTCACGCTCCAGGTGACGCCACCCTGCGCTCCCGTCACCGTTGCCGAAAACGCCTGCGAGTAGCCGATGTGCACCGATGCCGACGAGGGCGACACGGTGACGGCCGCGCCGTTCTGAATGGCGGCGCCGGAGTCCGGGCTGATCTGCAGCACGGTGGCGTCCACCGCTTCGAAGTTGGCGCCGAGCAGCTGCGAGAACTTCTGCAGGTTGGTGTCGTTCCAGCGCGGATCGGGCTTGCCGGAGATGAACCACGCCGAGCCGTTGTCGGCGAGGATGATTCCGTACTTCTTCATCGCGCGCAGGATCACCTGCACGTCGGCCGGAAACGGCGTGATGTCGAAGGACGCCTTCAGACGGAAGCGCTCGCCCATGCGCGGATACTGCACGCCGGTCAGCGTCGACGCGTAGTGGCGCGCCGGCCACACGTACGCGCGGCGCGTCTGCGGTGCCGTGAAGCGAATCGCGTGTTTGATCTCGCCGCTCAACACTTCTTCGTAGGTGACGAGGCCTGGCACGATCGGCAGGCCTGCGGCGTCGGCGGACGTCCACGTCTCGGGCCGCAGCGCATTCGATCGCAGATCGAAGATGGCGCCCGAGTCCGCATCCCAGCTCGCCGACTGCGGGAACGCGCGGTACAGCTCGTAGAGGATGCAGTTGTCGGTGTCGACCGCGATGGCGTGGCGATCGCCGGTGGCGTTGCTGCCCCCCTCGATTGGTGCGTTCAGCGGAACCGCATACGGACCGGGATCGCTTTCATCCGCATAGAGGAACGACGCCGGGAACTTCGTCTGCGAACCGGCCACGGTGATGAACGGAATTCCGATCGGCCCGCCGTCCCACATGCCGGCTCCGAAATCGGCATGGAACCCTCGCGTCGAGCCGATGGTGTTAACGAGAGTCGCCGAATCGCCGCGCACCGGCAGCGTGTCGACCGGCGTGTTCCAGATGTTGTCGGCGGGCAGCACTGGACAGCTGCCGATCATCTGCTGGGCGCTGGCGTCGGCGGCGAACGCCACTCCGAGGATGAGGCAAAAAACGGACGTGCGAATCATGAGATCTCCTGGTTCGGTAGTGTCCGGAGCCGGACCACACGTCACACACCGCGGCAACTGATGTGCCGCTGTTGCGATGGGTTTTTTCCGGGTCGCCGCGTGCCGGGGGACTGGCCGCGCGACGAATTATCGCAGACCGATTACGCTCTTGCCGGGAAAACACTTGCAACGTCATCTACCCTCACAAAAACAAAACACGGAGTCACGGAGACGCGGAGGATGCCCGGAGAGCACACCGGTGACGCCGGCCTCGGCCGGCGCGATGGAGAGAGCGGCACCGGAATCACAAGCGACATCTCTAACGCTGGATCGCTTGTGATTCTCGTGCCGCTCTCTCCATAGCCGCGCAAAGCGCGGTCACCGGTGCGCTGCTTGCCATGACGACCGCACTCGCAGTTAGGCTGGTTTGGTCCCTCCGCGCGTCTCCGTGCGCTCCGTGACTCCGTGTTTGGGTGGGGGTGATCGACGCCGCGAATCAGATCGGTTGGAAGTTGCAGGTTGGGAGTTGTCATAATGTTCGCGCCAGGAACCGAGCCGGAGGATATCGATGCGTGTCAGCGGCACACCCGCACGAGTTGTCGCGCTGTCGGTCGTGGTCGTGATCACGAGCGCCTCTGCCGCGCTCGCGCAGTTGCGACCGCCGGAGGTGCGCGGCCTGCGGGGCGCCCCGTTCCCGGCGCAGAATCCGCCGCCCGACGTCCGCAGTCACGGCGAAGGGCCGCAGTGGGATGGTCGGGCGCCTGAGGGCGTGCAGCCGTTGCCGATCGATCTGTTCACGAGCAGGGATTTCTACAAGGACCGCGCGCTCTGGACGGATGTGCGCTACTGGCGGTGCAACGCCCCGCGGCAGATCGCCGACATGCGCAGCGGCGGCGCCGGGTCGAGCACGCCGGACCCGCGCATCGGCAGTCGTCCGCCGGGGTCGGCTCGCTGGGGCGACTGCAAGATGGACTGGCCGCGCGAGAACCTCGTCAGCCCCTATCCCTTCAAGACCGCGAAGGAACACTACGCCGCGCTGATGGCTGACGCCCGATCGCACGGCGGACCGACGAAGCACACCTACGAGACGATGCCCAAGTGGGACGGCGTGTATGGCGAGTTCGCTCCCGGCGGACGACGGGTGTGGAACTACTCGCGCGCCAATCAGGTACCGACGATCCTCTCGCTGCTCACGCCGACCTATCAGCAGCGGATGGTGCAGCAGATCTATCACGAGGGTGTCGATGCGGCGCACCAGTGGTCGGCCTCGTACTGCTGGCCCGAGGGCTTCATGCGGCAGTGGGCGACCGGCCCCAAACCGAGCCGCGTCGTCGTGACCCCGGAAGTCGTGCTGTTCATGGGCAGTGGCAGCGGCAACATGTGGCGCGTCGTGCACCTCGGGCGCGACTTCCCGCTCGGATCGAGCGTGCCGCAGTGGTACGGCGACACGATCGGCTTCTGGGACGGTGATGCCCTCATCACCTGGACGGCCAACGTTCAGGGATGGAACCAGCATTCGAGCTGGGAGTGGAGCGACAAGCTCGAGACAATCGAGATCCTCACGCCCGCTCGCGATGCCGCAGGCAAGCTGCTCGGCCTCGACTGGGAAACGGTGATCTACGATCCCGACGCACTGGTGCAACCGGTCCGCATCCTGTGGCACCGCAATTACCAGCAGTCATGGGGAGCCGCCGATCGTCTAGGCTGGACCGAGTGCACGCGGCCGCTCTATCCCGTCGAGGGGTTTGCGACCCCGGTTGCGCCGGGTCAGGTCATTCAATACAAGGTTCCCGACATGTACGACCGGCCATGGGCGAAGATCTGGGAGGAGTATTTCGAAAAGAACATGGACCGGCCGAAGGAACAGCTCGATCTCGGCTTCAAATAAGAGGGCTTCACCAATGAAACGGGTCGGTCTGGTCGCAATCGCGTGCGCCACGCTCCTCGCGTCACGCGCACACGCGCATCACTCCTATGCGATGTACGACGGCAGCGTGTATCGCGTGTTCACCGGCGTGATGGTGCGCGTGATCCCGAACGCGGCGCATTTCGAGATGCACTTCGTGCCGCTCAACGAGCAGCGCGATGCGCTGGTGCGCGATGAGAAAGGGGAACCGCTGGTGTGGGTCGTCCAGATGGAAAGCGCCGCGCAGGCGATGAAGGACGGCATCACACGCGAGGCGTTTCCTCAGGGGACGGTGTTCAGCATCGGCCTGCATCCGCGGCGTGACGGCAAGCCGGCGGGCGATCGCGGACAGTCAGGACTGTTCCAGTGTCCGAAGGGAAGCAAACCGGCGCCCGGCAAGCACTGCGACTCGGTGACCGCTGCGAAGACATTCGGAGCCGGAGAGCTGCCGAAGGAAGGTCCTGCCTCGAAATCCTGACGCTACTCTCGCCCCGATCCGACCGGCAGCTTCAGGTGGTCGGCGTCTGGCAGCCGGGCTTCGATCCGCGACTGACGCTCGGCGAGCTGCGCCATCTGATGCTGCATGACCTGCAGCGCCGCCCCCACGTTGCGCAGCTCCTTGACCATCACGTCGTCGGGCAGCCGATTCTGCAGTTTCTGCTCGAGCAGTGCGGCGAGCTTGCGCATGATCGGGAACACGAGGATCGTTCCGAAGAACATCCCGACGAGCAGCAAGACGAAGATGAATGCGGCGATGTCGTTGAGGTCCATGCCAGCTCCGTCCGTTCGCGTACGCCGATTCTGTCTACGAATCCGCGGCCGCGGAAGTTCCTACTTCGGGATCAGCTCCTCGAGCTGTTCGAGATTCACATCGGGCTCGTCGGCGCCGGGCTCGGAGCCCGTGGTGAAGCCAACCCACCGCCCCAGAACGATCACGCTGATCCAGAGCGTCAGCGACACCGTGGCCGCAATCCGGCCGGCGCGCGGCGCCCGCGGCTGCTCATCCCAGGTCACGATCGATTGCCGCGCCGTGCGATCGAACACCAGCACGTTCAGCCCGGAGAGCACCAGCAGGGTCATCTTCGCTCTGAAGTAGGCGTTGTGATAGTAGGTGCCCGCGTTGGTGACGAACATCAGCGCGCCGGTCGTGGCGGCGACCGCAAAGGCGATCCACGTCCACTTCAAGCCATCGGCCGCCACCACCGAAAACGGCCGGCGCGTCGAGGCGACGCCCAGCAGCCGCAGGTCGACGATCAGGATGGTCCCGAACACCAGCGTCAACCCGAGGACGTGCACCGACTCGATCAGCGGAAAAAGGTACAACGAGCTTCGAATCGCGTTGGCCACGGCCGACGCTTCGAGCGCCGCGATCAGAGGCGAGAGGTCCATCTACCCTTTGAGTGCCTGGGACCACGAGCCCCAGACGTAGTCGTAGGCGATCAGCCGTCCGAGCATGATCACGACGACCCAGAGCAGCAGCGCGATCAACGCGCGGGACTTCATGCCCGCTGCACGCTCGATGCCCCGCTGTGCCTGACCATCATGCTCCGGTGCAGAGCGCTGGATGCTCACGACAAGGACGAAACCGCAGGCGACGAGGATCGTCTTCAGCCAGAACGACAGCGCGAGAAGCTCGCGCGCCGGCTCGCCGATGATCATCACCACGCCGGTGAGCAGGAGCACCAGGAGCGACCCCTTGAACCATGGTGCAAAGCGATCGACCATCTGGACGAGCGTCTGATCGCGACCGGCCAACCCCCAGATCTGCAGCGCCATCATCAATACCGATCCCATCACGCCGCCGATGGCGACGATGTGGATGGATTGGACGGCGGGGATCACCCACTCGTGCGTTTGAATAGCGAGGCTGAGCGGCGTCTGCGAGAGCCAGTCGACGAACCGGTACACGACGTCGGAGATCCTACGCGATGTGTAGATGCGGCGCGGACCTTTATGGTCCGCGAGGCGCCACGGCATTCATCCCCACGAGCCACACAGACACCGAGGCACAGAGGAAAATCGCCCGGTGTTCCTGAAGAGCACGCGACCCGGATTAGAATGACGTGCTTCAGGAGGAGACGCGCGCGTGAAAGCCAGATCCGTTCAATGGAGTGCCATCGCTCTCGTCGTGGGTGCAGCGACGCTGTTGAATGCGCAAGGGCGCGGTGGTGAGGGCCGCGGCGGAGGGCCTGCGCCCGCTGCCGGTCCAGGCACGATCGAGCGCATCGTCGTGCACGGCAAGGCGCTGGAGGGTAACCTCGAAGGCGACTCACCGGATCGCGAGGCGACCGTCTATCTGCCTCCGAGTTACGGCGGCGATCAGAACCGGCGCTATCCGGTCGTATACCTGCTCCACGGATATGGCGGCCGCGAGACCACGTTCACCGAGCGTCTGGCCAAGCTGCAGGAGATCGGCGACCGCCTCGATCCGCTTCAGGGCTACAGCTCGGCCATCGTCGTGACGCCGAGTGCGTACACGCTGCACAAGGGCAGCATGTATTCGAATTCGCCCACGACCGGCGACTGGGAGAAGTTCATCGCCGAGGATCTCGTCGCCTACATGGACAGCCACTACCGCACGCTCCCCAACCGCATGAGCCGCGGACTCGCCGGCCACTCGATGGGCGGCTACGGCGCGCTGCGCATCGGGATGAAGCGCGCCGACGTGTTCTCGAGCCTGTACGTCATGAGCGCGTGCTGTCTGACGCCGAACCGAAACCCCTCCGTCGAATCGATCGCCGCCGCGGAAGCCATCAAGACACGGGAGCAGGCGGAGGAAGCAGCCGCGCGTCCCGGGTTCGGTCCATCGACGGTGCTCGCATCGGCCGCCGCCTGGTCGCCCAATCCGATGAACCCGCCGCTGTTCCTCGATCTGCCGATGAAGGACAAGAAGGTTCGGCCGGACGTGATGGCGAAATGGATCGCCAACGCTCCGCTCGAGATGGTCAGTAAGTCCGTGCCGGCCTTGAACGAGTACTACGCCATCGCGATGGATATCGGGACCGCGGACGGCCTGCTCAAATCGAACCAGCAGCTGAACGAGACGATGACCAAGCTGCGGATTCCGCATCGATACGAGGAGTACGACGGGGACCATACCAACAAGGTGCACGAGCGGCTCGAGCGCAACGTGCTGCCGTTCTTCGCGAAGAACCTGGCGGCGCCTGCCAATCCGACCTCGCCCCGTCCCGCCAAGCCCTGACCTCACCGACCGTGATGTCCCAACTTCCAATCGCCCGGCTGATTGGAAGTTGGGAGTTGATTCGATTTTCCTCGTCTCCGGACGCGGCAGTCGGGCCGTGCTACGATTCGCCCGCTTTTCACACCGCGGAGAAACAGCACTTATGAAGACTCATTTCATGCGACAGGCACTAGCCGCACTCGCGTCGATGTTCGCTCTCACGGGGTACGCTTCGGCCCAGGACGTGGCGATCACCAACGCCCGGATCATCGTCGGCAACGGCCAGGTGATCGAGTCGGGCACCATCGTCGTCCGCGGTGGGAAGATCGTTTCCGTGTCGGCGGGCAGCGCCAACACCCAGGGGCTGCGGGTGATCGATGCCAAAGGCATGAGCGCAATGCCCGGCTTCATCGATTCCCACAAGCACGTGAACACCGGTCCGATGGAAAAGGAGCAGATGCAGTCGCTGCTCGAGGCGGGCTACACGACGATTCTCTCCGGGGGCGGGCCTGGTGACGGCAACCTCACGCTGCGCGATCACATCGAATCGGGAACGATCAACGGTCCGCGAATCATTCCCTCCGAGCGGATCAATCTGCGTGGCACGCCCGAGGAGGCGCGTCTCGCCATCCAGACGATGGTCGGTAAGGGAATCAAGCACACGGGCGAGATTGGTCTGACGCCGGAGCCCGGTCCACCGCCGGCCGAGATCGCGGTGCTGAAGGCCGTCGTGGACGAAGCGGCGAAGCACGGAGTGCAGGTGAACGTCCACGCCGTCAGCACGCCGGCGATGGTGGCGGCGATCGATGCGGGGGCGCGGCGTCTGGTTCATCTGCCGAACAAGGACTGGACCAGCTACGACGCAGCCGCCAAGGTGGCGCAGACCGGATCGGTCGTCGCCGGCCTCATCGCCTTCGGCGCGCCGATCATCGACCGTGAATCACTCGCGCCCGCGCCGGTGCAGTTCCCCCGGGACAACACCACGCGGTTCCGCGACGCCAAGCCATGGCCCGAGGCAATCGCCGGCGCCAATCGCGATCCGCAAGGCCGCGCCACCGGCACCGAAGGCGGCTACACGATCATCAACGCGCGGCGTATCTGGGACGCGGACCCGAACCACCAGACGATGGCCTACTCCACCGACCAGAACTACGCCGACCTCGTCGTGCTGGAGCACGAGCTGAAGTCGTACAGCATCGTGTTTTCGATGGCCGACATCCACCGGCTGATGGGACCCAACTCCGCGCGTTATGTGGGCATGGCGGATCAGATCGGGACGCTCGAAGCCGGCAAGCTCGCCGACATCATCCTGATCGACGGCAACCCGATGCTGAACATCTACGAGATGCTCAAGACCCGGGTCGTGCTGAAGGGCGGCAAGGTCGTGGTCGACAAACGGTCGCCGGCGCAGACCCGCGCGCAACGTTGACCCAGTAACGCCCGCGTCGAACGTGTCTGCACCTGCCGTGGGCAGAAGGTCATACGTCGCGATCGGCGCGCCGCTTGGTCTCGAGTCGGCTGCCGAGGCGTTGAAGGAAACATTCTCGATCGTCGCCGCGCGGCGGCGGTGGGCCTCACATCCATCGTCGCCGCAACCGCAGAGCGATGCTTCCGCCACCAATCAACAGCAGCGTTGACGGCTCCGGAACCGGCTGCGTCGTCGCGGTGAAGCTCGCGTCGCCGTATGCCCGGATGATCCAGTCTCCGACGCTGGTTGCAAACGCAGTCCCTACGTTGCCAAAACTGGTCAGATCCGTGATGGGCCCGATGGGATCGCCAAGCACGTACGCATCGAACGCATTGCTGCCGACGTCGAGGAGATCGGCGCCCATGCCAATCCCCACGCAGGAATCAACCGCCGGATATTCCTGATTCGCGTCGCAAGATCCGTGGTTTACGAACACCGTATAGCCAGTAAGCGTCCCCGATCCGACACCTGCGATGGTGAATGTTGCCGACAACGGAACGGCAGGATTGGACGAATCGGCGAGAACGGTGATCGTGAAGTCGGCGTCAACGTAGGCGACGCCCGCGAGCTCCCCTGTGTTCGTGCCCTCGAACGTGTATGTAATCGGGCTGGCCGCGGCGGGCGCCGCCAGAGCCAGACACGTGAGCACGGCACCGATGAACCGGGTCATACGAGCCTTCCTTTGAAAGGGTGTCCGGCGGGTCAACGAACGGTCGAGCTCGGTTGCAAAACACCCACCGGGAAGATCCTCGCGATTTTCCGGGAAATTTGCGCTACGGCGACGTGAGAGCCCTCGAAGGGCTCGCGTTTGGAAGACTTCAGTCGGCAGGATCCATCAGTCGACGGGCCCCCACTGCTGGTCGACTCAGCGTCCGCAGTTAATCGTGCACTTCGCCGGCATCACGAACTTGTCCTTGATCTTGTCGCGATACTCCGGATACATCGTTTCCGCTCCGCCCATGAGCGCTTCGAGCGGAATGCCGTAGCGCTTCGTCATCTCGCCGATGTACGGGTTCTGTCCGGGAAGGTGATGTGGCACCCGGCCCGACTCGACGCCTTCGTCGCCGACGATGCACGGCGGGCCGGCGATGTTGACGGGATTCGTGCTCAGGTTGTAGGAGCGCGTCAGGATGTACGGCTCCGTGAGGTACACGGGATCGTCCATGAACAGAGTCACCGTCATCAGGTTGCCATGACGGCGGAAGTGCGTGGTGATGGTGGCCTGATCGCTGCTCGCCGCGCCGTTGCGGCGCATGTAGCCGGTCTTGAGATGCGTGGTGGTGGCGATCAGCTCGTTGCCGTTCCACACGCCGGTGGTGAAGCCCGTTTGATCGTGCGGCGCATTCTTCGACGGACGCGGTCGTCCATCCATCCAGATCGTCATCGGCGCCCGCGTTTCCCACGAGCCGACCACCCACGCCTGGATCTTGCCGGTGACCGGATCGGGTACTGCCCACATGCGCAGGCTGAACGGCCCGGCTGCGATGTGCCACTGCGTCTGGAACCAGCAGATGCGCTCCGGCTCGGAGATCACCGATTGGTTGAAGTTCAATGCCTTGGCTCGGCCCGACTCATTGAACGGCAAGCCGGCCCAATCAGCAGGGTTCGGGCCGGCGCCGCGCTCCAGCGCGTCTTCGTGGTTGATCGCCTGCCACGATCCGGACAAGTCGATCTCCGCGAACGCGGGCGCACTCGCACACGAAACAATCACGGTGACGATCGCGATGAGTCGGGAAGACAAAGACATTTCTCGGTGCCTCAGTGCCGCGGTGTGTCGTTGTTCGGGTGAACAGCGCTGCGATTCATGGATTCGACGCCTCACCACTTCGCCGAGCACGGCGCCGGCTTCCATTTCGCGTCGGTCGGTTCCTTCTTGAACTGCGACGTGATGACGAACGGTTGCCGCAGATACACAGGGTCGGTCGTGGAAATCGTGACGACGAGCAGCGGCGATCCGTCCGGCTGCGTGACCAGCTCGTAGTACTCGGTCATCGTCGTCCGATCGCTGTACGGAATGCCGTTCTTGCGCAGGAACCCGCCCTTGAGGTTCGTGGTCGTGACCGTCAGCGAGCCATCGGTTGCACCGCGGCCGCCGGCCTGCTGCCATTCCGCCACCGAGTCGCCCTGCAACGTCGCTGGTCCGCCAGGTGATTTCCAGTCGCCGAAATGAAAGACGCGCGTCTGCTGTCCGACGTCGGTGTCCATCTTCAATGTCTGGTCGTCCTGCCACGTGATGTGCAAGCGGCCGGGGACGCGCAGAATCGCAGGAGCGCCGTATGACTTGCAGCGGTCGCCGGAGGCTTCCTCCTTGTCGGGATCCCAGGCATCGGCAACTGCGCGTGCCGCGTCGGTCATCGGCACGCCCTGATAGTCGCCCTTCATCGGCGTGACCATGCGGTAGCGCCAATCCTCGGTCACGACCGCGACCCAGTAGCCGGTGAGATCGATGGGCGCGGCTGCCTTGGGGGTTTGCGGCGGCGCCGGACCCGCACCACGGCCGCGGCCTTGCGCGCCCAGCTCCGACGGTGCCGCGATCAACCCAGCCAGCGCGAGCGACACCGTGAGCTGTAGGCCGAGCCTCGTCAGGCTCGGCGCGATCGTCGGGATAAACGGTCGGTCAGTCATGGGTTACTTGGCCGCCGTGAGGCTCGTGTAAATCGCCTCGACGAACATGTCGGTCGTCCACGCCCCGGTCTTCGCGCCATATCGCGTTTCGTACGGCAGTGTCGGCCGTGCGGCCTTGATTTGCGCCAGCGTCTTCTTCTGCTTGACGAGATCGGCGATCACGTCGCGAATGACGACCACCATGTCGCGATACTCGACGACCTCCATCTGCTCGGCCACGCGTCCGTGCCCGGGAACGACGTACGTGCCCACGTCCTTGTAGATGAACGGCGTCGGCGCAATCGTCAGATCGATCAACTTGTTGAGCGCATCGATCTCGCCCTGGATGCTCCCGCCGCGGGGAAGATCGATCATCGGAAAGCGCGTCATGTCGATGACGTCGCCGGTGACCACCACGTCCGATGCGCGGAACAGGACGAAGCTGTCCGCCTCGCTGTGCGCCGCGGGCTGGTACAGAATCTCGATCCCCTCGTCGTTCATGCGAATCGCCTTGCGCGGGGCGAAGAACGCCTCGTTGGGCGACGCCGCTCCCGAATACCCCTCCTTGGACATCCGGTTCAGCACGCTCTCGTGGGCGAGGATCGAGGCCGCGCCGCCGCTGGTCATCGCGCTCGCGAACCCGGCGTTGCCGATGGCGTTGGTGAAGATCGTGTAGCCGGCCTTGGCGAGCTTCTCGTTGCCACCAACGAACTCGGCGTCCGCGTCGGCGTTGATGATGTAGCGGATTGGAAGGTCGGTGAGCTTCTTCAGCTCCACGAGTACGCGATCGGTCGCTTGCGCCGAGCCCGAGTTGACCAGGACGATCCCGTCTGAACCGATCTGCACGCCGATGTTTCCACCGGCGCCGGCAATCATGTAGAAGTTCTTGCGGAGCTTGACGACGTCCAGACCGCCGCCTTCCTGGGCGGAGGTCCATACAGACGACGCCCACGCGGTCAACGCCATCATTGCAATGACCGGCAGCCAGGACCTGGTATGTATGAGGAGTCGTTTCACAGCCGGCGAGTATACCCTGAGCCGGCTTCGCTGTCGGCTTGCCCGCCGTAGCCGCTCCGCGGCGAAGGCGGTTACTCGAGCACGACGCCCTTCACCGCCCAGGCACGGGCGTGCAGGGTGAATGGGCCGTCGGCGCGCGAGCCGAGCAGTCTGGTGCGAAGTCGTGCCCCGAGCATGGCGCGCGGTGATTCGGCAAGCGATGTCACGTATGCGCCGGCGGGCCCCTGCCCACCGAGAAACGGGCTCCAATAGTCGTCGAACGACGCAAACGCGAGCTCGATGACCAGCGGCTGTTCCTCCACGCGATCGAGCGCGTTGGCGCGCCACAAGGCGCCGAGCTCACCCTGTCTGGACAACTTCATGTGCCGTTCGTCGCGAGCGGCGACCTCGGGATCGAGAGCCACGGCCTCGTCCCAGAACACGCGCAGCATCTCCATTCCCTCGCCGTAGTCCCACACGGCGGCCGCGACGACGCCATCGGGGCGCGTGACCCTGGTCATCTCGCGCAGCGCCGCGTCCGGGTCCGGGAAGAAATTCATGGCGAGCATCGAGAGCGTCGAATCGAAGTAGGCGCTGGCGAGCTCGAGCGCCTGGGCATTGCCGACGACGAACCGCACGCGGTCGCCTGCCGCCTGCGTCTGCGCGGCGTCGACATAGACTCTGGAGGGATCGACTCCCGTGACGCGTGCGGAAGGAGTCGTCTGGGCGATGGTCAACGCCAGAGCGCCGGTGCCACAGCCGACGTCGAGCACTGATCTTGCGCCGCCCACCGACGCGAAGGCGACGAACGCCGGCGCCAGCTTGCGGCTCCACCGTCCCATGAAACGCTCGTAGGCATCGCTGGCGGCAAACATTGCTGGCGGCATGCGCGCGAGAAAGCATACTTCCAGGTCCGGCGGACCTTACGGCAGGGGTGGCAGGACGCCCTTCAGCACTTCCAGCGTGGTCATCAGTTGCGTCCGCTGCTCCGGCGTCAGCGACGCGAGCAGCGAGGCGACATGGCGGCGTGACTGTCGTTTCATCGACGAGGCGACCCGGCGCCCCTCGGCCGTCAAGCGCACGAACGTCTGGCGGCGGTCGGCCGGATCGATCCAGCGCTCCACCCATCCGCGATCGGCGAGCACGGCGATCGACTTCGACACCGTCGGCGCGCTCACCGCCAGGTGGCGCGCCAGCTCGCTCATGGCCGCCGGTCCGGCCGCCAGACGCATCAGCGTCCCCATCTGCGCCGGGGCGAGCGCCTGGGGCGATCGGCGTATCTCCTTCGCGATACTGCGCATCAACTGCAGCGTCACGTGCAGCAGGTCGCGCGCCAGCGTGCCATGGGGGACGCCGCTCGCGCGACTCTGGCCCCGGGTCGCCTGCTTCGACATTTAGCTATGCTAACATTTAGCACCGTTAACGAGATCCCCTGACATGCTGAAACTGTTTCGCTTCCTGCGGGCGTATCGCGGCGACGTGGCGCTGGTCCTGGTGCTCGCCCTGGCGCAGGCGATCGGCTCGCTGCTGCTCCCCCGCCTGATGGCCGACATCGTCGATCAGGGCATCGTGCGCGAGGACCAGGCGGCGATTCTCCGCTATGGCGGGCTGATGCTGCTGTGGTCGATCGTCGCCACCGCCTGCGCCATCGCCGGGAGCTATTGCGCGGCGAAGGTGGCCACCGGCTTCGGGCGGACGCTGCGCGGCGCCATCTTCGCGCGCGCGTCGCACCTGTCGATCCACCAGTTCGACCGCTTTGGTTCCGCCTCGCTGGTGACGCGCACGACCAACGACACCACGCAGGTGCAGCAGATGCTCATCATGGTGCTGACGATGGTGATCGTGGCGCCGATGATGGCCGCCGGCGGCGTGATCCTGGCGCTGTCGCAGGATACGCAGCTGGCGTGGGTGCTCATCGCCGTCATGCCGGTGATGGCCCTCGTCTTCGCGCTCATCATGCGCGGCGCCGTGCCGCTGTCGACCGCGATGCAGGGCAAGATCGATCGGCTGAACCTCGTGCTCGGCGAGGGCTTGAGCGGCGTGCGCGTGATCCGCGCGTTCGATCGTGGCGCGCGGCAGCGCGAGCGGTTCGACCGCGCCAATCTCGACGTGACCGACACCGCGGTCGCCGTCAACCGGCTGCTCGCCGTGCTGATGCCGGCGCTGATCCTGATGTTGAACTTCACGAGCCTCGCGATCATCTGGGTGGGCAGCCATCGCATCGATCAAGGCATGATGCAGGTCGGCGCGATGATCGCGTCGCTCCAGTACGCGATGCAGATCCTCTTCGCCGTCTTCATGGTCACGGCGATGTTCGTGATGCTGCCGCGGGCGTCGGCGTCGGCCAGGCGCATCAACGAGGTGCTCGACCTCGAGCCGGAGATCACCGACCGCGCCCTGGGGGGACAACCGGCCGCTCGCCGCGGGACGATCGAATTCCAGGACGTAACCTTCCAATACCCCGGAGCCGAGGAACCGGCGCTCTCCGGCGTGTCGTTCACCGCCAATCCGGGCGAGATCACGGCGATCATCGGCGGCACCGGCTCGGGGAAGTCGACGCTCGCCGGCTTGATTCCGCGCTTCTACGACGTCAACGCCGGACGCGTGCTGCTCGGCGGCGTGGACGTTCGTGCCCTTTCGCAGGCGGATCTGCGCTCGCGCATCGGCTTCGTCCCGCAGAAGGCCGTGCTCTTCAGCGGAACGGTGGCCGCCAACATCCGCTACGGTCGCGCCGACGCATCCGACGACGACGTGCGTCACGCGGCAACCGTCGCCCAGGCGATCGAGTTCGTCGACGCGATGCCGCAGAAGTTCGACGCACCGATCGCCCAGGGTGGCATCAATCTGTCCGGTGGGCAGAAGCAGCGTCTCGCCATCGCGCGAGCGGTGGTGCGCAAGCCGGACGTCTACGTCTTCGATGACAGCTTCTCCGCGCTCGACTTCGCCACCGACGCCCGCCTGCGCGCCGCACTCAAGGAGGAAACGGGCGACGCGACGGTCTTCATCGTGGCGCAGCGGATCAGCACGGTCCTGACCGCGGACCGCATCATCGTGCTCGACGACGGGCGTGTGGCCGGCATGGGCACGCACACCGAGCTGCTCGAGACGAGCGCCATCTATCGCGAGATTCTGGCGTCCCAGGTTTCGCTCGACGAGGTCGCATGACGACGCCAGCACAAGGCAAGCCTGGCGGCGCAGCTCCCGGCCAGCCTCCGATGGGACCGGGCGGCGCGCCACCGCGTCCCGCGCCGGGAATCTTTGGACCGCAGCGACCGATGGGCGGACTCGGTCTGCCGACGCAGAAGGCGAAGGACTTCAAGGGCACCGTCAAGCGCCTGCTGACGTATCTCCAACCGCATCGGCCGGCGCTGATCGTGATCATCGCCGCCGGCGCGATCGGCACCATCTTCCAGGTGCTCGGGCCGAAGATCCTCGGCCTGGCGACGACGAAAATCTTCGAAGGGTTCGTCGCCAAGGCCTCGGGCGTTCCGGGTGCCGGGATCGATTTCGAATACGTCGGCCGCATTCTGCTCGGACTGATTGGCCTCTACGTGGTCGGCAACGCCTTTCAGTACCTGATGCAGTACCTCATGGCCGGCGTCGCGCAGCGCACCGTGTACGCGCTGCGTCGCGAGGTCGAAGCCAAGTTCGACCGGCTGCCGCTGAAGTTCTTCGACTCGCGCACGCACGGCGAGGTGATGAGCCGTGCGGTCAACGATCTGGACAGCATCAGCAGTACGCTGCAGCAGAACCTCACCCAGCTGCTGACGTCGGTGCTGACGCTGATCGGCGTCATCGTGATGATGCTGACCATCAGCTGGATCCTGACGATCGTCATCGTCCTCACCCTGCCGCTCAGCATCGCCATCGTCGCGCGCATCGCCAAGCGCTCGCAGAAGTTCTTCATGCAGCAGCAGATGGCGCTCGGTGCCTTGAACGGCCACGTGGCGGAGATGTATGCCGGCCACACGATCGTCACCGCCTTCGGACACGAGAAGACGTCGGTGGCGACCTTCGACGGCCTCAACGAGAAGTACTACGACGGCGCCTGGCGCGCGCAGTTCGTCAGCGGAATCATCATGCCGACGATGATGTTCGTCGGCAACCTCGGTTTCGTGATGGTGGCCGTGATCGGCGGTCTGCTCGTGACGCGCCGCTCGATCGCCATCGGCGACGTGCAGGCGTTCATCCAGTACGGGCGGCAGTTCTCGATGCCGATCACGCAATTGAGCGGCATCGCGAACATGATTCAGCTGACGGTGGTCGCCGCCGAGCGCGTGTTCGAGCTGCTCGACGAGCCCGAGGAAACGCCCGACGCAGCGGACGCCATGGTGCTTGCGCACCCGCGCGGCGCGGTCCAGTTCGACAATGTGAGCTTCCGCTACAAGCCGGACGTGCCGGTCATCGAGGAGCTCTCGCTCGACGTGGCGCCGGGACAGATGGTTGCGATCGTGGGCCCGACCGGCGCCGGCAAGACCACGCTCGTCAACCTGCTGATGCGGTTCTACGACGTCGACGGCGGCGCGGTGCGCGTCGATGGGCACGACATCCGGGAGCTGAAACGGGGCAACCTGCGGCGCATCTTCGGCATGGTGCTCCAGGACACGTGGCTGTTCTCGGGAACGATCCGCGAGAACATCGCCTACGGACGCGAGAACGCGAGCGACGAAGCGGTCGTGCACGCGGCGCAGGCCGCACAGGCCGATCACTTCATCCGCACGCTGCCGGAGAACTACGAGACGCCGATCAACGAGGAGGCGAGCAACCTCTCACAAGGCCAGAAGCAGCTGCTGACCATCGCGCGCGCCTTCCTGGCCGACCCGGCGATTCTGATTCTGGACGAGGCGACGAGCAGCGTGGATACACGAACCGAGGTCTTGATCCAGCACGCAATGCGCGAGCTGATGCGCGGCCGGACCACGTTCGTCATCGCGCATCGGCTGTCGACCATCCGCAACGCCGACGTGATCCTGATGATGGAGCACGGCCGGATCGTCGAGCGGGGCACGCATCAGCAGCTGCTCGAGGCCAACGGCCGCTACGCCGCGCTGTACCACAGCCAGTTCGCCGGACGTGCGGCGCAGCCTACGGCAGTGTGAAATCTCAGGAATCTGGAATCAGATTCGTCGAACTATCGGAGCACCTGAAGTCGAGCGATCCATTCCACCTCCTCGTCGGCGCCGTCGCGCCACGGGTCGATCGCGATCCGCGTCGGGTAGCCGAGTCGCGGGTCGAATTCCACCTTCACCTCGTCGGCGTCGCTATGAATGGCTCGCCTCGCTTCGGTAAACAGTAATTCGACTGTACGCAGCGACGGTCCCCAACTGCGCCCATCCCGCCGGTGCCCTCCCGTACTCTCCAGAACCGTCACGCCGGTGACGCGCGACACCAGCGGGACGCCTGACTCGCAGAAACATCTGCGGGAGACTGTGAGCCTGTACGTCATCGGCCCTTCGGCAGCCCAGCGCGTCTGGGCTGCATCGAGCTGCTCGAGCAGCGTGGTCCGGTCGGACGGATGATGCGGCCGGTCGCGGGGGTTCGATTGAACCGGGGTCTTGGGCTCGGATCGTCCTGGTGGCAGCGGCGGAGTGGATGGCTCGAGGCCACAGCCGCCGAGACACACGAGCGCGACAACGAGGACAGTCAGTGGGCGCACACCAAGTCAGTTAGACACCGGGCGGCCGCCGCCGGCGCGATATTTTCGACTGTTGTGGCACTCAGGACAGCTTCAACTGCTTCTCCATCGCGACTCGTGCCACGCGATCGGGGTCCTGCTCAACCCGACTCTCGTTGTTGAACAGCATCGTCTCGCGTGAGGACGCCGAGTAGGCAGGCCAGTGCGGGAGCTTCGACC
>Ga0081539_10003296_pt1 | contig 20206 bp, 16 predicted proteins | sample TabmetS4T2R2_FD_71023 | JGI IMG/M metagenome (GOLD analysis project Ga0081539, IMG submission 71023) | Tabebuia heterophylla rhizosphere microbial communities from the University of Puerto Rico - S4T2R2 | ecosystem: Host-associated > Plants > Roots > Rhizosphere ...
CGCCGGCGCAAGGCCGAGGTGCTGCCGCAGCTGCCGGCCAAGCGGCAGGTCGTCGTGCCGGTCGCGCTCGTCAACGAGGACGAGTACCGGCTCGCCGAGCGCGACGTGATCGCCTGGCTGCGCACGCTGCCGCTCGACCTCCGCGAGCTCGACGCCAGGGTGGCGGCGACGCTGCGCGCGAAGCGCCTCGCGCAGCTCACCGCGCTCAAGCGCCTCGCCGCCCGCGGCAAGCTGGCGGCGGCGTCCGCGTGGATCGAGGACTTCCTGCAGTCGGGCGAGTCGCTCGTCGTGTTCGCGCACCACACCGAGGTGCAGGAGGCGCTGCTGGAGCGCTTCCCGAGCGCCGGTCACCTGCTCGGCCGCGACTCGCCCGCCGACCGCGCCGCGACCGTCCACGCCTTCCAGGACGGCAGCGGCCCGCCGCTGCTCGTCTGCTCCACGGTGACCGCCGGCCACGGCATCACGCTCACGCGGGCGTCGAACGTCGCGTTCCTCGAGCTGGAGTGGACGCCGGCGCACCACGACCAGGCCGAGGACCGCTGCCACCGGATCGGCCAGCACGACGCCGTGACCGCGTGGTACCTCCTGGCCGCCGGCACGATCGACGAGCAGATCGCCGATCTGCTCCACAGCAAGCGCCGCGTGGTTGAGGCTGTGACCGACGGGCACCGGCGGGAGGGCGGCGGCCTCGTCGAGGCGGTCGCCGCCGCCCTGCGCGACGACGCTCCCCGCCGGCATCTGCGCCCCGTCGCCTAGGGGGTTCGGCCAGCCACCCGAGCCGCGCCTCAACGCGGGGCGGCGGCCCGTCGAAGAGAGCGAGATGAAGCTCGTCAGGATCGCCACCGGCCGGCTGCTCGCAGGCGCCGCCGCCGTCCTCGTCGCCGTCGCGGCGTGGTCGTCGGGCGTCCTGGCGCCGGTCGAGGACGCGACAGTCGACGCCCGCTTCGCCCAGCGCAAGACGGCGCCGGTCCCCGACATCGTCGTCGTCGCGATCGACGACCGCAGCATCGCCAGGCTGCGCGGCTGGCCGTTCCGGCGCGTGCGCCACGCCGAGGTCGTCGACCGCCTGCGCGAGGCGGGCGCCCGAGCGATCGTGCTGGACGTCCAGTTCACGGAGCCGTCCTCGCGCCCCGCCGACGATCTGGCGCTGTTCGACGCGATCGGCCGGGCGGGCGGGGCGACGCTGGCCACCAGCACGAGCGCCGCCGACGGCAGCACGAACGTGCTCGGCGGCGACGAGAACCTCGCGCAGATTGGCAGCCGAGCGGCCGCCGCCAACTTCTCCACCGGCCGCGGCGGCGTGATCCGCCGCTATCCGGCCCGCATCCGGCGCCTGCCGAGCATCGCCGCCACGACCGCCGAGCGCGTGACGGGCCGCAGCCTGGGCGCGTCGGACTTCCGCGACGGCAGCGCGTGGATCGACTTCCGCGGGGGACCGGGGACGTTCCCGACCGTGTCGTTCGACGACGTCCGCACGGGACGCGTGCCGAGCAGCGCGCTGCGGGGCAAGGTGGTCGTGGTCGGGGCGACCGCGCCGACGCTGCAGGACCGGCATGCGACGACGACCAGCGGCGAGGACACGATGTCCGGCCCCGAGGTCCAGGCCAACGCGATCTGGACGGCGATGCACGGCAACCCGCTGCGCGACGCGCCGCCCTGGCTGGCGATCCTCTCGATCGTGCTGCTCGGCATGGCGGTGCCGGTGGCCAGCCTCGCCCTGCGCCCGCTCCTCGCGCTGCCGCTCGCCGCGCTGCTGGCCGCCGCCGCGCTGGCGGGCGCGCAGGCGGCGTTCGAGCACGGGCTCGTGGTCGCCGTCGCTGGGCCGATGCTCGCGCTCGCGGGCGGGACGGTCGCGACCTTCGTCGCCGGCTACGCGCTCGAGGCGCGGCGCCGCCGGCGCGCCGCCGCCTACGGCCGCGCCCTGGAGCGCGAGGTCGCGGCGCGGACCCGCGAGCTGCGGACGACGCAGCTGGAGGTGCTGCAGCGCCTGAGCCTCGCCGCGGAGCACCGCGACAACGAGACCGGCGCGCACCTGCGCCGCATGAGCCGGCTCTGCGGGGAGCTCGCGCGGGCCGCAGGGTGCAGCGATGCCGACGCCGAGGAGATCGAGCAGGCGAGCCTCCTGCACGACGTCGGCAAGATCGGCCTGCCCGACCAGATCCTCCACAAGCCCGGGCGGCTCACCCCCGAGGAGCGCGTGGAGATGCAGCGCCACACGACCGTCGGCGCCGAGTTGCTGAGCGGCTCGTCCTCGCCGCTGCTGCGGACCGCCGAGGCGATCGCCCGCACGCACCACGAGCGCTGGGACGGAACGGGCTACCCCGCCGGCCTGCGCGGCGAGGAGATCCCGCTCGCCGGCCGGATCGCCGCGATCTGCGACGTGTACGACGCGCTGCTCAGCTCCCGCCCCTACAAGCGGGCCTGGACCATCGATGCGGTCCTCGCCTACATCGCCTCAGAGTGCGGCCGGCACTTCGACCCGCGTCTTGCCGACGTGTTCCTCCGGCTGCGGCGCGGGGAGCGTCCCCCCGCCGCCGACGACGCGCTGCGGCGCGCGGCGTAGCGACCCGTCCAGGCTGCACCACGGTCACTCAGGTCGAGCACGGAGCACGGCGATACGGATGATCATGAGATCCCCCCGCCGCCCGCTCGCCGCCCTGCTCCTCGCCGCGCTCACGCTCGTCCCCGCGACGACGGCCGGCGCCGACTCCGACCACGCGCCGACCGGCGCGACCGGCGCGGCGACGTCGATCACCGATCGCTCCGCGATCCTCACCGCACAGGTGCAGCCCCAGGGGGAGACGACGTCCTACTGGTTCGAGTACGGGGCCACGACGAGCTACGGGCAGACGACCGCGACGCGCAGCATCTCCAAGAACGCCGGCTTGACGGCGGTGTCGGTTGCGATCGACGGGCTCACGCCCGGCACGCCCTACCACGTCCGCGTGAGGGCGCAGAACAAGGAGGGCTCGCTCGTGGGAGCGGACCGCACGTTCACCACGGCCACGGCGCCCGCGCCTCCCGCGAGCTCGGCGCCGGCCGCTCCAAGCCCGGAGACTGAGGCGGCGCCTGAGCCGACGCAAGGCACGGCCGTCGTCGTCGCTCCCGTCAACGGCACCGTCAAGGTTCAGGAGCCCGGCTCCGGCGCGTTCACGACGCTGGCGGCGGGCGACGCGGTGCCGGTCGGCAGCGTCGTCGATGCGCGCCGCGGCACGGTGGCGCTCACGAGCGCCGTCACGGACGGTACGCAGACCGGTCGCTTCCACGGCGCGCTGTTCCGGGTGCGCCAGGCGGCGGCCGGCAGCGGGGTGACGGACCTCGTGCTACGCGGCGGGAACTTCGCCGGCTGCCGCCGCGCTCGCACGGCGCGAACGGCGGCCCGGCGCAAGCCGCCGGTCCGGCGGCTGTGGGGCAGCGACGACGGCGGCAAGTTCCGCACGCATGGCCGCAACAGCGTCGCCACGGTCCGCGGTACGCGGTGGGTCACGACCGACACATGCGCCGGCACCCGCACAACGGTGAGGGAGGGCGCGGTCTCCGTTCGCGACCTGCGCCGCCACCGCACCGTGCTCGTGCGCGCGGGCGGGAGCTACCTGGCCCGCGCCGCCCGTTGAGCGCCGCCGTCAGGGCACGTCCTCGGCTGGGGTCGTGCCGGCGCCGCGCGGCGCGAGGATCGTCGCGTTGACCCGTCGGCGCCCCGGGGCCCTGCAGCTCAACCCGTCGCCGTCCAGGCCGCAGCGGTAGTCGCCGACCGTGCAGCTCTCGAGCTGAGCGCACGCGAGGGCCTGCCCGACGACGCCTCCGGCCTCGTCGCAGGGCGCGTTGATCGCGATGACATCTATCGCGATGCGTCCGTCCGGCGCTGCCGCGGTCGGGCTCTCGCACGTCTCCCGAAGGTCGAGGCTCGAAGCGACCTCGCCAGCGACGTTCGCGACCTCCCGTGGACGCCCCCCGCCCGCGACCTCGAAGGCGACGCCGCTGATGTCGAACGCGTAGCGCTTCCAGCGCAGCAGCTCGCTCCCCTGGCGCAGGTCGAACTCCCAGACGACCATCGGGCGGATCCCGACCGGGAAGGTTCCCGCTGGGCCGTTCGGCTTGGCGTAGTCGGTGCCGGGCTTGTCGAGGATCGCCTGGCGACGGTCGGTGCGGACGTCCGGCGGCTCCTTTCCGGAGCCGAAGTCGAAGACGAACACGCGATCGGGGGCGTCCGGATCCCTCGGGCGGAACGTCGTGACCGTCGCTTCGCCGAGTGGATCACGGTCGGTCTTGCGCTCCGGGGCTCCCTCGCGCACCCAGTTCGAGGGGATGGTCGTGCGGAAGTGGCCGAAGGTGACGAGCGCGACCACGAGCTGCGCCTCCCGGCGGAACCGCTCCCGGATGCCGGGGTCGTCGCTCAGGCCGGACCTGATGAGCTTGAGCGCGACCGTGCGCTGCGCCCGCTCCTGCCACGCCCGCCAGACGGTCCCCATCCCACCGCGCCCGATCTGCGACTCGAGGCGACAGCCGGCGATCCAGGCACCTTCGCGCGGCTCGCGCTGCTGCATCGCGGCGCAACCTAGCCGCTGGACACCCGGAGTGTCGAGCGTGGCGATAGTTTCCGGCGCATGGAGCGACGCAACCTCGGCCGCACAGGCGTGTCGGTCAGCCCGCTGTGCCTGGGCGCGATGATGTTCGGCCCGCGCGGCAACCCGGACCACGACGACGCGATCCGGATCATCCACCGGGCGCTGGACGCCGGCATCAACTTCATCGACACGGCCGACGTGTACTCCCAGGGCGAGTCGGAGGAAGTCGTCGGGAAGGCCCTCAAGCGCCGCCGCGACGATGTCGTCCTGGCCACCAAGGTCCACGGTCCGATGGGGGAGGACCCGAACATGCAGGGCCTCTCGCGCCGGTGGATCGTCCGCGAGGTCGAGAACAGCCTCCGTCGCCTCCAGACCGATCGCATCGACCTCTACCAGGTGCACCGTCCCCGTCCGGAGATCGACGTCGACGAGACGCTCGGCGCGCTCACCGACCTGCAGCGCCAGGGCAAGGTCATCAACATCGGCTGCTCGACGTTCCCGCCGTCGATGATCGTCGAGGCCCACTGGTGCGCGGAGCGGCGCGGACATGCGCGGTTCATGTCCGAGCAGCCGCCGTACTCGATCCTCGTGCGGGCCACCGAGACCGACGTCCTCCCTGTCTGCGAGCGCTACGGCATGGGCGTGATCCCCTGGAGCCCGCTAGCCGGAGGGTTCCTGTCGGGGCGCTGGCGCAAGGGTGGCGAGCCGTTCTCCAGCCGCCGGATCGACGTGGTTCCCGCGAGCTTCGACATGACGATGCCGGAGAACCAGCGCAAGCTCGACGCGGTCGAGGAGCTGGCCGTGCTCGCGGAGGAGGCAGGACTGACGCTCATCGAGATGGCGCTCGCGTTCGTGATCCGCCATCCCGCCGTGACCTCGGCGATCATCGGTCCGCGCACCATGGAGCACCTGGAGTCGCAGCTGACGGCCCCCGCCGTGCGGCTCACCGACGACGTGCTGGACCGGATCGACGAGATCGTCCCGCCCGGCACGACCATCAACCCCGCCGACGACGGATGGCCCGCGAACCCGGCGCTCCGACCTGAGCGCCGCCGCCGACCATCAACATCCGTCTGAGTCGAGCGCCGGCGCGTCAAGCTGCGCTCAAGCCCGCCCGATGCAGGTCGAGCCATGGAGGCTCTGCTCACGACCGCGATGGACTGCGGCGCCTGGCGGGACGCGATCGACCCTCGGGTCGAGGCGCGGCTCAACGGCGCCATCGACACGCTCGCCGAGTTCCCGGTCCTCGACGGGACGGTGCTGCGCATCCTGGGGCTCTGCGACGACCCCGAGGCCACGACCGCGGAGATCGTCGCGGCGATCGAGCACGACGCGAGCTTCGCCGTCAACCTCCTGCACTACGCGAACTCCGCCGCCCTCGCGCGGCCCGTGCGCGCCAAGAGCGTCCGCCAGGCGGTCATGCTCGTCGGCCGCCGCACGCTGCGCCGCCTGAGCCTGGAGGCCGCCACCTACCGCTTCCTGGAGCGCGCGCCCGGCGCGGGCGGCACCGTCCGCGGGCAGATGCACGTCCACGCGATCGCCGTGGCCGTCGCCGCCGCGGCCGCTGCCGACGCCGGCCGCGTCCACGGGGAGGCCGCGCACGTCGCCGGCCTGCTGCACGACATCGGCAAGCTCGTCCTCCCGCTCGCGTTCGGGGAGGACGTCCTCGAGGAGATCGCCGAGCAGCACCTCGCCGGCCCCGCACGCGTCCAGCTCGAGCGCGCACGTCTGGGCATCGACCACGCGATGGCCGGCGCGCTGCTCGCCGAGCGATGGGGCCTCCCCGCTGAGGTGACCGAGGCGATCGCCATGCACCACGGTGGCCCGAACGGCCTGTCGGTGCCCTCCCGCGAGGCGGCTTGCGTCCAGGTCGCCAACGCGGTCGCCGACCTGCTCGCCGGCGCGCCGGTCGACCCGGACCTGCTCGACATCGCCATGGCCAAGATCGGCCTGAACCGCGACGTGCTGGACTCGCTTGCCGTCCACGCGGGCGCGCCGCTGCGCGCGATGGCGACGACGGGCGTCGACGAGCGCATCGACCGCGTCGCCGAGGCGGCGCGGATCGACGACCTGACCGGGCTCGCCACGCGCCGTCGCTGGCTCACGGTCGTGCACGCCCATCTCACGCAGATCGGCCTTGGCTCCGTCGTCCTCGTCGCGGTCGACGGCCTGGCGCACGTCACACGGACGCAGGGCTACAACGCCGCGAACCTGCTGCTGACCGAGGTCGCCCGGATCACGTCGCGCCACGGCGAGGCCGGGCGCGTGGGCGGCGTCATGCTCGGGGTCTGGATCGACGCCGGCCGCGAGGACGCGGAGGCCGTCGCCCGGACGATCGAGCGCGAGGTCGCGAGCTCGCTCGCCGAGGACGGCGCGCCGCCGATCGCGCTCGCGTTCGGCGTCGGCTCGGCGCCCGACGACGGGCGCGACTTCGCGGCGCTGCTCGAGGTCGCCGAAGGCGCGCTCGCGCGGTCGCGCGAGGCCGAGCTGCCGCCGGCTCGCCGGCTGCACGCGGCGTAGTCAGGCGGGGCGCAGCAGCCCGCGCTCCAGCACGAGCGCGGCATCGAGCGTGCGATAGCCGACGGTGTCGAACACGACCGTGAGCTGGTCGCTCTCGCGGCCCGAGACGGTCCCCTCGCCCCACGTCCGGTGGACCACGCGCGAGCCGACGTCCATGCCATCCACGGGCTCGGCGTCCGGCACCGCGCCGCCGCGATCGCAGACGTCGCACCGCTCGCAGGGCGGGTCGTAGTCCTCGCCGAAGTAGCCGAGGACGAACGCGCGCCGGCAGCCGTCGTGCTCGGCGTAGGAGCGCATCATCTCCACGCGCGAGCGGTCGAAGCTCTCGCGCTGCTCCTCGGCGAGCGCCGCCGCGTCGATCGCCTCGGCCAGCGCGTCGTCGTCCATCCCGGCGACGCCGGGGGCGGCCTGCACCCAGCCGTCGTCGCGCAGCACGGCGATGTCCACCTCCTCGAGGCGGTGCAGCGCCGTGGAGACCCGCGTGCTGGAGAGATCGAGGTCGTCCGCGATCACGCGCGGCTCCACGGGCCCGGCGCCGGACGCGCGCAGCCCCCGCGCGACGCGATCGAGCGCCGCACGATCCACGCGCCCTGACGCCTGGAAGCGGCGGGTGCCGAGGTCCTGTGGGCGGTAGAAGAGGACCGCCTCCGCGTCCTGGCCGTCGCGGCCCGCGCGACCCACCTCCTGCCAGTACGCGTCGACGGACTCGCTGACGGCGTGGTGGACGACGAAGCGGATGTCCGGCTTGTCCACGCCCATCCCGAACGCGATCGTCGCGACCATCACATCGACCTCGCCGTCCTGCATGAACGCCTCCTGCGCCTCCTCCCGCCGGCGCGCCGACATGCCGCCGTGGTACGCGGCGGCGCGGATCCCGCGGGCGAGAAGGTCGTCGGCGAGCTCCTCGGTGTCGCGCTGCGTCGTCGCGTAGACGATCCCCGGCCCCGGAGCATGGTGGACCACCCAGTCGAGCATCGCCCGTGTCTTGCGGTCGGCCTCGTGATGGCGCTCGACGGCGAGGTGGATGTTCGGCCGGTCAAAGCCGCGCACGACGACCACCGGATCGTCCATCTCGAGCTCGTCGACGATGTCCGTGCGCACGGGCGGAGCCGCCGTCGCCGTCAGCGCGAGGATCGGTGGACGCCCGAGCGCTCGCGCCGCCGCGCCGAGCCGCAGGTACTCCGGCCGGAAGTCGTGGCCCCATTGCGACACGCAGTGCGCCTCGTCGACGACGAGCAGTGACGGCTTCGCCGCCGCCAGCCGCTCGGCGACCTCCTCGTTGGCGAGCTGCTCCGGCGCGAGCAGCACGAACTCGACGTCGCCCGACGCGAGCCCGTCCAGCACCCGCTCGCGGGTCGTCGGGGAGAGCGTCGAGTTCAGGGTCTGCGCGCCACCGCCCTCGACGCCCTCGACCGCCTCCATCTGGTCCTCCTGCAGGGAGATGAGCGGCGAGACGACGACCGTCGGGCCGTGCAGCAGCAGGCCGGCGATCTGGTAGATGGCCGACTTCCCCGACCCCGTCGACATGACGGCCAGGGTGTCGCGTCCGGCGAGCACGGCCTCGACGCACTCGAGCTGCCCGGGGCGCAGCCGTCCGTAGCCGAGGCGCTCGCGCGCGACCTCGCGTATCCGCTGTGCACGGGATGCCACCTGCGAGCGGCGCTACCCAACCGCCCGCATACCTATCCTCGAGTGCGGATGGCCATCGCGGAGACCAGCGCCGAGGACGACCGCGTCGAACGCCTCGCACAGCAGCGACGCACCCTGCCCAACGGGCCCGGCGTCTACCTGTTCCGCGATGCCAAGGGCCGCGTGATCTACGTCGGGAAGGCGAAGTCGATCCGCAGCCGCGTGACGTCGCACTTCTCCGGAAGCCGGCGCGAGATGGTCAGCGAGATCGACCACATCGAGTTCCTCCTGGTGGCCAGCGAGGCGGAGGCGCTGCTGGCGGAGCAGAACTTCATCAAGCAGTACAAGCCGCGCTTCAACATCCGGCTGCGCGACGACAAGTCCTATCCGTTCATCGCGATCTCGATGGACGAGGAGTTCCCCCGGGTCTACTTCACGCGCGAGCGCCACCGCCGCGACCGGCTCTACTTCGGGCCCTACTCCAACGCCAAGCGGGTGCGCGGCACGCTCGACCTGCTCGGCAAGATCTTCCTGTTCCGCTCCTGCACCGGCGTCGAGCCGGGGCGTCGCAGCGGCTCGCCGTGCCTGGACTACTTCATCAAGCGCTGCGGCGCGCCGTGCGTCGGCTACGTCAGCCCCGAGGAGTACCGCTCCTCGATCGACGAGGTGATCGCCTTCCTGCAGGGCCGCTACCGGGAGATCGAGCGCGACCTCGAGCGGCGGATGCGCGAGGCGTCGGCCGCCCAGGAGTTCGAGCAGGCGGCGTTGGAGCGCAACCGGCTGCGCGCGGTGCGCTCGCTCCTGGAGCGCCAGCGCGTCGCCAACGAGTCGATCGGCACGCTCGACGCCGTCGCCGTCGCGGTGTCCGGCACCGACGCCAACGCCCAGGTCTTCCAGGTCCGCGACGGGGTGCTGAGCGACCGGCAGTCGTTCTACCTCGCCAACGAGGCCGCGCGCGGCGTCGCGGACGTCGCGCAGGAGTTCCTCCTGCAGTACTACGGCGGGGCCATCTCGATCCCGCCGCAGATCATCGTCCAGGGCGAGGTGGAGGACCTCGACGCGCTCGGGGAGCTGCTGTCCGAGCGGCGCGACGGGCGGGTCGAGGTGCGGGCGGCAGAGCGCGGCGACAAGCGGCGCATCCTCGATCTCGCCGAGCGCAACGCGAAGCTCGCGCTGGACACCGAGCGCCTCAAGGTGGAGCGCCGTCACCAGCAGCGCGTCGAGGCGCTCGACGCGCTGCAGGACGAGCTGGGGCTCGACACCCTCCCGATCCGCATCGAGTGCTTCGACATCTCCAACCTCATGGGCACGAACACCGTCGCATCGATGGTGACCTTCGAGGGCGGGGCCCCCAAGAAGGCCGACTACCGCCGCTTCAACATCCGCGGCACCACCGACGGCGTTCCCGACGACTTCGCGGCGATGGAGGAGGTGCTGTCGCGGCGCTACGCGCAGTGGGAGCGCCAGCAGGACATCTCGCCGCACGACCCGAAGCGCAACGAGTCCTTCGCGACGCTGCCCAGCCTCATCGTCATCGACGGCGGGCCCGGGCAGCTGGCGGCCGGCCTGCGCGCGCTCGAGCCGTGGCGCGCGAAGGGCGTGGCGGTCGTGTCGCTGGCCAAGCGCCTGGAGGAGGTCTACCGCCCCGGCGTCCGCGAGCCGCTGCGCATGCCGCACGACACGCCTGCGCTGCAGCTGCTCCAGCGCGTGCGCGACGAGGCGCACCGATTCGCGATCACCCATCACCGCACGCGCCGCGACCGCGAGATGACGCAGTCGCTGCTCGACGATCTCCCGGGCATCGGCCCGAAGCGCAAGCGCGCGCTGCTGCAGCGCTTCGGCTCTCCGGAGGGCGTCGTCGAGGCGACGCGCGAGCAGCTGGAAGCGGTCCCCGGCGTCCCGGCGAAGGTCGCGCGAGACGTCTACGCGATCCTGCATCGAACCGGCGAGTAGGAGATCTCCTGTTAGCGGGCGGTGAAATCCCGGATCGGCCGCCGGTTGGGCGAGTACGCTCGTGACGATCATGGCGACGCGCCTCGGCGCCAAGTTCAAGCGCCCACGCTGGGCGCCAAGCTCGTCCCCGAACGGGCGAACAGCAGGCCCCGGTCGCCTGGAGGACCTCGTCATCATCACCGGCTTCTCGGGCGCCGGGAAGTCGACGGCCATGAACGTCTTCGAGGACGCCGGCTACTTCTGCGTCGACAACCTCCCGCCCGAGATGATCCGCACGCTCGTCGAGCTGCTCGGGCACGAGGGGTCCAAGGTGGAGCGCGCGGCGGTCGTGAGCGACGTCCGCGGCGGCGAGTACTTCGACCAGCTGCGCGCCGTGCTCGAGCACCTGCCCCAGATGGGCACGCGCTACCGGGTCCTCTTCCTGGACGCCGACGAGCTCACGCTGCTCAACCGCTACAAGGAGACGCGCCGGCGCCATCCGGTCACGCCGCACGGCTCGATCCTCGACGGCATCACCGCCGAGCGCGAGCTGCTCGAGCCGCTCAAGGAGCTCGCCGATGCCGTGGTCGATACGAGCGGCCTGAAGGCCAGCACGCTGCGGCGGCGGATCGCCGACGAGTTCCTCGGCCGGCAGCAGACCGCGCGCCTGTCGGTCACGTTCCAGAGCTTCGGCTTCAAGCACGGCCCGCCGCGCGACGCCGACCTCGTGTTCGACGTCCGCTTCCTCCCCAACCCGCACTGGGAGCCCGCGCTGCGCGAGCTCACCGGCCACGACCGGCGCGTCCTCGAGTACGTCGCGCGCGGCGGCAAGCTCGACGAGTTCTACGACCGGATCGTCCCGCTGCTGGACTTCCTGCTCCCGGAGTACAAGGCGGAGGGCAAGGCCCACCTGGCGATCGCCTTCGGCTGCACGGGCGGGCGGCATCGCTCCGTCGCGATCGCGGAGCACCTCGCCGACCGCTACCGGGCGAGCGACGAGCTCTGGATCGAGGTCGGCCACCGCGACGTGACGAGGGCGCCCGAGCGCGCTTAGCAGCGTCTCGGCGGGCGTGTGCCCGTCCGTGGGTAGTTAGGGTGGTGCGTCCGACCGAGGAAAGGAATCGCTCCGACATGCCCGTACGTGTGGGGATCAACGGCTTCGGCCGCATCGGCCGCAACGTCTTCCGTGCCGCGCAGGCCGCCGATGCCGACATCGAGTGGCTCGCCGTCAACGACCTGACCGACTCCAAGACGCTGGCTACGCTGCTCAAGTACGACTCGGTGCTCGGGCCCTACCCCGGCACGGTGGAGTACAACGACGAGGGCCTCATCGTCGACGGCACGACGATCAGGGTGCTCGCGGAGAAGGACCCGGCCGCGCTTCCGTGGGGCGATCTCGGCGCCGACGTCGTCATCGAGTCGACCGGCTTCTTCACCGACGCGACGAAGGCCAAGGCCCACATCGACGCGGGCGCCAAGAAGGTCATCATCAGCGCGCCGGCCAAGAACGAGGACATCACCGTCGTCCTCGGGGTGAACTTCGACAAGTACGACCCCGACCAGCACCACATCATCTCCAACGCGTCGTGCACGACGAACTGCCTGGCGCCCGCGGCGAAGGTCCTCAACGACGCCATCGGCATCAAGCACGGCCTGATGACGACCATCCACGCCTACACGGCCGACCAGCGCCTGCAGGACGCGCCGCACTCCGACCTGCGCCGTGCCCGGGCAGCGGCCGTGAACCTCGTCCCGACCTCGTCCGGCGCAGCGAAGGCCGTCGGCCTCGTCCTTCCCGAGCTCAACGGCAAGCTCCACGGCTTCGCCGTGCGCGCCCCCGTCCCCACCGGCTCGGTTGTGGACCTCACGTTCGAGGCCGACCGCGCGACGAGCGCCGAGAAGGTCAACGAGGCCGTCGCCGCCGTCGCGGACAAGGGCGACCTGAAGGGCATCCTCCAGTACACGGAGGAGCCGCTCGTCTCGACCGACATCATCTCCAACCCCTTCTCGTCGATCTTCGACAGCGGGCTCACGTCGGTCATCGACGGCACGCTCGTGAAGGTCATGGCGTGGTACGACAACGAGTGGGGCTACTCCAACCGCATCGTCGATCTCGCCCAGCAGGTGCTGGTGGCACAGCCCGTCGCGTGAGAACCCTCTCGAACCTCGGAGACATCGAGGGGCAGCGGGTCTTCGTCAGGGTGGACTTCAACGTCCCCCTGGAAGGCCACGGCCGGATCACCGACGACACGCGGATCCGCGCAGCGCTGCCGACGCTGCGCGAGCTGCGCGGCCGCGGCGCGCTGCTCGTCCTCGCCAGCCACCTGGGGCGGCCGAAGGGTCCCGACCCGAAGCTGTCCCTGCGGCCGGTCCGCGACCGGCTGGACGAGCTGCTCGGGGAGCCCGTCGGCTTCGCGGAGTCGCTCGACGCCGTGCCCGACGACGAGGTCGCGCTGCTCGAGAACGTCCGGTTCCACCCGGGCGAGACGAAGGACGATCCCGAGCTCGCGAAGCGCTACGCGGCGCTCGCGGACGCGTACGTGAACGACGCGTTCGGCGCCGCACACCGCGCGCACGCCTCGACGCACGCCGCCGCGCTGCTCTTCGAGCGCCGCGCCGCGGGATTGCTGCTGGAGCGCGAGGTGCAGACGCTGACCTCGATCCTGTCCGACCCCGCGCGGCCGTTCGTCGCGGTGGTGGGAGGAGCGAAGGTGACGGACAAGATCGGCGTGCTGGAGCGCTTCCTGGAGGTCGCCGACGAGGTGCTCATCGGCGGCGCGATGGCGTTCCCGTTCCTCGCGGCCCAGGGCCACGACGTCGGGAGGTCGCTCAACGCGCCCGAGGACGCCGAGCCCGCCCGCAGGCTCCTGGACCACCCGAAGCTGCGGCTCCCGGTCGACCTCGTCCTCGGCCGCGAGTTCTCCGCCGACACGGAGCGTCGCGAGCTGGACGGGGTCGACGTGCCGGAGGGATGGATGGGGCTCGACATCGGACCCGGGTCGGCCGATCGCTACGGCGAGGCCGTGCGCGGCGCGCGGACCGTCTTCTGGAACGGACCCATGGGCGCCTTCGAGCTCGAGCCCTTCGCGGCCGGCACGGAGGCGCTCGCGCGTGCCGTCGCGGCGTGCGACGGCACGACGGTCGTCGGCGGCGGCGACTCGGTCGCGGCCATCACGGCGTTCGGCCTGCAGGACGAGGTGACCCACGTGTCCACGGGTGGCGGTGCATCGCTGGAGCTCGTCGAGGGCAAGACCCTGCCGGGCGTGGAGGTTCTGTCTTGAGAACCCCGTTCATCGCGGGCAATTGGAAGATGTACAAGACCGTCGCCGAGGCCGAGGCGTACGTCGACGCGCTCGCGTCGGCCGTCAACGGCGCGAAGGGCGTCGACGTCGCGATCTGCGTGCCGTTCACGGCGCTGCAGGCCTGCCTGGCCCGCGCTGCGGACACCGCCATCGAGGTCTACGCCCAGAACATGCACGAGGCGCCGGAGGGCGCGTACACCGGCGAGGTGTCCGCGCGGATGCTCGGCGACGTCGGCGCGGCCGGCGTCGTCCTCGGCCACTCCGAGCGCCGCCAGCACTTCAACGAGACCGACAAGGCGCTGCAGCACAAGCTCCCCGCGGCGCTCGCCGCCGGCTTGTCGCCGATCCTCTGCGTGGGCGAGACGGAGGAGGAGCGCGAGCGCGGCGACACGGAGCGCCGGCTGCGCCACCAGGTCCAGGAGGCGCTGCACGCGCTGTCGCCGCAGGACGTGGCGCGCATCACGATCGCGTACGAGCCGATCTGGGCGATCGGCTCCGGCAAGGTCGCCACGCCCGAGCAGGCGCAGGAGGCGATCGGCTTCGTGCGGGCGCTGGTCGCCGACCGCGCGAAGGACGCGGCCGAGGTCGTGCGCGTCCTCTACGGCGGCTCGGTGAAGGCGGAGAATGCCGGCGAGCTGCTCGCGCTGCCCGACGTGGACGGAGCGCTGGTCGGCGGCGCCTCCCTGGATCCCGAGTCCTTCGCCGCCATCGTGCTCGCGGCCGCTCCGTCCTGATGGCGCCGCTCCCGTCCGCCGTGCTGGTCGTCCTCGACGGGTGGGGACTCGCGCCCGATGGCCCGGGCAACGCGGTCGCGCTGGCCGATACTCCGGTCTTCGACGACCTCTGGGGGCGCTACCCGCACACCACCCTCACCGCGTCGGGCAGGGCGGTCGGGCTGCCGGACGGTCAGATGGGCAACAGCGAGGTCGGCCACCTGAACCTCGGCGCGGGGGCGGTGATCAAGCAGGACCTCACGCGCATCGACGAGGCTGTCGAGGACGGCACGCTGCTGGACAACGAGGTGCTGCGTGCCGCCTTCACGGCGAGCGAGCGCGTTCACCTCATCGGGCTGGTGTCCGACGGCGGCGTGCACTCGGGCCCCAAGCACCTGGAGGCGCTCATCGGCATGGCGGCCGAGCTCGGCGTCGGAGACCTCGTCGTCCACGCGTTCACCGACGGACGCGACACGTCGCCGACCGGCGGCGAGCGGTTCGTCGGCGAGCTCGAGGAGTGGCTGCAACGGGCGGGCGGCGGGCGCGTGGGCTCCGTGGTCGGCCGCTACTTCGCCATGGATCGCGACAAGCGGTGGGACCGGACGCAGCGGGCGTACGACCTCCTCGTCCACGGTCGCGGCGAGCACGAGGCGCCGACCGCCGTCGACGCCGTCCGTGCCGCCTACGAGCGCGACGAGACCGACGAGTTCATCACCCCGACGAAGGTCGGAGACGACGCCCGCATCCGGCCCGACGACTCGGTGATCGCGTTCAACTTCCGCCCCGATCGCATGCGCCAGCTCACGCGGGCGCTGGCCGATCGCGAGTTCACCGAGGTCGATCGAGGCGATGCCGGGACGGTGGAGCGCTACGTCACGCTCACCGAGTACGAGGCCGACTGGCCCTACGACGTGGCCTTCCCCCCGGCGCGGCCTTCGGTGACGCTGCCGAAGGTGATCGCCGGCGCCGGCGGTCGCCAGCTGCACGTCGCGGAGACTGAGAAGTACCCGCACGTCACGTACTTCTTCGGCGGCGGCGAGGAGGATCCGGAGGAGGGCGAGGAGCGCCGGCTCGTGCAGTCACCGCGCGACGTCCCGACCTACGACCACAAGCCCGAGATGAGCGCGCGCGAAGCCGCGAAGGCGTTCGTCGACGCCTGGCGCGACGGCGATTTCCGCTTCGGGATCATCAACTTCGCCAACCCCGACATGGTCGGCCATACGGGCGTGATCCCGGCCGCCGTGAAGGCCGTCGAGACCGTCGACGCCTGCCTCGGCGACGTGGTGCAGGCCGTGCAGGAGTCCGGCGGCGGCCTGCTCATCACCGCAGACCACGGCAACGCGGACGAGATGCTCGAGGCGGACGGCTCGCCGGACACCGCGCACTCGCTGAACCCGGTGCCGGTCATCGTGACGATCGACGGCGCGTCGCTGGACCGGGACGGCGGCGTGCTCGCCGACGTGGCGCCGACGCTGCTGCAGATGCTGGGGATGGAGCAGCCGGGCGAGATGACCGGCCGGTCGCTCCTGCGAAGCTGACCTCCGAGCTCGCAGCCGCGGCGGTGGCCGTCCTTGCCGGCGGGATCCTGCAGTCGTCCACCGGGTTCGGCTTCTCGATGCTCACGAGTCCGCTGCTGCTGGCGCTCCTCGGGCCGCAGCAGGCGGTGACCGTGAGCAGCATCCTCGGGCTCGCGCTCAGCGGCGTGCTCCTCGTCGGCGAGGGGCGGCGCCCGGTGGTGGCGTGGCGCGACGCGGCGGTGCTCGTGGCCTGCGGCCTGCCGGGCCTCGCGCTGGGCGCGGTCGCCGTGCGCGTTCTGTCGGTGCGGGTGCTCGCGATCGCGATGGCCATCGGCGTGCTCGCCGGACTGGTCGTCCGGGTTCGGGCGCGAGGGAGGAGGACCGGCCCCGTGCCGGCGTGGTCGGCGCCGCTCGCCGGCCTGACCGGTGGTGTGCTCGGGACGGCGACGGGCATCAGCGGTCCGCCGCTCATCTTCCACCTGCTCGCCCGCGGCCTGGAGCCGTCGCACATGCGCGACACACTGGCGGCGATCTTCACGTCGCTGGGCGCGTTCGGCCTCGTGGCGCTCGCCGTGGCGGGGAGTCTCGACGCCCCCGGCGGCATGGCGTTGCTCGTCGTCGCAGCGCTCGTGGGCCAGGTCGCGGGCCGCGGCGTGTTCGCGCGGATGAGCCCTGCGGCCTACGAGCCGATCGTCCTCGCCGTGCTCGTGGCGGCGGCGGCGATCGCGCTGGTCTCAGCGTTCGCGTAGGACCACAGACTTGACAACAACAGACTGAGATCTCCTATACTTCGAGCAGTCCGATCACCCCACTCCCCGCCATGGAGGTTTCACTATGGCACTTGTGCGTTGGGACCCGTCGCGTGAGCTCTCATCGCTCCAGACGGAGATGAACCGACTGTTCCAGTCCTTCTTCGACACCCCGTCCACCACGGCCAGCACGGGCAACGGCGGCAACGGCGGCACGCTTCGCCGCTGGCACCCCGCTATGGACCTCGTCGAGACCGAGGACCACTTCGTGCTGAAGGCCGACCTTCCGGGCGTCGCCGAGAGCGACGTCAAGGTCGAGCTCGAGGACAACGTGCTCACCATCGCCGGCGAGCGCCGGCACGAGGAGGAGGTCAAGAGCGGCGGCTACTACCGCCTCGAGCGCGCGACCGGCCTGTTCTCCCGCTCCCTGACCCTCCCGGAGGGCATCGACCCCGAGGCCGTGCAGGCGTCCTTCGACAAGGGCGTCCTCGAGGTCCGCATCCCGAAGCCCGAGGAGCGCAAGCCGCGCCGCGTGGCGATCTCGGTCGGCGACCAGCCGACCACCATCGAGGCTCAGAACAACTAGGGCCTCGGCTGTGCGACGCGAGGCGGCGCGGGCAACCGCGGCGCCTCGCCGTTTCGCATGCCCGCAAGCATGAGCTCGAGGTAGCGCGGGCCGCCGTCCTCGCCGAAGCTCTGCAGCACGGCGCTCATCCCGCAGAAGAGCATGCCGACGTCGGTCGCGACGAGGTCCTTCCGCGCGATCCCCTGCGTCTGCGCCGCACGAAGGAGCTGCGCGATCGCCTGCATCATCCCGACGTCCATCGCGATCTCGATGAACGTGGAGGCCGGCTCCGATGAGAGCGCCTGGCTGAGTGCGCGATCGCGCACGCTGTGATCCGCGCAGGCGCGGATGAAGCCCGTCAGCGCCTCCCAGCCGTCGGTCTCGGCCTGCTCCACGAACGGCGCCGCGAGCGATGCCATGACCTCCATCTTGTCCACGATGAGGGCGCGGAGGAGCGCCTCCTTCGTTGGGAAGTGGCGGTAGACGGTCCCGACGCCCACGCCCGCGCGGCGGGCGATGTCCTCCATCTGCGCGTCGCGGCCGAGCTCCTCGAAGGCGAGGCGCGCGCCCTTGACGATCTTGTCGCGGTTGCGGCGTGCGTCGGCGCGGAGCGGGCGGGCGATGGCATCCGGCGTGGTCATGGCGCGTGGTGTGGCTGGCTCGAATGCGGCGGTCGGGTGAACAGGTGGAAGCTGAATTCCGCTTCCGGTATTGTGCCGCGAGAACCGGAATCGAGCTTCAGCTTACCCGACCTTCAAGGAGTCTCACCGCATGACCGATGCAGCCACCACCGAGCGCCGCCGCTGGCTCGTGCTCGCGCTGCTCGCGACAGCGCAGTTCGTCGTGGTGCTCGACGCCGCGATCGTCAACGTCGCGCTGCCGTCGATCGGCCGCGACCTGCAGTTCGCACCGGACGACCTGTCCTGGGTCGTCAACGCATACACCCTGTTCTTCGGCGGCTTCCTGCTGCTGGGAGGCCGGCTCGCCGATCTGCTCGGCCGCCGCCTCATCTTCATGGTCGGCCTCGTCCTCTTCGCGGGCGCCTCGCTCGCCGGCGGACTCGCCGGCAGCGACATCCAGCTGGTCGTCGCGCGGGCCGTGCAGGGCCTGGGCGCGGCGCTCGTGTCGCCGGCCGCTCTCTCGATCGTCACGACGACCTTCACCGAGGGCGCGGAGCGCAACAAGGCGCTCGGCGTCTGGGGCGCGGTCGCCGGCTCCGGCGGCGCGGCGGGCGTCCTGCTCGGCGGCGTGCTGACCGAGGCGCTCAGCTGGGAGTGGGTGCTGTTCGTCAACGTCCCGATCGGCGTGATCGCCGCGATCATCGCGCCGATGCTGATCGCCGAGTCGCGCAGCGAATCCGCGCACCGTGCGTTCGACTTCGCGGGCGCGGCGACGGTCACCGCGGGTCTTTCGCTCCTCGTCTACGCGCTCGTGGACGCCGAGAGCGCCGGCTGGGGCTCCACGCAGACCGTCGGGCTCCTCGCGCTGGCCGCCGCGCTGCTCGGCTCCTTCGTCGCCATCGAGGCGCGGACGCGCGGGCCGCTGCTTCCGTTGGGGATCTTCCGCCTGCGGACGCTGAGCGCGTCGAACGTCGTGGGACTGCTCATCGGCATGTCCCTGTTCTCGACGTTCTTCTTCATGTCGCTCTACATGCAGCAGGTGCTCGGCTACGACGCGCTGAAGTCGGGCCTGTCGTACCTGCCGCTGGCGCTGAGCATCGTCGTAGTCGCGGGCGCCGCCTCGCAGGTCATCACACGGATCGGCTTCAAGCCGGTCCTGGCGACGGGCATGATCGGGATCGCCGCCGGGCTGCTCTGGCTGGCGCAGGCGCCCGCCGACGGGGCGTACCTCGCGAACCTTCTCGGCCCCATGATCGTGATCGGGGTCGGGCTCGGGCTCGCGTTCGTGTCCGTGACGATCGGCGCGGTGGCCGGCACGCAGGCCGACGAGGCCGGCCTGGCCTCGGGGATCATCAACACGTCCCAGCAGGTCGGCGGGGCGCTCGGCCTCGCTGTGCTGTCGACCGTCGCGTTCGCCGGCGTGCCCGAGCAGGGCCGTGCGGATCCGGTCGCGCTGACGAACGGGTTCAGCGACGCGTTCCTGCTCGGCGCGGGCTTCGCGCTGGTGGGCTTCCTCGTCGCGCTCTTCGCCGTGCGCACGGCCGACAGCCGTGCGATGCGTGGCGTCGAGCCCGTGGTCGTGGGCGCCTAGGAGCGCACGAGTAAGGTCCGCGCCCGTGGGCAGCGGACCGTTCCAGATCGAGGGTCGAGACCCCGGTTCGCTCGCGCGGGCCGGGGTCTTGCACACTCAGCACGGCCCGGTCCGCACGCCCGCGTTCGTCCCGCTCGCGACGAAGGCGACCGTCAAGGGGCTCGAGTCCCGCGAGGTCACGGCGCTCGGCTACGACATGATCCTCGGGAACACGTACCACCTGTTCCTCGAGCCCGGGCACGAGCTCATCGCCCGGTTCGGCGGCCTGCACCGGTTCATGGGCTGGGACGGGCCGATCGTCACCGACTCCGGTGGCTTTCAGGTGTTCTCCATGGGTCACGGCAACGTGGCGGCCGAGATCAAGAAGACGGGCGGCGTGGGCGGCCGGGCGAGCTCGGTGCGCATCGAGGAGCGCGGCGTGACGTTCCGCTCGCACCTGGACGGCTCGACGCGGTTCATGGGACCGGAGACGTCGATGGAGGTCCAGGCGGCGCTCGGGTCGG
>Ga0081539_10003297_pt1 | contig 20197 bp, 20 predicted proteins | sample TabmetS4T2R2_FD_71023 | JGI IMG/M metagenome (GOLD analysis project Ga0081539, IMG submission 71023) | Tabebuia heterophylla rhizosphere microbial communities from the University of Puerto Rico - S4T2R2 | ecosystem: Host-associated > Plants > Roots > Rhizosphere ...
GCGGTTTGGCTCGGGCAGCGTGCTTTTGAAGCCGGCGCCCGAAGGGACAGGGTTGATCGCGGGCGGCGCTGTCCGCGCAGTCGTGGAAAGCGCCGGCATTCAGAATGTGCTGACCAAGTCGCTGGGGTCGGCCAATCCACACAACGTCGTGCGTGCGACGTTCCGCGGCTTGATGGAGCTGAAGGATCCGGCGGCGGTTGCGCGGATGCGTGGTAAGGAAGAAGGCGAGTTGGTTGGGGTCTGACGATGGCAAAGACGGCAACGAATCCAGCCAGGAAGCTGAAGGTCACGCTCGTGCGGAGCGCCATCGGCTTCAACAAGACGCAGGCCAAGACGGTCGAGGGCATGGGACTGCGGCGGCTCCGCCACACGGTGGAACTGCCCGACACCCCCGAGACGCGCGGCATGATCCATAAGGTTCGTCATCTCGTGGAGGTCACCGAGTAGAGGCGGACCTTCAGGTCCGCCGAGAGGTAGACATGGATCTTTCGAATCTCAAACCGGCTGAGGGCTCCAAGCACTCGAAGAAGCGGATCGGCCGCGGCTACGGCAGCGGACAGGGCGTGCAGGCCGGCCGTGGGCACAAGGGCGCGAAGTCGCGGTCCGGCTTCAAGTTCAAGCGCGGCTTCGAAGGCGGCCAGATGCCGCTGCACCGGCGCGTGCCGAAGCGCGGCTTCTACAACGAGTTCCGCACCGAGTATGCGGTGGTGAACCTCGACACGCTCGCCGAGCGGTTCGACGCGGATACCGTGGTCACGCCGGAACTGCTGCGGGAGCGCGGGCTGATCAACAGCGCGCGGCAGCCGATCAAGGTGCTGGCGCGCGGCGAGATCGCGAAGAAGCTCACGGTGCGGGCGCACAAGTTCAGCGGCAAGGCCGCAGAGAAGATCGCCGCCGCCGGCGGGGCGGCGGAAGTACTCGAAGCGTAGGATGTTTTCTGAGGAACGAACCACAGAGACACAGAGGACACAGAGAGCGCTAATCGAGAAAGAAAGACAATCTCTGTGCCTCTGAGCCTCTGTGGTTCGTGACGAAATATGGAAAACCCAATCAAGAATCTGTTCGCGGTCACGGATCTGCGGAACCGCATCCTGTTCACGCTGGGACTGATCGGCGTGTATCGGATCGGCGCGCACATTCCGACGCCGGGCGTCAACGAAGGGGCGCTCGCGATCATGGCGGAACAGGCCCGCAACTCGATGCTGGGCCTCTACGACATGTTCACGGGCGGCAACCTGGCGAAGGTCACGATCTTCGCGCTCGGCGTGATGCCGTACATCAGCTCCTCGATCATCCTGCAGCTGCTGACGGTCGTGTGGCCGTATCTCGAGCGGATCTCGAAGGAAGGCGAGCTCGGTCGCCGCAAGATCACGCAGTACACGCGTTACCTGACGCTCGGGCTCGCCCTCGTGCAGTCGCTCGGCATTGCGATCTGGCTGGAGCGCAATACCAACATCACGGGCGGGCTGCCCCTGGTCTACAACCCGGGTTGGGGCTTCCGCTTCATGTGCGTCCTGACGCTCACCACCGGGACCATGTTCATCATGTGGCTCGGCGAGCAGATCACCGAACGCGGCATCGGCAACGGCATGTCGCTGCTGATCTATGCCGGGATCGTCGACGGAATCGTCCCCGGCATTCTGCGAACGTTCGACCAGATGCAGACCGGTCAGATCGGTCTGTTCCGGATCCTGTTCCTCGTCATCATGATGGTGCTGGTGATTGCGGCGATTGTGCTCGTCGAGCGCGGGCATCGCCGAATCACGGTGCAGTACGCGAAACGAGTAGTCGGCCGACGGCAGTACGGCGGCGCCAGCACGCACATCCCGCTGAAGGTGAACACCGGCGGCGTCATTCCCGTGATCTTCGCCTCGTCGATCCTGGCTTTCCCGGCGACGATTGCGCAGATGTTCCAGGCTGGATCGTGGGGTCGCGCGATCACCGACCAGCTCAATTACGGGATGCCGCTCTACAACCTGCTCTACATCGTCGGCATCATTTTCTTCGCGTACTTCTACACGGCGATCATCTTCAATCCCGATGACGTCGCCGAGAACATGCGGAAGTACGGCGGGTTCATTCCGGGGATCCGGCCCGGCAAGCGCACGGCGGAATACATCGACACGATCCTGGCGCGAATTACGCTGGTCGGCGCCCTGTATCTTGCGCTGGTGGCGCTGCTGCCCGAGTTCCTGATGACCGGTTTCCGCGTCGCGCCGATCCCGGTCATCGGCGAGCGGCTCGATGCGTTCCTGCCGACGTGGTTCACCCAGGGTCTCAACGTCCAGTTCTATTTCGGCGGCACCTCCGTACTGATCGTCGTCGGCGTTGCCATGGACACCGTGCAGCAGGTCGAGTCCCAGCTCATCATGCGCCACTACGACGGGTTCATGAAGAAGGCGCGCATCCGGGGCCGCCGCGGGTAATGGGTTTGAACGTGATCATGATGGGGCCGCCTGGTGCTGGGAAGGGCACGCAAGCGGAGCGGCTCGCGCGTGAGCGGGGTCTGCTGAAGATCTCCACAGGAGAGATCCTGCGCGACGCCCTCAAGGAGCAGACGCCGGTCGCCCTCGTGGCGAAGGCGAAAATGGATCGCGGTGAGCTGATCGACGACCAGACGATGATCGCCATCGTCCGCGACCGTTTGATGCGACCCGACGCCGAGCGCGGCGTGATCCTCGACGGATTTCCGCGCACGGTCGCGCAGGCCGAAGCGCTGGATCGCATTCTCGAGGAGCGTGACAGCGGGCCGCTGGTCGTGATCGACGTCGTGGTTCCCGAGGAGGAGCTGGTTCGGCGGCTGGCGAGCCGCCGCATCTGCTCGAGCTGTGGCACCAATGCGGGTCCGGGAGACAAGTCGCCGGCGTGCTCGCGATGCGGCGGCGTGATGGTTCAGCGCGCCGACGATAACCAGGAGGTCGTGCTCGAGCGTCTCAAGATATATCAGCACGCCACCAGACCGGTGCTCGAGTACTACCGCGGCCGGCCGACCTTTCGCGTGGTCAACGGCACACAGGCACCGGAACGCGTCGCGCACGAGCTCGACACCCTCATCGATGACGCGGCGTCGGTGGCCGTGCCGGTGAAGACGACGACGGAAGGGGCGCTGTGATTACCTGCCGATCGTCGGCCGAGATCGAGAAGCTTCGCCGGGTGAACCAGCTGGTGGCGAGCATTCTCGCCGAGTTGCGGTCGATGATTGCGCCAGGCGTGACGACGCAGGCGATTGATGCGCTCGCCGAAGCGCGGGTACGCGAAGCAGGAGCGCAGCCGGCGTTCAAGGGGTATCACGGGTATCCGGCGACGGTGTGTGCGTCGATCAACGAGCAGGTCGTGCACGGGATCCCGTCCAAACGCGGGCTGGTCGAGGGGGACATCATCTCCATCGACATGGGCGCGAAGCTGGACGGATTTTTTGGCGACTCCGCAGTCACCGTGCCCGTCGGCCGGGTGTCGGAGGATGCGGCCGAACTGCTGCGCGTGACCGAGGAAGCGCTGTTCCACGGGATCGAGGCCGTGCGGCCCGGAGCGCGCGTGTCGGACATCGGCGCGGCGGTGCAGCGCCACGTCGAAGCGCATGGGTTTTCGGTGGTGCGCGAGTTCGTCGGCCACGGTATCGGCACCTCGCTGCACGAGGAGCCGCAGATCGCCAACTACGGCCCCGGCGGCCGCGGACCGCGGCTTACTGAGGGCATGGTGCTGGCGATCGAGCCGATGGTGAATGCGGGCAAGGCGGCGGTGAAGGTGCTGGCGGATGGCTGGACGGCGGTCACGCGCGACGGAAGCCTGTCGGCGCATTTCGAGCATTCGGTGGTGGTCACGCGCGACGGCTGCGAGATCCTGACGCTGCTCGATCACGACGCTGCGCGTGCGAAGGAGCTGCTGGCGGCGCATTTGTGATGTCGATCTTTGATGTGTGTTTTCTCGTGCCGTGTCCGAGCATTCGAAACTCAAAGATCAAAAATCAGAAATGATTGGCACCGTGATGCAGCAGCTTCCGAGCGGGCTGTATCACGTGGAGATCGACGGGCGCCGCGTCACGGCGCACATCGGCGGCGGGTCGGAGCGCAACTTCGTCCGCGTGCTCGTCGGCGATCGGGTGGTCGTGGAGCTGACGCCGCGGGACCTGACGCGCGGCCGGATTGTTCGAAAGGCGTGACGGCCCAGGGCCGGAGAGATTGACCATGAAAGTACGAGCGTCGGTAAAGCGCATTTGTGACAAGTGCAAGATCGTCCGCAGACGTGGCGTCGTGCGGGTGATCTGCACCAACGCGAAGCACAAACAGAGGCAGGGATAGTTCCGGTTCCAGGTTCCCGGTTCCAAGTTCCGTTGGTTCCCGGTTCCTGGGTTCGAAGCAGCTACAGAAGGTAGATATGGCACGTATCGCAGGCGTGGACCTTCCGCGCACCAAGCGGGTCGAGGTCGGGCTCACTTACATCTATGGCATCGGACGCAAGCGGTCGAACGACGTCCTCGGTGCGGCGGGCGTGAGCCCGGACATACGCGTCAAGGACCTGTCGGAAGACGACGTCCGCAAGATCAGCCGTGTGCTCGAGGAGCAGGGTGGCGTCGAGGGCGATCTCCGCAAGGAGATCTCGATGAACATCAAGCGACTGATGGAGATTGGCTGCTACCGCGGCCTGCGGCATCGCCGCAATCTGCCGGTGCGCGGCCAGCGCACGCGGACCAATGCGCGCACCCGGAAGGGTCCGCGCAAGGGCGCCGTGGCGAAGAAGAAGACGGTGTAGTGAGATATGGCTAAAACAGAAGCAGCCGGAACAGAAAAGAAAGCCGAGGGCGCCAAGAAACCTCGCAAGGCGTTCAAGAAGCGCGGCGAGAAGCGCGTCGTCCATCACGGCTTCGTGCACATTCACGCCTCGTTCAACAACACGCACATCACCATCACCGACACCGAGGGGAACGTGATTGCGTGGTCGAGCGCCGGCGGCATCGGCTTCAAGGGGTCGCGCAAAGGGACGCCGTTTGCGGCGACGCAGGCGGCGATCAGCGCCGGCAACGGCGCCAAGACCTACGGCCTGCGCACCGTCGACGTGCGGGTGAAGGGTCCCGGTTCGGGGCGCGAGTCGGCGATTCGGGCGCTGCAGACGATCGGCATCGAGGTGAAGTCGATCCGCGATGTCACGCCGATTCCGCACAACGGCTGCCGTCCCACGAAGCGTCGACGCGTCTAGTACTCATTCGAAGGAAGATTGAATGGCTCGTTATATCGGACCCGTTTGCCGTCTCTGCCGCCGTGAGGCGATGAAGCTGTTCCTCAAGGGCGAGCGCTGCTACACGGAGAAGTGCGCGATCGAAAAGCGCAACTTCGCACCCGGACAGCACGGGAAGACGCGCAAGTCGAAGCTGGCCGGCTACGGCGTGCAGTTGCGTGAGAAGCAGAAGGTGAAGCGCATCTACGGTGTGCTCGAAGATCAGTTCCGCCGCTACTTCGAGCAGGCGGAGCGGACGCGCGGCATCACCGGTGAAACGCTGCTGCAGCTGCTCGAGCGTCGCCTCGACAACGTCGCGTATCGTCTTGGCTTCGCGACGTCGCGGCCACAGGCGCGCCAGCTCGTACGGCACGGTCACTTCATTGTGAACGGCCGCAAGGTGGACATCCCGTCGTTCTCGGTGAAGCCGGGTGACGTCGTGACGCTGCGGCAGAGCAGCAGGAACAACCCGGTCATTCAGCACGCGCTCGAAGAGGTCAAGGGGCGCGGCGTTCCGGAGTGGCTGCAGTTCGACTCCGCCGGGATGTCGGCCAAGGTCGGCTCGATCCCGACGCGCGAGCAGATCAATCTGCCGGTACAGGAACAGCTGATCGTCGAGTTGTACAGCAAGTAGAGGCCGACCTTCAGGTCGGCCTTCGCACTCCACCAGCCCGCAGCTCGTCAGGCCTGCAGCGGGAGGCTGGCGGACAGGACACGCAGGCCTGGAGGCCGGGGCTGCCGGCCCGTTCGCGAAAGGAAGAAAGAGAATGCTCTGGAAAGGCTTTCAGCGTCCCAAGCGGCTCGAGTTCGAGCGCGAAACCCTGACCGACCGCTTCGGTCGCTTCTACGCGCAGCCGTTCGAGCGCGGCTTCGGCACCACGATTGGCAACGCGCTGCGGCGCGTGCTGCTGTCCTCGATTGAAGGCGCGGCGATCACCGCCGTGAAGATCGACGGCGTGCTGCACGAATTCTCGCCGATTCCCGGCGTCGTCGAGGATGCGACCGACATCATCCTCAACCTGAAGCAGATTCCGCTGAAGCTGCACGTCGACTACACGAAGACCGTGTACCTCAGGGTGGACAAGCCGGGCGTGGTCCGCGCCAAGGACATCGAGGTGGATGCCGACATCGAGATCCTCGAGCCCGAGGCGCACATCGCCACCGTCTCGGAAGGCGGCTCGCTGCACATGGAGCTGCGGATGAAGCGCGGGCGCGGCTACGTGTCGGCCGACAAGAACTTCGACGAGGACCTCGGCATCGGCTGGATTCCCGTCGACTCGGTGCACTCGCCGGTCAAGAAGGTCAACTACCTCGTGGAGGCGGCGCGTCTCGGACAGACGACCGACTATGACAAGCTGACCCTCGACGTCTGGACCAACGGATCGGTGACGGCGCGCGACGCCGTGTCGCTTGCGGCCAAGCTGATTCGCGACCATCTGAACATCTTCATCAATCTCGAAGAGGCGGGTGAGACGCTGGAAGCGACCGCCGAGCAGCCGCGGGCCGGTGCACTCAACGAGAATCTCGACAAGAGCGTCGAGGAGCTGGAGCTCTCGGTCCGCTCGTACAACTGTCTGAAGAACGCGAACATCCGCACCATCCGCGAGCTCGTGCAGAAGACCGAGGCCGAGATGCTGAAGACGAAGAACTTCGGCCGCAAGTCGCTGAACGAGATCAAGGAAATCCTGCACACGATGGGATTGAGCCTGGGCATGCGGGTGGACCAGCCGGCGCATCAGGAATAGTAGGCAGAGTCAGTAGGCAGTAGGCAGTAGGCAGTAGGCAGTAGACAGAACAGGCGGCCGGTTCGCGAGACTGCCTACTGCCCGCTTCTTACTGCCCGCTTCAGAGTTCAGTCATGAGACACAACGTTGCACATCGGAAACTGGGGCGCGTCACCGAGCATCGCCTCGCGCTGCTGCGCAACCAGGCGATTGCGCTGCTCCGCCACGAGCGGATCGAGACGACCATCCCGAAAGCGAAGGAGCTGCGTCCGTTCGTCGAGCGCCTGATCACGATCGCCAAGCGAGGCGTCGCGGCGGGCTCCGCCAACGGTAGAGCGCTGCATGCCCGGCGGCTCGTGCTCGCCGAGCTGCCCGATACCGAGATCGTGGGCAAGCTGTTCGACGATCTGGCGCCACGCTTTGCCGAGCGGCCCGGCGGCTACACGCGCATCCTGCGCGTCGGCTTCCGCCGTGGTGATTCCGCCGAAGTCGCGCAGATCGAGCTCGTCGGCAGCGAGTACAACCCGGCGAAGGAAGCACCGGCCGAGGACGAAAAGGAAGCGCCGAAGAAGACCAAGGGCATCGGCGAGCGCCTGCGCCAGACCGCACAGCGGATGCGCGGCGGCAAGAGCGATGCGGCCGGCTCGAAGGCGCAGGCGGGCGGCCAGACCCGCGGCAAGGCGCAGAAGTCGACGACGCCGCGGAAGGCTGGTGGATCCTAGCCGTTCCGGGTTCCCGGTTCCCGGTTCCGAGTTCCAGGGGTTCCCGGTTCCAGGTTCCATACTTTCCGGTTCACAATTCAAAAGGCCCGGCAGCACATGCTGACCGGGCCTTTTGTTCTTTCGGAACCAGGAACCTGGAACAGAAGTCAGACTTCCTCTGCCACCTCCTGCCCTCGTTCCGCCTTTGCCGCGGCGATGATCTTGCCCTGCAGATGCTGCGGCACTTCCTCGTAGTGCGAGTACTCCATGTGGTACGAGCCGCGACCGCCGGTCGCCGAGGTCAGGTGCTGCTCGTATGTCAGCATCTCCGCCATCGGCACCTGCGCGCGGATGACCGTCATCGTGCCGCGCGTGTCCATGCCCGCAATGCGGCCCCGCCGGCCGTTGAGATCGCCCATCAGATCGCCGGCGAAGTCGTTCGGTGCGTACACCTCCACCTGCATGATCGGCTCGAGCAGCGTCGGCCGCGCGCGCGACATCGCGTCTTTGAACGCGAGCGATCCCGCCAGCTTGAACGACAACTCATTGGAGTCGACCGGGTGAAACGAGCCGTCGTAGACCGTCGCCTTGAAGTCCACCATCGGGTAGCCGGCGAGGAAGCCGCGCAGCCGCGCGTCCTGGATGCCCTTTTCCACGGCCGGGACGAACTGTCGTGGAATCGAGCCGCCGAAGATGTCGTCCTCGAATTCGAAGTCGCTGCCGCGCGGCATTGGCGTCACGCGAATCTTGCAGTCGCCGAACTGGCCATGGCCGCCCGTCTGCTTCTTGTGCCGGCCGTGCGCTTCGGTCGGCATGGTGATCGTCTCCCGATAGGGGATGCGTGGCGGCTTGAGATTGACCTCGACGCCGAAGCGCCGCTTCAACTTTGCCACCGTCACTTCGATGTGGAGTTGGCCCTGACCGGAGAGCAGCAGCTCGTGGGTCTGCGGGTCGCGGCCGTACTTGATCGAGGGGTCTTCTTCCTCGAGGCGGTGCATCGAGGAGCTGATCTTGTCCTCGTCGCCACGGCTCTTCGGCTCGATGGCATAGGCCAGCACCGGCTCGGGGAACTTGATCGGCGCCGGCCGGAACTTGGTTCCTTTCTCGGCGAGCAGATCGCTGGTGTGCGTGTCCTTCAATTTCGCGACGGCGCCCAGATCCCCGGCTTTCAGCTCCGGCACATGCGTCTGGGCTTTGCCCTGCAGGGCGAGCAGGTGACCGAGGCGTTCGCTTGCGTCGCGGGTCACGTTGTTGACCGTGGCATCGGACTTCAGCGTGCCGGAGATCACGCGGAGCATGGTGATACGGCCGGCGAACGGATCGGCAATCGTCTTCCACACGAACGCGGCGTAGGGCGACGAGTCGGCCGCCTTCACGGCAACCGGTTGTTCGCCTTCGAGCGCCGGAAACTCGCGATGTGCGGGCGAGGGCACGTAGTTGACGATCGCATCGAGCAGCGGCTGCAGGCCGATCGCGTGGAGTCCTGACGTGCACACGAGCGGGAAGATCTTCCCGGCCATCGTTGCCGTCCGGAGACCGGACACGAGCTGTTCCTGGGTGAGCGTGCCTTCCGCGAAGAAGGTCTCCATCAGCTGTTCGTCCGCTTCGGCCACCATCTCGATCAGCTGCTCGCGAGCGTTCTGGGCACGGTCCGCCAGCGCTGCCGGGATGTCGCCTTCCGTCATCTTGCCGCTGCCGTCGGGCGCGAACGTCAGCGCCTTCATCGCGATCAGATCGATGACGCCGGTGAACGCCTTTTCCTCGCCGAGCGGCAGCTGAATCGGGATGATCTCGCGCGCGCAGTCGCGATGCAGCGACTCGAGGGAGCGCTCCAGGCTGGCGCGTTCGCGCTCGAGCCGGTTGACGATGACGATGCGCGGGAGGTTGAGGGCGGCGGCCTCGGCCCAGAGCTTTTCGGTCTGCACTTCGACGCCGGCCACCGCGTCGACCATGACCAGGGCCGCTTCGGCGACCCGCAGCGCGGCGAACGCGTCGGTGAGGAAGTTGGCGAACCCGGGCGTGTCGATGACGTTGATCTTCGTCTTCTGCCATTCGGCGAAGGCGAGGCTGGACGAGAGTGTGTGTTTGCGGCTGATCTCCTCCTCGTCGAAGTCGGTGACGGTGGTTCCATCGTCGACGCGACCGAGGCGGTTGACGGCACCAGCGACGAACAGCAGCGTGGAGAGCAGCTGCGTCTTGCCGCATCCGCCATGTCCGACCAGAGCCACGTTGCGGATGCTGGCGGCGTCGTAAACCTTCATAGGGATATCCCTCCTGCCTCGCGCGCGAGCAGCCGGCCGCGGACCGTTTCGAAGCCGGCGGCGGCCGGAGCGACGGCAGATGCGGCGGGCGCCACGGCCCGCGAGGCGGCGTCAGTTGAACGGGAATCATAGTCCCGCGGGTAGGGGGTCGCAAGGCAGCCTTCGCGAACTCGCGCCATCGATATCAGGAACGGTCGCTGTGACAAATATGTCGACATGTTTCGGATGAGCGACGAATTTGTCCTAACGATTGCGTCGGCTTCGCGCGCGTCCGATATCCCTTCGGGCCCGGCCGAGTGCGGGCCTCGTAGCGTAGCTACGCATATGTAGGTATCTCGAAAGAATGGAACATAACTGTCGTATCAGCCGCTACCTCCGCGCGGCTTTGTGCGAATTTGGCGCCGTTTTTCGCCAACCCTCGGCGCCTCATACGTCGCCCGTGTGGCGCTCATCTTGCTCTCCGCGTCGACGAACGACGCTCGTGTGCGATCAGCGTGTATCGCACCGGCGGTGTTGCGGCTTCGGCCCACTGCGCCGTTCCACCGAGGAGCGGCATCCACAGATGGAGGTGTCATGCTGGTGAGAAGAGTTGTTCCCGGTCTATTGCTCGTCTTGACGCTCGCGTCACCAAGCTTCGCGCAAGGAGGCCAGCAGCCTGACGCCACCAAGGTTGCGCTGGACACCATCTGGACGCTCATCACCGCATTCCTCGTCTTCTGGATGAACGCCGGCTTCGCCTGTCTGGAGGCCGGTCTGTGTCGGGCCAAGAACGCCGTCAACATCCTCGCCAAGAACTTCGTCGTCTTCGCCGTGTCGTCACTCGCATTCTGGATCGTCGGCTTCGGGCTGATGTTCGGCAACGGCACCGATTTCTTCGGGACCAGTGGCTGGGCACTGGCCGGTGCCGACAACAGTCCGGCAACCGGCGATGCCTACTCCGGCGTGTTCAGCGCACTCAATTGGACCGGCGTGCCGCTGATGGCGAAATTCTTCTTCCAGCTGGTGTTCGCCGGAACGGCGGCGACCATCGTCAGCGGCGCTGTCGCCGAACGGATCAAGTTTCTCAGCTTCATCGTGTTTTCGTTCGTGCTCGTCGCGCTGATCTATCCGATCGGCGGGCACTGGGCGTGGGGCGGCGGCTGGTTGTCGAAGATGGGTTTCCTCGATTTCGCCGGATCGACCGTCGTTCACAGCATCGGCGGATGGTGCGCGCTGTCGGGCGTCATCGTTCTCGGGCCGCGCATCGGCAAGTTCATGGCCGACGGTTCGGTCAGGCCGATACCGGGCCACAACATGGGCCTGGCGACGCTCGGCACGCTGATCCTTTGGCTCGGCTGGTTCGGGTTCAATCCTGGAAGCACGATGGCGGCGGATGCCAACGCGATCGCCTCGATCGCGCTGAATACGAACATGGCCGCTGCGGCGGGATGCTTGTCGGCAACGGCGGTCGCCTGGATCGCGCTGGGCAAGCCGGATCTGAGCATGATCCTCAACGGCACGTTGGCCGGTCTGGTTGCCATCACGGCCCCGTGCAGCGTCGTCAATGTCGCGAGCTCGGTGCTGATCGGGCTGCTGGCCGGCGTGATCGTGGTCTACGCCGTGTTGTTCTTCGACAAAGTAAAGCTGGATGATCCTGTCGGCGCACTCAGCGTGCACCTGGTCAACGGTGTCTTTGGCACGTTGTGCGTCGGCCTGTTCGCGACTGACGGCGGCCTGTTCTTCGGCGGCGGCGTGGCGAAGCTTCTCGTCCAGGTGTACGGCGTGCTGAGCGTCGGCGTCGTCACGTTTGTGCTCAGCGCCATCGCTTGGTACATCCTGAAGATGACGATGGGAATCCGCGTCTCGGCCGCAGAAGAGTCGGAAGGACTCGATGTCGGTGAGCACGGTATGGAGGCCTACCCTGGCTTCGTACCGACCCAGGAGGCCCGCGCAGAGGTTCTCTAGTCGCGAATCTCACTCAGGCGGCACGTCGGCGTGCCGCCTCACCCCATACGGAGGCGTTGATGTCGAGACTTTCAGTGAGGCCGTTTGTGATGTCCGTTGTCGCGGCTGCCGCCCTTGTGGCGGCGTCAGCCGCGCCCGCTCAGGCGCAGGACGACCCGAATCCGGGTGCAATGACCATCTCGGGGGCGGTCGATTTCACGAACGCCTACTTCTTCCGCGGAATCCGGCAGGACACGACGAAAGTGATCACCTGGCCGTATTTCGACCTCGGTCTCGCGCTCTACTCCAACGACTCGGGCGGGCTGCGCAGCGTCGGTGTCAACTTCGGCACCTGGAACAGCCTGCACCCGGGCGACGCGGGCAGTGATGGGCCGAGCGGCAAGCTCTGGTACGAATCGGATTTCTACGCGACGCTGGGCCTCGGCTTTGGCGGCGGCGTCAGCCTGGGCACGACGTGGACGTCGTACACGAGCCCGAACAACATGTTCAGCACCGTGAAGGAGATTGCCTTCAAGGTGTCGGTCGACGACAGCGGTCGCCTGGGAAAGGCGGCGGTGCGCCCGTACGCGTTGATCGGCTTCGAGGTCGCCGTGGACGGGATCGCCCAGGGCCAGGCCGACGCCGGCGGCAACGCGGGCAAGTATCTCGAGCTCGGTGTCGCGCCCGGATACAGCGGATCGCGTGCCAGCCTGGCGGTGCCGATCAAATTGGGTCTGAGTGCCGGGGACTACTACGAGATCTGTACCGCGCGGTGCAGCTCACTGACTCCCGTCTACGATGACGACACGTTCGGCTATTTCAGCATTGCCGGCGTCGTCACCGTGCCGTTTACGAGCAAGCCGACCAAGTTCGGTACCTGGAACGTGCATGGCGGAGTGGAATTCCAGAAGTACGGCGGCACGCTGAAGGAGCTCAATCACAGTTTCGGCCTCGACGACGACCACAAGGTCATCGTCTCTGGAGGCATCGGCTTCACTTACTAGGGTGGTCGGCGCGCCGGGCGCCGACTCGCCTATGATGTCGGTGCCCGGGGCTTTGCCACCCGGTTCGTGAAGCATCATGTCCTTTCCCCCTTCCGCCAGCGGCGCCGACGCAGTGCCGGCGACAGCGGGCGGCGCACGCGCCGTCCTCGACGCCGCACGTGCGGAGCTGCGCGCCGACACGCTGCGCGGCGCCGGCGGCCGCGCCGCTCTCGAGCGTTATTCGGACCGCGTCGATGCGCTGTTGCGGCAGATCTACGCCGCCGCCGGGGAGCCACCGTCGCCGGTGGCTGTGCTCGCGCTCGGCGGCTACGGGCGCCGGCATCTATGCCTCTACTCCGACATCGATCTCCTGATCCTCTTCAGCCGCTCCATCTACCCGGCTGAAGAGCGGTTTCTCAGGGGACTGCTGCACCCACTCTGGGATCTCGGTGTGGTCGTCGGTCACCAGGTCCGCGAGCTCGACGACTTCCGGACGCTCGAGACCGACAACCCCGAGTTCCTGCTCGCGCTGCTCGATGCGCGGCCCGTGGCAGGTGCCCGTGAGTTGTTCGACCGTTTCAACGACGTGTTCCACACGGCGGCGACGCACGCGTTCATCCTCAGGTCGCTGCTGCAGCTGATCGACGAGCGTCACGGCAAATTCAACAGCACGCTCTATCAACTCGAACCCGACGTCAAGGAAGCGCCGGGGGCGCTGCGCGATCTATCCGCGACGCGCGTCATCGCGCTGCTGACCGATCCGCTGCTGCTGCGCCGTGGTCCGGCCGACCCGGCACGCTTCGACGACGCAGAGGATTTTCTGCTGCGCGTGCGGTCGACGCTGCACCTCGAAGGCGCGCGCAACCAGAACGTCCTCAGTCACGAACAGCAGGAGCGCGCCGCGGAGATGCTCGTCTATCCTGGCGCCGAGCCGCGCATTCGCGTCGAGCGCCTGATGAGCGATTACTTCCGCCACGCGCGCATCGTCAGCCGCTCGCTCGAATGGGCGCGCAAGACCGCTCCCGTGCCGGTCGGCCCCAATCTCGGACTGTCGCGTGACGGGATTCGCTTTCTCGATCCGGTGCAGGCTGCCCGAAACCCGCCGGCCTGGCTGGCAGCATTTCAGGCGGCGATCGATCACCAGACCGATGTCGCCGAAGAAACGTTGTCGTGCATCCAGCAGCACGTCGACCGCTATCGCGCTGACGACTTCTTCCCACAACCCGCCGATCGGGCGGCGGTGCTGCAACTGTTGAAGCCGCGTCCCGGTCTCTACGACCGTCTGTCGGAGATGCACGACTGCGGCCTGCTCGGTCGTGTGTTCCCCGAGTTCCAGGCCATCTCGTGGCGGGTGGTTCGCGACTTCTATCACAAGTACACCGTCGACGAGCACACGCTGCTGGCGATTCGCAACCTGGAGCGATTGGGGACGACGGAGGATTCGTCACGCCAGCGGTTCCGCTCCATCCTGACGGGTCTGCCCGCGCCCGAACTGCTCGTCCTTGCGTTGCTTCTCCACGACGTCGGCAAATGGCGCGATGATGATCACGCGCTCGAGAGCGTGCGGATGGCGGAGCAGGTGGTCGCCAGGCTCCAGCTCTCCCCGGAGCAGCGCGACATCGTCCTGTTCCTGATTCGCGATCATCTGAAGATGTCGCTCGTCGCCTTCCGCCGCGACACCGAAGATCCCGACGTCGTGGCCCAATTCGCGCGCGCGATCGGAACCGAAGAGCGTCTGAAGCTGCTGTGCCTGATGACGCTCGTCGATGTCGAGGCCGTGAGCCCGGAAACCCTGACCTCGTGGAAGGAAGAGTTGCTCTGGCGGTTGTACGTCGACGCCTACAACCATCTCACGCAACGCTACGGCGACGAGTTGATCGAGCGGAATCAGGCCGGACTCGACGAGCTCCTGGCGAGCCCTCCCGCCGACTTGACCGCGGCGGAGATCACCGCCTTTCTCGAGGGGTTGCCGCAACGTTATCTGCAGCTGTTCACGCGTGACGCCATTCACCGTCACGTCCGGCTGGCTCGCGACATCAAGTCCGACGAGATTCACATTTCGCTGGAGCCGAACGAGGGCGTGTGGACGCTTGCCGTGGTCACCCTCGACAAGCCGTTCCTGTTTTCCAACATCTGCGGCGTGCTGGCGTCGTTCGGGATGAACATCCTCCGCGGCCACGCGCTGACCAATCCGAATGGACTGGTCCTCGACGTCTTCCAGTTCACCGACGACGAGCGTTTCCTCGCGTTGAACGCCGACGCGCAGAAGCAAGTACGGCGCGTGCTCGAAGACGTCGTGTCGGGCCGGTCGGAGGTGACCGCGCGGCTGCGCGGTCGGGAGCAGGGCGTGCTGAAGACCGCGTCGCGGTTTGCGCCCGTCGTCCGGGCGGATAATGAGGCCTCGGGTCGCTACACGATCGTCGATATCGTGGCCAGCAACGCGCTCGGGTTGCTGTATCGAATCAGCCGCGTCATTTCGCAGCATGGGTGCGAAGTCGACCTGGTCCTGATCGCCACCGAAGGCGAGAAGGCCATCGACGTGTTCCACATCACGAAGGCAGGGGTGAAACTTACGCAGGCGGAGCAGCAGGCGCTGACGTCCGACCTTCAACGCACACTGGAGGGCACAGCATGAAGATGATCAAAGCCATCATTCGTCCCAACAAGGTGGACGAAGTGAAGGATGCGCTATCCGCGCTGAATATCGCCGGCATGACCGTTACCGAAGTGCGTGGGCACGGGAAGCAGAAAGGGCACACGGCGATCTACCGCGGGAAGGAATACAACGTCAGCCTGCTGCCGAAGATGGAGATCGAGGTCGTGGTTCCGGACGTCCTGGCCGACGATGCGATCAAGGCCATCGTGACCGCGGCGCGGACCGGGGAAATCGGCGACGGCCGCGTGTTCGTGATGCCGGTGCTCGAGAGCCACCGGATCCGGACCGGCGAAAAGGAGGCCTGAGCTGCCCCACTTTCTCGCGCTGCTGCTCCTGCTCGCGCTGATCGTCGTTGCCGCCAAGCTCGCCGGCGCGATGGCCAACCGGGTGGGGCAGCCGTCGGTGTTTGGCGAAATCCTTGCCGGTCTGATCCTCGGTCCCACACTGCTCAACGTGCTCGGCTGGCCGATGTTCGCGCAGGCCGCGACCGCCGAGAGCGCGCCGCTCTCGACGATCGTTCGCGACCTCGCGGACGTCGGCGTAGTCCTCCTGATGTTCGTCGCCGGTCTGGAAACCGACGTCGCCGAGCTGCGGCGCGTCGGCAAGGTAGCGTTCTGGTCTGCGTTCGGCGGCGTCGTGCTGCCGATGGCGGGCGGCGCGGCGGTGGCCGTCGCGTTCGGGTTTCCGCTCTACTGGGAAGGCATCTTCATCGGGACGATTCTGACCGCCACCAGCGTCAGCATCTCGGCGCAGACGCTGCTGGAGCTTGGCGCGCTCCGCTCGCGGGAAGGGTCGACAATCCTTGGCGCCGCGGTGATAGACGATGTCATGGGCATCATCGTCTTATCGCTGGTGGTCGCGTTTGCACGTGCGTCGGCCGGTGGCGTCGACACGACCCAGATCGTTCTCGTCGCGCTCCGTATCGTCGCCTACTTCGTGGTTGCCGTCGTTGCCGGACGCTGGATGACGCCCGTTCTGCGGTTGGCGTCGCGGTTGCCCGTCGCGCAAGGCCTGCTGGCGGCCGCCTTGACGCTGGCATTCGTGTATGCGTGGGCGGCTGAGTATCTCGGAGCAATCGCCGCCATCACTGGTGCCTACGTCGCCGGCGTGCTGATCGCGCAGACGGAATTCAAGAAAGAGCTCGACGCCGGCATCCATCCGTTGACGTACTCGATCTTCGTCCCCGTCTTCTTCATCAGCATCGGTCTGCAGGCCAACGGACGCGAGCTCGGTGCCCACGCTGCATTCACTATCGTGCTGGTGCTGGTGGCGATTGTGGCCAAGGCGATCGGCTGCGGCGTGTTCGCGCGCCTGTTCGGTTTCAACGGGGTGGAATCGCTGCGCGTCGGGGTGGGAATGATCTCCCGCGGCGAAGTGGGGCTGATCGTCGCCGGTTATGGACTGACGAACGGTCTCATCGATCGCGACATCTTCTCGGCGTCGGTCATCATGGTGCTCGCCACGACGATGGTCACGCCGCCGCTGCTGCGGATGGTGTTCCCGCGCCAGGCGGGCGCGCACGTCGCGATCGAGGAGACGATCGGACATCGGCCGTCCGGCGCGGCGAATGCATCCTAGCTCCAGAGCTTTTTCGAAGCGAGCTCGGCGCCTCGAGCCAGCGACTCCAGCTTGGCCCACACGACGTCGGGGTCGGCGCCGCCCGAGCCGACGTGGATGCTGAATCCGCAGTCGACGCCGGCCATCACCCGGTCGCGTCCCACCAGATTCGCGTAACGCAGAATCCGCTGCGCCACCAGCTCCGGGTGCTCGATGTAGTTGGACTGTGGCTCGATCATGCCGGGAATGAGCACCTTTCCCTCCGGCACCTTCACCGATTCGAACAGGGCCCACTCGTGAGCGTGGCGTGGGTTGGCCGCCTCGAACTGGATCGCATGCGGCTTGGCCGTCCAGATCAGATCGACGACGTCCTGGAAGGGAACGTCGTAGTGATGCGGCCCTGGATAGTTTCCCCAGCACAGGTGCATGCGGACCTTGTCGGCGGGGATGTTCACCAGTGCTCGATTGAGCGCCTCGATGTTCAGCTCCATCGCCTTGCGGAAGCCCGCGAGATCGAGATCCCGGAACTGCGTGTGCCGGCCCATCGCCAGATCGGGACAGTCGACCTGAAGCATCACACCGGCATTGGCGATCGCTTCGTATTCGTGCCGCATCGCGTCGGCAATGGCGAAGACATACTCCTCGTCGGTGGGGTAGTAGTCGTTGCGGAAGAAGAACGCCGTCACGCCAGGTGAAGCCGCGGTCAGGAACGCACCGGTGGCCTTGTGCTTCTGAATCGACTCCTTCAACCGTTGCGCGTCCTGCTTGGGCGCTTCCATGTCGAGCACGCTGATTGGTGCGTTGCACGCGGGCGCCCGGCGATGTTTGCGCCCCGGGTCGGCCAGCACGCGCGCCTTGGTGCTCGGAAACGCTTCGACGTCCTGGAAGACGTAGACGTTCCCGGTCCCCCCGAAGCCGTTCAGGCGATCCTTGATGTAGGTGGCGTAGCTTGGCTTTCCCCATTCGCCGTCGTTGACGACGTCGATGCCCGCCTTGACCTGACGGGCGACCGCTTCGTCCACCGCCGCGCGCACGCGTGCGTCCATTGCCGTCTTGTCCACCGGAATCCCGTCCTCGCGGGCCCACATGAGCTCCATCAGATCTTGCGGTCGCGGCAGGCTGCCGACGTGCGTGGTGAGAATCCGGCCATGCGTCGCCATCGTTGATAACCCCTCCGTCTCTCAGACTGGAATGAACAGGAACTGCTGAACCGAATGAGCATACCCCGAGAGGGCAGCGACATTCCTCTCGACTGATTGTGATAAGGCGGTTCGCCACGTGCCCCGATCTCGTCGCGCCACCCTCGTCAAGAATTGACGATTGGCAACTGCGGCTCCGCTGAAGAAACTGCAATGCTTCCCGCGTCGAATCGCTGGAATTCGAGGAAACCGGTGACGGCACGGATGCTGCTCCGACGATGTACAATCCGGGCCGTGATGGCCCGCGCGCGGAGCAGCCGATGCCAACGCCGTCACTCGATAATCGTGTCGCCTACCTGGAAGGCAGGATCGAGGAGCAAGCCGGAATGATCGCCGATGTTCGGACAGATATCCGCGGCTTGCGTGCGGACTTCAACGCCCTGCGTGCGGAAACGCGCGAGGAATTCAAAGCGGTACGGTCGGAGACGCGAGAAGAATTCAAGTCGCTTCGTGCGGAGATGCGGGAGTTCCGCGCCGAGATGATCCGACGCTTCGAACAGGTCGACACGCGATTCAACTGGGTGCTCGGCCTGCTCTTCGCGATTGTGCTCGCCCTCATCGGCGCGGTTCTGCGCCTGCGCTGACCAGCCTATTCGTAGCGGAGCGCTTCGATCGGATCGAGCCCCGCAGCCCGATAGGCCGGAACCATCCCGAAGAAGATCCCCACCGCGGCCGAGAACCCAAGGCCGATTGCAAACGACCACCAGGGAAGCGAAATCGGGAAGTCGGTGGCAAAGTGCACGGCGGCGCCGATGCCGCTGCCGATCAGGATCCCCAGAATCCCTCCCAGCGACGTCAACACGGCCGCCTCCGCCAGGAACTGAATCAGCACCTCGCGCCGGCGGGCGCCCAGCGCCTTGCGCACGCCGATCTCCCGCGTGCGCTCGGTCACCGAGATCATCATGATCGCCATGACCCCGATGCCGCCGACCATCAGTGCGATCGAGGAGATCACGACCAGCGCCAGGAAGATGCCGCTGCTGATGCGATCCCACACCTTGAGAATGGCGTCCTGCGTGGCGATGTCGAAGTCGTTCGGTTCGTCGAGCTTGAGGCCGTGCCGCACGCGCATGATTTCCTCGACCTCGCTCAGGGCCTGGTCGCGCGTCGCCGTCTTCTTCGGAACGACGACGATCGTCACGGTGCCGCCGAACGGGCCTCGCGTGGACTGGCTGCCGAAGACGACCTGATGCGTCGTCTGCGGAATGACGACGAAGTCGTCCTGGTCGCCGATGGCTGAGGGACGTTTCGCGAGCACGCCGACGACCGTATATTCGAGCGCGCCGACGCGGACCTTCTTGCCGATCGGGTCGATGCCGAACTTCTGGAACAGGGTGTCGTACGGGTTGTAGCCGAGCACGACAACTCGGCGGCGATGCTCGACCTCGGGTGCGCTGAAGAAGCGCCCGGCCGCGACCGGCACGAAGTTCACATCGGCGAACTGCTCCGTCGCCCCGAGCACCGGCAGCTGCGTCGTTCGCTCGCCGCGGTAGTAGACCCGCTCGTTCGTCGACCCACCATCTCCCAGCCAGGCGTCGATGATGTCGACCGACGGCGCCAGCTTCTCGATTGCCTTGGCATCGGCGACGGTCAGGTTCGGCCGCCGCATGAGGGTGGCGAAATCGGCTCCCGAGGCGATGCTGACGCCGCTGATCTTGGCGACGAAGATTGTGTTGGGTCCGAGCGCGCGGATGCTGTCGCGCAGCGACTCGTCGAACCCGCGCAGCAGCGACGTCATGCCGACGATCGATGTGATGCCGATGACCACGCCGAGAATGGTCAGGCTCGATCGCAGCTTGTTGGCGCGCAGCGTTTCGAGCGCCATGCGGACGACTTCGCGCAGCAGGCCTCTATTCACGACGCAATGCCTCGATCGGGTCGAGCCGGGCCGCTCGCGCCGCCGGGTAGGCACCGAAGAACAGGCCGACGCCAGCCGTGATGCCGATGCCGAGCACGACCGACCAGGGTTCCAGGCGCGCCGG
>Ga0081539_10003298_pt1 | contig 20193 bp, 16 predicted proteins | sample TabmetS4T2R2_FD_71023 | JGI IMG/M metagenome (GOLD analysis project Ga0081539, IMG submission 71023) | Tabebuia heterophylla rhizosphere microbial communities from the University of Puerto Rico - S4T2R2 | ecosystem: Host-associated > Plants > Roots > Rhizosphere ...
CTGGGCTGGTGCCTGGGCTGGTGCCTGGGTCGGCGACTGGGCCGGCGAGTCGGCAGGAGCCGGGCGCCGGCGGAAGCCGTGGCGGAACCGGCGCTGCGCTGGCTCCTCGACGAGCTTCCACGACAGGTGCCCGGCGGTGAGGCTCGCCAGCAGGGTCAGGACCAGCGTGATCCAGAAGCCGCCGGTGAACGCGGGCATGTCGAGCAGGCGGCGGATCGCCTCGATCAGCATCGGGTGCCAGAGGAAGACGCCGAAGCTGATCCGGCCCAGCCAGCTCATCACCCGCCCGGTGGCGAACCGCCGCCACCCGGCGTCCGGGTCACCAAAGATCGCCGGAGTGAGCAGGAGCAGTCCGATCAGCAGATAGAGGACATGCTTGGTCATCCCCTCGGCGGTGGTCGCGGCCTGAAGGCCGTACGGACCGCCGATCTTCGTCGTCGTCAGCCAGTATCCGGCCAGGGCGAGCGACCAGCAGGCGCCGGGGGCGTTGGCGATGTGGCGGAGGGTCACCGGCACAGCGACGGTCCGTTCCCGCAGCCAGGCCAGCAGCATGCCGCCCGCGAACCAGTCCAGGAACGGCGGAAGCCAGAGGATCTGCGGCTTGTACAGGTTCGACTGGTCCATGTAGTAAACACGCCAGCCGATCGCGATGACCGCGAGCGCGGCGAGCACGACCGCCGGGCGCCAGTCCCGCAGCCACACCGCGGCGGACCCCGCACGCCATCCGTCCCGCATCCTCCGGCGCTGCCGCATCGCCCGGCGCCCGTGCGGGCGGGCCAGTGCGGCGTCGGTCACGTCGATGACACGGATCGGGCGCTGCCTGCGCGGACCCAGCACGAAACGGGCCAGCAGGGGAAGCGTGAGGTAGAAGGCAACCTCCACACCGAGGCTCCACGTCTGGACCAGGCCGTGGAGCTGGTTGCCGAACCCCGTGTTGTAGTTCTGGACGAGGAAGAGGGTCTGCAGCCAGACGGACGCCGCATCCTCGCGGGCGGCCGGCGTGATCAAGTAGCACCCGATCAACGCGACGACGAACGCCGGGTAGATGCGGACGTAGCGGCGGCGCAGGTAGTCGCGGACCGAGACTCGCTCGCGCCGCCCGGTGGACGCCTGCACGAACGGCCGGAACAGCAGGAACCCGGAGAGCAGGAAGAACAGGGCGACCCCGAAGTCCAGCCGGGACAGCCAGCCCGCCCAGGGCCCGACGGCACCAGGCCCGGACAGGTATCCGACGTGGGTGAGCAGCACCATGAGCGCGGCAATCCCGCGATAGGACTCCAGCACCGGGAGGTCGTGCCGCGGCAGGCCACCGGGCTGCGGGGCCTCGGGCTCCTGACCCTGGGCGGTACCCGGGGGAGGCTCCTGGCGCAGATCGTGGGGCAGCTCCTGGCGCAGATCCGCGGAAGCCGTGTGGCGCTCGAAGATCGTCGTCATCAGCCGTGGCGCGCTTTCCGGTGAATGGCGGTGCGAGGTCGGGTCGGGCGTTTCATGGCGTTGCCGACTTGCTGGCTGTCGTCGGGTAGTTCACAGGCACCCACACACGGGCAAAGGGTACGCACCCGACCGCCGTCGCCGCCGTGCGAACCCGGACGGCGCTGACCGACTTCCCGACCGGCACGGGGAAGTTCAGCCGATGTGGACCCTTCGGGAGGATCTCGTCGTCGAACCGTTGCGGGGCGATGACCTGCCCGTCGGCGGTCTCGACCGTGACATCCACCCGCGTGCTCTCGCCCAGCAAGAGGCCGACCTCGACCTGCGCCCCGGCCGCGTACACCGACGGCTTGGTCAGCGGCACCCGCGCACCCTCGGTAGCGCCGACGGGGATGATCGCGGCGCACAGCTTGGCGGGAGCGGACTTCGCGAGCTCCGTCTGCGCGACCGGCGCCACTAGGTGCCCCGCGCCGTCGAGGCTGCGTACCGGGCCGTCGCCGTCGTGGAACCGGGCATCCGGCCGCAGCAGCAGGATCAGCGGCGCGTCAGACGGGAAGACAGTGGTGACCCACGCCGGCATGACGTCGTTCGGCAGGGGCGTGGCGAGGATGCGCGGGTACGGTTCCGCGGCTGCCAGGTCCGCGCGCGCATTGGCGATCCAGGCACCGGTGGGGTTGTCATGCCACTTGTCGGCAAAGGTCCACCAGCTGGTCACGGTGCCGCCCGCCACCACAAGAGCCACGACCACGGCGACGATGCCGCCAAGCGTGATGTCGACCTGGCGGCCGGGCGGGCCGGCGTGCCGTTGCCGCACCGGCACGACGTCGGCGGGCACCGGCACGACGTCGGCGGGCACCGGCACGACGTCGGCGGGCACCGGCACGACGTCGGCGGGCACCGGCGCCCGAGTGGCCAGGGCGCCAGCTGCCGCGGGCCGCTCCACCACAGTGCCGTGCAGAACCTGCGATCCGGCCGCCGAACGGAAGGCGCCGTCCACCCGCCGGTCGGGGGGCGTGACCGGTACCCGCGCACCGATCCGCCAGGGCAGGACGGCGAGGGCGAGACCGAGGATGACGACGGCCGCCACATCGATCCACAGCCGGGTCGCCGTGGCGAGCACGAGTTGCATGTCCTCGTAGCGGCCGTAGGCCACGATCCCGACCGACGGCAGGACCCAGGCCGCCGTGAGGACGAGGCTGCGGATGACGCGGCCCGGGGCCTGGATCAGCGCGACCAGGACCAGCAGGCCGATCACCGCCCATGCGGTGAGGATGCCGGCGGTGGAGACGGCGGACACCCCGACGTACGGGCTGGGGTAGAACCAATGCCACGGCCCGCCGAGCAACATCGGGATGATCGCGTGGTACAGCGTCTCCCAGGCCAGCCGAAGGACGTCGAAGAGCGACAGCGTCTGGGAGCCCTGGTCGTACGGGCCGGACCGGTAGATCAGCACGAACCCGGCGACCACCCCGCCGCTGAGCAGCACCGAGGAGAGTCCGGCGAGGAACGGCCTGGGTGCCACGCCGGCTCTGCGCCGCGCGCCGGCGAACAGCGCGACGCTGGCGCCGATCAGGATTACCGGGATGGCGGCCGCCTTCTCATAGGTGCAGACACCGAGCACAGTGGCGACCACCACGGCCATGAGGTCGATCCGCCGCCGACGCAGGCACCAGCGGATGTGCGCGTCGAGCGCCCAGATCATCGCGACGGTACAGGCGCCGACGGTGATCCACTGGCGGTACCACGCGGTTCCCTGCAGCAGTGCGGGAGTGAACAGCAGGACCGCCAGCGGGACGACGGTGACCAGCCGCGGGCCGAACAGCCGCCGGAGCAATCGCCAGAACGCCATCGCCATGAGGACGCGCAGGACGAGGGAGATCACCACAGCCGGCCCGTCCTCGAGCGGGAACGTGGTGGCCTGGACCCAGTCGAGGGTGCGGGGGAGCGGTGCGAAGTGCGTGCCGTTCGAGCCGAGGATGAAGCTGAGGAACGGCTGACCCTGCGCGTACCCCTGGGCCCGCAGGTCATCGATGTACAGCGAGCCGGGAACCAGCAACAGGAGGAGCGCCACCACATTCGCGCCCGTCACCGCGGCCGCGAGGGTGTCGGCGGGCCGCCATTCCCGGCGCCGCCGTTCCAGTACCGCCACAAGTGGCCTGGGCAGCCGCAGCGACACGTCCTGGTCAGGGTCGATCCGTTCATCCCCGGTAGGTGAGCTGTCTCCGGACGGTGAGAGGCCGCTTTCCGCAGTTTCCGCGGGGGGTGCGCCGGGGGAGGCGTATCCGCCGGCGGTGGGGTTGCCGGTCCCAGCGGCGTGCTCACCTCCGGCCGGCGCGCCGGTGGGGCTGCCGGGCAGGTAGGCATATCCGCTGCCGGTGGCCGGCGTGTTGGCGAGGAAGAGATTCTCCGTGGGCGGACCGCTCTCATCGGCGCCTCCACTGGAGGCTGCGTCCGGCTGCGACCCCGTCCGGCGTCCGGACGGGGTCCCGTCGACGGGGCCCGTTCGGCCCTCGGGTCCCCGGCGTCCGGCGCGATCGGTCATATCCACCCTTCTCCGGACGAGCTCCACGCGGGCGCCCGCCTCACCCGCGACGGTGGGATGCCTCATGGCATTTGTCCGATGTGGCGTTCCGCAACCGATAGTGTGCCCCGTCGACTCCACACCCGGGAACTCGTCACGCAAGGTGACACCCGGATGGGGTCCTGCACGGCCGTACTCGCTGGTAGTGTGCCCGTGCCCCATCACGTGGGGTAGTGGTACGCGTACTGTGAACCCAGCCATCCGCTAGCACCCGGAGCCGCTGCTATGCGAAGGACCATCGGCCTCGTGCTGATCGCGCTCGGGGTGGCGCTGATCGGTCTGGCGATCGCACTTCCCACGTACGTCTATCCGCGCGTGGCGAAGGCACCGGCCGACCCGGACCAGAACATCGTGGCCGAAGGGACTGGAGTCACGCTGTTCCTGCCCCGCGGCTTGGACGCCGGCGGCCCGCGGATCCTGGAGAATCAGCACGTCACCGTGACTCGCCGCGTGGACGGCGAAGTGCGTCCGGGGGCACGAAAGCTCCGCGACGGTGAGAACTTCTACCGGCTGGCGTTCTCGGCGGATGTCGAGGGCCAGGGATTGCTGAACGCCTACGTCGAGGGCGCGTCGTTCGACGGCAAGACCGGCGAGGCGACGAACTGCTGCGACTACCTGCGCACCGACCCGGAGGACGAGGTCGGCCAGCCCATCGCGCACGAAGGCCTGATCTTCAAGTTCCCGTTCGACACCCGGCGGAAGGACTACCCGTTCTGGGACGTGAACGTGAAGCGGGCCGCGACCGCGCGGTTCGACGGCACGGAACGGCTCAAGGGGTTGTTGACGTACCGCTTCGTGCAGCCGATCCCGGATGAGGTCATCGGCACGCAGGACCTGCCCGGCAGCCTGCTCAACCTGCCGGACAGCGTCGTGACGGCCGACCGCGTATACGCCACGACGAGGACCCTGTGGATCGAGCCCAACACCGGCGCGATCATCAAGGGCTCGGAGCAGGTGAACCAGCGGTTCGTAGCTCAGGGCAAGCAGATCCCGGTCATCCAGGGAACGCTGACCTACAACGACGAAACCGTCGCCGCACTGGTGGACAAGTACAAGGGCTCGGCGCTGGAGTTGCGGGTCGTGACGAAGATCGCGCCGATTGTCTTCTGGATCCTCGGCCCGATCCTGGTGCTGGTTGGCGTCACCCTGATCGCCCTGGGCAGACGGGAGCGGCAGCCGCACGACAACGAGGACTACTACGAGAGCGGCGACGCGCGCCTCGAACACGCCTGACGTTACGAGGCGGCGGCCCCGGTTTGCTTGATCGGCCCCGGTTTGCTTGATCGGCCCCGGTTTGCTTGATCGGCCTCACGGGCGCCGGCACACGAAGATGATCGTGCCCGGGATCAGGCGCCCGCGTAGCGGCGTCCACGCGCCCCAGGACTCGGCGCGGCCGGCCGGCCATTCCGGCTCGACGACGTCCTCGACCCGGAAGCCGGCCCCGACCAAGTCCCGGACCCGGTCGCCGATGGTCCGGTGGTGCTCGGCGTAGGCGAGCCGGCCGTCGTCGCCGTACTCCACGTACGGCGTCCGATCGAAGTAGGAGCGCACCACGTGCAGTCCCCGCGGCCCGCCGTCGTCCAGGAAGGCCCAGCGGATCGGATGGGTCACCGCGAAGACCCAGCGCCCGCCCGGCCGCAGGACGCGTGCCACCTCCGCGAAGACGCGTTCCGGGTCTGCCACGAAGGGCACGGCGCCGTAGGCGCTGCAGGCGATGTCGAACGACCCGGCCGGGAACGGAAGGGCCCTCGCGTCGGACTGCACCCGAGGGATGTCGCGCGGTCCATGCCGAAGCATCGCCAGCGACAGATCAATGCCGACGACGCGGGCGCCCTGCCCGGCCAGCCAGGCGGCGCATTGCGCCGCGCCGGTGCCCACTTCCAGAACGTCGCGCCCCACGACGTCACCGAGCAGGTGCGCCGCACTCTCGTCCAGACCCTCGGGCCCCCACAGGAATCTCCCCGCCAACTGGTCTCCGTGCTCGGCCAGGTACGCCTCAGCCTCCGCCTCCCACCAGGCTCGGTTGGCCCGGGCCGTCTCGCTCGCGCCGACGGGCCGGAATCTCCCCGAAGGGCCGGACTCCGCACCGCTCACCGGGCTGGTGAATCGGGGCGAATCGGGCAGCCCGGCCGGCTCGTCCCGGGCGTTGCCGAAGGGGTCAGAAACCATGCTGACGATGTTGCCGGGTTGTTACACAGACACGGCGCGCGGGGCCCGTCTGGCTTTGACCCGTGATCTGGCGAACCGGTAGGGTGACAACGGCGCACAAACATGTGCGCGGACTGTGTTTGTCCTTGATCCGACTGGCAGCACCCCGGAGGGGGACGCCACCGACTCGGGGCGCCGGGCTGCGCGCATGCCAGTCGCCGGTCGTACATCCCCGACAACCAGTCCACATCGGAGTCCCTACTTCATGACCACCAGCACGGCCGAGCAGGCGCGCACCCCACAGGTAGCGGTCAATGACATCGGCGATCAGGACGAGTTCCTCGCAGCGATCGACGAAACCATCAAATACTTCAATGACGGCGACATCGTCTCCGGGACCGTCGTCAAGGTCGATCGCGACGAAGTCCTGCTGGACATCGGTTATAAGACCGAGGGCGTCATCCCCTCCCGCGAGTTGTCGATCAAGCATGACGTCGACCCCGCCGAGGTGGTCACCGTCGGCGACGAGATCGAGGCGCTCGTCCTCCAGAAGGAGGACAAGGAAGGCCGCCTGATCCTGTCGAAGAAGCGCGCGCAGTACGAGCGGGCGTGGGGCACGATCGAGAAGATCAAGGAAGAGGACGGCATCGTCACCGGAACGGTGATCGAGGTCGTCAAGGGCGGCCTGATCCTCGACATCGGGCTGCGCGGCTTCCTCCCGGCGTCGCTGGTAGAGATGCGTCGCGTCCGCGACCTGCAGCCGTACGTCGGCAAGCAGATCGAGGCCAAGATCATCGAGTTGGACAAGAACCGCAACAACGTGGTCCTGTCCCGGCGGGCCTGGCTGGAGCAGACTCAGTCCGAGGTGCGCCAGACCTTCCTGCAGACGCTGCAGAAGGGCCAGGTGCGCTCCGGCGTCGTCTCCTCCATCGTCAATTTCGGCGCCTTCGTCGATCTCGGCGGCGTCGACGGTCTGGTCCACGTGTCCGAGCTCTCCTGGAAGCACATCGACCATCCCGGCGAGGTCGTCGAGGTGGGCCAGGAGGTCACGGTCGAGGTTCTGGACGTCGACATGGACCGCGAGCGGGTCTCGTTGTCGCTCAAGGCGACTCAGGAGGACCCGTGGCAGCAGTTCGCCCGGACTCACGCCATCGGCCAGGTCGTTCCCGGCAAGGTCACCAAGCTGGTGCCATTCGGCGCGTTCGTCCGGGTGGACGAGGGCATCGAGGGCCTGGTGCACATCTCCGAGCTGGCTGAGCGCCACGTCGAGATCCCCGAGCAGGTCGTGCAGGTCGGCGACTCGATCTTCGTCAAGGTGATCGACATCGACCTGGAGCGACGGCGGATCTCGCTGTCGCTCAAGCAGGCCAACGAGGCCGGCACGGGCGCGTCGGGGGAGTTCGACCCGGCGCTCTACGGCATGGCGGCCGAGTACGACGATGCCGGCAACTACAAGTACCCCGAGGGCTTCGACCCGGAGACTCAGGAGTGGCTCACCGGCTACGAGAAGCAGCGTGAGGAGTGGGAGCGGCAGTACGCCGAGGCGCACGCCCGCTGGGAGGCGCACCGCAACCAGATCTCCGAGGCGCAGGCGGCCGACGCAGAGGCTCGTGCCGACACCGGCGAGGAGGCTCCGTCGTCGTACTCCTCGGAGCCGACGCCGGCTGAGGGAACGCTGGCCACCGACGAGGCGCTCGCCGCCCTCCGGGAGAAGCTGACCGGCGGCCACTGAGTCCCCACAGCCCAGCGCATCAGCAGGCGTTCCGACCCGTCAGGCGGGGCGGAACGCCTGTCTTTGGGATGACCAGCCCTCGATATCGTCGTGGCGTGTTCGACCCCGGCGATCCGGCCTTCCTCACCGATCCCTATCCGGCGTTCGCAGACCTGCGTTCAGCGGGACCGGTGCACTGGCATCCGAAGCTGAACCTGTACGTCGCGGTCTCGCACGCCGCATGCAACACCCTGCTGCGCCATCGCGACCTGGGCCGGATCTGGCGGGACAAGGAGCCGGCAGAGCAGTTCCCGGCGTTCAACCTGCTGCACCGCACGTCGATCCTGGAGAGCGAGCCACCCACCCACACCCGGTTGCGCCGCCTGGTCGCCGGGGCCTTCGGCCGCGGTCACGTGGAGCGGTTGCGGCCGTGGATCGCCGGGCTGGCCGACCGGCTCGTGCGCTCCGCCGCCCAGCAGATCCAGGACGGCGGCAGCGCGGACTTGATCCCGATCGTCGCCGAACCCCTTCCGGTCGAGGTCATCGCGCAGCTCCTCAACGTGCCCGAGTCGGACCGTCCGCTGCTGCGCCCCTGGTCGAACGACATCGTGAAGATGTACGAGTACGCGCTGGACGAACCGCGGCGCCGCCGCGCGGAGGAGTCGGCCGCGGCGTTCGCCGGCTACCTGCGCGCCCTGGTCGCCGAGCGCCGGCGTGCCCCGCTCGACGACGACCTGGTCAGCGATCTCGTGGCAGCATCGGACGGCGCGGATCGGCTGTCCGAGGACGAGGTCATCGGCACCTGCGTCCTGCTCCTGATGGCCGGTCATGAGGCGACGGTGAACGTCGTCGGCAACGGCGTCCTGGCGCTCCTGCGTCATCCCGACCAGTGGCGCCGGCTGGTGGACGACCCGGGACTCGTCGCGACCGCGGCGGAGGAAATGATCCGCTACGACGCCTCGCTGCAACTGTTCGAGCGAACGGCGACTCGCGACGTCGAGATCGCCGGGGTACCGGTCGGCGAGGGGCAGAAGGTCGCGGCGTTGCTCGGCGCCGCCAACCGCGACCCGGCGGCGTTCGAGGAGCCCGGCGTCTTCGACATTGCACGGCATCCGAACCCACACCTGGGTTTCGGCGCCGGCATCCACTTCTGTCTCGGGGCGCCCCTGGCGAGAGTGGAGGTGCAGTCGGTCCTGGAAGCCTTGCGCCATCGCCTGCCCGGACTCGCGCCGGGGGGTGAGCCGGTCCGGCGGCCGGAGTTCGTGATCCGCGGCTTGTCCTGCCTCCCGGTGAGCGCACCCCTGCATGCCGGGTCGACGGGAGGTGGGGGAGGATGATCGCATGCTGCTAGGACTGCAGGTACCGGACTTCACGTGGCCCGGTGGCCCCGAACAACTCGGGCCCACCTTCCGCCGTATCGCTGCGGACGCCGACGCCGCCGGGCTGGCCAGCTTCTGGGTGATGGACCACTTCTTCCAGATCGGGTTCATCGGACCACCCGAACGAGAGATGCTGGAGGGCTACACCGCTCTGGCCTTCGCCGCCGCGGCCACGGAACGGATCGCGCTCGGAACGCTGGTGACGGGCGTGACGTACCGGCACCCCGGCATTCTGATCAAGACCGTGACGACGCTCGACGTCCTGTCCGGCGGCCGCGCCTGGCTCGGAATAGGCGCCGCCTGGAACGAGGAGGAGCACGCGGGGTTGGGCGTCCCGTTCCCGCACGTGGCGGAACGGTTCGAGCGGCTGGAGGAGACGCTCAAGATCGCGCATCAGATGTGGGACGGCAACGAGGGTCCCGTCCACGGCACCCATTACCAGCTCCAGCGACCGCTGAACTCACCTCCTCCAGTGCGCCGGCCGCCGATCCTCGTCGGCGGCTCGGGGGAGCAGAAGACGCTGCGCTTCGTCGCTCGCTACGCCGACGCGTGCAATCTCTTCGATTACCTCGGGCCGGAGGTAATCGGTCGCAAGTTAGCTGTCCTGCGTGAGCACTGCGCCGCCGAGGGACGCGACTACGCCGGCATTCAGAAGACCACCCTCGGCAGCCTTGCGCTGTCCACGGACGGCGCCGGTGGCACCCTGACGCCGGCCCAGGCCGTAGAGCGGTTCGGCAGGCTCGCTGAGGTCGGGGTGGACCACGCGATCGTGAGCGTCCCGGGCATCCACGACCCGGCTTCGCTCGAGCTCTTTCCGGATCTCGTCACCGAGCTGGCGAAGATCATGCCCGCAGGTCGCTGACGGCGCACGAGTCAGTGGGGGGCGTTCAGCGGCTCAGACCGCGATTCACCCGCAAGCCGTTCAGCAGCGCTGCCTGCCCGTCACGCGCGCTGTTGATCTTGGCGGAGACGGCGCCCGTCGCCACGGCGATGGCGTCCAGTGCGGCGTAGTCGGCGTCCGGCCCGAGCCCTCCGGTGAACACGGGTACTCGCAGGGAGGAGCCGCGTTCCCGCTGAAGCTCGCGGATCAGCTGCTGGAGCGTCACGCCCCCGGGGACGTCATTCGTCCCGTCGGTCAGCACCAGGACGGCGTTCATGGCCTTCGGGTCATATGTCTTCCGCATGTACCGCACGGCGGCCAGCGTGGTGTTGTACAGCCCGGTGCCGCGGTCGCTGAGATAGCGACTGACCTGCGAAGCGGCCCGGATCGTGGCGCTGCGGTGGGTCTCACCGCTCTTCTCCAGCGACCCCAGAGGAGCGATGGGGGACAGCTCCCGCCAGTCCTGGGTTCCCTGCATATTGGCGGCGAAGATCCAAATACCGACGGACGTGCGATCGGGCAACTCGTCGGACCCGAATCGCGTCGCAGCCGACGCCAACGCGATGCGGCTGATGCCGTCCTGCAGCTTTTGCGTCATCGAGGTGGATACGTCGATCAGCAGGAGCAGGCGCGACGGCCGGGCCAGCCGGTTGATTCGGGCCACCGTGCCGCTGACGTCGGCCGACGGGGGGGTGCCGAGCGTCTTCACCGGGCGAAGGCTGATCCCCTCGCCAATCGGGATCCGGCCGGAGCGGTCGTGGAACCCGGCCTGCACGACCGCGTTGCGGGCGGCATCCGACATGAGTCGATTGAGCACGCGCTGGACAGCCGCGACGGCGTTCGGCGTTTCACCCGGCTTGCCCACGCGAAGGATGGGGTAGCTGAGCATGGGCGAACCCTCGGCCGGGTAGATGGCCTGGACAGTGGCCTTCGGCTGCGTCCGGTTGGCCACGATCACCTGCTCTTCGGTGACGGGCAGCACGGGCGCATTGGCGGAGCCCGATCGAGCGACGGCGAGGCCTGCCTCGGGCGTCGGGACCTCGCTGCGGTCGGCGGCGAGGACGACCGACGTCAGCGCCTCATCGGCCCTGGCGCCGCGTCCCATGGTCTGCCAGAGGGCGAGTAGCGAGAACAGGGTCTCGGCGCGGCTCGCCAGATCCTGGACCACCGCGACCGGTCGCGGCCCACGAAGGATGTGCTCCCAGGTGGGAGCCTCGCGCGACCAGCCGAGGACATCCGCGGCGGCCTTGCTCGTGGCGAGCACGACAGGGGAGCTCGCGAACGAGCCCTTGTCGTCAAGCTGCCACTGCTTGACCTTCTCGCCCCAGTAGGTGGCGTTCGGAATCCACACGTCCGGCGCCCGGTCGATCGGCAGGATGGCGGCGCCGGCCACCGTCTCCTGCGGCTCCTGGGCCCGCACGTCGACCTTCACACAGCCGTCCTGGGGGAGTTGCGTGCCGTCGACGGGCAGCAGCACCTGCGAGACCACAGGCCGGATGTCGGGAGAGGCGACGACCGAAACCAGCTGCGTCCGGCAGGCAGGGCGATCCGTCCACGGCAGGCGCGCCCGCGCATCGCTCGGCCCGATCACCACCCCGACGGCAACGGCGACAGCGATCGCCGCGGCGACGAACACCACGCGTCCCGACCGAAGCGCGTCCCAGGCGCCGGCAGTGAAGTAACGCTCGCCAGAGGCGGCATGCCGGCCCATGGCCACCACTCCCCGTCGTTACGTCACGTCGCTGTGCAGACCTTTCACAGTAACCCCGAGCCGGGCGACAGAACTGGTCAAGTGCGAGGAAAGGGGGCATGTGGACGTGACGTAGTGTGATCATGGTGAGGTGAAAAGATCTTGACGTCACGCGCGGACTATGCGAACACTCGATTTCCGGCGTCCTGCTCCACGCTGTACGCCCGACGACATCGAGGGGGCCATGCCGTTGTCCAGCGTCAAACCCGGTTGGCGCTGGTCGGCGCGGATGGTGGCGGTCGTGGCCACCGCGGCGTCGCTGTTCCCCGTCCCGAGTGGTGGGCGGACCTCCTGGTCGCACCCAACGCTGCTCAGTGCTCCACGGAATGCCGCACTCGCCTTCGACGACGCACTCTGGCTGCACCGAGGTGACATTCCCGGCGAGAAGACGCCCTGGGCCGCCATGAACCGGGACGCCCTGATCGACCTGCACCGGCTCAGTTCCCTGCCGCCGAACGAGGGCGGAATCGCCGGCGGCGCCGCGCGGAGCTGGTCGTACACCTGGCCCCGGGACGCCTCGTTCGCGGCGGCCGCGCTGGCCCGAACCGGGCATGCACGCGAGGCCCTGGCGGCGGTGCGGTTCCTCGAGCGGGTGCAGGAGCCGGACGGCGGGTTCGAGGCGCGGTACCTGCCCTCCGGCGACGGGCCGCCCGACGACCGGCCGCGGCAGAGCGACGGGGCGGGATGGGTGTTGTGGGGGCTGGACCAGGTCAGCCGGGCGACTGACGGGGGCTCAGTGGCGGACGAGGCGTCCGAGGCCCGCGAGATCTTGCGGGAACACCACGCGTTGCTGGACCGGGCGACCGACTTCATCCTGCGCCAGACGGCGCACCCCGGCGGGCTGCCCGCGCCCTCGCCGGACTACTGGGAGCTCCACGAGACCCGCCTGACCCTTGGCGTCGCCGCGCCATTGCTGGCCGGCCTGCAGGCGAGCTCGCGAATGTACGCCGTCCTCGGCGAGCGCGGGCGCGCCCTGCGCAGCGCCGCCGCAGCCCGCCGGCTGGAGCGGGCCGTCGTCGCGAGATTCGGCCCTGGCGGCTATCAGCGCTACGGGAACTCCGGCGGCGTCGACGCCGCCACCTGCTTCCTGCTGGAACCGTTCGTCCACCTGAGAAACCCGGGTCCGGTGATCGCCGCCTGGCGGAGGTATCAGGTCACTGCGCTGCGGCCCGGCGGTGGGCTGGCCCCCGGGGTGAGTTGGCGCCGGGACGGCATCTCCTGGACGCCGGAAACCGCGCTGGTGGCGCTGACGGCCGCTGCCCTCAGCGAGCGGTCCATCGCGGAGCATTGGATGGGCTGGCTGGATCAGCACCGGACGACGTGGGGGAGTCTGCCGGAGAAGGTCCGGCCGGACGGTCAGCCCGCCGGGCCGGCGCCGCTTACGTGGACCGCGGCGATCGTGGTTCTGACCACCCTGGAGCTGACGACGAGCGAATGACGTGCCGGCGGTGCTACGGCCGGGCGGCCGTGTACACGCCCAACCCCACCAGCAGGCCCCCGGACGCCGTCCGCTGCCGCCGCCACCATCGGGGACTGTGCCTCAGGCCGCGGCCGAGCGGACCGGCGGCGAAGGCGACCACGACGTCGGCACTGGTGTTCAGCAGGACCGAGATCAGGCCCAGGAGCGCCATCTGTGCGGCGACCGGGCCGGTCTCGGGCTGGCAGAACTGGGGGAGGAAGCTCAGGAAGAACAGGGCCATCTTGGGGTTCAGGGCTTCGGTGAGGACACCCTGCCGGTAGGCACGGTTATCCACCGCACCACCCTCCACCGACAGCTGCGGCGCCGTCTTGGCGGTGGCGAGCATCCGCAGCCCCAGCCAGATCAGGTAGGCCGCGCCGACATACTTCACGACCTGGAAGACCGAGGCGGACACGGCCAGGAGGGCGGACAGGCCGGTCGCGGCTGCCACCACGTGCACCAGCCCGCCGGTCGCCGTCCCCAGCGACGAGCGCAGCCCGACGTCGCGCCCGCCGGCCAGGCTGCGCGCCAGGACGTAGAGCATCCCCGGGCCGGGAACGGCCGCCAGGACGAGGGCGGCCGCGGTGAAGGCCAGCAGGTGCTGCGGGTCAGGAAGCACGGTCACCTGGCCAAGCGTACGGGGAGCCTTCAGATCGGTTCCGTGCGCTCACCGGTTCCGCGCCGCCCCGTTACTACATCAGCCGTTGAGAGCCCGCAGGTATCGCCGTCGGTAGCACCGCTGCGCCAGTAGCGCCGCATCGCGCGCGGGAGAGCGTTCCGCGGAAGGGTTTTTGTCATAAGGTCGATTATCGGCGTTCGTGGACGAGATCCGCGGGGCCGGACCTGCCCGACGAATCAGCAGGCGTTGTGACCCACCCAGGTGGGTCACAACGCCTGCTGATTCGTGACCACCGCGCCTGCATCAGTCCAGGCAGAACTCGTTGCCCTCGGGATCGGTCATCACGATGTGGCCGGCGCCCATTGGCGGTTCGGGCTCGAACCGGCGCACCCGCGCAGCTCCCAGCCCGACCAGCCGGTCGCACTCGGCCTCCAGCGCCGCCATCCGTTCCTCTCCCTGCAGCCCGGGAGCCGCGCGGACGTCGAGGTGAACGCGGTTCTTGGCGACCTTGTCCTCCGGCACCTGCTGGAAGAACAGCCGCGGCCCGTTACCGTCCGGGTCCTCGATCGCCGATCGCGTGTTCCACTGCTCCTTCGGCACGCCGAGCCGCGCGAGGAACTCGTCCCACGCGGCCAACGGGTCACCGCCCTCGGGCAGGTCGACTCCGGGCGGGCCGGGATGGACGTAGCCCAGTACGTCTCGCCAGAAGGACGACAGGGCCCGCGGGTCGTGAGTGTCGAAGGTGACCTGGATATGGCGACTCATAGGCTTGCTCCGCTCGATGACGATGACGGATCACGATGACGGATCACGATGACGGATCACGATGACGGATCACGATGACGGATGAGGGACCTGGCGGCTGGGTGGCCGCAGGTTCCTGGCTGTGCTCGTTCGTGCAGCCGAATGGACCCCGAAGACGGGTCCATTCGGCTGCACGAATGGCGCCGGCGGCTGGCGCTGGTGAAAGCGCTTGCCTCGGTGGCTAACCGGAGCAGGACGCTCCACACGGGACCTACACGGTGATCCACCCATCAGGCGCCGACGTACGCCGCGAGGTGCTCGCCGGTCAGGGTCGAGCGGGCGGCGACCAGATCGGCGGGCGTGCCCTCGAAGACGATCCGGCCGCCGTCGTGGCCGGCGCCGGGCCCGAGGTCGATGATCCAGTCGGCGTGCGCCATGACGGCCTGATGGTGCTCGATGATGATGACCGATTTGCCGGAGTCGACGAGCCGGTCCAGCAGGCCGAGCAGCTGCTCGACGTCGGCGAGATGCAGCCCGGACGTCGGCTCGTCCAGGACGTAGACATTGCCCTTCTCCGCCATGTGCGCGGCGAGCTTGAGCCGCTGCCGCTCCCCACCGGACAGCGTGGTCAGCGGCTGGCCGAGATGCAGGTAGCCGAGCCCGACGTCGGCGAGCCGGTCGAGGACGGCGTGCGCGGCCGGCGTACGCGCCTCCCCCGCACCGAAGAACTCCTCGGCCTCGGCCACCGACATCGCGAGAACTTCGCTGATGTCGCGGCCGCCGAGGTGGTACTCAAGCACCGCAGCCTGGAATCGCTTCCCGCCGCAGTCCTCACACGGCGTGGCGACCGTCTCCATGAACCCGAGCTCGGTGTAGATGACCCCGTTGCCATTGCAGGCCGGGCAGGCGCCCTCGGAGTTGGCACTGAACAGCGCCGGCTTCACGCCGTTGGCCTTCGCGAACGCCGTGCGGATCGGGTCCAGCAGGCCGGTGTACGTCGCCGGGTTGCTGCGCCGGGAGCCCTTGATCGCGCCCTGGTCGACGGTCACCACCCCGTCCCGCCCCGACACCGAGCCCTCGATCAAGGAACTCTTTCCGGAGCCGGCCACGCCGGTCACCACCACCAGCAGGCCGAGCGGGATGTCGACGTCGACGTCCTGCAGATTGTGCGTGCTGGCGCCGCGCACCTGCAGCACCCCCGACGGCGTGCGCGTCGAAGGCCGCAAGGCGGCGCGGTCGTCCAGGTGGCGGCCGGTCAACGTGCCGCTCCCCCGCAGCCCGTCGAGGGAGCCCTCGAACACCACCTCGCCGCCCTCGGTTCCTGCGCGCGGGCCGAGATCCACGACGTGATCGGCGATCTCGATGACCTCCGGCTTGTGCTCCACGACCAGCACCGTGTTGCCCTTGTCGCGCAACCGGAGCAGCAGATCGTTCATCCGCTGGATGTCGTGCGGGTGCAGCCCGATCGTGGGCTCGTCGAACACGTACGTCACGTCGGTGAGTGACGAGCCGAGGTGACGCAGCATCTTGATGCGCTGAGCCTCGCCGCCGGAGAGGGTGCCGGACGGGCGCTCCAGGCTGAGGTAGCCAAGGCCCAGCTCCACGAACGAGTCGAGGTTCTCCCCCAGCGCGGCCACCAGCGGCGCCACCGACGGCTGCTTGATGCCGCGGATCCACTCGGCCAGGTCGGTGATCTGCATCGCGCACGCATCCGCGATGGTGATCCCCTTGATCTTGGAGGACCGGGCTGCCGCACTGAGCCGGGTCCCGCCGCATTCCGGACAGGCGGCGAACGTCGCTACCCGCTCGACGAACGCGCGGATGTGCGGCTGCAGTGAGTCGATGTCCTTGGAGAGGAACGACTTCTGGATCTTCGGGATCAGGCCTTCGTAGGTCACGTTGATGCCCTTGGCCTTGATCTTGACGGGCTCCTTGTAGAGGAAGTCGTGCAACTCCTTCTTGGTGTACTTGCGGATCGGCTTGTCGGGATCGAGGAAGCCGGACTCGGTGAAGGTCCGCACCATCCAGCCGTCCGCGGTGTAGCCCGGGACGGTGATCGCCCCCTCGGCGAGGGACTTGGTTTCGTCGAAGACCTGCGTGAGGTCGATGTCGGAGACGGTTCCTCGTCCCTCGCAGCGCGGGCACATGCCGCCGTGGTAGACCGCGTCGCGCACGACGGTCTTCTCGCCTGTCTCGGAGGTCATCACCCCGCTCGCCCTGCGCGCCGGGATGTTGAACGAGAAGGCGATGGGAGGCCCGATGTGCGGCGTTCCCAGCCTGCTGAACAGGACCCGCAATATCGTGTTCGCGTCGGTGACGGTGCCGACGGTGGAGCGGGGGTTGGCGCCCATCCGCTCCTGGCTGACGATGATGGCCGTCGTCAGGCCCTCGAGTACGTCGACCTCCGGCCGCGCCAGCGTCGGCATGAAGCCCTGGACGAACGCGCTGTAGGTCTCGTTGATCAGCCGCTGCGACTCCGCGGCGATCGTGTCGAACACCAGTGAACTCTTGCCGGAACCGGAGACGCCGGTGAACACCGTCAGGCGGCGCTTCGGTATCTCGACGCTGACGTCCTTGAGGTTGTTCTCCCGCGCGCCGTGCACGCGGATCAGATCATGACTGTCCGCCACGTGCGATGCGGGCGCCCGCGTCTTCGACCTCGTGGCCGTGCTCATCGTGTCTCCGGTATCTGCGGCACGTCGGATTCAGCGGTCCTGAAGCAGCCCGAGGACGTTGCCGTCGGGGTCGGTGACGGTGGCCACCAGGCGGCCGCCACCGACGTCACGCGGCTGCTCCTTCACGCTGGCACCGGCGGCGGTCACCTCGGCCAGCTTCGCCTCGATGTCCGACACATGCCAGTAAGCCACCGGCGTCGTCATCCCCTGCGGGCCGCCGCCGGGCACCAGCCCGATGTGCTGACCCGCGGCCTCAAAGCCGACGTAGTAGTCCGAGTCGGCCGCGGGCGGGACGCCGAGCAGGGCGGTGTAGACCGCCTTGGCCTTCTCCAGGTCAGCCACGGGGTGCAGCACGGTCTTGATTCCCTCGGTGGAAGGCACAGTCATGGTCACTCCTGAATTCGTGGGTCTCATCGACCCGTCGGATATGCGTTCTCGGTGCTGTCCGCGCTGATCGGGCGCGCGGTGGTCTGACGGCTCAGCGCAGCTGGTTGATGCGGATCAGGTTGCCGGCGGGATCGCGCACGGCGCAGTCGCGTCGGCCATAGGGCTGTTCCATCGGCTCCTGGACGACCTCGGCACCGCTGGCCTGCAACCGATCGAAGACGCCGTCGAGATCCTTGGTGGCCAGATTGATGCCGGCAAAGGTGCCCTTGGCCATCATCTCGGCGACCGTGCGGCGCTCCTCGTCGGTGATTCCGGGGGTGGCGGCCGGCGGGTGGAGGACGATCGAGGTGCCGGGCTGGTTGGGCGGCCCGACCGTGATCCAGCGCAGTCCGCCGTACTCGACGTCGTTGCGGATCTCGAACCCGAGGACGTCGCGGTAGAAGTGCAGCGCGGCATCCGGGTCGTCGTGCGGGAGATACGTCTCGGAGATGGTGATGTCCATGGCCGTCACGCTAGTTGGGGCTCGGAATCCCTCGCTTCTCGATTCCTGATCGGTCTCGTCACCTGTTTCGCCAGGCACGGCGCAATCCCCTCCATCGGGCCCACCGCCTCGCGCCGATAGGTGCTCGGCGGCATGCCGACCAGTTCGGTGAAGCGAGTGCTGAACGTGCCCAGCGAGGAGCAGCCGACCGCGAAGCAGACCTCGGTCACGCTGAGGTCGCCGCGGCGCAGCAGCGCCATCGCCCGCTCGATGCGTCGCGTCATCAGGTAGCTGTACGGCGATTCCCCGTACGCGAGCCGGAACATGCGGCTGAGATGCCCCGCGGACATGTGCACGTCGAGCGCGAGCGCCTCCACGTCCAGCGGCTGAGCGTACTCCCGGTCCATCCGGTCGCGGACGCGGCGCAGCAGCGCAAGATCACGCAGGCGCTGGGCCTCGGCGGAACTGCTGGTCACTCTCGAGAGGGTGCCACATCGCCCCGGGCACAGCTTCACTCGTCCCGCCGAAGTGACCGGTTTCGGCGCTCACTTCGGCGGGACGAACGACTGGTACCCCTACGGTGGATGCCGTGGAGATGACGACCTATGAGATTCGGGATGCCTATGACACCGTCGCCGCCGCGTACGCCGCCTGGTTGCCCGATCTCGTGGAACCCCCGCTGGACCGGATGTTGCTCGAGTTCTTCGCTCAGCATGCCCAGGGGTTGGTCCTCGACGCCGGCTGCGGCACGGGACGAGTCACCGCTCACCTCGCCAGGCGCGGGCTCGATGTCGAGGGAATCGACCTGTCCCCCGGGATGATCGAGCAGGCCCGTACCCGATATCCGGACCTGTCGTTCCGCGTTGCCGACGTCACGGCAGTGGACCGGCCGAATCACCACTACGCCGCGGTGCTGTCCTGGTACTCGATCGTGCATACGCCACCCGGCGAACTGCCCGCCATCTGGAGCGAGCTACGGCGTGTGCTGCGGCCGGGCGGGATGCTCCTCGCGGCGTTCAAGATCGGGGACAAGTGCCACCGCCTCACCAGCGCCTACGGCCTGGATGTCACACTCGACGTCTACTGGATGCGCATGGACCAGGTGTGTGACGAATTGTCGGCCGCCGGCTTCGACGTCGCGGCTCACATCGAAAGGGCTGCGGTCGGACCCGAGAAGCAGCCGCAGGGCTTCGTCATCGCCCAGTGAGTTGACTATCGCTCGCCGCCGCCTCCGCTGGTTGAGGCGATGCCGGCCCTCGACGGCCATGGGTGAGGGTCAGGGGATCGTCTCGGTCCGGACGTCGGGGCTGAGCGCCAGGAGGACGTCGGGGTGACGCGTCACGACGGGCCACGAACGCTCCAGAGCCACGGCGACCGCGTGCCCCGCGCTCGCGGGCGCACCCGGGTGACCGGAGTCGGCCGCCAGCAGGCCCGCGTCACGAGCCACCTGTGCAGTGAGATCCAGAACAACGACGGTGGCCGCCTCGGGCAAGAGGTCCAGCCATGGCCGCGCCTTCGGGTCGGCCTCCTGCCACGCCGCCTGTAACGCAGTCGCCGGGACGGCAAGCGGAATGCCGAGGTCGGTCGCCACCGTGAGGAGCGCCTGAGCGTATTCCGAGGAACCCGTGACGATGGCGTGGACGGCGGTCGCGTCGAGCACCCGCCCGCCGATCACGACGCCTGCTGCCCGCCCGGGCCGGTGACACCGAGCGCGGACCGCGCCCAGGCCAGGGCCTCAGCCGAGAACGGCCGTCCGTCCCGCAGCTCACTGATCCGCTCGAGTGTACGGTCGCGGGCCAACCGGTCCTCGATCGCCGCCGCGACGTAAGCGCTCACACTGGACGCCGCACCCGCGGTCACCGCGGCCCGAAGATTCTCCGCGGCCATCCGCGGCAGGGAGACCGAGAGCTTGACGAACTCGCGTGCCGACTCAGTCATACCCGGATGC
>Ga0081539_10003299_pt1 | contig 20183 bp, 22 predicted proteins | sample TabmetS4T2R2_FD_71023 | JGI IMG/M metagenome (GOLD analysis project Ga0081539, IMG submission 71023) | Tabebuia heterophylla rhizosphere microbial communities from the University of Puerto Rico - S4T2R2 | ecosystem: Host-associated > Plants > Roots > Rhizosphere ...
TTCTGGGCCTGGCCAGCCGCACCCGCAGCCCGGTGGCGCCCGAGGTGCCGACCACGGCCGAGCTCGGCCTGCCCGACCTCGTGGCCAGCGCCTGGTTCGCCCTGGTGGCGCCGCCCGGCACGCCGGACGCCATCGCCCAGAAGGTCAGTGCCGACATGGCATCCGCCCTGAAGCTGCCGGAGATGCGGGCGCGGTTCCTGGAGCTCGGCGCCGAGCCGCAAGGCGGCACTCCGGCCGGGACCGACGCCTTCATCAAGGACGAGGAAGCGCGCTGGCGCCGCGTCATCAAGTCGGCCAATGTAACGCTGGAGTGACAGGAGGTTCGCATGGACGTCCGACACGACGAAGGACTCAAGGAAGCCGTCTCGACCGGAATCTGGCCGGAGGAGTCCCTGGCCCGCGTGCCCTACTGGGTCTACCAGGACGAGGCCAACTACAAGCGCGAGATGGAGCGCCTGTTCGAGGCCGCGACCTGGAACTTCGTCTGCCTGGAAGCGGACATCCCCAACAAGGGCGACTATCGCACCAACCATGTCGGCATCATGCCGGTGATCGCAGTGCGTGCAGCCGACGGCTCGATCAACTGCTTCGAGAACCGCTGCTCGCATCGCGGCGCACTGATCGTCTTCGACGACGGCGGCAACGTCGGCAACCAGTTCCGCTGCGTCTACCATTCGTGGAGCTACGACCTGGCCGGCAATTTGCGTGGCATCGCCTTCGAGCGCGGCATCAACGGCCCTGATGGCATACCAAGGGGCGGCATGCCCAAGGATTTCTGCCGCGACGATTTCAGCCCGAGGAAGCTGCGCACCACGACGCTCTGCGGCCTGGTGTTCGCCACGCTGTCGCCCGACACACCGCCGATCGAGGAGTATATCGGCAGCGAGGTGCTGGGCCGCCTGAAGCGCGTGCTCAATCGGCCGATCCGGGTGATGGGCCGCTTCGTGCAGCCGCTGCCCAACAACTGGAAGCTCTATGTCGAGAACGTGAAGGACACCTACCACGCCTCGATCCTGCACACCTTCCTCACGACCTTCCGCATCTCCCGCCTGACCCAGGGCGGCGGCGTGCTGGTCAGCCCCGACGGCGGCAACCATTCGAGCTACACCATCGCCATGCCCGAGGGCGCCAACGCCAACGCCTACAAGGAGCAGCAGATCCGCTCCGACCAGGACGGCCGCTTTGCGCTGGCCGATCCCAGCGTGCTCGATTCGGTGGAAGAGTTCGGCGACCACATCCAGCTGCAGATCCTGTCGGTGTTCCCGGGCTTCATCCTGCAGCAGATCCACAATTGCCTGGCCGTGCGCCACGTCGTGCCGCGCGGCGTCGGCAAGATGGACCTGGTGTGGACCTATTTCGGCTTTGCCGACGACACGCCGGAGATGAACCGCCGGCGGCTGAAGCAGCAGAACCTGGTCGGCCCGGCCGGCTTCATCTCGATGGAAGACGGCTGCATCGGCGGCTTCGTGCAGCGCGGCACGGCGGCGGCCTCCGACGAGGTCTCGGTGATCGAGATGGGCGGCAGCACCACCGAAAGCCAGGCGACCCGCGCCACCGAAGCCTCGGTGCGCGGCTTCTGGAAGGCGTACCGGCGGTACATGGGTTATTAGGCAGCCGTGCCCATCGCGCCCCCCTGTCACCCCGAGCGCAGCGAGGGGCCTTTAAGGCCACAGGAAAGTTCCCTCGCTTCGCTCGGGATGACAGCGGACGCTGAACGACGGCATGTCCATTCTCAATCGAGGTTGTGAATCGATGGACATCGCCCGCCTGGTCGAACTCAACGCCCTCTACGCCCGCGTCATCGACACCGAGCAGTTCGAGGAATGGCCGAAGCTGTTCCACGATCCCTGCCTCTACAAGCTCACGACGGCGGAGAACGTGGCGCGCGGCCTGGAAGGCGGACTCATATACGCCGACACGCGCGGCATGCTGGAGGACCGCATCTCCTCCCTGCGCAAGGTCAACATCTACGAGCGCCAGCGCTACCGCCACATCGTCGGCCTGCCGGTGGTGCTCGGCCAGCAGAACGGCGCGGCCGAGGTCGAGACGCCGTTCCTGATCGTGCGCATCATGCGCGAGGGCGACATGGACGTGTTCGCCACCGGCTGCTACCGCGACAAGGTCAAGCCCGACGCATCGGGCGCCCTGCGCTTCGCCGAGCGCGTCGTGATCTGCGATGGCCGCCGCTTCGACACCCTGGTCGCGATCCCGTTTTGATCATGGGAGCGCGAGCCTCCTGCCCGCTCATGATCATGATGCGGGCCGGAGGCCCGCGCTCCCATGATCGAGATGGTGACATTCCCCACAGACGCGCGACGGGATTGATCGTATCGGACACCGGATCACGCGGGGACAGGAGGCTGCCATGCCGGCAACGGTTCATTTCGCGACCAACCGTGTCCTGGACGGGCCGGCCGACGACGTGGCGAGCTACAGCGAAAGCGTCGTGGCGCCGTCCAATCCCAACGAGGTCACCTACGGCACGGCGTTCGTCAACGACGCCAACCTGACGGCCGACACGATCGGCGCCATCACCTCGATCCAGACCATCGGCCAGGGCCAGTTCTCGCAGAGCGCGATCGACGATCTCAGCGATCCCGGCCACAACCTGCTGGTCTTCATCCACGGCTTCGACAACAGCTTCGAGAACGCCATCACGCGCGCCGCCTTCAACCAGCAATGGTTCGCGGCCTCGGGCCTGCAGCAGGCCGAGACCAGCGTCGTCGCCTTCAGCTGGCCCTCGCGCGGCAAGCTTATAAGCCTGCCCTTCCCCAGCGCCGCCTATCGCCGCGACCAGACCACCGCCGGCCAGTCGGGCCTGCACATCATGACCTTCTTCGCCAACCTCGAGCCGATCATCACCAGCGCGCGCGAGAAGGGCAATCGCGTGTTCCTGTTGGCGCACAGCATGGGCAACTGGGCGCTTCAGGCGGCCGTCGAAAGCTGGTTCGTCCACGGCAATGGCGATGCCTTCCTGTTCGACGAGGTGATCCTCGCGGCGGCCGACGAAATCTACAACACCTTCGAGTTCGGCCCGATCGGCCGGCTCAGTCCGCTCGATCGGCTGGGCCGGCGCATCTCGATCTATGCCAGCAACGAGGACGCCGTGCTCGACATCAGCATGGCGATCAACCTCGGCGCCAAGCGCCTGGGCCAGGACGGCCCGCATGACCGCTCGAACACCCAGCGGTTTCCGCCGGCCAAGTACCGCACGGTGCAATGCGGCGGCTTCCGCGACTACGCCATCAATCTCGGCAGCTCGCACCAGTACTATCGGCGCTCGCCCGGCGTGCGGATGGACATTGCCAATACGATGGCGGCGAACGTCTGAGCGGTCGCCTCACGCGAGCGACCGCAAGGCAAAGCCCGCCCCGTCTTCGACCACCCTGCCGATGCCCGGCTTGGCCATGTGCGCGCCGGCCAGCCAGGCCTGTGTCTTCGACGCCTCGCGCAGCAGGTTGATCCGCGTCGCGCGGGCGATGGACTGATCGAGATCGTAGCCCCAGGTGAGCTCTGGCCGGGCGAATTGCTCAGCAGGAACGTGAAACACGTCGCCGCAGAACAGGACGCGGTCCTCGCCCGAGTCGAGAACGTAGGCCATGTGGCCCGGAGCGTGCCCCGGTATCGAGCGTGCCACCAAATGATCGGCCAACCGCTCTCCGTCCCTGACCGGGGCGAGCAGGTGGCGAAAACGCTCCAAATGCGGCTCGTCGACAAAACCCGCGACGGCATCGTGCGCGATCGCGATCCTGCTCAGGTTAACAAACGCCACTCGACCGTCGCGCGTTATCAGCCCGTTCAGATGGTCGAGATGCGTATGGGTGAGCGCGACGACGCCGACCGAGGATGGATCGATACCCGCCTCGGCCATGGCGCTATCGAGGTGGCCCAGTGATGGCTCCCACTGTCCTCCCGCGCCACAATCGATCAGCACGCCCGGACTTCCGGATGCCTCCAACAGGAAAGCAATTGACAGACAGCCGAACCAGCGACGGCTCCTGCGCCAGCGTGTACTTTCCAAGACCGGGCCCGCGGCGCAGAAGGTCTGCGGACATGTCGACATGTCCGTCGCTGAGCGACCAGATCTTCCACGATCCCGAGGTGCAGCTCAGGGCATTTGCGCTTTGCGACGTGACGATCATGGCGCTCTATTTGTAGACGAACGCCTTGTCGTCAAGATCGATCGCGGGGAACTCGTTCTTCTCGTGCCAATAGTCCTGGGTGTGCTGCCATTCGCGCTTGTCGCCTCGCTTGGGCAACAGGTGCATGCCGCGCGTGACGTAACCCGGATTGAAGTTCTCGGTGTCGATCCAGGCCAGCAGCGGCATGTCCTTGTCCTCGGGCCGCAACGCCACCTCGACCCTTCGCGCTTGCTTGTCCTTCATGTGGCCAAGAAGGCGGCAAACGAAATCAGCGACGAGATCCGCGCGCAAGGTCCAGCTGGCGCGGAAATAGCCGAACACCCAGGCCATGTTGGGGATGCCGGTGAACATCATGCCGCGATAGGTGACGGTCTGCGAGAAATCGAGCGGCTTGCCATCGATCTCGAAGGCGATGTCGCCCAGCACGTTGAGATGGAAGCCGGTAGCGGTGACGATGATGTCGGCCTCCAACTCCTTGCCGGACTTGAGCAGGATGCCCTTTTCGGTGAAGCGCTCGATCTCGTCAGTGACGACCGATGCCTTGCCGCTCCTGATGCCGCGGAACAGGTCGCCGTCCGGCACGAACGCGATGCGCTGGCGCCACGGCCGGTAGCTCGGCGTGAAATGCGTGTCGATGTCGTAGTCTGGTCCGAGATAGGCGCGCACGCCGCCCAGCAGCTCGGCCTTCACCTTCTCGGGCTCCTCGAAGGAGCGCCGCGTGAACTCCGACTGGTCGTGCAGGATGCGGCGGCGCACGATCTCGTGGATCCACGTCTCGTCGACCTCGAGCTTGCGCAATTGGTCGGCGAGGTCGTTGGCGTTGCGCGCCGGGATGAAATAGGTCGGCGAACGCTGCAGCATCGTGACGTGCTCGACGTCGTCGGCGATGTTCGGCACCAGGGTGGCGGCCGTGGCACCCGAGCCGATGACCACGACCTTCTTGCCCTTGACGTCGAAGTCCTTGGGCCAGGTCTGGGGATGCACGATCTGGCCGTTGAAATCGGCCATGCCCTTCCATTCCGGCGTATAGCCCTCGGAATGGCGGTAGTAGCCCTGGCACATCCACAGGAACCCCGCGGTGATGCGGAACGGCTCGCCGGTGTCGAGGCGCATGCCGTCGATGGTCCAGCGGTTGTCCGCCCCCGACCACGCCGCGCGATCGATGCGATGGCGATAGCGAATATGGCGCGCGAGGTCGTTCTCCTCGATCACCTCGCCCATGTAGTCGAGGATCTCCGCCGCCGTGGCGATCGGCTTGCCGGTCCACGGCTTGAAGCGATAGCCGAAGGTGTAGAGGTCGCTGTCGGAGCGGATGCCGGGATAGCGGTGCGTGATCCACGTCCCGCCGAAGCTCTCCTGCGTCTCGAGCACGACGAAACTCGTGCCGGGGCACTGCTTGGTCAGGTGATAGGCGCCGCCCACGCCGGAGATGCCGGCGCCGACGACCAGAACGTCGAAATGCTCGGTGGTCTTGGCGGATGATGGCGCGAGAACGGTCGCGGTATCGGGCATGGACTTGTCTTTCCGGGCGGAGGTCGGGGGAGCTTCTCTCCAATATCAAGGACAAGGCCCACAGAGATCAACCTGCGGTCCAATGTTTTCGTTCTGCGAACGCGTTCAACGCTTCGGAATACGTCCGCGAATCCGGTTGAAGCCCTCCTTGAGTGCGGCAAAGCGCGCGTCAACGAAGGCCTCGTGCTCGTTGTCGGTGAAGATGTAGGGCCAGTCGTTCTCGATGCCCTCGCGGACCAGCTCGCCGACATAGAGCGGATCGATGCCCTGGGCGACGCGGTCGCGGAGAGATTGGATGCGTTCGGCGATGGGGCCGGTGGCGGGCGGCTGGCCAAGCTTGCCGGCGAAGCGCTGCGGCAGATTGCGGCGTGAATCGACGATCTGCGTGCGGATGAAGCCCGGGCACAGCACCGAGACGCCAATGCCGCGCGGCGCCAGATCGAGCCGCAGCCCCTCCGACAGCGCGACCACGCCGTACTTGGAGACGTTATAGGCGGTGCTGGCGCCGGAGATCAGGCCGGCGATCGAGGCCGTGGAGACGATGTGCCCGCCCTCGCCGTGCTGCTCGATCAGCGGGCCGAAGATTTCCACACCCCAGACGACGGCGCGCAGGTTGACGCCCAAGGTCCAGTCCCACGCGGCCTCGCTCCACATGCCGTAGGGGCCGCCGCCGCCGACGCCGGCATTGTTGACCAGGATGTGGACCTTGCCGTAGCGCGCGACAGTGGCCTCGGCCGCCGCCGCGAGCTCGCCCCTGAGCGAGACGTCGGCCCGCACCCCGTCGACGTCGGCGTTCGTCGCCTTCAGTTTCTCGAGCGCTGCCGTCAGGGCCGCCTCCTCGATGTCGCAAAGCATGACCTTCACGCCAGCCTGAGCCAAGGCGGAGGCAATCCCGAACCCGATGCCTGAGGCAGCGCCCGTCACGAACGCCGTCTTCCCCGCAAGATCCTTCATACGCGCCCCCGCAAGTCTCCGTACACTCTAGATCTTCGTCACCTTGGCATGCAGCACCGCCGAGCGGCCTCCGCGCACGGCCTCGAGGCAGCGCGCGATCGCTGCGTCGACATCGCCCGGTTCGGACAGGAACTCGCCGTGGGCGCCGGCGGCTTCGGCGATCTTGCCGAAATCCATGTTCATGCCGAAGTTGGCGCCGTAGTCGTTGCCGGCCTTGGCCTCGCCAGCCGGATAGACGCGCAAGGTCGCCTCCTTCACCGCACCCCAGCCCGAATTGTCAAGCACGACCATGAACACCGGCAGGCCGTAGTTCTGCGACACCGCCAGCACCGACTGCGGATTGGAGAAATAGAAGGTGCCGTCGCCCATGATCGGCATGACGATGCGGTCGGGCATGGCGAGCTTCAGTCCGAGCGCCACGCTGCCGGAGAAGCCCAGCCCCGCGCCGGCCAGGCCAACCAGGGTGCCGGGCTCGGTGCGCGTCATCTGCGCCAGCACGGTCGGGATGTTGCGGATCGCCTCGTTGATCACCACGCCCGAGGGCCCGAGCGCCTTCTGCAGCTTGGCGCAAAGATGGTGCGGGTTGATCTCGCCCGCGACGCCGGGCTCGGCGGCGAGCCTCGCCGCCTGCTCGCGGCGCGCCATGCCCTCGGCCGCGATCTCCTTCACGCGCGCCGCGGCACGCGCCTTGAAGCCCGCGTCGGCGCGGCCCTTCAGCACGGCTAAAAGGTCGGCGTAGAAGCGGCAGCTGTCGCCCTGCAGGCGCAGGTTCCCCGGGAAGGTCCACATCGGGATCGCCCGCTTCTCCGGGTCGACATCGACATGCGCCCACCAGGTCGCGGGATTCTCCGGCATGTCGTTGGGAATCCACGGCACGTCGACGTCGACCAGCAGGCCGACATCGGCGTCGGTCAGCGCCTTGGTCGGCACGAACCCGCCGTGACACGGCGAATCGTGCGGCAGGTTGACATGGATCGGGCTGAACTCGACGACACGGATGCCGGCGAACTGCGCCAGCTCGTCGAGCAGGGCGACCGCGGCGGGATTGCGGCCCGAGTAGGCCGTGATCAGGAGCGGCCGCTCGGCCGTCAGCAGCCTGGTCGCGATGGCGTCGACCGACGGGCGGTCGACGGCGCCGACCGGCGCCGCGCGAAAGCGCTCCTCGGGATAGGAGCGGATCTGGCCCTCGGACCAGAGCTCAGTCAGCGTCTCGCGCGGGAAGGTCATGTAGACCGGTCCCTTGGGGTCGCTCATCATCACGGTGTGGGCGCGGCGCAGCGCCTCCTTGGCGACAACGCCCGAGGGCAGGTTGTATTCCCACTTGGTGTAGGGCCGGACCAGCGCGGCCTGGTCGAACGGCTCCTGGATGAAGTGCACGTAGGTGTCGCGCGTGCCCAGAAGCTCGCCGCGCGTGGTGTAGGGCGCGCGGCCGGCCATCAGCAGCACCGGAATGCGGGCGCGGCAGATATTGTGCAGCGCCATCGCCGAATTGGCCGTGCCGGAATCGACATGCACCATCACGCCCTGGCCGCGGCCGGTGGCGAGGAAGTAGCCCGCCGCCATGTGCGCCGCCGTGATCTCGTGCGGACAGATCACGGTCCTGGGCGCCTTGCGGCCGTCGCGCTTGAAGGCGGCCATCGCCTCGATGATCGGCGCGTGGTCGGTGCCGAAGTTGCAGAAGATGTAGTCGCAGCCGATCTCGCTCAGGCCTTCGAGGAAATAGTGGGCGGCCGAGCGGCGGGCCTCGTTGATGCTGTCCATCGCGTCCTCACTCAAGGGTCGTACGGATGTCGAAGCGCTTGATCAGACCGTCTTCGATGCGGAAGACGTGGCCGACCTTCTTTTCGGCCAGGATCTTGCCGGAAGGATCGCGCACAGTCTGGCGGATTGCGACGACGATCTCACCCTCCGATGTGACTGAAAAGTCCATGGGCTCGACATGGGGATCGATCATCGTCCATTGCTGGGTCCAGTAGCGGCGGACGCCGTCGCGGCCATGCACGTAGCCGCCGTCCTGCCCATTGGCCCATTGGACGTCGGGATGCAGGCAGGCCAGCACACCGTCGATGTCGCGGGCATTGAAGCGCTCATAGACGCGCCGCAGAAACGCGAGCTTCTCCAGCATCGCGACGCGTCACTCGACCTTGATGTTGGCCGCCGTCGCCACCGTCTTCCAGCGCGCTGCGTCACGGGCGATCAAAACGCGGTACTGCTCGGGCGTGGTGCTGCGCGGCGTGACGGCGATCTTGTCCAAAGCCGTGCGGATTTCCGCCAGCGCCAGCGTCTCGACGATAGCTTTGTTCAGCTTGGCCACAATGTCGGGCGGCGTGCCGGTCGGCGCCACCACCCCCGTCCATAGCGAGATCGCCATGCCGGACACGCCGGCTTCGGCAAGCGTCGGCACGTCGGGAAAGGCGGGATCGCGCTTTTCCGTCGTGATGGCGAGCGCGCGCAGCTTGCCGGCGCTCAGCAGGCCCGCGATCGGGCCGGTGTCGGCGATGGTCATCAGCACCTGGCCCGCGGCGACGGCTTGCGCCGCATCGCCGCTGCCCTTGTAGGGGATGTGCTGGAACTTCGAACCGGTGCGCTGGTTGAACAGCTCCGCCGCGAGCTGGAAGGGCGTGGCGCTCGAGGCGTAGTTGGCCTTGCCGGGATGGGCGCGGCCGTAGTCGATCAGCTCGCGCACCGACTTGACCGGCTGCTCGGCGCCGACCACCAGCAGCAGCGGGAACTCCGCGAGCAGCGAGATCGGCGCAAAGTCCTTGGTCGGATCGTAAGGCAGCCTGGCGTAGACGGCGGGGTTGATGGTCATCGGCCCACTCGGCGCCACCAGCAGGGTGTAGCCGTCGGGCGGCGCCTTGGCGACCAACTCGGCCGCCACGATCGACTGCGCGCCGGGCTTGTTGTCGACCACAATGGGCTGGCCGAGCTTGTCCTGCAGCTTGGCTGCGACGATGCGCGCGATAAGGTCGTTGCCGCCGCCGGCCGAATAGCCGACGACCAGGCGGATGGGCTTGCCGGGCCAGGTCTGGGCGATGGCGGGCGCGGCGAGCAGCAGCGTCGGGATGCCGAGGACCAGGCGCCGCCTCATGACGGCTTCACCAGCTCGCCGTAGATCATCTCCTCGCGGTTTAACCATAGCGGCGAATTCTTGAGATCGATGAACTTCGCCTCGTCCTCGAGCAACAGGCGGTTGGCCTCGCGCGCCATGGGATTGAGACTGGCCGAACGCCAGATCCCCTCGCTGCGCCACCACAGCTCGGCCACGCCGTCATAGGGCTCGGGCGCGCCGCGCGCCCGGCGCATGCCGTCAGCCAGGTCGCCCGGCATGCGGTGGAGCTGGACGTAACGCACCATGCCGAGCACGGGCTGCAGGGTCCTGACCAGCGGTGCATGCTTGTTCAGCCAGTAGTCCTGGAACTCTTCCAGGCTAAGCGACGGCAATCGCCGCAGACAGAAGGTCAATTTCAGCACGACGTTTCCTCGATCCGACGGCGGATCATAGAATGTTTCCGGAACGCAACGCCATCTATTGCGCCGGTGATATGGGTCCCCATATGATATGAACCATATGGATGGGTCCCATGAAGACGACAGTCGAGATCTCCGATTCACTTCTGCGTGAAGCTCGAAAGACGGCGGCCCGTGAAGGTGTGACCCTGCGCACCCTGATCGAGCGTGGCTTGCACCGCGTCGTCGCGGAGACCAAGCCAGGCGCTCCGTTCAAGCTGCGCCGTGCCAGCTTCAAGGGCAAGGGTCTTCAACCAGGACTTCGCGATGCCTCGTGGGAGCACATCCGTGACCTCGCTTACGAGGGTCGTGGCAGTTGATAGCCGTCGATACGAACATTCTCGTATACGCACATCGGGAGGACTCGCCGTTCCATGATGCGGCTTCCGAAAGGATAGCGGGGCTCGCCGAAGGGTCTGCCACGTGGGCGATCCCTTGGCCTTGCTTGCATGAGTTCTTGGCCATCGTGACACATCCCCGCATCTACGCGCCGGCTTCCCCTCTGGCGCGAGCGATCGATCAAGTCGATGCATGGGTTGAATCCCCGACATTGGTGCTTTTGGCGGAGGCAACCGAGCACTGGTCGACATTGCGCACGCTGCTGGCGGCCGGACGCATTGTTGGCCCGCGCGTTCACGATGCGCGCATCGTGGCGCTCTGCCGGCAACACGGCGTTCGCGAACTATGGTCGGCCGATCGGGACTTCAACCGCTTTGCCGGCCTTTCGGTGGTCAACCCCCTTGTCACCACTTGATCGACCTTGTCCGCCGCCACGGCTATAAGCCGCCGCGATGGACTCCCTTCCCGTCGACGAAGCCTTGCCGCGCCTGAAGGAGGCGCTGTCGTCGCGCAACGCGGCCGTGCTGGTGGCGCCGCCCGGCGCCGGCAAGACGACGCGCGTGCCGTTGGCCCTGCTCGACACGCCATGGCTCGGTGGCAAGATCGTCATGCAGGAGCCGCGGCGGCTCGCGGCGCGTGCGGCTGCCCGGCGCATGGCCGCGACCTTGGGAGAGCCGGTCGGCGAAACCGTCGGCTATCGCGTGCGGCTCGACACCAAGGTTGGCCCGCGCACGCGCATCGAAGTCGTGACCGACGGACTTTTTCTCCGGATGCTGCAGGATGACCCGTCGCTCGACGGCATCGGCTGCGTGATCTTCGACGAGCTGCACGAGCGCGGCCTCGAGACCGATCTCTCCTTCGCCTTGGTGCGTGAGGCGCAGACGGCGTTGCGTGACGACCTGCGCGTGATCGCCATGTCGGCGACGCTCGATCCCGGTCCAGTGTCCGATCGCCTGGGCGGCGCGCCGGTCGTCGAGTCCGCGGGCCGCATGTTCCCGGTCGACACGCGCTATCTCGACCGCGAGGCCCAGGGCCGCATCGAGGACAGTGTCGCCTCGACGGTACGCCGCGCGCTCGCCGAAGAAAGCGGCAGCGCCCTGGTGTTCCTGCCCGGCGTCGGTGAGATCCGCCGCGTCGAGAAGCGGCTGGATTTCGGCCGCGACGTCGACGTGGCGCCTCTCTACGGCGATCTCTCGCCGGCCGACCAGGATCGCGCCATCGCCCCCTCGCCGGCCGGCCGGCGCAAGGTCGTGCTGGCGACGTCGATCGCCGAGACCAGCCTCACCATCGAGGGCGTGCGCATCGTCATCGATTGCGGCCTGATGCGCGTGCCGCGCTTTTCGCCGCGCTCGGGCATGACGCGGCTGGAAACGGTGCGCGTCAGCCAGGCCTCGGCCGACCAGCGGCGCGGCCGCGCCGGCCGCCTGGAACCCGGCGTATGCTACCGCCTGTGGCCCGAGGAGCAGCAGCGCGGCCTGCTGCCTTTCACCCCGCCCGAAATCTTGGACGCGGATCTCGCCCCGCTCGCCCTGGAGCTGGCCCTGTGGGGCGCCGACGACGCCACCCTGCCCTGGCTGACGCCGCCGCCGACCGCGTCGCTCGCCACGGCGCGCGCCCTGCTCGTCGATCTCGGCGCGCTGGACAAATCCGGCGCCATCACGCCGCACGGCCGCGCAATGGCGCGTCTGGGCCAGCACCCGCGGCTCGCGCATCTGGTACTGAAAGGCCGCGCGCTCGGCCAAGGCCGGATCGCCGCCCTGCTGGCCGCCATCCTGGGCGAGCGCGACTTCCTGCGCCTGCCGCCGGGCCAGCGCGACGTCGACCTGCGCCATCGCGTCGACATCGCCTTGAGCGGCAAGCGCGACGGAGCGTTGCGCCTGATCCAGGAACAGGCACGCCGCCTGATGCCGCGCGGGGCCGACAACGAACGGCCTGACGTGTCGATGACCGGCGCGCTGCTGGCGCTCGCCTATCCCGACCGCATCGGCCGGCGGCGTCCGGGCACCAATCGCTATCTCCTGTCGGGCGGCCGCGGGGCCGCGCTGCCGGAAGGGGATCCGATGGGCAATGAGGAGTTTCTGGTGGTCGCCGACCTCGACGGCTCGGCCCAGGATTCGCGCGTTTTTCTCGCATCGCCGATCAGCCTCGGCGAGATCGAAGAACTGTTCGGCGAGCAGATCCTCGACGAGGAAGCGCTGCAATGGAACGAGCGCGACGGTGTCGTGCTGGCGCGCCGCCGGCGGCGCCTGGGCGCGCTGCTGCTCGAGGACAAGCCGCTGGCGAACCCCGACCCCGACAAGCTCAAGGCAGCGATGATCGAGGGCATCCGCCAGCTCGGCATCGGGGCGCTCCCGTGGTCGGACGATCTTTCGAAGTGGCGCGAGCGCGTTGCCTTCCTGCGCACCCAGCACGAAGGCTGGCCGGACCTGTCGGACCAGGCGTTGCTCCGCTCGCTCGACACATGGCTGGCGCCCTTCCTCGACGGCGTGTCGCGACGCAGCCATCTGACGCGGATCGATCTCACGGCCGCGCTGAAGACACTGGTGCCGTGGGACAGGCAGCGCGAGCTCGATCGGCTGGCGCCGACCCATGTCGAGGTGCCGAGCGGCTCGCGTGTGCCGATCGACTATGCCAATCCGGCGGAGCCGACCTTGTCGGTGCGCCTGCAGGAGATGTTCGGGCTTTTGGACACGCCGCGCGTCGCCGGCGGCAAGGTGCCGCTGACCATCCATCTCCTGTCGCCGGCGCGCCGGCCGGTGCAGGTGACGCGCGATCTCGCGAGCTTCTGGGCCAACGGCTACAAGGCGGTGATGGCCGAGCTGAAGGGCCGCTATCCTCGCCACCACTGGCCCGACGACCCGTTGATCGCCGAACCAACGGCAAGGGCGCGGCCGCGACCTAAGTAGGCCGGCGGTGCACCGCGAGCCACACGGTCGGCGGATCGGCTTGCGTCGCCTCGACACGATGGCGGATGTGCGCGGGGATCTCGACCCAATCGCCGGGCTTCAGGTCGAGCACCACGTTGCCTTCTTCGAAATGCAGACGGGCAGCGCCGGCCAGCAGGACGACGAATTCGTCGTCGGGCTGGTCGTACCAGAAGCCGGGCGGGCTCGCCTGGCCGGTCGAGACGATGCGCTCGATGCGCACGCCGGCCTTCTCGACCACCAGGTCGAGCTGCTCCTCGGCCTTGCGCTCCGGCAGCGCCGCTAAAAGATTGCCGCGGCGCAGCCGGGGCCTCAGTCCTTGAAGCCGGCCGGCGCCTCGCAGGGTTTGGTGCCCAGCTCGCCCGGCACCGACACTTCGAGGATCTCCATCTCGTCGGAGGTTCGGGTCTCGTTGTGACGCAAGTAGCCCGGGATGAAGAGCGAATCGCCCTGCTCGACCTTGATCGTCTTGCCGTCCTCGAACTGCAGCTCGACCCAACCCTTGAGGATGTAGATGAACTGGCCGTCGCACTCGTGATAGTGCCAGCCCGTTGGCCGGCTGAGCCCCTGGGTCGCCGTCATGAGCTGGGCGCGCATGTTGCCGCCGCTCGCCTCGGCGACCCCGAGGTCGCGGTAGGTGAAGAACTCGCGCCGGCCCTTGACCAGCACGGGCTCGGCGATACGGGCATGGGCGACCTTCTGGGCCGGCGTCTTGGCGGGCTTCTTGGCGGCAGTGGATGGCATGGCTTCCTCCTGGCGATGGCGGGGTGCGGACAGTGTGCGGCAGGGTTTCCCCGGTCGGCAATAGCGCAGCCCTGCCTATTTCTCCTCGATGATATGCGACAGGGCGCGGCGGACCACGGGCATCATGAAGAACATCGTGGGAGCAGCGATCGCCCAGGCGATCATCCAGGAGCTGAACCACATCTTGAACATGGTCCAGTCCCAGCCCAGGACGCGCCAAGTGGCGACCCCCGTCACCAGGAAGGTCATGAAGAAGCTGGTGCCGACCGGCAGGGCGTATTTGTGAAGGCGGCTGGGGAGTTTCTTCACGGCGCCGGGGACAATATGGTACGGCCTCTATCGCCGTCCATTGCGCCGAAAGTCCCATCCGATGTCCCTTGCCCTGCCGTTCCAGACCGCCAAGCAGCTCGCCGCCGCGGTCCGGAAGAAGAAGATCGGCTGCCTCGAGCTGCTCGACCTCTATCTCAAGCGCGTCGAGGCCTACAATCCCGAGCTCAACGCCATCGTCGCTACCGACATCGAGGGCGCGCGCAAGCGGGCCAAGGCGGCCGACAAGGCGGTCAAGAGGGCTGCGAAGCTCGGGCCGCTGCACGGCGTGCCGATGACCATCAAGGAGTCCTACGACGTCGCGGGCTTCCCGACGACCTGGGGCCACCCTGTCTTCAAGGACACCATCGTCAAGACCAACGCGCTGGTGACCCAGCGCATGCTCGATGCCGGCGTCACCCTGTTCGGCAAGACCAACGTGCCGCTGAACCTCGCCGACTGGCAGAGCTACAACGAGGTCTACGGCTCGACCAACAATCCGTGGGACCTGTCGCGCACGCCGGGCGGCTCGTCCGGCGGCTCGGGCGCCGCGCTGGCTGCCGGTCTGACCGGCATCGAGGCGGGCAGCGACATCGGCGGCTCGATCCGCAATCCCGCCTCCTACAATGGCGTGTGGGGCCACAAGCCGACCTGGGGCGTGGTCTCGCCGCGCGGTCATGCGCTGAACGGCCGGGTCTCCCAGGCCGACATCAGCGTGTGCGGGCCGCTGGCGCGCGGCGCGGCGGATCTCGAGATCGCCATGGACGTGATGGCCGGCCCCGACGCCATCGACGCCCGCGGCTGGACGCTCACCCTGCCGCGCGCGAAGAAAAAGAAGCTGCGCGACTTCAAGGTCGGCGTGATTCTCAGCGACCGCAACGCCGAGGTCGATCAGTCGGTGCAGTCGGAGATCCAGAAGCTCGCCGACTTCCTCGCCAAGAAGAAGGTGACGGTGAGCGACAAGGCGAGGCCCGCCATCGACACCGCCGAGCTGGGCGACGTCTATGTCCGCATGCTGCGGGCGACGACGTCGGGGCGGCTGAGCGACGCCGAGTTCCAGGAAGCGCAGCGCGACGTCGCCGCCCTGCCCGACGACGACCTGAGCTACTTCGCCCAGATGCAGCGCGGCAACACGCTGTCGCATCGCACCTGGACGCAGCTCAACGAGAAGCGCCATCGCATGCGGCTGGCGTGGGATGCCTTCTTCCAGGACTACGACCTGATGATCGCGCCGGTGGCACAGACGGCGGCCTTCCCGCACGACCAGAAGACCATCCGCCACGAGCGCACCATCGTGGTGAACAACAAGAAGCTGCCGGTGGTCGATCAGATCTTCTGGGCAGGCTACGCCAGCATCACCCTGCTGCCGGCGACGGCGGCGCCGGTGGGCGAGACCAAGGAAGGCTTGCCGGTCGGCGTGCAGATCATCGGGCCGCAGTACGGCGACTACTCGACCATCGCTTTCGCCAAGCTGCTGGAGAAGGAATATCGCAGCTTCGTGCCGCCGCCGGCCTACGGCTGAGCAGGAACAGGAAAGAGAATGTCCGACACCATCGACCTCAAGAACCACATCCGCTCGATCCCGGATTTTCCCAAGCCCGGCATCCTGTTCTACGACATCTCCACCCTGCTGGCGCATCCTCAGGCCTGGCACGCGACCATCGAGCGGCTGGCCGACCGGCTGCGTCCCTACAAGCCCGACGTGCTGGCTGGCATCGAATCGCGCGGCTTTCTGCTGGCGGCGCCGCTCGCCTTGGCGCTGGGCACCGGCTTCGTGATGCTGCGCAAGCAGGGCAAGCTGCCGGGCACCACGGTGCGCCACACCTACGCGCTGGAATACGGCACCGACACCATCGAGATCCAGCAGGACGCGATCAGCAAAGGCACGCGCGTCGCCCTGGTCGACGATCTTCTCGCGACCGGCGGCACCATGGCCGCGGCAGTGACTTTGCTCGAGAGCGTCGGCGGCATCGTGCCGGCGGCGGCCTGCATCATCGAGCTCACCTTCCTCGACGGCCGCAAGAAGCTGAAGGTCCCGGTCGAGACGCTGCTGCAGTACGACAGCTGAAGGGAGCGCGGGCCTCTGGCCCGCATCATGAGCGGGCCAGAGGCCCGCGCTCCCGTCTAGCGCTGATCGGCGCGATTGAACGCGCCCGCGCCGTCGGGCAGCACGGCGAAGGTCGACAGCGCCTGGGCGATCGGCTCGTCCGAACCGTCGACGAAGAAGTCGACCTCGCCGAAGGCGGTCGTGCGGCCGAGCTTCTTCACGCGCCCCACGGCGATCACATCTTGCCGCACCGCAGCACGCAGGAAGTTCGTGGTCAGTGAAATCGTCGCCAGGGTGGCGAAACGGCCGAGCCGCTGGCAGATCGCCAGCACCATGACGGTGTCGCCCATGGCCATCATCGCCTGGCCCATCACGACGCCGCCTCCCGGCCGCGCGATATGATCGCCGAATGGCAGGCGCAGCCGCACGTTGTCGTCCGAACAGTGCTCGGCCAAGAGCTTGAGGTCCCAGATCCAGGGTCCGAAATTGCCGCCCGGGGAGAGTTGCGCCTGCGCCGTCTCTAACGTGAAGAATCCCATATACCGGCCATGCTACCATGGCAGGGGGAGGATTTTGATGGTTTCGGTACCCGAGTGCTTTTCCGAGAGCTACGCCGAGGCGCGGCCCAAATTCTGCAGCGCCGCGGCGGCCAGCGGCGGCGAGATCCGCTCGTGGCTCAACCCCAGCGGACGCGGCCCCGGCGGCGAGGCGCTCTATCTCGACACCGCTCGTTTCGGTCCACGCGATGCCAGGAACGTGCTGGTGCTGATCGCCGGCACGCACGGCGTCGAAGGCCATTGCGGCTCGGGCGCCGAGATCGCCTGGCTGCGCAACGGCGGGCCGGACAAGCTGCCCAGGGACACCGGCGCGCTGTTGATCCATGCCATCAACCCGCACGGCTTCGCCTGGACGCGGCGCGTCACCGAGGACAACGTCGACCTCAACCGCAACTTCGTCGATCACGACAAGGCCTACCCGAAGAACGAAGGCTATCTCGCCCTGGCCGACGCCGTGCTGCCGCGCGAGTGGAACGACGCCTCGCGCGCCGAGACCGAACGGGTGTTCGCGAGCTACGCCCAGACGCACGGCGCCTTCGGCCTACAGGGCGCGCTGACCGGCGGCCAGTACAGCCATGCCGACGGCATCTTCTTCGGCGGCAACAAGCCGACCTGGAGCAACCGCACCCTGCGCGCCCTCGCCCGCGCCGAGCTTGGCGAGGCGCGCCAGGTCGCGGTGATCGATTTCCATACCGGGCTCGGCCCGTTCGGCCACGGCGAGCTGATATGCGCCGTGCCGCCGACGTCGAAATCCTTCCCGCGCGCCAAGGCGTGGTACGGCGACGAGATGACCTCGCCCGAAGGCGGCACGTCGACCTCGGCGATCGTGGTCGGCATCATGACCGACGCCTTCCCGCAGGAACTGCCCGACGCCCTGGTGACGCCGATCGCCATCGAGTACGGCACCTACGCGGTGCCCGAGGTGCTGAACGCCGTGCGCGCCGACAACTGGCTGCACCAGCGCGGTGACGTCGGCTCGGCGCAGGGACGCGCGCTCAAGGCCGACATGAAGGAACGCTTCTTCCCGTCCGGCGACAAGTGGCGGGAGATGGTGTGGGCCCGCGCCGACCAGACGATCGGCTGGGCGCTGAAGGGGATGCAAGGCTCTTGAGGTGAGATGAGCATCGTCACGCCTGGCGAGAACCCGGCACGGCTGCGGCTGCGCAAGGCCCTGCAGCGCGCACCGCTGTTCGCCGACCTCGAGGCGCACAGCATGTCGGCGGTCGAGCGCGAGCTCACCTTGCTTGTGCTGCCGGGCGGCGCGCCGCTGTTCCGCCAGGGCGAGCCGGCCGACGCCGTCTATGTCGTGGCCAGCGGCTGTCTCGGCGTGTTCCGTCACGAGGACGACGGCAGCGCCGACGAGCCCAGCCTGATGGCCGAGATCACGCCCGGCAACATCGTGGGCGAGATGTCCTTGCTGTCGCACAGCCAGCGCACGCGCAGCGTCGCCGCCCTGCGCGACAGCGAGGTCTGGCGGCTGGCGCGCGCCAGCTTCGACAAGCTGACGGCGCGGCATCCCGAGGTGCTGCCGACGCTGATGCGCAGCGTCGCCGTGCGCAACGCCATGGGGCCAACCAAGCGCCGCCGCCAGCCGCGCACCTTTGCCATCCTGCCGACGGGCGTCTCGACCCCGGCCGCGCGCTTCACCGTCATGCTGGCGGCGGCGCTGGGACGCATCGGCAGCCAGGTGCAGATGCTGGGACCCGAATCGATGGACCGCGATCCCGAGTGGTTCGCGCGCGCCGAAACCGAATCTTCCTTCGTGCTCTACCGCGCCGATCCCACGGCCACCGAATGGACCGAGCTCTGCCTGCGCCAGGCCGACTGCCTGGTCGTGGTGCGCGCGGCCGACGATGAGCTGCCGACGCGGCTCCCCTTCGAGATCGAGACCGCGCAGTCGGGCGCCGTGTTCCATCGTCGCCGCGAGCTGGTGCTGCTGCACGAGGGCCACGACCCCAAGCCCGCCTCGACGGCGCCGATGCTGGCCGGCGGGATGTACGGCCAGCATCATCACGTGCGGCTCGACATCCACGCCGACATCGACCGGCTGGCGCGGCTGCTGACCGGCCATGCGGTCGGCGTCGTCATGGCGGGCGGCGGGGCGCGCGCCTTCACCCATATCGGCGTCGTCAAGGCGCTGCGCGCCGCCGGTGTGCCGATCGACCAGGTCGGCGGCACCAGCATGGGCGCGATCGTGGCGGCGAGCGTCGCCTCGCGCTGGCCCGACGATGAGATCGCCAAGCACTTCCGCGCCGCCTTCGTCGACAGCAATCCGCTCAGCGACTACACGCTGCCGCTGATCTCGCTCTACGCCGGGCGGCGCGTCACGCGGCTGTTGCGCACGTCGTTCGGCGAGAAGGAGATCGAGGACCTGATCCTGCCGTTCTTCTGCGTCACCGCGAACCTCACGACCTCGAACGCCGACGTCCACACGGTCGGCCGGCTGTGGCGCTGGCTGCGCGCCTCGGTGGCGATCCCGGGCGTCATCCCGCCGTTCAACGAGGCGGGCGAGGTCCATGTCGACGGCGGCGTCATAGACAACTTCCCGGTGCGCGCCATGCGGCGCACGGGACGCGGCGCCACCATCGGCGTCGACATCGACACTGGCGGCGCGTTGGCGGCGGGCGCCGGTGTCATGGAGCCGTGGTCGGCCTGGCAGTTCTTCCGCCGCCTGATCTGGAAGCGCAACGAGACCCTGCCGATCCCCTCGATCGTCGCCATCCTGCTGCGCTCCGCCCTGGTCGCGAGCGCCGCGCGCGCCGCCGAGGACCGCCAGGCGGCCGACCTCCTGATCGTGCCGCCGATGACCCACATCGACCTCTTGGACTGGACGAGCTTCGATGCCGCCATCGAGGTCGGCTATCGCACGACGATGGAGGCGCTCGACAAGGCCAAGGCGACGCCGGCGGGAGCACGTCTCTTCCTCGCTTGACGCACGACGCTTCCTCCCCTTCGCGGAGTCCGCGAAGGGGAGGTGCCCTCGTCTTACGGGGGCGGAGGGGTCATGAGCCGCAGTACTGGTGCCCATGACCCCTTGTGTCTGGAAATTTTGGCAGAGTACGCGAACGGGCGGCTGCTCGAACAGCCGCCCGTCGTCGACCGTGAACCCGTAGACCCCAAAGGCTGAGCCTGAGACGGAGCGAGGGAC
>Ga0081539_10003300_pt1 | contig 20180 bp, 14 predicted proteins | sample TabmetS4T2R2_FD_71023 | JGI IMG/M metagenome (GOLD analysis project Ga0081539, IMG submission 71023) | Tabebuia heterophylla rhizosphere microbial communities from the University of Puerto Rico - S4T2R2 | ecosystem: Host-associated > Plants > Roots > Rhizosphere ...
GCACCCGCCTGAGCTGAAGGAGGAGATCGAAAACCTGGTCGGCCGCTACATGGTCGACGTCGACAACTTCCGCACCTCGGAGAAAGACCGGTTGCTGGCGGACATCGAGGAGATGACGGACAAGCGCTTCCGCGTCGCCGAGCATCTGCTCGAGACCCGCCCGTGGGACCTCTTCTTCATGGTCGAGATGGGCACGGACCGGATGCACCACGCCTTCTGGCGCTACAGCGACCCCGAGCACCGGTTGCACGAGCCTGGCAATCCCTACGAGGGCGCAATGCTCGACTACTATCGCGCGCTCGACGAGAAGGTTGGGCGTCTGCTCCGCTTCGCGGACGACGACACCGCGGTTCTCGTCGTCTCCGACCACGGCGCGAAGCGGATCGACGGCGGCATCTGCATCAACGAGTGGCTGCGCTCGGAGGGATACCTCACGCTCAAGGAGGAGCCCGCCGAGCCGGCCCCGCTACGGCCGGAGGTCGTCGACTGGGAGCGCACGCGCGCCTGGGGCGAGGGCGGCTACTACTGCCGTCTCAACCTCAACGTCGCGGGCCGCGAGCCGAAGGGCACGGTGGCCCCCGAGGACTTCGACTCGCTCCGCGAAGAGCTGAAGCAGAAGCTCGAGGCGCTCGGCGACGACCAGGGCCGGCCGATCGGCACGATCGCGTACAAGCCCGAAGACCTCTACTCCGACCGGAACGGCATCCCGCCGGACCTGCTCGTGTACTTCGGCGACCTCGCGTGGCGCAGCATCGGCCAGGTCGGAACCGGCAGCGTGCACGTGTTCGAGAACGACACGGGCCCCGACGATGCGAACCACGCCCCCGACGGCGTGTACATCCTGGCCGGAGGCGGCGTTGAGGCCGGCGAAGGCGAGCAGCGGCCGATCTTCGACATCGGCCCCACGCTGCTCACCCTGCTCGGCGAGCCCGTGCCGGCGGAGATGGAGGGCCAGAGCCTCGTGTAGGGCTCAGCCGACGCGCGAGGGCTCGCGCCGCTCCGCAAACCAGCGCACCGTCTTCTCCAAGCCCTCGGCGAGACTGTGCGCCGGCTCGAAGCCGAGCAGCTCGGCGGCGCGTTCGGGGCGGGCGAACGTCCGCTCGATCTCGCCACGGCGGCGCTCCTCGTAGCGAATGGGCGTATCGCTCGCGTCCGTGAGCTGGAGGATCAGGCGAGCGAGATCGTTGATCGTCGTCTCCTCGCCGGAGGCGAGGTGGACCACGTCGTCGCGGAGGTCGGCGTCGACTCCGGCAGCGATCCCGTCGCAGAGGTCGTCCACGTACAGGAAGTCGCGGCTCGCGGTGCCGTCGCCGTAGATCACGATCGGCTCGCCGCGGAGCGATTGCTTGATGAAGTTCGTGATCACGCCCTTCTTGTGATCCGACATCGGCCCGTAGACGTTGGCGAAGCGGAGGGCGACGACCGGCAGGCCGAAGGACCCTGCAAAGGCGTGGCAGTACGCCTCTCCACAGAGCTTGCTCGCGCCGTAGGGCGAGATCGGCCAGGGGAGCGACGTCTCGTCCACCGGCGGCGGCGTGTTGCCCATGATCGCGCCGCCCGTCGAGGCGAAGACGACCTTCTCGACGCCGGCCGCGGCGGCGGCGCGCAGGACGACCAGCGTGCCGCGAACGTTGACGTCGAAGTTCTCGAGGGGATCGTCGACCGACTCGACCACCGATCCGAAGGCGGCGAGATGCACGACCGTGTCGACGCCTTCAATCGCCTTCGCGACGGCCGCCTCGTCGCGGATGTCGCCTTCGACGACTTCCGCCTCGACGCCGGTCAGATAATCGCGGCTCCCGCGCGAGAAGTTGTCGAGTGCCCGCACCTCGAGGCCGCGGGCGACCAGCTTGGGGACGAGATTGGCGCCGATGAAGCCACAGGCGCCGGTGACGAGGGCTCGAGCGGGAATCTCTAGGAGGAGACGGTCGAGCGCTCGTCGATGACGACCTGGCCGTCGCCGGGGTCACCGTTGGTGCTGTAGACGGCCCTGTCGGCGACCCTGGGCTCGGCCTCTTCGGCACCGTGCCGCCAGTAGGAGCGACAAGGGATCTTGTCCGAGTCGCAGCGATGGGCGTACTTCTGCGCGATCTCGGCGACCTCGTTCAGGAGGCCTTCCTCGAGCGTGATCGGAACGAGGCCGAGGTCGAGCAGTTGGCGGTTCTCGACGAAGAGGTCGTTCTCGGGAGCTTCGTTTCGCGGGTTCTCGACGAAGTCGATCTCCGCGCCCGTGAGCCGGGAGACGAGCTCGGCGAGGTCGATCAGCCGATGGGTCTCGGTCATCTGGTTGAAGATCCGGACTCGCTCGCCGTGCGCGGGCGGGTTCTCGACTGCGAGCTGGATGCAGCGAACGCTGTCCTGGATGTGGATGAACGCCCTCGTCTGACGACCGGTGCCGTGGACCGTCAGCGGATACCCGATCGCGGCCTGCATGAGGAAGCGGTTGAGAACGGTGCCGTAGTCGCCGTCGTAGTCGAAGCGATTGATGAGGCGCTCGTCGAGCCGCGTGTCCTCAGTCTGCGTTCCCCAGACGATGCCCTGGTGGAGATCCGTGACCCTGACCTCGTCGTTCTTGTTGTAGTAGGCGAAGAGGAGCTGATCGAGCGTCTTCGTCATGTGGTAGACGCTGCCCGGGTTCGCCGGGAAGAGGATCTCCTGCTCGATGTCCTCGCCGTCCTGGCCCTCGATCTTCACCCCGAGGTAACCCTCGGGAATCTTCACGCCGGGTGCGGCGCCGTAGCCGTAGACGCCCATCGTCCCGAGGTGGACGACATGGGCGTCGATGCCGGACTCGACGATCCCCGCAAGCAGGTTGTGCGTGGCGTTGACGTTGTTGTCGACGGTGTAGCGCTTGTGCCACGGGCTCTTCATCGAGTACGGTGCCGCCCGCTGCTCGGCGAAGTGCACGACCGCGTCGGGCTCGAACTCCGTGAGGACGTCGACGAGCTCGTGGTAGTCGTCCGCGACGTTCAGGCGCCGGAAGCCGATCTCGCGGCCGGTCAGCTCCTGCCAGGCCGCGAGGCGCGTCCCGAGCGGCGCGAGGGGCGTGAGCGAGGAGGCCTCCAGCTCGGTGTCCGCGTTCCTGCGGGCGAAGTTGTCGACGATGAAGACCTCATGGTCGCGCTTCGAAAGATGCAGGGACGTCGGCCACCCGCAGAATCCGTCTCCACCCAAGATCAGAACGCGCACACGTACCTCTCTGCTCGATCGTCAGAAAAAAATGCGCGCTGCCGCGCAGGGCGCGATACTAGCAAAGGGTTATACGGAGGGCGTTCCAGGCCTCCGGGCGAGGCAGATCTTCCCTCTCACCCGGAAACTCTCGCGGTAGTCGCCCGTCTGCTCGACGGCGGCCTTCAGGTCGATGTCCTCGTCCCGCACGCAGACGAGGCCGACGCCGATTTCGGCAAGATCCCGCCGAAGCTGGTCGGACGGCAACGTGACTTCACCCATGATGAAGTCCGCCAATTCGATCCTCGCTCTCGTTCGTGCGGGCGGCTCGTCGGTCTGCCGCGCGTACCAACTACGCGCCATGACGGCTTTCGGCTCCACCGTCACGAGCGAGATCGCCCTCATCGTGTGACGGTCGACGAGGATCGCGCCGCTCCCCTCGTAGCTGCGAAGAATCGTGCGAGCCAAGCGCAGGCTGTACTGATTGGTCTTCCAGGTCGGTCGCGCCACCCATTCCGAATTCCCTTTGTGCGAGAGCCAGAGCGGGTGCCCGAAGGCGATCAGGAGCGCGGCGATCACCGTTGCGCAGGCGACGGGAGCCGCCCAGGAGACGCGCAGACGCAAGCCCGCGCGGCGCGCGAGAGCGTCGTACGGGGCGGCGGCGAGAAGGCCGACGACGGCCGGGAACGGGATCACCCAGAGCGTCCGCCGGAGGGCGCGACTGCCCGAGAGGCCGGAGACGTCGTTGAGGGCGTGGAGGACACCTGGGGCGAGGAGGATTGCCGCGACTAGCGCCACCCCGGTCGCGACCGCGGCCGGCGGGCCCCGCCGAGCGAACCAGGGTGCGAGCCACACTCCTGCCGCTCCGGCGATCGCGATTGCCGAGGCGCCGAGCACCGCGTGGTAGTACCACTCGGTCGGGAAGCCCGGGAACGGGAATCGGTTGCCAACGGGAAAGTTCCGCGAGACGCCGAAGACAACGAGGAATGGGAAGCAGGCCGTCGCGGCCAAGACGGGTGCCGCGGACCAGTCGCGAGCGGCGAGAAGCGCGAACATGGCCGTTGCGGCGATCAGCGGGACGACGAACGCCGCGGAGCTCGTGAGCCCGAGGCCCGCGACGCCGGCAGCGACGAGCAGGACCCCGGTGCGCGCGTCGCGGTCACCCAGCCAGCGCGTGATGAGGACGTACAGCGTCGGGACGAGCCAGGAGGCGAAGGCCACCTTTCCTTGCCACATGCGCGTGAGGAAGAACCCGCCTGGGCTCAGCTCGAGCTGAGCGCTCCAGAGGAGATAGACGCAGCCGAGCCCGAAGCAAAGGAGCGGCCACCGCGGCGCCCAGCGACGGAGCAGCCGCCACAGAGCCCACACGGCGAGGAACGTGAAGACGGGCGGGAAGACGTAGTACGCCATCGACGCCCCCTGAACGCCGGCGACATGCGCGAGCGCTCCCTGGAGCGCCGAGTACGCGTCGACGGGCAGCCCTGCACCGCCGAACCGCTTCGCGGTCTCATGCGTGAAGATGACGTCGCGCGTCGGAATGTGGTTCAGCTGGGCGGTCGCCATCGCCCGGTTGACGTAGAAGACGTCGTCGGCGTTCGGGTCGTAGATGAAGAGCGACATCACGCCGAACGCGGCGGCGACGAATGCTGCCACCGCATCCTCGATCACGCGGCCCGGCGGGTCTCCGTCGTCCACGCGTGCGTAGCGAAAGGTGCGAGCGGCGAGCGCGGCGCCGACGCCGACCGCGGCGAACACCCAGACCACAGGCCACGGGGTGCCGTGCGGCCGAACGGCGATGATCGCGGCCACGAGGCCGGCGCCCACACCGAGAGCCCGGAGCGCAGATCGGGTCTCTCCCATGGCTTCGGCCGGTGCGGCACGAGCTCGGACGCCACGCGTCAAGCGAAGGATGAGCACCCCCGCGACGAGGAAGAAGACGAGCCAAAGCGGCACGAGGACCGTGACGCGGAGCTGCGTCAGCATCCCGAGGTACGCGACGAGCGTCCACGTCGCGAACCCGACGAGGGCACAATCGCTCAGGAAGTCGAACGCGACGCGTAGGCGGCTCGGGGTCAAGGTCGCGCGCTACTGCTTGGCGACGAGCTCGTCGCTCGGGTCGTCGACGAGCTCTGCGTCCAACGGATCGGGCCGGCGCCCGCGGCCGGGCGGACGCGCGAGCGTGATCAGGCTGCCGGCGAGGGCCGTGAAGAGCCAGAGCGCCCCCAGAGCGATCAGCGTCGCCGACGGAACGACCGCGCGGATCGTCCCGCGTGGGTCCAGCTCCCCGAACCCCACGCGGCCCCAGTGGGTGATCGCTGCGATCGAACCGGCGAAGCCGACGACCGCGAGCGAAATCCCGATCACCGCCGACGTCTCGAACCTCAGGACGGCGAGCAGCGGGCGGAGGCCCCGCGTGTCGGCCATGCGCTGCGCTTGGCCGTAGAGCGTCGCCAGCCCGCCGAGGAGCACCATCTGCACCCCGAGAAGCACGCCGAAGCACGCGTAGACGAGCGCGTTCACGTCGAAGGTCAGATCACCGATCGAACGCGGGCCGATCGCGAGGAGAACTGCCCCCACGAGACTGATGGCGGCGATCGCGGCGCCCGGGTAGATGAGCGTCTTGCGCGGGGCGAACACGAGCAGGAAGCGCAGATGCCGCCAGCCGTCGCGCCACGTGCGCAGGTGCGACGGCCTCGTGCGCCCGTCGGGGCTCAAGGTGGTCGGGACCTCGGTGATGTCGTAGCCGGCGAGAGCGGCGCGGACGATCAGCTCGCTCGCGAACTCCATTCCGGGCATGGAGAGGCCGAGCGCGAGGATGCGCTCGCGGTCGAAGCCACGGATGCCGCAGTGGAAGTCGCCGACCTCCTTGAGGCCGAAGAGCGTCCGCCCGAGCCGCGAGAGCACCGGGTTCCCGAGATACCGGTGAAGCCAGGGCATCGCCCCCGCGGCAATCCCGCCGCGAAAGCGGTTGCCCATGACGACGTCGTGGCCCTCGCGCAATGCGTTCACGAACGGACCGAGGTTCGCCAGGTCGTAGCTGTCGTCGGCGTCGGCCATGATGACGTACCGTCCGCGCGCGCTCTCGATCCCGGCGAGGAGCGCGGCGCCGTAGCCGCGCTCGGGTGCGGTGATGACGCGCGCGCCCGCCCGGCGCGCGATCTCCTGCGAGCCGTCGGAGCTGCCGTTGTCCGAAACGAGGACCTCGCCCTCGACACCCAGCTCGTGGAGCGAGCGGCGCGCCTTCTCGACGCACGTTCCCACGGTCTCGGCCTCGTCCAGGCATGGGAGGAGGACGGTCACTTCGACGCTCATGCCGGATCCTCCACAGGCTCGCGGCGCCGTTGCGCCAAGAGGTGGGTGAGCGCGAGAGCGGCGGCAGGCGCCAGCGTGCAGTAGAGGACGACCGTGTACCGGTAGCTGAAGTTCGCCGTCGCGACCGCGCTGAACGTCACCCCGATGCCGAGGAGGCAGAGAAAGAGCGCGTCGAGCCGAAGACGCCAGTCGCTGCGGCGCGGGTGCCAGAGCGCGGTGAAGGCCACGAGGAGGATGCACGCGAGGAAGAACGGCCCGGCGAGATAGTCGAAGCGCGAGTACTCGCGCAGTCCACTTGCAAGCGACTGGTTCACTCGGAACGGATGCTCGGCCCAGATCTTCGTCCCGACGGCGTCCGTCCGGCAGCCGCCCGGCCGTGGGCCGGGATACGACCAGTAGGCGACGCACGGCTCGCCCGGCCGCTGCTTCTGCCCGGGATAGAAGACGTGGCTGATGTCGGTGCCCACCATGCCGAGATAGTCGAGCGGCTGGTGGATGATCACCTTCCTCGCGAAGGCGAGATCGACCTTGTCCGGCAGCGTGCGCGCGGGCGCCTGGCCTCCGACCCAGAGGTACCCCTCGGGCCCCGGGCGCTGGTCGAGCGGGCGGTCGTCGCAGAGTTGCCGCTCCTGCGCGGTCAGCTGTCCGAGCTTCTCGCACTGGGCGATTGGAGCGACGCGCGCGTAGAGGTGCTTGCCGCGCCACGTCGTGAACGCATACACGCCGTAGGTCTCGTGCATCCAGAAGAGATAGCCCACGACCGGGATCGCGAAAGAGGCGACGAAGAGCCCGACTCGCCGCCAGCCGAAGCGGCGCAGGAGCATGTAGCCGAGGATGACGACGATCATCACCATCCCGACCTGGCGCGTGAGCGCAGCCGTCGCCGTCAGAACGCCGGCGAGGCCGCAGGCCCACAGCGGGGGCTTCTCGCTCCACCAGGCGAGGAGGAGCGCCGCGCCCGCGTACAGGACGATGAAGAGCACGTCGGAGAGCAGATGGTGCTCGATGTTCACGAGCAACGGCGAGAGCGCGAGCGGGACGACCGCGAGCGCCGCAATCCAGCGCGTCACGCCCCGGTGGACGAGGAACGCATAGATGAGGCCTGCGAGCGCAAGTACGAGGAGGTGCTGGAGGACGACGATCTCTCGGTGGCTCAGGTGGAGGTGGCTCCAAAGCCACAGAAACCCGGAGTACCCGAACGGGCGCGCCTGCCCCGGACGAGCCAGCTGGGCAGCCCGTAGGTACCCGTGCGTGTCCGTGAACCAGAAGAACGGGTTGTAGGCGATGACGACGACGGCGCGGACGAGCAGGCCGGCGGCGAGAACGAGGGCGATCGCCCAGTGGCGGGCGAGACCCTGCAGCGCCTTTACGTGCAAGGGCTCGTCCCTGCGGCCGGCATCCGGCTCGCCGACGCCCGCCGGCGCTTCGGGCCTCGTGGTCACGGACACGGCTCCGCAGACTACCTTCGGGGCACGCGGTGCACGCCGTACTAGTCGGCCGGTGCGCCCGCCGCGCGGCGCTTCGTGCCACGCTCACGCCACCACGTCCGCAGCATGACCCGCGCGTAGCGGAGGCCGTACAGGACGTTGTGTCCCTTCTTGCTCTCGCCGGCGATCCGCTTGCGCATGACCACCGGCCGCTCGACGATCCGGTATCCCTGGCAGATTGCGCCGACCAGGAGCTCGGAAGCCTGGTACTGCGGCTCCTCCTGCCGTACCGTCGCCGTGACCTCCGCTTTGAGGGCGCGGACGCCGCTCGAGGTGTCGGTGACCTGAACGCCCGTGAGGAGCCGCGCGAGCATGGCGAAGACGCGCACCCCGGCCTGGCGGAACGAGTCTTCCGTCTCGGTGCGCCCGAGGACGCGTGAGCCGAGAACGAAGTCTGCCTCGCCGGACACGATGGGCCCGAGGATCTCCGGGATCACCTGCGGATCCCACTGGCCGTCTGCGTCGAGCGTGACGATGTACTGCGCGTCGTGGTCGCGGGCGAGCTCGTAGCCGATCCGAAGCGCGCTCCCCTGGCCCGAGTTCTCCGGGAGCTTGGCGACGTAGACGCCGTGCGCGGCAGAGACGTCCGACGTCGCATCGCTCGAGCCGTCGTCGACCACGAGGGTGTCGACCGCGAGCCCGCACGCCTTTTTCGGAATCGCGTCGAGCACGGGCCCGATCGACTCCTCCTCGTTGAAGGCCGGGATCACGACGACCACGGGCGCGAACGCATGCTTCGGGTAGCGCGCACGGAAGTCGCCGATCGCATCGGGCCTACCGTTCGTTGTCGCCGAGACCGAGACGTCGGCCGGAGCGGGCTCCACAACACGCCGTTCGGCGGCTGAAAGCTCAGACCTGCTGCTCATGTCACGCGGAGGGTCGTCACGTCGGGGGCGCGGCGCGGGAGAGGCGGGCGCAAGTATACGAGCTTGGTCGGGCCACAAGTGCCCTTTGCCACCGCGTCACCATTCAAACACCTGCTCGACCAGGCGGCTCGCCGCCCGGCCGTCCGCGAAAGGGTAGTACCGGTGCACGAACTGCTCGCGGCGCTCGCTCCAGGCAGCTCCGTCCGCCAGGGCGGCCAAAACCTCGTCGCTCGTCCTCACGAGCGGTCCGGGGCCGTCCGCCTCGAGATCGACGTGGAGCCCGCGTACCTCGTCCCGGTAGGCCTCGAGATCGGGGGCGAAGACGACGACGGGCCGGCCCGTCGCGGCGAAGTCGAACAGCCAGGAGGAGTAGTCGGTGACGAGCACGTCCGCGGCGAGCAGGAGCTCGAGCCCGTCCGGAGACGAGGAAACGTCGCGCGCGCTCGCCGTGAGCGCGGGAGGAGTCGCATCGGCGACACGCGGGTGCTTGTAGAAGAGCAGCGCATCGCCCTCCCCGAGGCCGGACGCGAGTGCCTCGAGGTCGAGCGGCTCCCAGAGGCGATAACCGTCCAGGTAGGCGAGGTCCGAGCGGTAGGTCGGCTCGTCTCTCAGGACGCGGGGCCGATGACCGACGGCGTAGTCGGCGTTGTCTCGATAGGTCGGGGCGTAGAGCACGACGCGTTCCCCCCGGAGGCCAAGCCGACGGCGGGCCTCGGCGCGCCGCTGCTCCGCAGCGGGGCCGACGACGAGATCGGTGCGAGGAAGCCCCGTCTCGAGAACTTCACCCGCGATCGCGTAGCCCCGCTCGAGGATCGGCGAGGCGAAGGGCCCGGGCGAGACGACGCGGTCCCACTCCTCCCCCATCTCGAGCGAGCGGCGGTGCTCCCGGAAGGCGGGCGGGCGCTCCGCGAGCTCGCGCCCCTGGAACTTGAGCGGTGCGCCGTGCCAGGTCTGCACCGCGACCTGCTCCTTGCGGCGGCGGAACCAGCGCGGCCAGTGGTCGTTGGCGACGAGGTAGCGCGCCCGCGCGAAGGCATCGAAGTACTCGCGGCTGCCCTTCCGCACCCCAGTCGACCCCTCGGGCGCCGCGAAAGCGCCGTCGTCCACGACCCAGAGATGCTCGAAGGGAGCGTTGCGCCGCACGAGCTCCTCGTAGATCGCGCGAGGGCTGTCCGAGCACTCGCGCCCACCGAAGCTCTCGTAGAGGACGGCGCCGCGAAGCTCGCCCTTTCGCGCGCCGGGGTAGTGCGTCGTGCGCAGTCGCCGCTGCGCGAGGCCGCCGCGCTCGCCGTCCTCGAGGTCGCGCTCGACGGCGAGGACGAGCTGGCCCGGCTGCCAAATGCCGAGGTGGAAACGCTTACGGCCCGCCGTGCCGGCGACCGGTAGCAGCTGCAAGAGCCGCGCGTCGACCCGCGGCATTGATGCTTCACTGCGCGCAGCCCCGGCTGGAGAGAGCAGCAGCTGGAAGGTGCCTTGCGGAAGTGGCTTTGCCCCCTCCATGGCCCCGGGCGTGAGCGAGACGGAGAATCGGCCCTCCGCGTCCCTCTCGAGCGGCACCGCGAAGCTCTGGGGCGTCCCCAGGCCGGCGACGATCAGCTGCGCGAGTCCGGGCTGCTCGCCCAGTCGACCCGAGAGGCGGAGCGCGCCGTCGGCGGAGGCCTCCGCGCTGGTGATCACTGCTGGGCCCGTCGGCCTCGCGGCCTCCTGTGACAGCTCGGGGAGCCGGAGCGGGATCCGACGTGCTCCGTTGACGAGCTCGACGCTCGCGCCGCCGGCGAGCTCGGCTGCGGGCACGCGCGCGAGGAAGGCGGGGCGCGGCCGTGAGCGGTCGACGTGGGCCGGATAGGAGCGCAAAGGCTGTCCGGCCAAACCGACTTGGAGAGCAAGCGAGCCGCGCGCCGCCCCGCGGAGCTCCCCTTCGAGCTCGACGACCGAGCCCTCGACCCGGACGGCAGGCACGAGTGGGCGCTCCCTCAGGATCCTGATGCGAAGCTCGCCTCCGCGGCCGACGGCCGCGCGCACACGAGTTCCCTCCGCAGGCGCGAGCTCGGCGGCCGGCACCGGGCAGAGCGGTGCGTGGTCGAGTCGCGCCGTCCGCTTGCGGACGCCCAGCGCCTCGATCGAGACGCGGATCTCCCAGCTCGCCGGCCGCCATTCGCCGCCCCGACGGAGCTCGGACGCGTCCAGCGTGGCGATGAAGCCCGCATAGTCGAGCGACGCGAGCTGCTGCGCCGTCGTAGCCGTCAGGTCCGGCCGGTGCGTCTCCTGCACGTTCAAGCGGACGCGCTTCGGCGGAAAACCGCTGCGCACCGCGGTCAGGTCGATCCGCTGTGAGCCCGGCGTCTGGGCACCGAGGAGATCGATGTAGGCGTAGCCCGTGAGCCGCAGGGTCTCGCCGTCCCATTCCATGCTCTCGACCCGCGCGATGGGCCCGAGCTCGTCCCCCAGGCGGTAGGCGTCGTCGGGCAGCGCGAGACGCTCGTCGTGCCGATACGGATAGTCGCCGTACCAGCGGCGGCCCTGCCGAAGAGGCGCCCGCTCGTGCAGCTCGTCGGCCTCGAAGCGGAGCACCTCGAGGAGCTCGGGCATCGCTCTCCGCCGCACGAGGTGCCACTTGAGCCGGTCGATGGCGAACGCCTGGTTGAGCGCGGAAGGATCGGCCCGGTCGAGGAAGTCGGTGACGAGCTCGAGGAAGAGCGCGCGGTACTCCTCGTCCACCGCCGGCAAGACCATGAGGAAGTAGCGGAGGTCGTGCCGGAGAACGCTCCGGTCGTAGAGCGCCTTCGAGATGTTCATCTTCCGCCCGGCGAGGAAGCGGCTGACATGGTCGACCGCCGCCACGCGGTCGCGCAGCGCCCTCGGCTCGGTGCGCTTCTGGGTGATCGAGAGATCGCTCCCCTCGCGCAACCGCCAGAGATAGACCGGCTCCTCGCGGACGTCGACGAAGCGCGCGACGTAATGGGCCGGGAGCGTCACCGGGATGTCCTCGTAGAGAACTCCCTCCGGGAAGCGGAAGCCGTGCTCGTCCCAGAAGGAGCGGCGGAAGAGCTTGTTCCACGCCGTCCTGTCGACGCGCAGGGGCGGAAAGCGCGTGATGTGCGTGCGCAGGCGGGTCCGTTCGAATGCCTGCGCGAGGAACGACACGGTCGACGTGCCGAATGTGGTCATGCGCAGCGCGTTGCCCGAGGCGAAGTCCGAGCCGGTCTCGTCCAGCGTCGCGAGAAGGAGCTTGTAGGCGTTTTGGGTCACGGCGTCGTCGCTGTCGACGAAGGCGATGAACTCCCCGGTCGCGTGATCGGCCCCCGTGTTGCGGGCGGCGCCGAGTCCCGCGTTCTCCTGACGGACGAGCTTGAAGCGCGCGTCCGCTGCGGCAAAGCGTTCGGCGATCCGCGGGCTCGCGTCCGTGGAACCGTCGTCGACCATCACGACCTCGAGGTCGCGCAGCGTCTGGGCCGCAAGCGACTCGAGACAGGCGTCGAGGTAGGGCGCGACGTTGTAGATCGGCACGACGACGCTGACGCGCGCGGCCATGGCGCTAGCGCCGGAGGGCGCGAACGAACTTGCGTGCCGCGTCCATGACCGGCACGGGGATCCGTTCGCGGTATTGCGGCGGGACGAGAAGCATCATGCGCACGCTGACCGGCAACCCGTCGCTCCGCCGCAGCGACTCCCGCATGCTCGCGGGCACGAGCTTCCGCACGACTCTGCGGCCACCCCGCCCCCGCCCGTTTGCCGACGCCGGGCGCGCGGCCGCGCCGCGCGGTTTCACCGCCGTCACCGACGACTGGGCGACGGCTTCCGCCTCCGCGTAGAAGTCGACGTACGCGGTCCGGGCATCGTCGAGCGCGTTCTGCGCCGCCTCCGTGTCCCCCGCGGGATCCGCGAGCGCCGAGAGCTTCGTCCAGGCGTCCTCGCAGAGGGCCTGCAGGCTTGCCGGCACGTCGACGGCGTCCCAGCCGGGCGGCGAGCGGCGCAGCTGCGGATCGACGAACCTCTCCACTTCGGGGTGGTCCTCCGGCTTGATTCCGACGAGCCACGGCAGGTCGAGCACCTCGCCGCAGCGCGACATCTCGCGCGGCCAGTCCTCGAGGAGGTCGCCGTAGCGCACGAAGGCACGGCGTGAGCCGCGCGTCGCGTACTCCGCGTGCAGGCTCACGTTGAGCCAGGACGCGGCGCGGCTCGCGTCGTTCTGCCACGTGCCGTAGGAGCGGCGGGCGCTCGAGACGACCTCGGTCGGATGGCGGAGCATCGTCGCGAACGACGTGTCGACGCCGAGGTCGTCCGCGCAGCGGCGCCAGAGGGGGAGGAACCAGACGTTGCGAGGATCCTTCACGACGACGTTGTCCGTCCCGACGAACTGCACGGCGAGCCACGAGCGCAGCTCCTCGGCCACGTCCTCGTCGTCGGCCACCTCCGCGAGCCGCTCCCAGGCCGCGACGCGCGAGTCGAACACTGTCACGCGGCGCTCGCGCATGATCCGCTTGTGGAAGCGGACGACCCACCGCGGTTCGCCGAAACCGCGTGGATTGGTCTCGTCGGCCTTCACCTCGGGCTGCGGCACGTGGAACCCGAGACGCCCCAGCATTCCCGAGAAGAGGCTAGTCCCGCTTCGGCCCTTGCCGACGACGAGCACGAGGCGCTTCGTCGAGTCGCTCTCCGCCGCGTGGCTCATGCCCCGATTCTCGCGCGCCCGCCGGCCCCAGGCGCCGGTTCCCCGCTGTCGCCGGCGTCCCGCCAGACCGCCCTCACGACCCGCTCCGCCGCGCCCCCGTCCTCGAGCGAGCAGAAGCGCCCCCGGAACGACGCGCGCAACCGGGCGGCCTCGGCTCCCGCGTAGGCGCCCGAGCGGAACGCGGCGACGAGTTCCTCTTCGGTGCGCGTCACGACTCCGGGCGGCTCGGCGAGCAGGTCGAAGTACGTGCCCCGTAATCGGGTGTACTCCTCCCAGTCGGGCGCGTGAATGACGATCGGCCGGTCGAGGACGGCGTAGTCGAACATGAGCGCGGAATAGTCCGTTACGAGCGCGTCCGAGGCGAGGCAGAGCTCCTCGATCGAGGGGTACGAGGAGACGTCCAGCACGCCGTCCCCGGCCGCGGAGACCTGGTCGCGGTGGAAGTAGTGCGCGCGGTTGAGGACGACGAATTCGGGCCCGAGCCCGCGCGCGAAGCGAGCGACGTCCACGGTGGGCGCGTAGGCGTCCGCGTACTCGCGGTGCGTCGGTGCGTAGAGGACCGACGTGCGGCCGGGCTCGAGGCCGAGCGCGGCCCGGATTGCCGCCACATCCTCGGCCGAGGCGTTGACGAGCGCGTCGTTTCGCGGGTAGCCGACCTCGAGGGTCACGCAGTCGACCGGGTAGGCCGTCTTCCACATCTCGGTCGAGAAGGGATTGGCGGTGACGCTGTAGTCCCAGCGCGCGCAGCGGCGGAGAAGCTTGTCGAAGTCCATGTGACCCTGCTTGCCCGCGAACTGCGCGTCCCGGAGGTCGAGCCCCATCTTCTTGAGCGGAGTCCCGTGGTGCGTCTGGACGTGGACGGTCCCCGCTCTCTTCACGACCTCGTTCGGGAAGTTGACGTTGTTGACGAGGTAGCGGGCGCGGGCGAGCAGGCGGTAGTAGCCCTTCGTTCCCGCGACGACGTACTCGACTCCTGCCGGCATCTCGCCCTCGTGCTGGCGGCCGACGATCCAGACGCTGCGCACCTCGGGCGCGAGCTCGCGGAGCTTCTCGTAGATCGCCCTGGGGTTGCAGGAATAGCCGCGATACCAGTAGGCGGCAAAGGCAGCGAGGTGCGGATCGACGGGCTCCGCGAGCTGCTCCGCGTAGTAGCGGCGGAGCCCACGCCTGCGGAGCGCGCGCCGCGCGCGGCGGAGCCCGGGGAGGAAGGACGCCATGGCCAGGAGGCTACTCCACGCCCTCGGCAGCCGGGGTTTGCCATCATCGAGGCGTGGCCGAGGAGACCAGCGCGGAAGAGGTCGACTACGCCAAGCCCTTCACGTCGGAGCAGGTGAGGGCGGGCGGCCACCGGCTGCGTGCAGGCGGCCTGTGGGACGAGCTCGGGGAGCTCCAGCTCGACTTCCTCGTCGCGCAGGGCCTCGGGCCCTCATCACGGCTGCTCGACGTCGGCTGCGGGCCGCTCCGGGCGGGGATCAGGTTCGTCGACTACCTCGAGCCAGGCAACTATTACGGCCTCGACGTGAACGCGAGCCTGCTGGACGCGGGCTACGACGTCGAGCTGCCGGAGACGCTGCGGGCGAAGCTTCCGCGCGACCATTTGCGGGCGACAGACCGCTTCGACTGCGACTTCGGGGTCGAGTTCGACTTCGCGATCGCGCAGTCACTGTTCACACACATCTCGCTGAGCCAGGTGCGCCTGTGCCTCTATCGCGCAGCGCGCGCCATGCGTCCCGGCGGCCGGTTCTTCGCCACGTTCTTCGAAGCGCCCGCCGACTTCCCGCTCGACGGCGTCCTCGACGGCGACAAGCCGCGGCGGAAGGACAAATTCACCGAGCGGAATCCCTACTGGTACTGGTCCGGCGACCTCGAGTGGGCAGCGAGCTTCGCACCCTGGGAGTTTCGCTACATCGGCGACTGGAACCATCCGCGCGGTCAGAAGATGGCCGAGTTTCGCCGTCTAGCGGGCTGAGCTATTGCTCGGGCGAGGCCGGGTCCTTTTGTCCGACGAGCGAGGCGACCGAAAGCGCTCCGGCGATCGGGAGGAGCAGCACGGCGAGCAGGCCGTAGCGGAAGTCGAAGATCGAGATCGCGGAGGCGACGACGAGCGCAGTCACGCTGCACGCCGCTAGCAGCGTTGCGTCGAGACGCATTCGGAACGTCCCGGGTGCTCGGCGGATGAGGGCGACGAGAACGAGCACCAGGCAAGCCGCCAGCACCTGGCCCGATGTGTAGAAGAACCGCTGGTAGTAGTGCAGGAAGCGCGACGCGTGGACGTTGACGCTCGGCTGGCCGACCATCCCGTTCACGTACTGACTCGGGTCGATGTCGTGGAGCCGGTTCTTCGTCCCCTCCCGGATCGGCCCACGGTATCCCGGGTACTTCCAACGGCGAGGATCCGACGGAAACTGCCAGGCCGTGTCGCTGTAGTCGTTTGGCCCCGTCCGGTGAGCCGGCTCGAAGTAGTGGAGGGTGTCCCGCACCACGACCTTCGCGTAGTGGAGCGGCTCGTGGCGGACGACGCGGAGCCCGAAGTCCTGAATGCGGTCGTCCTCGGAGACCGGCACGCCGTGGATCGGGCTCCCTTTCCCCCAGATGAAACCGTTCGAGTCGTACTTGCGCGCCGCGTTCTCCGGGCAGAACCGCCGCTCGTCCGCGGGGAGATCGCCGAGCTCCGAGCAGATCGCGAAAGGAGCCACCTTCGCGTAGAGGAACCGACCCTCGAACTGCGTGAACGCGAAGTCCCCGTGCTGGATCTTGAACATCGTCATGTAGCCACAGACGATCAGGGCCCAGCCGGCGGCGAACGCCAGGATCGGGTAGAGGCCCGTCCTGCGGATGAGCAGGTAGACGAGGAAGATCGCGATGAACGGGACGGCGACGCTCCGCGTGATCGCCGCGTAGCCGAGCAGCACGCCGCCTCCGAGCGCCGCCGGAATGCGCAGCCGCTCGTGCCAGAGGAGCAGCGCGATCCCGCCCGCGATGCAGGCGTGGAACAGCGTCTCGGACATGATCATGTGCTCGAGCGCGATCAAGTAGGCGTCGAGGGCCGCGGGCAGAACTGCGAGAACGGCGACGAGCTTGGAGACGCCGCGGCGCAGCAGGAGCGCGTAGAGGAGCACGACGATCGCGAGGGCGATCAGGTGCTGCGTGATGATCAGCGCGCCGGCGCTTCCGAGGTGGAGGAACGGGGCGAGGAAGAGCGCGTATCCCTGGACGCGGACGACGGAGAGCTTCCCGGTCGTCGCCACCTGCAGGTAGCTGTTGGAATCCGAGAACCAAATCCCCGGGTAGACGGCCACGAGCGCGATCACGCGGAGCGCCGTCGCGGCCGCGAGGACGACGACGAGCGCCAGGTGGCGCCGCAGCACGCCCGCGAGCGCGCGCAGGCGCGTCCCGGCGCCGGGGACGGCGCCGATCCTGGGCTCGGTGGCCTGTGCCTCGGTCACGTCCTGGCGACCGCGAAGACGGATTGGCCGAAGGGCGGGCGCCGGTGGCGCTCCACCCTGCGGAGGACGGGGATCACGCCGCGGTCCCAGACGGTGAGAATCGGCCCCTCTCCCGGGGTCATCCGCAGCAGCCGCATACCGACGAACCAGGCGAGAAGCCCGAGCGAGTTGACGTAGTGGATGCGCTCCACGCGGAGCCCGGCTTGCTCGAGCGCGGTGCGCAGGCCGGCGACGCGATACCGGCGCTGGTGGCCGACGGCCCGGTCGAACCGGCCCATCGCGAACCCGAAGGCCGGGACGATCAGGACGACGGCGCCGCCGGGGCGCAACAGCTTCGCGAAGCCGCGCAGGGCGGCGACGTCGTCGGGGATGTGCTCGAGCACGTTGTAGGCGACGGCGGCGCTGTAGCTCCCCTCCACGTCCGACGGCGCCGTGTACTCGACGACGTCGACCAGCTCGTTGCCGGCAAAGCGCTTGCTCAGGAGCTCGAGACGCCCCCGCTCCGCCTCGCTCGCCGTGATCCGAACCCCGGCGGCGGCCCAGTCCTCGACGTAGTCCCCCTGGCCGGCCCCGATCTCGATGGCGTGCTCGCCGAGGTACGGCAGTGCGAGCGAGACGAGCCAGTGCCTGTAGTTGACCGCAGAGGCGACGTCCTCGAGCGTCTGGTCCTGCAGCGCGACGTCGCCCAGAACATCGGTCATAGGGACGTCCTCACCGCGGCCTCGGCGGCATCTTGGGAGCGGTCCTCGTCGCTCTCCGGGGGGAGGAACACCCAGCGCTTGAACGACCAGAAGCGGAAGACCATGGCGAAGGCGACCCCGATCACGTTCCCCGCGATGTTGCGTGCGAGCAGGCTGTGCTGGTCGAGAACGTACTCGGAGAACCCGAGGCAGCCGAGCGTGATCGCGAGCCCGATCCCGCTGAGGAGAACGAAGACGGCGTACTCGCGGGGATTCCCGGTGCTTACGCGGTGGCTGAACGTCCAGTGGCGGTTCATGAAATAGGAGCTCGTCACGGCCACGACGGTCGAGATCGTCTTCGCCGTCAGCGGGCGGTGGTCTAGCGGGCCGAGGACGAGGGCGTTGAAGAGACCGACGTCGAGAACGTAGTTGAACGCCCCGACGACGCCGAACTTCGCGACCTCGTGGACGAGCACGCGCCAGGTGGCATACAGCTCACGGAGAGAGGCTTGCCCCCGCACGCGGCGAGTGTAGATTCCACTCGCTCAGGGCCGCGCCGACTCGCCCTCGGCGGACGTCAGGAGGGCGGCGACGGGATTCGGCTCTCGCCGCCGGGCGATCCGGTCTTTGAGGATGCGCGAGCGGCGGTTTGCCTCGCGCGCTGCGAGCGCCCGGTAGTAGCGCAGGCGATGAACCGCGCCGAGCGGCCCCGCGCCGGCAGGCTCGTAGCCGAATCTCGTCATGCGCTCCGCGAGGACGGTCTCGCACAGACTTGCCTCCCAGGGCTCGAGATCGTCCCTCCAGCGGCCGACCCGCCGCGTCGTCGGACCGATGTGCGTGTTGCTGTGCCAGTGCTTCCGTTCGGGGACGGCCACGTCGGCGAGCCGCTCGGGCTCCGCCATCGCCGGGTCGTAGTCCTCGCCGAGCTCGGCACACAGCGCCCTGAGCTCAGACTCCGGCTCGGCGACGAGCCGTTCGTACTGCACGCGCGTCACGGCCCCGGGCCAGACGCGCATGGCGCGCTCGGTGTTGTCGATCGACTGCGCCCAGGCAGCGACGGAGTGGTAGCTGTCGGTCCGCCACCACGGCATGCGCTTCAAGGAGGCGACGCAGTCGCGCGGGTCGCGGACGACGTGCAAGATCTTCGCGTCCGGGAAGAGCCGCATGACGACGTCGATGTAGTTGTAGTAGGCGGGCCGCTTGTCCCCCCAGCGCAGCCGCTCGAAGCGCTCCGCGTAGGCGCGCAGGACGACACCGACGGCAGACCCCAGCGTCGGCGGTCCTTCCACGATCTCGCTCACAGTCGCATCCCGGTCGAGGCCGAGATCGGCGAAGCGGTGACCCTTCGTGCGCACGATGAAGTCCCCGAGCGCACGCCGGTTGGCTGCCTCGCTCAGGTCGCCGAAACGCAGCCGCTCGCGGTAGGTCGGAAGCAGGAACCGCGTCTCCGGAGGGATCGCGATCCGCGGATGGCTGTGCAGCATGACCTGCAGGAGAGTCGTCCCCGAGCGCGGACAGCCGAGAATGATGATCGGTCGGTCGTTGCCGCTCGCCACCGGGTCAACCTACTGCGGCTCGGCGCTCACCCGTGCGGCCAGCGTCGCAAGGGCGACGAAGCCCCAGGTCAAGGGATCCTCGAAGAGCGCCGCGTAGAAGAGGCTGTGCACGACGATGCCCGTCAGGCCGAGCCCGGCGGCCAGCCCGGCGACGTAGACGAGCGGCGGGTCCGGTCCGACACGCCGAAAGGGAACGAGGAAGGCGGCGACGGCGAGCCACGCGAAGAGGGCGAGCCCGACGATGCCGCCCTCCGCGGCGACGGTCACGGGCGTGTTGTGCGAGGCCGGCGTCTTCACGCGGCGCGCGACCTGGACGCTCTCGCTATACGCCTTCGTGAATCCGCCCACACCGACTCCGACGACCGGATGGTCGAGCGCGATCTCGAGGCCGTTCTTGACGAGGTCGAAGCGGCCTCTCGTCGCACGGTTGAGCCCCTGCTCCCCGTGGGCCGCCAGAGCCTGTCTCGTCCCGTGCGGCTGCTCGAGCGTCACTCCGAGCGCGAGGAGGAGGAGGGTCGCCGCGCCGACCACGGCGAGCGCCCGCTGTCGCCAGCCGAGCACGCCGACGACGAGGACGCCGGCGATGAGGGCCGCGAAGCTCGACTGCGAGAAGGAGAAGAAGAGGCCGACCCAGAGGACGACGAGCGCGACGCCGAGATGCCAGTCCCACCGGCGCCACGGGCCGACGACGAGCACCGTGAGCGTGACGAGGATCGCGACGACGAGGAAGCGTCCGTAGATCGAAGGGTCCCAGAAGAGCGAGTTGACCCTGTAGAACGTCGCGAAGGCGTTGTCGGCGATCACCTTCGGGTTCCAGAACACGCTTCGCGTCGCCCACTGCCAGATCCCGACCACGGCGAAGAGCAGGCCCATCGCGAGCAGGAGCCGGAAGAGCCAGACGATGCCGTCCGCGTTCCAGTCGAGCCTCACGAGCGCGACCGCGAGCAGGCCGAACGGAAGGTAGAAGGCGAGGAGCTCGACGGCCCCGCGCTC
>Ga0081539_10003301_pt1 | contig 20180 bp, 17 predicted proteins | sample TabmetS4T2R2_FD_71023 | JGI IMG/M metagenome (GOLD analysis project Ga0081539, IMG submission 71023) | Tabebuia heterophylla rhizosphere microbial communities from the University of Puerto Rico - S4T2R2 | ecosystem: Host-associated > Plants > Roots > Rhizosphere ...
CTCGGCCAGCTGCCGTTCGAACCGTTTCCGCACGTTGTCCAGCTCGGCCACCGCGCGGCGCCACCGATCCTCCAGCTCCGCCACGCTCGGTCCCTGCCCGGCCGGCACGCCGGCCGGCGCGGACGCCGCGCCGGCCGGCTCCTGCACCGGCACCTCGGAGGGTTCTTCCACGGTCCACGTGCCGCCGCCGTCGCGGTCCTGATGGCGGCTCTCGTGTTCCGCGCTGGTCATGTCGGGTCACCTCCGATCCTCGATGACGGTTGCCGGTCAGGTGGCCGGGGTGTAGTCGGCGTCGATGACGTCGTCGCCGCCACGCCCGGTACCGTTCCCGCCGCCGGCCGGACCGTACCCGCCGCCGGCCGAGGCGCCCGCAGCGCCGGTGGCGGCGAGGCCGTGCAGCATCTGCTGCAGGTCCGCGGTCAGCGACCGCACCCGCTCCACCGGGGCCTGTTCCTTGACCGCCTGCCGGGCGTCGGCGATGAGCATTTCCGCGCGAGCCTTGTCGTGCACCGCGACCTGCCCGCCGAGCTCGGTCACGCGCCGCTCGAGCTGGTAGGCGGCCGAGTCGAGGTTGTTGCGGGCCTCGACCGCCTCGCGCAGCCGGGCGTCGTCGGCGCGGTGCCGTTCCGCGTCGGCCACCATGCGCTGCACCTCGGCCTCGTCCAGGGTGCCGCTGCCGGAGATGGTGATCTTCTGCTCCGCGCCGGTGGCCTTGTCCTTCGCCGACACGTTGAGGATGCCGTTGGCATCGATGTCGAACGTGACCTCCACCTGCGGCATGCCCCGGGGCGCGGGCGGGATGTTCTCCAGGCGCAGCCGGCCCAGCACCCGGTTGTCCGCAGCCTTCTCCCGCTCACCCTGCAGCACCACCACGTCCACCGCGGGCTGGTTGTCCTCGGCGGTGGTGAACGTCTCGCCGCGCCGCGTCGGGATGGTGGTGTTGCGCTCGATCAGCCGGGTCATCAGCCCGCCGAGGGTCTCCACGCCCAGCGACAGCGGCGTGACGTCGAGCAGCAGGACGTCCTTGACCTCGCCCTGCAGCACCGCGGCCTGCACGGCGGCGCCGAGCGCGACGACCTCGTCGGGGTTGACCGACATGTTGGGCTCCTTGCCGCCGGTCAGCCGCTTGACCAGGGCCTGCACCGCCGGGATGCGGGTGGAACCACCGACCAGGATCACCTCGTCCAGGTCGTTCTCGCCGATCTTCGCGTCGGCCAGGGCCTGCCGCACCGGCTGCATGCACCGCTCCACCAGATCCGCGGTGAGTTGGTCGAACGTGGCCCGGGTGACGGTGGTGATCAGGTGCTTCGGCCCGGACGCGTCCGCGGTGATGAACGGCAGGTTGACCTGCGTCTGCGTCACCGAGGACAGCTCGGTCTTGGCCTTCTCGGCCGCCTCGTACAGCCGCTGCAGGGCCTGCGGATCGTTGCGCAGATCGATGCCGTTCTCGACCTTGAACTGCTCAGCCAGGTGGTCGACCAGCCGCCGGTCGAAGTCGTCACCGCCCAGATGGGTGTCACCGGCGGTGGCGCGCACCTCGACCACACCGTCGCCGACGTCGAGGATGCTCACGTCGAAGGTGCCACCGCCCAGGTCGAACACCAGCACGCTTTCGTGGCCCTTCTTGTCCAGGCCGTACGCCAGCGCGGCCGCGGTCGGCTCGTTGATGATGCGCAGCACGTTCAGCCCGGCGATGCGACCGGCGGCCTTGGTGGCCTGCCGCTGCGCGTCGTTGAAGTACGCCGGCACGGTGATCACCGCGTCGGTCACCTTCTCGCCCAGGTGCTTGGCGGCGTCGTCGACCAGCTTGCGCAGCACCTGCGCGGAGATCTCCTCCGGGGCGTACTGCCGGCCCCGTACGCTGAACCGCGCGGCGCCCTCGGGGCCGGCAATGACGTCGTACGACACCTGGTCGGCCTCGGTCGTGATCTCGTCGTAGCGGCGGCCGATGAACCGCTTGGCCGACGAAATGGTGCCCTTCGCGTTGAGCACGGCCTGGCGCCGGGCCATCTGGCCGACCAGGCGCTCGCCCGAGTCGGTGAAGGCGACCACCGACGGGGTCGTCCGGCCACCCTCCGCGTTCGCGATCACCTGCGGCCGGCCGCCCTCGTACACGGCGACGACGGAGTTGGTGGTGCCCAGGTCGATACCTACGGCGCGTCCCATGATCAACCTCCTCTGTGTTCCGGGAGTTGTGCACCGCTGGTAGTAGCTGTCTCTACCACTGATAAAACTTGAGTCGGGTAGTGTCAAGTCTGAGTTGATGGCGCAGGTGGAGGCCTGAGGGCTTGCACTCGGTGTCGAGGAGTGCTAATACAAGAACAGCGCACCTGATCCGGTTGCGCGGGGTCGAGACCGGTTCGGCAGAGGCCCCAATGGGACAACATCACAGTCGGCGCCCGCGGACGGGCTGGGCCCCCGCGGGCGCATCGACGTGTCCGGCGCGCAGCCCTCAAAGTTCTTGTCACTCGGTAGTTGACAGCGACACGAGTTCGTTGTAGAGGTGGAAGAAAGTTGAGTCAATAGGACTCAACTCCGGGCTATCTCCCGGACCGAGACCCCTCTGGTGAAGGAGCACCAAGGAGGAGATGACCATGTTGGTGCGAACCGACCCGTTCCGCGACATCGACCGTCTCTTCGACCAGTTCGTCGGCACCACCAGCCGGCCCGCGGTGATGCACGTCGACGCCGAGCGGGACGGCGACTGGTTCAACGTCTACTTCGACCTGCCCGGTGTCGACCCGGACTCGATCGACGTCACCGTGGAGCGCAACGTGCTGGAGGTCAAGGCTCACCGGCAGCGCCAGCCCAAGGACGGCGTCGAAACGGTGATCTCTGAGCGGCCGATGGGTGTGTTCAGCCGGCAGCTGTTCCTGGGCGACACCCTGGACACCGACAAGCTGGAGGCCAGCTACGACAACGGCGTGCTGGCCCTGCGCATCCCGGTGTCCGAGCAGGCCAAGCCTCGCAAGATCAGCATTGGTTCCGGGAACTCCGGCCGCAAGCAGATCAAGGGCTGAGCCGCGCCACAGGTGACAGCGCCCGCCCCGGAGCCTCGATCCCAGGCCACCTCCCGAGCGGCCCGGCACCCCCACCAGGGGCTGGGCCGTAACCCGGCCCAGCGGGCGCTCCCACCGGCCAGTCCGACGCCAGTATCTGGAGGACATGATGACACTGCCTGTACTTCGCTCCCACGCGCTGCGGCCCGGCGGCGACGGGCGATCCTTCGACCCGGTGCGCGAGATCGAGCGCCTGCAGCAGCACATGAACCAGCTCGTCGACGCCGTGCTCGGCGGTGACCCGTTCGGCGGGGAAGTCGGCGCCTGGACGCCGCTGGCCGACGTCAGCGAGACCGAAGACGCCTACTTCGTCGAGATCGAGCTGCCCGGCGCCAACCGCAAGGACCTGACCGTCGAGATCGCCGGCACCCAACTGCGGGTCACCGGCGAGATCGTGGCGAAGGAGAAGGCCGGCTGGCTGCGCCATCGCACCCGCCGCGTCGGCCAGTTCGCCTACCACACCCTGCTACCCAGCGAGGTCGACAGCGACCACGTCAGCGCCGACCTGGCGAACGGAGTGCTGACCGTACGCGTGCCGAAGACCGAGACGGCCAAGCCCCGCCGGATCCCCGTGAACGCCCACTGAGCCGACCAGCATCCGACCCGTGCGCCCCGAGGGCCACGGCCTGGACGCCAACACCGGCCAGTACGTCGACATGCTCACCGCGGGCATCATCGACCCGGCCAAGGTGACCCGCTCGGCGCTGCAGAACGCCGCATCGATCGCCGGCCTGTTCCTGACCACCGAGGCAGTCGTCGCGGAGAAGCCGGAACCTGAGGAGGCCAGTGCCGGGGCCGGTGCGGGCGCCGGCATGGACCTGTAAACCCCTACTACACCCGCACCCGTTTCTCTCAAGCGATCGGAGGTCGGGCACGCCCACCGCGTCACCCGACAACCCGCCTGATCATCTGATCGGGGACGCGGCGTACCGAGGATGTCGAGCTTCGGTACGCCGCCTCCACATTCGGGAGGAACGCCCCGTCCGGATGGAGTACCGCGACCACTTCGGACAGGACGTCGCGCTGAGCCTTGTACCTGAACGCTCCCCACGGCAGCCCGCTGACGACGACATCGGCCTGGCCGAGTCCGCGCTCGTCGAGTACCTCTCGCAGTTCGGTGGCGTCGGCGACTACCACGTCGACCGGCGAGTGCAGCGCCGCGAGCCGGCCGGCGAACCGCGGATTCAGTTCGACGGCGATGTGCCGGCCGGAACGCGGCATGCGCTGCTGGATGAAGCGGGTGAAAGCGCCGGTGCCCGGACCGAGTTCGACGACGACCGGAGAGCCGGTCCGTGGTACAGCCGCCGTGGACACCTTGGCCGGCCCCGGTCCGCTCGGGGCAACGGCACCGATGCTCACCGGGGCACGGACGAACTCCCGGAAGAAGCACACCGGGCTTGGCTGAACGACGCTATGGTTCACCGGGCGGCTTTCAATGCGGTGACGGCCGGCGGGAACACGTTTCGCAGAGACTGCACGGAGGGGAACTTCACCCCGGTGAGGTCTTCGGAGACAGCCCACAGCCGTTGCTGGACGGCTACCTCGTACGACTCCGGGCTGGAGGTGACCAGCCGGGGGTGGCCCTTGATCTCGAGGCGCCCGCCGGGGCCGTAGTACTGGCCGCCGAGCGCGGCGGGGTCGGTGGCGGCGCGCAGGGTCGGCAGCGCGCCCATCGCGGGTGTCTGGGTGATCAGCGGGGCGAGCCAGGTGAGCGGAAGCCGCAGGGCGGCAGGGCTGTTGCGGGTGAGCTCGGTGCTGGACAGGCCGGGGTGCGCGGCCACCGCGACGGTGGTGCCGTGTGCGGCGAGCCGGCGTTGCAGCTCGTAGGTGAACATCAGGTTGGCCAGCTTGGATTGGCCGTAGGCGGCGGCCCGGCTGTACGAGCGCTCCCACTGCAGGTCGTCGAAGTGGATCGCGGCCTGGATGCGGTGGCCGGTGCTGCTGACCGTCACCACGCGTGAGCCGGGCACCGGCAGCATCCGGTCCAGCAGCAGCCCGGTGAGGGCGAAGTGGCCGAGGTGGTTGGTGCCGAACTGCATCTCGAAGCTGTCGCGGGTGGTCTGTTTCGGCGTGTACATCACGCCGGCGTTGTTGATCAGCAGGTCGATCCGGTCGAGCCGGGACCGCAGGGCCGCCGCCGCGATCCGGACGGAGTCGAGTGAGGTCAGGTCCAGCTCCTGCACGGTCACGTCGCCGGTCATGCGGGCTGCGGCCTGCTCGCCCTTGTCGAGGTTGCGGACGGCGAGCACGACGGATGCCCCGCGCTCGGCGAGCGCCTTGGCGGTCTCGTACCCTAATCCGGTGTTGGCTCCGGTCACCACAGCCACCCGCCCGTGCTGGTCCGGGATGTCGGCCGTCGTCCACTTCTCGCTCATGTCGGCTCCTCAGCCCCTAACGTACCGAAGGTATCTTGTGGGGATGACGTTAAAGTACTTCCGGTACGTTGTCAACGTACCGAAGGTACTTAAGTTAGGCTGATGATCGTGACCTTCCAGCGGGCGAGAACCGAGGAACAGCGCGAGATCCGCCGACGGGCGATCCTCGACGTGGCCTCGGCGATGCTCGGGGAGATGCCGGTTGCCGCGGTCACCCTCAACGAGCTCAGCCGCCGGGTGGGCCTGGCGAAGCCCAACGTGCTGCGCTACTTCGAGTCCCGCGAGGCGGTGCTGCTGGAACTGCTGGACCTCCTCCTGCAGGAGTGGCTGACGGAACTGGAAGGCGAGCTGGCCGCCGGGGTCGACGACAACCGGCCCATGGAGGAGCGCGCGACCGTGGTGGCCGAGATTCTCAGCCGCTCGCTGTCCGACCGAGTGGCGCTGTGCGACCTCTTCGGTGCACAGGGCAGCGTCTTGGAACGCAACGTCTCGGTCGAGGTCGTGGCCCGCTACAAGCGCGTTTCTCTGGACCGCCTGACCACCATGGCCGCGCTGCTCCAGAAGCACCTGCCGGAGCTGGGCGACAACGCGGCGCTGTTCAGCTTGCAGACCATGGTCATGGCCGGCGCGCTGTCGGCGTACAGCACACCACCACCCAGCCTGCAGGCGGCCTACCAGGCCGAACCCGAGCTGGCCCGCTTCCACCTGGAGCTGGACGCCTACTTGAGGCAGGCCCTGACCGCCACCCTCCTGGGCGTGCTACCCCGCCGGTGACCTGCCAACGCGCTGCGGCGCCAACCGGGCGCGGATCGAGAAGCGTAGCGATGCCGAGAGCGACTTACCGCTACGGCGGCAAGCGGCGCCGGGGGAGCAGGTTTGAATTCCCCGTACGAGTACCGAGCGTACCCTCGACTGCTCCTCGATCAAGCGCTGAGCTGCGGCAAGGGAGCAAGATCGAGACCAATCTCCAAGGCCGGATACAGGCCAACACTGCTCCTCATCCGGCCTAGTGATAGCCGCTGATCTGCCCATTCAACGCGGCCAGGACTGATGCCGGTCGTGGGCTGGGTCGACGCCTGGTCCGCCCGGGTCGATCGTTCATTGCCCTCATCCCTGAGTGCACGACAACTGCAATATTGAGCCCGTCCGCATCGACGATGCCGGACGGGACTCGAACCGGCTGAACCATACGTTGCCGAATACCGGCCCTCAGAGTGACCGCCCTGCTGCTGCGTCACGCCACCACCCAGCTGCGCAAGAAGAACGGACACAAGCACCGGAGTTCGTCCCTCGCCCTCATGTCGCTTGTCATCACAACCTGCCGTGTTCGCAGCCGCGCGACAGGCCGGTCGCGTGTCGGCGAGCCCGCCGCGTGGCCGCTGTCAACCTGTGCTGTGCGTGATGCAACGGCCCAGCCGATCGGCCGGGGCCGCGATCAGGAGCCCGCGGCCTTCGCGCGCTCGGCGGCGTAAGCGCGAGCATCGATGGCGTCCAGGATGGCCAACTCCGCGTTGTCCACCGCCCACTCGGCGAAGTGGATGGCGTCGGCCGCGTCGTCGTCGGCCCAGTCGGCGTCCCGGGAGGCGATCTTGGCGTCCAGCTGTCGGTTCCGCTTGTCGATCCTGGCCTTGACGTCCCCCATCCTGGCCGAGGCGTCGGCCCTCATCTGCGCCCACTTGCTACGGGCGTGGTCACTGACCTGCTCGGTCCGCTGCTGTGCGTCCTGCACGGCCCGGTCGAGGTCGCCCTGGGCCTGGTCGATCCGCTTGCTGATCTGCTCACGGGACTCGGTAGCAGCGGCCTGCACGTCCGCCTTCGCCGTCGCGACGCGCTGCTGAAGCGCGTCCAGTCGTTCCGAGAACTCCATCGTTCCTCCTGGTATGTGCCGGTCGCAGGTCCCAGCCGCTCAGGCGGAGACCGGAAACTCGAAGCGGTTTTGACATTGCTCCATCTCGGTGCGGCCCTTGCCACCGTTTCACCTGGTTGCTTCGAACGCCGATCATTGATCGGGCGATATCAATGAGTCGCGGTACTGTTGCCGACCGACCACGGCTTCCACGCCCTGTCGGCAGCGTTGGACGGCGAAAGGCGGTTTGGGGGACCGCGGGCCAGTTCCGCCAGTCGCCGCCTCGGCTGCATCCGAGTCGTTCGGCCGGTCGGATCTCCGCCGGGAGTCGCCGGAGTCCGCGAAACATGGGGCGTGCCGGCCAGCGGGCTCACCGAACGCCACCGCTTCCTCTCGCCCAAGTGGCCGAGCGTCTGCCGGACCTGTCGCACGGCAGTCAACCAATCCCAGAACGCCATCGCCGGCTCCTTACGGTCGCCGTCGTCGGGTCGCAGATGCCTATCAGGGTCGGCCCGCCGGATGGACGAACGGTAGGGACTTTGGACCCGTAGCGGCCGGACCTTCGCACCAATCGGTACGGCGTGCCGATCCCGACCGTCGGTCTGCAAGTGGCACGCTCCTCGGAAATGGTCGCTGCGCGGCTTCATTGCGGTCCCCCGCTGTCAGCTATGCCCATCAGCTTGGTCAGTTGGATCAGGCCGTCGACTGTGGCGTCGTGGTAGGCGTAGCTGTAGGTGGGGGTGTTGAGCGCGAGCGTGAGGAACAGTTCGACCCGGCCGCCGGTCTGGAGGACCGCGTGGCCGATACCGACCACTTCGGAGGCGATGTCGCCGAAGCAGTGGACGCCGAGCAGCTTGCGGTTGTCGACGCGGAAGACGAGCTTGAGTAGTCCACCGTGTCCGGCGATCGCGCCACGGGCGGTGGTGCCCAGGTCGCAGCGGCCCACCGCGTACGCGATGCCGGCGGCCCGGACCTGTTCCTCGGTCGCGCCGGCGCTGGCGACCTCGGGTATCCCGTAGACGGCGCTGCTTGCCACTTGGTCGATCTCCACGCCGAAGACGAGTCCGCAGGCGTGGGCCGCCGCGGCGCGTCCCTGCTGCATGGCGTTGGAGGCCAGCGCTGGTCTGACCACGTCGCCGGCAGCGTAGACACCTGCGGCGGTGGTGCGGTGGTAGGCGTCGACGACGATCCGGCCGCGGGCGTCGAGGCGCACGCCGGCCTGTTCGAGGCCGAGGCCTTCGGTGTTGGGTGTGCGGCCGGCGGCGACGAGAACCGCGTCCGCGTCGAGGACGGTACCGGTCGAGAGCGTGACATCCAGTCGGCCGTCGACGCGCTTGACGCCCTCGGCACCGGCGCCCAGAACCAGCCGGACACCGCGCCGCTGGAACTCGTCGGCCACCAGCGCGGCCAGTTCGCCGTCGATGTCGGGAAGCAGGCGGTCGGACGTGCTGACGAGGGTCGCCGGAATGCCCAGCGCAGTGAACACGGTGGCGAACTCCACGCCGACCGGGCCGCCGCCGACGATGACGATGTCGTTCGGGGCGGTGTCAAGCGAGTAGATCTCGTCGGAGTCGTAGACGTACGGATCGTCGAACGGGATGCCCGGGTAGTGGGTCGGACGTGAGCCTGTCGCCACCAGGATCGCGCGCGCCGCGACCTGGCGGGCCGGGCCGTCCGGCGGGGTGACGTGGACGGTGCGGTTCGCGCCGAGGTGGGCAACTGCCTGAAGATAGGCGATACCGCGGGCGGCGAAGCGGTCCGCGACGGCTTCCTGCAGCACGTCGCGTACCCGCTCGACCCTGGCGCGCAGGGTGGCCATCACCAGGTCCAGCGGCGCCGCCGCCCGGACGCCGTAGACCTCCGCCTCGCGGTAGCCCGTCAGGTAGAGGGCTGCTTCGCGTAGCGCCTTGGTGGGTGCGCCGCCGGTGGTGGTGACGACACCGCCGGGCTCGTTGCGCTCGATGATGAGTACCGTCCGCCCGAAGGCAGCGGCGAGTTCAGCCGCAACCTCTCCGGCCGGGCCGGCGCCGATCACCACAAGGTCGTAGCTGTCGTCCATAGCCACAGCAGTCCTATCCCGCGTGTTGAGGTACGCGCCGTCAACCGGTGGGGGTGTCGGTGTCGAGCAGGGCCGGTACGGGGCTCGGCCGGCTCGCGTAATGACGCCGGGCCAGGTCGGGTCCCTCGGGCCGGTCGCGGCCCACGGTGAGCCAGAACGCGGCCGCGTGATCGGCGAAGGCCTCCGGATGGCGCCGCACGAGTTCGTCGTAGCGGGCGGCCGCGCTGAGCCGCCAACGCTCGGCTTCCCGGGCGTGCCCGGCGTCGCCGAGCACGCGTGCCAACGTGGCGGCGTATTCGGGGTCGTCGCTGGACACCGCCAGGGGGCGCAGGCGGTCGATCGCGCGGCCCCGATCGCCGAGGGCGGCGTCCACCTCGGCGCGGTGGCCGAGCGCCGGCGCGTACGCCGGCACCCGGGTGATGGCGGCGTCGAACCAGGCCCCGGCGGCGGGCAGGTCGCCCGCGCCGAGCCACATCAGGCCGCGTCGGTAGTCCAGCGAGGCCACCGGAAACGGCGAGACCCCCCGGTAGCGGGTTCGCGCCTCGGTGAGCAGGCGCTCCGCCTCCGTGGTGTTCCCGCGTTCGCCTTCGAGCACGGCCAGCGCGCCTATTGTGGTGAAGTCGCGCCGGTGCCCGGCCGCGCGCCGGCGCAGCACGAGCGCCTCACCCACCGCCGCGAGGTTCGCCGCCCGCTCACCGTCGAGTACGGCCGGGTCGGCGCCGCACCGCTGCGCGGCGTCGAGGTCGGCCAACGCCTCGGTGAAGCGGTGGAGGGTGGCCAAGGTCCTGGCCCGGGCCAGCCGCGCCGAGGCGTCGTCCGGCGCGTCCCGTACCAGCGCCTCGGCCAGCTCCGCGGCGCGTTCGTAGTCGGCGATGCGGCCCAGCACGTGCCCGTGCAGGAGGAGCAGGTCGATCAGGACGGCGCAGTCGGCTACCGTCGGGGCGCGCCCCAAGCGCGCCCCGGCCAGCCGCGCTGCCAGACCGTCGATCTGGGCCTGCAGGTTCGTCACGGCGACCACCCCGCTGGTCGTGCGTGGGCACTGGTCTTCGCTGATCATGTCGCCGCTTTCGGGGGCGCCGAGACCGCCGCGAGCACGGCCCGCAGGTCCGGCGGATCGGGATTGGGGCTGTTCAGGTAGGGGAAGCTGCGGGTGGCCGGGCGGGTCGGCCCGTCCACGCCATCGCTGATCCGCGGCCCGTCGAGGCCGCCGACCAGCAGCGTGTAGAAGATGTCGACGATGTCGTCGTCGGGCGCCCGACCACCGCAGGTGGTGTGTGGACGGCCGGCGAGCACGGCGCGCTCGATCTCGAGGAAGCCGCCGTCGGTGAACGGCTTCGAGGTGTCGACGACGAGGAAGTCGGCCAGCAGCATCCCGGTCAGTGGATGCACGCCCTGGTCGTCCGGCCGCCAGTCGATCCTGCCGTCGAGGCGGTCGAAGAAGGGCAGGTTCGCGTTCAAGCGGGCACGGTAGGCCCCGACGTACGCCGGGCTCAGGTTGAAGGCGTCCTCGGCGTTGTACAAATCGCGGAGTTCGAGGTCGCGGTTGACGTTGTCGAACTGCTTGTCCTGCAGGATGAAGTTCTTGATCTCGGGGCGGCCCATGCGCTCCAGCCGGACCGGGTGTGGGCCAGCGACGACGGTCTCGCCGACGACGGCCAGCAGCGGGCCGGTGTCGCGGCCGAGCACCGCGGCGACATCCAGCTCGACCACGAGGCTCAGGACGTTCGCACCGTTGACGGCGTTGACGCCGTCGGCCCGGAACGCCAGTCGCCCCAGCGTGTGGGCCGCCTGCTCGGCGACCAGGTCGATGAAGAACGGGTCCAGCCGCGGCCCGGCGAAGACCCGCACCCCGAACATCTCGGTCGGCTTCTCCTCGCCCACCTGGACCGGGATCTCCGCGCCGCTCGGCGTGACGCACGTGCCAGCCTGCATCCCACCGCCGCCGTCCGGGGACGGGGCGGCGAAGCCGACGTCGAACGCGTACTCGTCGGCATCGGGAACGAACACCGGGGTGCCCCCGGCCGTCGTGACGGTCACCGGCCGCAGCCGGAATCGGTAGCGCAGCGCGTCGGAGAACAGCGCGGCGGGAGCGGCGGAGGGGAACACGTTCAGAACGAGCACCAGATGGCCCGGCCGCTCAGGGCTGGGAAAGACATACACGTCGGTAATGTCGGACGCCGGGTCAGCGATGGCCCGCGGCCCGGAGAAATGGTCGGCCACGACAGACCTCCACTAGTCACGTATCAAGCTCGGCCAGCCAGCGCAGCGCGCGCAGGCCGGGCATGAAGCAGTACTCGCCGCCCCGGTTGACGACGAAGTCGGGCAGTCCCCGCAGGCGCCGGCGGATCGGCCGACTCGGGATAGTGAACTCACCGCCGTCCTGCATGCCGATCAGCGGATCCCGCTCGGCGGGCGCGCCGATGAACTTGCCGTCGTTGACCCACTGCCGCTGGACGAACTCGAACTGCCGGTCCAGATGCGCGCCGACGAAGGCGAACATGAGGCCGCGGTCGGCGCCGTCGTCGTCGAGCACGCCGGGCGGCAGCGACGGGCCGTAGTTGGTGCCGCGCCGGATCATGCGGTGCAGGCGCACCTGGCCGGTGATGACCGCGTCGCGGGCGTTCATCCGCCGGGCGTGCGCGCCGACCGGGCACTTGAGGCCCCGCGGGTCGTCGCCGTACATGAAGGCGTTGTTGCGTGCCGGGTCCGCGCCCAGGTCGGGGTCGTCCTTGTCAGGCGCCAGGGCGAGGGGTGCGCCGCTGGGCCAGCGGCCGACGAACTTGCCCGCGAGCCACTCCGCTTCCGCCTCGTCGGCGGCGTTGCGGTGCAGGTACTGGCGGAAGGCCGCCACCCGCTGGTGCAGCTTGCGGAAGGCCACGTACGTACCGTTACGGCCCAGCACGTCCGGCTGCGGAATCGGTGCTACGTCGCCGGTCTCGTCCTGGTAGCCCAGGACGAACTCACCGGCCTTGAGCGGCGCCTCGTGCGGGTTGCTGCCGAGGATGCCGGTTCCCTCGACCGTCGGCTGGCTGATGCTGTCCTTGAAGCCGAACTGCTCGCGCCCGTCCGGCGGCACATGCACGTCCAGGCGCCAGACCGGTGTGACGCCGGGCAGGTCCCGGATCGCGTCCTGCGCCAGCATGACGAGCGTCTCCATGAGGGAGGTGTCGCGCGCCAGCGCGGCCACCATGAGGTGGACGTCGTTCGAGCCGAGTGGTTTCTCCCAGTTCTGCGGTGCGCTCTCCCCGACATCGCCGAGGTACGCCGCACGCGCCGCCATGCCCTGCTGGAACTCGGCCGGGAAGCTGGCCAGCGACGCCGCCGGCACCCCGATCGCCTGCAGTCCCGCGTAGCTAAGCCCGACCCCGAGCGAGACGGGCCGGCCGGGGTCGAACGAAGCGACCGGCTCGAGCAGGGGGATCAGCCGCCGCAACAACTCCCGCCCCGCGCGCCGGTCGTCGATACGCAGCGCGAGGTACGCGCCCGCGTACGGATTGGGCCGGGGCATCAGCGCGGCGGCCTGGATGTCGCCGAGCTCCAGCGAGGTATCGGTGTCCATGGTCATGGTGCCCCCTCCGGGTTTTGCGTGACAGCGCCGGTCGGCGGGGGCGGCACCGCCGCCCCGCAAGCCGGGTGTGGCTTCAGTCGGCGGCCTGCTCGAGCAGCGGCTTCAGTGCCGGGTGCTGCAGCGCCTCCGCGGCGCCCGGGTCGTCGAGTACCTGCTGGAAGGCTTCCTGCAGGCGCTGGGCCTTGAGGATCTGCGGCATCGTCCAGGCGTTCAGATTGTTGAAGTAGCCGGTGGCCGGGCTCTGCACCGACTGGACGATCTTCTTGAGCCCGCCGACGGTCCGCTGCACGTGCGCCTGGACATCGGGGTTTTCCTGGCTGAACTTCTCGACCCCGCCGGACGACTCGACCCACTCCGAGACGGCCGCGCCCTGGGTGGTGTGCTGCATCCAGTCCAGGAAGTGATCGATGCCGATGAGGACGAAATCGTCGAAGTAGGGGTCCCACTCGTTCTCGAACGTCGTGGCCCACATCAGCCGCTGCCCGTTGTCGAAGATCACATGGCGCTGGTCGCGCAGGCCGGTGTGGATGTTCTTCTCCACCGGAACCTGCCGGAGCGTGTCGGCGAACCGTTCCGTTGCGGCACGCAGTTCGTCCTCGTGGCCGGGCAGCACGTTCCAGTACGTGGCCAGCTCGGAGACCACCCCGTCGCTGAGCCCCAGTCCCGACTTCACGTTGGTCGTGGTTGTCATGGCTTCCTCTCTCTACGAGCCGGATGACTCCCGCGTCGATCGCGGGAGCTGTCGTAACCTCGGTGTCTCCCGTGGAGGGGACCGGTCCGGCCGTGCCGTTCGACGCCGGCGGCATCGAGCTTGCCGCTGATCCCGCGGGTGTGAGCTGATGCCTGCGGTGAACCCCGCCGGCTCAGTCGGCGACGGCACGACCTGGTGCCACTGACGCTAGGACGCGGCATCGGGCGTCGGAATCCACGAAATCCTTAGTCCGCCGCCGCGTGCAGGTGTCGCAGCGGGCCGGCCAGCCGGGTCCACGTACGGCTCGCGGCCACGCCTTGACGGCGGCGGCTGATCAGCGGCGGCGACCCAGCTTGCGAAACACCTTGCGCAGGTCGTACGCCACGGTGCTCGGGCTGACGCACAGCTGCGCGGCGACCTCCCTGTTCGACTCGCCCCGGCTTACCGCTACGAACGACGGCTCGCCCGCGAAATCCAGCAGTGAATCGCGGCGGCCGCCGTACTACGGTAACTGTGTGCGGTTGGTCGACCGCGCCGCGGAGCGGCAGGCGCTGGACGAACTGCTCGGGAGCGTCCGGGGCGGGATGAGCGGCGTGCTGGTCCTCCGGGGTGAGTCCGGCGTGGGAAAGTCGGCGCTGTTGGACTACGCCGTCGCGCGCGCCACGGACCTGCAGATCCTCCGGATGGCGCCGGTTGAGTCGGAAAGGACGCTAGGCTTCGCTGCCGTCCACCAGTTGCTCGTCCCTGTCCTGACCGCCACCGACCGCCTACCGAAGCCACAGCGGCGGGCGCTGGGAGTGGCCTTCGGGCTGATCAATGCACCGCCGGCCGATCCGTTCCTCGTCGGCCTGGGCGTGCTCACGCTGCTGTCCGACGCCGCAGAGGTCCGACCGGTTCTGTGTGCCATTGACGACGCCCAATGGCTCGACGAGGAGTCCGCCCACGTCCTCAGCTTCGTGGCACGCCGGCTACGGGCCGACCGGGTCGGTATGCTTTTCGCAATCCGGGACACTGGGGACTCCGACTCCCGGCTGCGGGCGCTGCCGAGTCTGCGAGTCGGTGGCTTGCCGGAGCAGGATGCGTCCGAGCTGCTCGAGACGTCGATCGACTGGCCGATCGACCCGCGGGTAGCGGCGCGGATCATCGCAGCGGCAGGTGGCAACCCGTTGGCCGTCCTCGAAGCCGCCCGCGGGCTGAGCCGTGAGCAACTGGATGGGCGAGCTCCGCTACCCGAGCCGCTGCCCGTCGGTCACCGGATCGAGGAGTCCTTCTCGCGACGCGTGCGGGAGCTGTCCGCGCAGACACAGATGCTGCTGTTGCTGGCGGCGACGGACTCCGGCAGCCGGGGGGATTCCCTGTGGCGTGCGGCCACCGCGATGGGCATCCCGGAGTCGGCAGCGGGACCGGCGGAGGCGGCCGGACTGGTCGTCTTCGGGCCGGAAGTACGGTTCCGGCACCCGCTCGTGCGGTCAGCGATATACCACGGCGCCACCCCGGTCCAGCAGCGCCAGGCTCACCGGGCGCTGGCGCAGGCCTGCGATCCGGACCTGGACGCCCTTCCCCGGGCATGGCATCTGGCGGCGGCCGCCACCCGGCCGCAGGAGCGGGTGGCGGCCCAACTGGCGGCCGTGGCGGACCGCGCGCGGAGGCGTGGTGGCTACGCCGCCGCCGCCGCGCTGCTGGAACGGGCGGCGTTGCTGACGCCCGACGACGAGGCCCGAGCTGAGCGGCACCTGTCCGCGGCCCGGGCCTACCTGCTCGCAGGGGCGGTCGACCGGGCCGACACCCTGCTGACCGAGGCGGCTCCCAGCCTGCGTGATCCACGCTCCATCGCTCAAACAACCCAGCTGAAGGGCAGAATCCAGTTCGACCGCGGGCACATGGCCGAGGGCGTCTCCCATCTCGTCCGTGCGGCCGCACGACTGCAACCTGTCGACCCGCGCGCCGCCAGGGACGCCCTGCTTTCGGCGCTGGAGTCTGCCGCCTTCGCCGGGTGGGCTTCGAGCGCTGCTCTCCTGGACGAGATCGTACGGATCGCGAAGGAACTGCCGGCGACGGGTGACCCTTCGGACTTGGTCCCCGACCTGCTGCTCGAAGGCTACACGGCACGGCTGACGGGCGGCTACGCGGCCGGTGCCCCGGCGTTACGCCGCGCCGTCGCGGCCTCTCTCGGCGAAGACATCGACCGGGACGTCGAGCCCGATGTCGCCCTCCGTAACCTCGAACTGGCCGCCATCCCCGCGTTCGATCTTCTGGATCATGCCGCGACGGAGCGAGTGGCGGCGCGCTGGATCGACCGCGCCCGGGACAGCGGTGCACTGGCCCGGCTGGCCGGGGGGCTCGCCTTCCGCAGCGCCCTCGTCGACGCACCAGGCGGACGCCTGGACGCGGCACGGGCTGCGGAATCGGAGGCACGTGAGCTGGCGGAGGCGACGCACAATCCCGCGGTCGTCCCTCCCACCGGGGCGCACACACTGCCGGCCCTCGCCCTGAGCGGGCGGGAGGCGGAGACCCGGGCGACCGCTGCTGCCGTTGCACGGGAGGCCCCGAGCAGGGGCGCCGCCGGTGAAGCTGCGTTCGCGGCCTACTGGTTGGGCGTGCTGGAGATCAGTCTCGGCAACTACGGCTCCGCTGTGACGTGCCTGGACTCGGCATACACCGACGACACTCCCCTCATCGGCACGCAAGCACTGCCCGAGTTGGTGGAGGCGGGAGTCCGGGCCGGCCGCCGAGACCTGGCGGAGCGCGCACTCCGGCGCCTGGGAGACCGCGCGACCGCCACGGGGACTCCGCTGGCGCTCGGTCTGCTGGCGAGGTCCGAGGCGCTGCTGGCCGCCCCGGCCGAGGCCCAGCAGAAGTACGAGGAGGGCCTGGCCCTGCTCGGTCGGACGGGTGCCGCTCCCCAACTGGCGCGCACCCTTCTTCTCTACGGGGAGTGGTTGAGACGGCAGCGGCGCCGGCGGGAGGCACGCGATCAGCTGCGCGCAGCCCTCGACAGGTTCGAGGCGATGGCGCTCGTCTGCTTCGCCGAGCGCGCGCGTGTGGAGCTGCGGGCCACGGGTGAGCACGTCCGGAAGCGGGAGGTGGGAATCCTCGAGGAGCTCACCCCGCAGGAGGCGCAGATCGCTGCCCTGGCCAGCCGGGGCGAAGCGAACCGGGAGATCGCCGCTCAGCTGTTCGTCAGCCCGAGCACCGTCGAGTACCACCTGCGTAAGGTGTTCCGGAAGTACGGCGTGACCTCACGTACTCAGCTAGCCCACCACGTCATCAGCCGAGGCCTCCCAGCCGTGCCGCGGGACTGACCCGTATCCCGCGCGGACGATCCGATCAACGGACGCCGAGCCGGTTGGAGCCGCGCGCCGTGGCTGCGCGACTGGCGGTTCCGCGGGAATTCCTCGGCCGGATGGACTAAGGGTTTCGGGGATCGGGCAGATGATCGACCGGAACCTGCAGCACGTCGAGGGCTGGGTCGGCATCAAGGACCCAACCGCCTCGGATTGGCTGCTGACGCATGCCGTGCCCGCCGCGGGCTACAACTGCGCCTATCCGCAGCCGCCGGTGAAGAAGATCTGGAAGGCGCTGGCGGTGGAGCAGGCTTTCCAGCAGGTGCTGGACGACCCCGCCGCCGCCGAGGCGTTGAAGAACCCCGCCCTGAAACCGGTACTGGACCTGGCGGCGGACTGACCCGAGACGGCACGCCGGCGGCGCGGGCCACCGTGCTTTCCGCCCCCCGTCCAGCCTCTCGGTCGGAGTGCCACGAAGAGGAGTGTGGAGCATGGCGGATCACTTTTCCGGACCGAGGGCGCTCGCGGGGCCCGCCGGTGACATCTGCGACGTCTATGCCTTTCCCAGCCCGGACCGGCCCGGGCATCTCGTCCTGGTGATGACCGTCCATCCGGTCGCCCCGCCGGGCTCATCTTTCTCGGAGGCGATCGTCTACCGGTTCCGTATCCGGCCGGTAGGGATCGCGTCCGGCACTCCCGCGTTTCCGTTCGGCGCCGAAGAGACGGAACTCGTCTTCGCTTGCGTCTTCGATCCTCCGCGACCAGGTAGCGATGGCGTCATGCCGGAGCAGGACGGCCACTGCATCACCCCCTGGGGAGACGACATACCGTTCAGGGCGAACGACGAACAAGGTGGGCGCGGGGATGCGCTGCGCGTCTACGCGGGCCTCCGCTCGGACCCGTTCTTCTTCGACCTGCCGGCCTACCTTGAGTCGATCAAAACTGGCCGCCTCGCGTTCAGCCAACCGGGCAGCAACACCGCGACCGACTTCAACGCCCTCGGCATCGTCATCGAGGTCGACTCCGCGAGGTTGCTCCGAAAGGACCACGGTTCGCTGTTCGGCGTGATCGGCGAGACGGTGGTCGCCGGGAAGATTCCGATCCGGCTGGAACGGTTCGGCCGCCCCGAGATCAAGAACGTGATCCTTTTCATGAAGTGGTTCGACCAAGTCAACCGCGATCTGGAGATCCGCGATCTGTACAACCTCGAAGATGCCTTCCACATGAGCAAGGACTATCGGGGCACCTACCGCGCTCGGTTCAACGCCAACCTCGCGGCGATCGACCGCTTGGACGGCAAGACGGACTGGCCGATCGGGCCGGACGGTTCTCATCCCCTGACCGACCTGCTGCTCGCCGACTACATGGTGGTGGACGTCGCCAAGCCGTTCAGCGAGAGCAGCGGTTTCGAGATCGAACGGGCGACCGTGCAAGGACGCGCCCACCAGACGTGCGGAGGCCGGTGGCTCAATGACGACGTGATCGACACCATGTACACCTGGCTCATCAACGCTGACAAGGGATCCCGCATCGCCGATGGGGTGGACCACGCGACGGTACCGGCGGCGAAGGTGTTCCCGTACCTGCAGCCGCCCAACCCGCCGCTGTCCGGCGCGCAACTCGAGATGGCGGCCGCGATCACCGGCCACGCTGCCTGAGAGCTACGCACGGGCATCGATGCCTCGATAAGCAACACCCTGGACCAGCGACGGGTCCCCGAACACCGTGATCGGTCGGGGCCGTACCCGCGACGCGCGCACCGGAACCGACCCGCATCGTCGCGCTTTCCGCGCTGCCATCCGTGTCTGGTCGGTGGCGTTGTTAGGCAGCTCGGCCGCCTGTGGAGGAAGCTCATGACCAGCACCACGACCAGCGACACAACGGCGCACAGCGGTTCCGCCCTGGAACTGGACGACATCCAGGCCGGTGTGCTGATGCCACGGCCCAATCCGTACGCGGGCGCGTATTGGGGACTGCGGATCGACGACCGCAGCGCCGGACGTGAGCTGCTGCGACGGCTGATACCGCTGCTCGAGCCGGTCTCCTCGTACAACCCTGACCGGCCGGTCTCTCTCGGAGTGGCACTCAGCTACGCCGGGCTGGAGCAGCTCGGTGTGCCGCAGGCGTCACTGGCCACGTTCCCGCCCGCGTTCCAACAGGGCATGGCAGCCCGGGCCGCCCAACTGGGCGACGTGGGAGAGAACGCACCGGAGAACTGGGAAAGACCGCTGGGTTCGAAGGATCTGCACGTCGTGGTGGTTGCGCTCGCCCGCGACACCGCACTGATGGAATCTCTGGTCACGCTGACCGGCGACGCCCTTCGCGAGCTGCCCGCCGTCGCGCCCGTCTGGTACCTCGACGTGCACGTGCCGGCCGACGGGCGCGAACAATTCGGCTTCAAGGACAGCATCAGCCAGCCCAGCGTCGCGGGCACCGGCATCCTCGGCTCCAACCCCCACGAGGCGCCGCTGAAAGCCGGGGAGTTCATCCTGGGCTATCAAGACGAGACCGGCAAAGTGTCGCCCATGCCCCAGCCAGATACCCTGGGCCGCAACGGCACATATGTGGCCTTCCGCAAGCTGCACCAGCGGGTTGCCGCATTCCGCCGGTACCTGCAGCAGTCAGCGGTGGACCGCACCGAGCAGGAACTGCTGGCGGCCAAGATGGTCGGGCGCTGGCCCAGCGGCGCGCCGCTGGCGCTGGCGCCGGACAAAGACGACCCGGAACTAGGGGGTGACCCCAGCCGGAACAACGCGTTCCTCTACGGCGATGACCCGCGGGGTCTGAAATGCCCTCTCGGCGCGCACGCCCGGCGGATGAACGCCCGCGACTCCAACATCAACGGCCTGGTGCGTCTGCATCGGATGATCCGACGGGGCACCAACTACGGCCCTTCCCTGGCGCCGGGCGTGCTTGAGGACGACGGTGCCGACCGGGGCCTGATGTTCGCCTTCGTCGGGGCCCATCTGGACCGACAGTTCGAGTTCGTCCAGCACGAGTGGGTCAGCGACGGCACGTTCATCGGCACGGACGAGAAGGACCCGCTGGTCGCGATGAACGAGCAGGGCCAGTTCACGATCCCCATGCGTCCGATCCGCCGCCGCCTGAAGGCACTGCCCAGCTTCGTGGTCAACCGGGGTGGCGAGTACTGCTTCGCGCCCGGTCTGCGGGCACTGCGCTGGCTCGCCAACCTCGATACGTAACTGGGCGGCGCACGCCGCACACGGACCTGCCGTCGGCGCTGGCGAAGCCGCGACGGCGATCTCACCCGACTATGTCGGGCACGAGGGGGCGCCCC
>Ga0081539_10003302_pt1 | contig 20173 bp, 11 predicted proteins | sample TabmetS4T2R2_FD_71023 | JGI IMG/M metagenome (GOLD analysis project Ga0081539, IMG submission 71023) | Tabebuia heterophylla rhizosphere microbial communities from the University of Puerto Rico - S4T2R2 | ecosystem: Host-associated > Plants > Roots > Rhizosphere ...
TGCCCGTGGACGGCGACGAGCAACAGCGGCTTCATCACGGTCAGTCCGGACAGCGGGAGCGGCAACGGCACGGTCACGCTCACCGTGGCCGCCAACGGCAGCGGCGTGCCGCGCACGGGCACGGCGACCATCGCCGGGCAGACCTTCACCGTCACACAGCCGGAGCAAATCCCCACCGTCACCGCGGTGCACTTCAGCGCGGCGAGTTATAACGTGGGCGAGGGCGACGGCCGGCTAACCGTCACCGTCACGCGCACGGGCGACGCGTCGGGCACGTCCACCGTTGATTACAAGACCGTGGACGCCGACACCTTCACGGTCAACTGCGCCGCCACGCAAGGCACGGCCTTCGGGCGCTGCGACTTCGCCACCAGCCTCGACACGCTCACCTTCGCCGCGGGGCAGACGCAGAAGACGTTCACCGTCCCCATCATTGACGACGCGCACGTCGAAGGCAACGAGACCTTCCAGGTCGTCTTGAGTAACGCCGTCGGCGCGATCATTGATTCGCCCTCGACCGCCACCGTGACCATCACGGACAACGACACGGCGGCGGGCGCGAACCCGGTCTTCACGTCGCCCTTCTTCATCCGCCAGCACTACCTGGACTTCCTGGCCCGCGAGCCGGATCAGGGCGGCTTCAACGCCTACCTCAACCTGCTGAACGGCTGCCCCGACGTGAACAACATCAACCCGCCGCCCGACCCGTCCGCCCCGTGCGACCGGCTGACGGTGTCAGGCGCGTTCTTCGGCTCGCCGGAGTTCAAAGACAAGGGCGTCTATACCATCGTCTTCTACCGGGCGGCGCTAGGGCGGCTACCGAAGTACGCCGAGTTCGTCCAAGACCTGCGCGCCGTCACGGGCGCGACGCAAGCCGAGACGTTCGCCAAGCGCGCCGCCTTCGCCGTCGCCTTCACCCAGCGGGCGGAGTTCACCACCGCCTACGGCGGGCTGTCGGACGCCGCCTACGTGGCGGCTCTATTGGGACGCTACAGCCTAACGCAGATCACCACGCCCGACCCGCAGCAGCCCGACGGCTCGACGAAGGTCGTGCTGACCCAAGGGCAGTTGACCAGCCAACTGACGGCGGGGGCGCTCACGCGGGCGCAGGTCTTGCGCGCCGTCGTGCAGTCGGACGAGGTGAGCGTCGGCGCGGAGGCGGTCAACGCCTTCGTTGCCTCGCAGTATTACGGCTACCTGCGGCGCACGCCCGACACGGGCGGCTTCAACGGCTGGGTCAACTACCTGACCGCTCACCCGACCGACTTCCGCACCATGGTCAACGGCTTCGTCAACTCCAGCGAGTACCGCCTGCGGTTCGGACAGCCGTAAAGGTTAGAAACCTCTTCGGCAGAGCAAAGGCCGCGCCCGCGCGCGGCCTTTGTTGCGTCTGGCGTCTCCGCCGCGGCGTGATAAAATCGGCTGCGGTGAAAGCTCATGAGTGATTCATCCGAAACGGACGCGGCGGCATTCATAGCGCGCGGGCAGAGCCTCTACGACCGGCAACTGAGGGCGCAGCTTGAGCCGACACACGGCGGGCGCTTCGTCGCCATTGAGCCGGAGACGGGCCGCTACTTCCTCGGCGACACCGGCACGGCGGCGCTCGTGGCCGCGCGCGCTGCCGTGCCCGCCGGCCACTTTTACCTGGTGCGCATTGGTCGGCCGGCGGCACACACTAGCTCGCCGGGACGAAGCTCCGGATTGACTACGACGCGCTGACCGTGACGATTTCAAAATAGCCCGCCCGTTGTGCCCGCTTGACCGCCGCCGGCCCTATCCTTTAGATTCCTTTTATCCCCGGACGCGGGCGCTCGTTCGAGCGCCTTTCTCGTGGAGTCGTGGTTAGGATTGTTGTTGCTTAGCTCGCTTGCCCGTTGTGGCCCGCCCCGTGTAACCCGCGTCGTCGCCGGCAAAAGTAATCGGCGTGCGTTTCGGTAGGTTGTACGAGCGCACCGGCACGCGTATTGTGCGCGCCCGCTTGAGGTGCGCCGGGCCTGGCCGGCGAGTGAGTTGAGTGTTCGGCGTTCGCACGTAAACCCTCGCGCGTGTGGCGGCTGCTGACGGTCGGCCCTTGCGCTCAGACAGTAACTTCAGGTTGGAAGGTTTATAGAGGTTCAAGCTATGAATTTGACGAGACACCTCAGGGCGCGGGGCGCGCGGGCCAGGGCTTTGCGCGTCACGGTCTTTGCGCTCGCCAGTCTGCTGGCGCTCGCCGCCGGCCACTTCCCGTTCGGCGCGGCACGCTCCAGCGCCGCTCCCGCGCAGGCGACCAAGTTCCAGACCGCCAAGCGCAAGGCCGCGCAGGTCGAGCCGCGGCGCGCAGACAAGCAGGGCAAGGGCGCGAAGTCGCTCGCGGTCGTGCCGGCCAGTACCAGTTGCCCGACCAAGACGCCAATCAGTCCGGGGCAGACCATCAACGGCGCGCTCGCCGGCACCGACTGCCCCTTGGGCGACGGCAGCTTCTACGACGAGTACACCTTCAGCGCCACCGCGGGTCAGCAGGTCGCCGTCTCGATGTCTTCGACTGCCTTCGACACCTTCCTGTTTCTGCTCAAGCCGAGCGAGACGTTCCCCAGTCAGACGACAATCTTCGACGACGACGGCGGTGGCGGCACGAACTCGCGCATCCCGGCCACGTCCGGCTTTATAACCGTGCCGGAGACCGGCACGTATTCGATCTTGGCGAACTCATTCGACGCCGGCTCGGTCGGCAATTATTCCGTCACGCTCACCTTCGGCAGTGGGCAGGGTACGACCTGTCCGCCCAACCCGACGCCGATCACCGCGGGGCAGACGCTCAACGGCACGCTGAACGATAACGACTGCCGCTTGCAGGACAGCACCGCCTACGACGCCTACTCGTTCATGGCGACGGCCGGGCAGCAGGTGACGATCACGATGAACGCCGCCGCCCCGCTCGACGCCTACCTCATCCTGCTCGCGCCCGACGGCACGGACATCGCCGAGGACGACAACGGCGGCGGCGGCACGAACGCCCGCATCCCGCAGTCCACCGGCGTCGCCACGCTGCCCCAGACCGGCACGTATATCATCTTCGCCAACTCGGCCGCCGCCGGGCAGTTCGGCACCTACGCGCTCAGCCTGAGCGTGGCAACGACCAACTGCCCCTCGACGCCGATTCAGATCGGGCAGACGGTCAACGGCTCGCTGGCGACCGGCGACTGCCGCCTGCCGTTCGACGGCTCGTTCCTCGACGTGTACACGTTCAACGGCACGGCCGGGCAGCAGATCGCCATCAGCGAGACGCCCACGGCCTTCAACGCCTTCCTGTTCCTGCTCGCGCCCGACGGCACGGACATCGCCGAGGACGGCCCGACCACCAACCCCGTGCCCGCGCCGCCGACGAGCGCGCGCATCCCCGGCCCGACCGGCTTCTTCACGCTGCCGACGACGGGCACGTACACCATCTACGCCAACAGCGCGGTCGCCGGCCAGACCGGCGCTTACACGCTCGCGCTGACCAGCAGCGCCTCCTGCACCTACACGCTCGCGCAGTCGAGCACGAACGTCCCGGCGGCGGCGGGCAGCTTCTCGGTCGGCGTCACCACGCAGGCGGGCTGCCCCCTGACTGCCGCGCAGGTGACGAGCAACGCCGCCTTCATCACGGTCGGGACGGTGACGGTGGACGCCAACGGCAGCGGCACGGTCAACTACACGGTCGCCGCCAATACGACGAACAGTAGTCGCACCGGCACGCTGACCATCGCCGGGCAGACCTTCACCGTCACGCAGGCCGCCCCCTGCACCTACGCCATCTACCCGACCTTGCGCCCGTTCCGCGAGACAGGCGGCACGAACGGCCGGCTGACGGTCGTCGTCAACAACGGCGCGTGCGGCTGGTCGGCCGCCGCGGACGTGCCGTGGATCACGATCACGGCCGGCGCGACGGGGACGGGCACGGGGCGCGTCCGCTACACGGTCGCCACCAACCCGGACGCGACGACGCGCGTCGGGCACATCACCGTCACCGGCACGGGCGCGACGCCGCTCACGCACACCGTCACGCAGACGGCCGCCGCGACGACGCCGACCGTGCAGTTGAGTTCGGCGACCTACATCGTCGCCGAGAATGACGCGACCAACTCCGCGCTGATCACGGTCACGCGCACGGGCGACACGGCGGGCGCGGTCACGGTCGAGTATTCGACCGTGGACGATCCGGCCGCCGTCCCCTGCGACCCGACCGCCACGGCGCAGCGCGGCACGGCTTACGCGCGCTGCGACTACGCGACCACGATTGACACCTTAACCTTCGCGCCGGGCGACACGACCAAGTCGTTCAAAATCCCGCTTATCAACGACGTACACGTCGAGGGCAACGAGACGTTCCAGGTGAAGCTCGCCAATCCGGAGGGCGCGACGCTCGGCGCGACGACGACAGCGACCGTCACGCTGACGGACGACGACACGGCGCAGCCCACGACCAACCCAATCAACTCGACGCCGTTCTTCGTCCGCCAGCAGTACCTCGACTTCCTCTCGCGCGAGCCTGATCCGCCCGGCTTCAGCGCCTACGTCAACCTCCTAAACGGCTGCCCGGACGTAAACAACGTCGATCCCAACGCGCCTTCGGCCGCCTGCGACCGGCTGACGGTCTCGGCCGCGTTCTTCGGCTCGCAGGAGTTTCAACTCAAGGGCACGTTCGTCTTCCTGTTCGAGAAGGTGGCGTTCGGCAGCCCCTCGACGCCGAACTTCGTGCCCAAGTACGTTGACTTCGCGACCGACCTGCGGCGCGTGACCGGATCGAGCGCGGCCGAGGTCTTCGCCAAGCGGCTCGACTTCGCCGAGGACTTCGTCAACCGCGCCGCCTTCATCACGCGCTACGGCGCGATGACGAACGCGGAGTACGTGGACGCGCTGCTGGCGAACGTCGGCGCGACGCTCACCAACCCTGACCCGAATTCGGGCGTGACGCGCAACTCGCTCGTCAACGACCTGAACGCGGGCACGAAGACGCGCGCCGACGTGCTGAAAGCCATCGTCGAGAGCGACGAGGTGAACCAGAAGCAGTTCAACTTCGCCTTCGTCGCGGCGGAGTACTACGGCTACCTGCGGCGCACGCCCGATGCGCCTGGCTTCAACGCCTGGCTCACCTACCTGCGCGATCACCCGAGTGATTTCCGCACGATGGTCAACGGCTTCATGAACTCGGCGGAGTACCGCTTCCGGTTCGGGCCGAACGTGTAGGCAACTGGCAGGCAGGTCATCAGGCCGGCTGAAACACGAAAGGGCGTGTAAGCAGGGCCGCTAAGGGCGCAGAGAATTTTTCTTTGAGCCCTTAGCGGCCCTGCTTACACGCCCTCCGTATCTGAGCAATTGCGGACGACGTGACCAAGTGCGCCTGCTGCTGGGAGCGCGGGCGCGCGCGCCCGCCAAGCGTGCGCCAGCACGCTCACAGGCTTTGGTGTCACTCAAGCTTGAGTTACACGCGGCCACGTATTCGCGCTGGCGCGCTCACGGCGCGCGCGCGCCCGCGCTCCCAGCGATGGGCAGCGCGGTTAATCCAGAGGTAAGAGGCATGCGCTCCTGGCGGCGAGGCACGTTAGCTCCTGGCGCGGTTCTGCTGCTATCATGTGCGGCTCGCTCGGCAAGCAATTTTTCCACCACGGGTCATTAATGAAACTGCGCCTGCTCTATCACGGTCACTGCTTCGACGGCGTCGCCTCGGCCGCCGTCTTCACGCGCTTCTACCTGGCGCGCGTGCACCCCGCCGCCGAGGTGGCCTACGCGGGCTTGCTCCACCGTCCCGGCGCACTCTTCGACGAGACGATGTTCGACGGCGACGAGAACGCCATCGTTGATTTCAAGTACGCGGCGTCGGACAAACTCACCTGGTGGTTCGATCACCACCAGTCGGCCTTCCTCACGCCTGAGGACGAGGCGCACTTTCGCGCCGACCGCACGGGGCAGAAGTTCTGGGACCCGGAGAGCAAATCCTGCACCGAGTTCATTGCCCGCGTCGCGCGCGCGCGGTTCGACTTCGCGGACGAAGCCTTAGCGCCGCTCGTCGAGTGGGCGCACGTCATAGACGGGGCGCTCTACGAATCGCCCGCGCAGGTCGTGGAGTTGCGCGCGCCTGCGCTCCAACTGATGCAGGTGATCGAGAACGTGCCGGAGGAAGATTTCATCGAGTGGCTGATCCGCGAGTTGACTGTGCGCCCATTAGATGAAGTGGCGCTCAGCGAAGAGGTGCAGGCGCGCTTCCGGCCCATACTTGCGGAGCACCTTAAGACGCTTGAGATCGTCCGGCGCAAGAGCGCCTACGCGCACGGCGTCGTCAACTTCGACTTGGCCGACGAGGGCTTACAGGGCTTCAACAAGTTCATCCCGTACTACCTGCACCCGGAGACGACCTACTCGGTCGCCGTCACGCGCGGGCCCCTCCGCACCAAAATCTCGGTTGGCTCGAACCCGTGGTCGCCGCGCCCGCGCGCGCACAACATCGCCACGATCTGTGAACGCTACGGCGGCGGCGGGCACGCCGTCGTCGGCGCGGTCTCGTTCCGGCCCGACGAGTTGGAGCGCGCCCGCGCCGCCGCCCGCGAGATCGTCGCCGAGTTATCATTCCCCGACTGAGCGCCGAGACAAGCGATGAACTGCCCCAAGTGCGCGCAAGCCTTGAGCGAGACCGCCCGCTTCTGTAGCAGTTGCGGCCACTCGACCGCGCTCGCCAACGCCGCGACCGTGAGCATCGGCGACCGCGAGACGGCGGACGACGCGCGCCCGGCGGCCGACCCGCTCGTGGGGCGCGTGCTTGACGACAAGTATGAGATCGTCGCGCGCCTGGGCGGCGGCGGAATGGGCACGGTCTATCGCGCGCGGCGCGTGCACATCGGCGACGAGGTGGCGGTCAAAGTCCTGCGCGCGGAGTACGTACTCGAAGCGGACGCGGTCGAGCGTTTCCGCCGCGAGGCGCGCTCCGCCGCCATGATTCGGCACGCGAACGTCGTGACGATTCACGACCTGAGCGCGGCGCGGGGCGCGGGCACGCCCGCCTACATCGTCATGGAGTTGGTGCGCGGCGCGTCGCTGCGCGAGTTGTTGAATCACGAGGGGCGGCTCGCGCCGTCGCGCGCCGTGGCGTTGATGCGTGACATCTGCGCCGGGGTCGGCGTCGCGCACCGCCTGGGGCTGGTGCACCGCGATCTTAAGCCGGACAACGTGATCGTCGTGCCGGCGACGGAGGACGAGCGCGAGACGGCGAAGGTGGTGGACTTCGGGCTGGCGAAAGCGCGCGACATGGCGCAGGAACTGCGACTGACGCAGGCGGGCACAGTTCTGGGCACGCCCTACTACATGTCGCCGGAACAGTGTCGCGGCGAAGAGTTGGACGCGCGCGCGGACGTGTACAGTCTCGGTGCGTTGTTCTACGAGATGCTCGCGGGCACGCCGCCCTTCTCCGCCGGCAGCCTCGGCGGTCTGATCGCCAAGCACCTGAACGACGCGCCGCCCGCCATGCCGCCGCACCTGAACGTGCCGCCCGCGCTTGAGGCGGTCTGCCGCCGCGCGCTCGCCAAAAACCCCGCCGAGCGCCAGCCGGACGCGACCGTCCTCAGCCGCGAGATACAGGCGGCGCTCCTGCCGCCCACGGTCGCCACCCCGCCGCCCGCACAGGTTGAAAGCAGCGCCGTGATCACGCCGCCCGCGTCACTCGTCGCGCCCGCGCAGACGTTCGCGCCGCCGCCGCAAGCGCAGACACACCGCGCGAAGTGGGTCGCCGCCGGACTGCTCCTATCGCTGCTCGGCGTGCTCGTCACCGGCGCGGCCATCTGGCGCATGCGCGCGAGTGACGCTGACAGTGACAAGAGCGCGACTAAAGCGCAACGCACGCGTGTGACTGCGACGCCCGCACCGTCCGCTGAGAACGCTGGCGCTGACGACACGAATGCGGCCGGGCCAGACAACAGTGCGGCGGAAACCGCGCCGACTGCGGGCGCGCAAGGGCTGACGGGGAAGTGGGCGGGCACGTATGGGCCGATGGGTTCGCCGGCCACGCTCACGGTCAAGGAAGAGAAGGGCGGCAAGCTGAGCGGCGTGTTGGAGCAGGGCGGCGTGCGCGTGGCGTTCGTCGGCAGCGTTGACGCAGCCACGCGGCAGGTGACGATCAAAGAGACGCGCGTGCTGAGCGGCAGCGGCTGGAGTCTGGGCGAGAACACCGGCGAGCTTTCCGCCGACGGACGCACAATGTCCGGCACGGGTGGCGACGCCATGAGCGCGCAGTTGGGGCTGTCCTACTCTTGGTCTTTTACCAGGCAGCAAAGCAAGGAGTGAGTCGTGTCGAAGTCCAAGCCGATGATCAGATTAACCGCACTCCTCCTCGCACTCTCCGTATGCGCCGCGCCCTCTGCTTCGCTAGCGCAAACAACTCCCGCACGGGTTGACAGGCGACAAATGGCTGCGCGGGTGCGCGCGGAGTTTTTGCACGCGTGGCGCGGCTACGAGCAGTACGCTTGGGGGCACGACGAACTGCGCCCGCTGACCAAGACGCATCACGACTGGTACGAGCAGCCGCTCTACATGACGCAGGTGGACGCGCTCGACACACTGATCCTGATGGGTCTTGACGCCGAGGCCGCGAAGACGCGCGCGTTCGTCGTCAACAACCTCTCCTTCGACAAAGACATCTCCGTCCAGGTCTTCGAGATCACCATCAGGCATCTCGGCGGGCTGCTCGCCTGCTATCAACTGACCGGAGACCGCCGCCTGCTCGCGCTCGCCGAAGACCTGGGCACGCGGCTGCTGCCCGCGTTCAACTCCAAGACCGGCATCCCCTACCGCTTCGTCAACCTGAAGACGGGCGCGGTGCGCGAGGGCGTAACGAACCCGGCCGAGGCGGGCACGCTCCTGATAGAATTCGGCACGCTCAGCAAACTCACGCGCAAGCCCGTCTTCTACGACCGGGCGAAGCGCGCGCTGGTCGAAGTCTACAAGCGCCGCTCCGCCATCGGTCTCGTCGGCAGCCGCATCAACGTCGAGACGGGTGAGTGGGCGAGCAAGAGCAGTCACATCAGCGGCGGCATTGATTCCTATTACGAGTACCTGCTCAAATGCTGGCTGCTGTTCGACGATCAGGATTGCAAGCGGATGTGGCTCGACAGCATCGCGGCGGTCAATAAGTATCTGGCGGACGACGATGGCACGGAACTCTGGTACGGCCGCGCCGACATGCTCACGGGCCAGCGCACCGCGACGACCTACGGCGCGCTCGACGCCTTCATGCCGGCCGTGCTCGCCCTCGGCGGCGACCTCAAACGTGCCGCCCGCCTGCAAGCGTCCGGCTTCAAGATGTGGACGGCCAACGGCATCGAGCCTGAGCGGCTGAACTACCGCACGATGAAGGTTGATATTCCCGGCTATCCGCTGCGCCCTGAGATTATTGAATCAACTTATTACCTGTACCACTACACTAATGATCCGCTGTATCTACAGATGGGCGCGACGTTCTTCGAGAGCTTCGTCAAGTACTGCCGGACGGAAGCCGCTTACGCTTCGCTGAAAGACGTGACGACCAAAGAGCAGGCGGACGACATGGAGAGTTTCCTCTTCGCGGAAACCTTCAAATACTTCTACCTCCTGTTCGCGCCGCCCAAAACACTGAACTTCAAACGCGTGATCTTCAACACCGAAGCGCACCCGATTACGAAGACGTGGTGAGGTCTCCGCCTGTCTCAGCGAGCCAACTGGTGAAAGGGTAGATAACCAGCGGGGCGCAGTTTATCACCCCTGTGGAGCGTGATAAACTGCGCCCCGCTGGTGATACAGTAGTTATGCCGCTAACTTGAATGGAATGCATCTTACAAGGAATCAATCATGCATAGAATAGCTCTACATCTCGCGGTCGCAGTTCTCACGCTTACGCTTGGAGTTGCATCCTTCTTTGCCGTCAACCGACTTTATCAAGGGGCGAAGCGGGCCAAGATTAAAGCAGAGGCGATCAAGCTAACCGACCAATTTCACAAAGCCGTTATGAAAGGCGATGCAAATTCTCTTGACTACATCCTTGCCGAAGATTTCAAAGGCATAGGTCATACGAACATGGGGCTATATACTGTCAGCAAAGCTGAACAGCTTGCAGCTACGAAAGCGGTAGGAGCTTCTGATAGGCCGAAAACCGGTTCGATCACGGTTACAAACGAAGATGCTCGTGAGGATGGGGTAAATATTGTAGTGGAAGGAGACGCTGTCGCACGGGAAAATGGTGAGGCTGATGTTCCCATGCACTTCATCTACACCTTCGCTGAGCGGCAGGATCGGCTGCGGCTTGTCTCTTCAGAATTTAAGCAGTAGCGGCAGGCGTCGCCTACACATGTCAGTTAGTGTCAAGAGGGGCGCGGCATAACAACGCCATGCAGCCGACCGCGAATAGCGCAGCTTTCATCCGCGAGACGCTCTTCTAATCAAGTTGGATGCGCGGCGGCTGATGGCGGGCGTTAGGTGCTTACCGGTGTGTAAAAGATTTGGTAGAGATAGGGGCGTGTTGACCCTGTTCTAAGCGGCGCAACCGAATAAGTCAGTCGAGCGGACGGCTCGATAGAAAGCTCCTCACCAACCTTCCTCGCGCCGCAGGTTGAATGCTTGCGCTTGCCGCCGCTCAACGCCAGCGTTAACGCCGGCTAAGACGTTGAATCGAGCTCGTGATATTCAACACCGAGGCGCACTCGATCAGGCGCACGTGGTGAAAAGGTAGCCCCCAGAACATGTCTGCCCTCGTCCGCGCGGTCGCGCGCGAACCGTTATACGTCATCGCCGTCCTGTGGCCGCTCGCCGTACTCGCCGCCACCGTGCCCAGACTGCTGGCGCTCAACCAGAGCCTGCTGCCGTGGCGACAGGAGTTGGCGCTCGGCGTGCTGCTCTGCCTGACGCTCGCGCTCTGCGTCCGGCGCGTGCGTGCGGCGCGGCCAATCGGCGTCAACCGCGGTGAGTTGGGCTTGACGATCACGCTGGCGTTGTTCGTGCTGTGGAGCGCGGTCTCGACGGCGTGGGCGCAGAGTCCGTTCGCAGCCTTCCACTACGTGCTGACCTGGTGCGCGTATCTGCTCTTCTTCGTGCTCATGTGCCGCGTCGCGCGGCGGGCGCGGCTGCTGCGCCTGTCGCTCGCCGGGCTGACGCTGCTGACCCTCTACAACGGTCTTTCGTCCGTCGTCGACTTCTGGCGCGGGCTGCACGTGAGCCAGCGTTACAACGGGCTGGGCGAGCCGCTGGCCGTCTGCGTGCCCTTCTTCGTCGCCCTCGCGCTCAGCCTGCGCCGCACGCGCGCGAGCGTGCTCTGCGGTGCGACGGCGGCACTCGCCTGGCTGGCCACGCTCCAGGCGGGCGAGCGCGCCCCCTTCATCGGCGCGATGGCCGGGCTGCTGTCGCTGTTCGCCATCTGGGTCGCCGCGCCGAGGTTTCGCCCGCGCAGTCTGCGGCGCACGCTGTTGCTGTTCACTGCCCTGGCGTTCGTGACCGCGCTGCAAGAGGCCGCGCCCTCGGCCCTGCGCATGAACCGCCCCGCTGTCACAGAGCGACTGCAAGCGACCAACATGGCCGATCCGAACGTCGGCGTGCGCCTGCGCTCGTGGGCGGTCGCCGCGGAGATGTTGCGGGCGCGGCCACTGTCGGGCGCGGGGGCGGGCAACTTCGAGGTCTCGTTCCCCGACGCGCTCGCGCGGTTTTCGGCCCGCCATCCGGACTCGCGCCTCGTCGGTCTGTACGACGATTACCTGGTGCGCAAGGCGCACAACGAGTATTTGCAGATCGCGGCGGAGCTTGGTCTGGTCGGCTGTGTGTTGTTCGCGGGCTTCTGCGTGCTGCTGGCGGCGTGCGCCGTCCGCGCGCTCCGCCGCGGGCGCTCACGGCTCGTGCCCGGCGCGGTGTGCAGCCTGCTGGCGTTCGCCGTCAGTTCAAGCGCAAGCTCGGTCTCGTTCAGGTATTTCGGGAGCGGACTGCTGGCCTTTCTGTTCGCCGCGCTGCTGGCGGGCGCGGGTGAAGCTGACAGAGAACGCGCGGCGGTCAACATAACTCCCGCCGCGCGGTGGACGCTGCTCGCCGCCGCGCTCGTCTGCACGCTCGTGCTGTGCGGCGGCATGTTCGCGCAAGGCATGAACGCGCTCTATCAGGCGCTGGCGGTGTGGGACGTGGCTTCGGGGCGGAGGGGCAGTTATTACGTCGCCGCGCTGCGCTGGAATCCTTACGACGCGACCACGCATTTCAACTATGGCGTGTGGCTCTACGACCTGGCGCGCGCCGAGGAGGCCGCGCCGCACCTGCGCTACGCGACGCGGCATGGGCTGAACGCCCCGCGCAACTACGGGGTGCTGGCGAGCGCCGAACTGAACGCGCACGACCCGGCCGCGGCCGAGCGGACGCTCGTTTACGCCATCGGCGTCTACCCGCGCTCGGTCTTCCTGCGCGTGCTGCACTCCAACATGCTCGCGCAGGCGGGCCGCGCGGCGGAGAGTGCGGAAGAGTATGGGCTGGCGTTGCGCCTGAATGGCCGCGTGGCGCGCGGCTGGTGGAACCTGATCAACCTCGGGCCGGCTGCCGCCGAGCGTGAAGCGCGCGAACACGCCGACGTGGCCGCGCCGGCCGACCTGCGGCCCGAATTTAAGTGAACCGGCGACAGACGCGCGCGCGAAGGCACACGCTGGCGCGGACTACGAACGCGACTCACGGGTGACGTAACCGAGTCAGCTTATGCTGGGAGCGCGGGCGTCCCGCCCGCCTTGAGCGCGCCAGCGCGAATAAAGGCTGTGCTGAAGCTTTAGCTTGAAGGAGAACTAATCCTGTTGAGCGTGCTTACAGCACGCTCGGCGGGCGGGACGCCCGCGCTCCCAGCAATGGGTTTGGGTGGTGCACTTAACTGCAAGCTGCCTTAGCGCGCCATCAACTGCTCGATCTCTTCGATCTGCTTCGGCGCTTTCGCCGTCAGCACGCGATGACCTTCGGGCGTAACGAGCACGTCGTCCTCGATGCGGACGCCGATGCCGCGATACTTGTCGGGGATGTTCTCGGCCGTCTCCGCGATGTAGAGACCCGGCTCGACCGTGATGATGATGCCCGGTTCGAGCGGGCGGTCTTGGCCGTCCACCTGGTAGCGCCCCACGTCGTGCACGTCCATGCCGAGGAAGTGGCCGACCATGTGCATGTAGAAACGCTTGTACGTGCCCTCCTCGATCAGCTTCGCCGGCTCGCCCGCGAGCAGCCCCAGCCGCAGCATCCGCTCGGTCAGCATCTCGGTCGCGCGCTTGTTCAGCTCGCCCATCGTCGCGCCGGGCTTGACCAACTCGACGCAGGCCATCTGCGTTTCGAGCACGGCCTGGTAAACGTCGCGCTGCGCCTCGGTATAACGCCCGTTGACGGGGAACGTGCGCGTGATGTCCGAGGCGTAACCGCGGTACTCCGCGCCCGCGTCCACGAGCACGAGGTCGCCGTCGCGCAAGGGTGCGTCGTTCGTGACGTAGTGCAGGACAGTCGCGTTCGCGCCGCCGCCGACGATGGAGTTGTAGGCGGGCGCGGTCGCCCCGTTGCGCCGGAAGACGTATTCGATCAAGGCTTCGATCTCGTACTCGTTCATGCCGGGGCGCACGGCGCGCATCGCCTCGACGTGCGCTTCGGCCGCGATGTCGGCGCTGCGCTGCATGAGTTCGATCTCGTCGGGCGTCTTGACGAGCCGCATCTCGTGGAGAATGACGCCGGGGTCTGTGATAGCGTCGGGCGCGCGGTAGAGGCGGCTGCGCATGCGCATCGCGCGGACGTGCTGGATGAGTGTGGCGTCTAACTCCGGATTGACGCCGAGCCGGTAGTAGAGGTTGCGTGCGCCGTTCAGCACGTCGCGCGCCTGCTCGTGAAACTCCGCGACCGTGCCTGCCTTGTCCGCGCCGAACTCCGCGACCGCGCCCTCGACGCCGGCCCGCCGGCCGTCCCACGTCTCGCGCTCCGGGTCGCGCGGGCGGACGAAGAGGCGGTACTTGTGTTCGGGGTGCGCGGGCGCGATGACGGCGATGGCCTCCGGCTCGTTGAAGCCGGTCAGGTAATAAAAATCCGAGTCCTGCCGGTAACGGTATTCGGTGTCGTTCGAGCGCGTGCGTTCGGGCGCGCTGCCGATTATGGCGATGGAGTCCGGCTCCATGCGGCGCATGAACTCTTCAAGCTGCGGTCGGCGCATTCGGTGTTCTCCTTTGGTGTGCGACATATTGTAACTGACGGCGTGCGGGCGCGGAAACGAGGGGCTAAGTCTCACCAAGGGCCGTTGATTCGCAGCCTGGCAGACGGTAACCACGAAACCACACGAAGCGACACGAAACACGCGGCATGAAACTTCGTGTCTTTTATTTCGTGTTAATTCGTGTGCTTTCGTGGTTAGCTCTTTTTGTCCGGCATGACTTCCCCTTAAATCAATTTCGGTTGATAATCCGCCCAGACCCTCGCGGAGAAATCTATGGCAACGCAAATCCAAGAACCGATCACAGCCGCGCCGCGCGAAATCATCTCTTACGATCCGGCGACAGGCGCGGAAGTAGGGCACGTGCCGGTGGCCGACGCGGCGGAAGTCGCGCGTGCGGTTGCGCGTGCGCGCGAAGCACAGAAGGCGTGGGGCGCGCTCGGCTACCGCGAGCGCGGGCGTGTCGTCCTGCGTGCGCGCGAGATCGTGCTCGCCGAGTTGGAAGAGATCGCGGCGCTCATCGCGCGCGAGGCGGGCAAGCCCGTGGCAGAGGCGGTCGCAATGGAGCTTGTGCCGACGCTCGACCTGATGCAGTTCTTCGCGCGGCGCACCGCACGGCTGTTAAGACCTGAGCGGATCGACATCGGACAGTACGGGCTGATGGGGCGCTCGTCGCGCATCGTCTATCGCCCGCTCGGCGTGGTCGGCATCATCTCGCCGTGGAATTTCCCGTGGGCGATCCCGCTGGGCGAAGTGGTGATGGTGTTGATGGCCGGCAACGGCGTCGTGCTGAAGCCGAGCGAGTTGACACCGTTCGTCGGCTTGAAGATCGGCGACGTGTTCGCGCGCGCCGGACTGCCGGAAGGTCTGCTGAGTGTCGTCAGCGGCGACGGCGCAACGGGCGCTGCGCTCGTCGAGGCGGGCGTGGATAAGATCATGTTCACGGGCAGCGTCGCCACGGGCAAGCGTGTCGCGGTCGCGGCGGGCGCGCGGCTTGTGCCCGTCGTGCTCGAACTCGGCGGCAAAGACCCGATGCTCGTGCTCGCGGACGCGGACGTGGAGGCGGCGGCCAGCGCGGCCGTGTGGGGCGCGTTCGCCAACTCCGGGCAGGCGTGCGCGTCGGTCGAGCGTTGCTACGTGCACGAACAGATCGCGCCCGCGTTCTTGGCGCGCGTGGTCGGGTTGACGCAGAAGCTAAGACAGGCGGCCGGCGCGGGCGCGGACGTGGGCGCGATGTCGAGCGAGCGGCAGTTGCAGATCGTCGCGGAGCACGTCGAGGACGCCATCGCGCGGGGCGCGCGGGCGCTCACGGGCGGGCGGCGCGCGGGCGGCGCGCACGACGCGGGCTGGTTCTACGAGCCGACGGTGCTCACGGGCGTGGATCACACGATGCCCGTCATGCGCGAGGAGACGTTCGGCCCCGTGCTGCCGGTGATGACGTTTGAGACCGAGGCGGAAGCGATCCGGCTGGCGAACGACAGCGTTTTTGGGCTGACGGCGAGCGTGTGGACGCGCGACATCGCGCGCGGGCGGCGCGTGGCCGAGCAGATCGAGGCGGGCACGGTGATGGTCAACGAGGTGCTCTACACGCATGGCATCGCGCAGACGCCGTGGGGCGGCTTCAAGCAGAGCGGGCTGGGGCGCACGCACGGGCGCGCTGGGCTGCTCGAACTCGTCGCCGCGCAGCACGTGCACGTCAACCGCATCACGCTCCTGCCCGACCTCTGGTGGTTCAACTACACCGACCAGGCCGCCGCGCTCTTCCGCGGTCTCGCCCGCCGCTTCACCACCGGCTCGGTGTTTCCGACCTCGCTGCTCCTGCCGCAGATGCTCCGCCGCTGGCGCGAGCGGCGGCGCTAAAGGCCGGCCGCCGCCCGGCTAAGCTCGCACTGACAATTTTTTTCGCGCCGCCGGGCTTCCCGGCTTGCGCCCCGCCCGCGATCTGGCTATATTGTCTCGCCTCCTCCCCCAGGGAAGTTACTGGTCAGGCTTAGCGATTAGCGTCTCGCGCCGGGAAGTTTGCTCATACCGATCCGACCGGCGCTCTCATAAACGGTTATCGGTTGGCGTTTCATACCCCGTAGGGCGGTAGTGTTGTCTTTAGTCATAAGCACCCGGAATCAAACGATTCACTTGCCCCATCCTCATAGGGGGATCGCCTCATGCCGGCGATCTCATCCCATCAACGTCCAACCATCTCGGAGGAACGATGAAGAGAAGCATAACCTCGCTTTCGCTAACCATCTTGTGTGCCATCGCGCTGCTGCCGGCGCTCGCCTTCGCGCAGAAGGGCGCGGTCAATAAAGTCGTCGTCTCGCGCGCCGTCAAGCACGACGAGTCGCGCCCCTTGCGCGATCTGCCGGCGACGGGGCCGGAGATCGAGAGGCCCAATCACGAGCACCCCGTCAAAGCGATCCCGCAACCCGATCAGAAGAACACGCCTGTCGAAGACAAGGCCCTGCAAGCCGTGACCGCGCCCGGCGCGCTCGTCGCGGTCAGCGCGCCCACCGGCTTCGACGGCGTCGGCATCCCCAACTATGGCGTCAACGCCGCGCCGCCTGACACGAACGGCGCGGTCGGCCCGAACCACTACGTGCAGTGGGTCAACGAGGCGTTCGCCGTGTTCGACAAGGCGACGGGCGCGATGCTGCCCGGTTTCCCGAAGGACGGCAACACGCTCTGGTCGGGCTTCGGCGGCCCTTGCCAGACCTCAAACGACGGCGACCCGATTGTGAAGTATGACCGCGTCGCCGACCGCTGGGTGCTCACGCAGTTCGCCGTCTCCTCGACGCCCTACCGGCAGTGCGTCGCCGTCTCGACGACGGGCGATCCGACCGGCAGCTACTACCGCTACGAGTTCACCTACGGCACGCAGTTCAACGACTACCCGAAGGTCGGCGTCTGGCCGGACGGCTATTACGTGACCTACAACATGTTCAATAACGGCTCGACGTTCAGCGGCGGCTGGGTCTGCGCGTGGGATCGCACCCAGATGCTCATCGGCGCGGCGGCCACGCAGCAGTGCTTCAACCTCGGCACGAGCTTCGGCGGCTTGCTCCCGTCGGATGCGGACGGCACGCTCCCGCCGCCCGCCGGCGAGCCGAACTACGTGATGAACTTCGGCACGAACTCGCTCAACGTCTGGAAATTCCACGTTGACTGGGTGACGCCGGCCAACTCGAACGTCGGCACGCGCATCAGCCTGCCGGTGAGCGCCTTCACCCGCGCGTGCAGCGGCGGCGCGTGCGTCACGCAGCCGAGCACCAGCCAGAAGCTCGACTCGCTCGCCGACCGCCTGATGTACCGGCTCGCCTACCGCAACTTCGGCACGTATGCCGCGCTGGTCGTCAACCACTCGGTCAACGTCGGCTCGACCAAGCGGACGCAGCACTCCGGCGTGCGCTGGTACGAAATCCGCGTCACGAACGGCACGCCGTCGGTCTACCAAGAGGGCACGTTCTCGCCGGACAACAACCACCGCTGGATGGGCAGCGCGGCGATGGACAAGGTGGGCAACATCGGTCTCGGCTACAGCCTGTCGAGTTCGAGCATCATCCCGTCGGTCTTCTTCACGGGGCGCAACGCGGGCGACCCGCTCGGCTCGATGCAGGCCGAGACATCCCTGCTCGCGGGCGGCGGCTCGCAGTTGGCGAACCTGTCGCGCTGGGGCGATTACAGCAGCCTGAGCGTTGACCCGACGGACGACTGCACGTTCTGGTACACGACCGAGTACCTCAAGAGCAACGGCACGTTCAACTGGAGCACGTTTATCGGCAAGGTCAAGTTCACTAACTGCCAGTAAAAGCGTTTACCGGCCGTCTCCTTCTTACTTGCCAACGGGCGGGCGCGTTTATATGTCACGCGCCCGCCCGTCTGGCACGAACGTGCGCGCAGCCTGAAAGCGGGCGAGCGAGTGAACCTTACCACGTGCCTCGCTCGTGGTTATCGTCAACGTTGATCCGTCTCTTGTCCTCGGATCAATCATTCACCGCACAGCCGATTTAATTCCCCCAATGACGAAGGCGGCCCCGGCGGGTCGTCTGCTCACAAACACACTCACACTCTACGGAGGAGCTATGAAGAAATTGTTCGCGTTCGTTGTTGTCCTTGCCCTCGTCGTCCTCGCTTACACACCGTCGTCCATGCGCTCGCACGCGCAGTTCAAAGACCCGAAGACGAAAATACGCCACCACGAGCACCCCGTCGCGGGGCAGTACATCGTCGTGCTCGACGACCGGGCTGTGGGCGCAAAGGGCGACCTGTCGGCCGCCCCTTACGTCGCCCAGGACATGCGGGCCGCCTACGGCGCGCAGGTTGATAAAGTTTACACGCACGCCCTGAACGGCTTCGCGGCGCGCATGACCGAGGAGCAGGCGCTCGCGCTCGCCGCCGACCCGCGCGTCAAGTTTGTCCAGGAGGACGGCGAGATGCACGCGACCACCGTGCAGTCGAACCCGCCCTGGGGCCTCGACCGCATCGATCAGCGCAACCTGCCCCTGAACAGCCAGTACACCTACACGCCCACCGGCACGGGCGTCCACGCCTACGTCATTGACACCGGCATCCGCGTCACGCACACGCAGTTCGGCGGGCGCGCGTCGGTCGCCTTCGACGCGATGAACGACGGGCAGAACGGGATCGACTGCAACGGCCACGGCACGCACGTCGCCGGCACCATCGGCGGCTCGACCTACGGCGTCGCCAAGAACGTCACGCTCCACGCCGTGCGCGTGCTCGACTGCGCGGGCAACGGCACGAGCGCGACCGTGATCGCGGGCGTGGACTGGGTGACGGCGCACCGCATCACGCCCGCCGTGGCGAACATGAGCCTCGGCGGCGGCGCGGACTCCGCGCTCGACACCGCCGTGCAGAACTCGATCAACGCGGGCGTCACCTACGCCATTGCCGCCGGCAACGACAACGGCCTCGACGCCTGCACCGAGTCGCCCGGCCGCGTCGCCGCCGCGCTCACGGTCGGCTCGACCACCAGCACGGACGCGCGCTCCTCTTTCTCCAACATCGGCACGTGCGTGGACATCTTCGCGCCCGGCTCCTCGATCCTCTCCGCCTGGTCGACTTCCGACACGGCGACCAACACGATCAGCGGCACTTCCATGGCCACGCCACACGTCACGGGCGTCGCCGCGCTCTACCTTGAGACGAACACGGCCGCGTCGCCCGCGACCGTCGCCAACCAGATCATCACCACCGCGACGACGGGCGTGCTGACCGGCATCGGCACAGGCTCGCCCAACCGCCTGCTCTACTCGCTGCTGACGACGGGCGGTGGCGGCGGCGGCGTCCCGACGGCCTGCACGGGCGGCACGCTCTACACCGGCACGCTCTCGTTCACCGGCGACTACGACTACCACCCGAACGGCAGCTACTACTTCAGCAGCGTCTCCGGCACGCACAAGGGCTGCCTGGTCGGGCCTACGTCGGGCGCGGACTTCGACCTCTACCTGCAAAAGTGGAACGGCTCGACCTGGGTGGACGTGGCGAGCGGCACGAGCGCGTCCGCCAGCGAAACCGTCTCCTACAACGGTACGTCCGGCTATTACCGCTGGCAGGTCTACTCCTACAGCGGCAGCGGCAACTACAACCTCTGGCTCTTGCACCCGTAAGAGAGTAGGCGCTTAGAGGTACAAGGGACGGGGAGACGTAGCGCGCGTCTCCCCGTCCCTTTGTTTGTTAGCTTCTCAGAGCGGCATGCGGCCGGGCTTACCGCTCAACCTCCTGCTGGGAGCGCGGGCGTCCCGCCTGCCTTGAGCGCACCAGCGCGAATAGAGGGAGTCAGAGAAGCCCCCTTCCGCCAATCTGTGCCGCCCTGCGCGGCAGCCGCCGGCGCAGCAATCGAACCATGGCTGCGTAGATGAACGCCGCGCTCATCTCGGGCCAGCTACGCCTAGTCTTTGCTCATTCTTCGCCTAGCGCCCCAGCCAGGCGAAGGTGCGCTCGACGACCCACCGCCGCGCCCGCCGCGCCCACGGCGGCCGCGGCGCCAGCGCC
>Ga0081539_10003303_pt1 | contig 20171 bp, 22 predicted proteins | sample TabmetS4T2R2_FD_71023 | JGI IMG/M metagenome (GOLD analysis project Ga0081539, IMG submission 71023) | Tabebuia heterophylla rhizosphere microbial communities from the University of Puerto Rico - S4T2R2 | ecosystem: Host-associated > Plants > Roots > Rhizosphere ...
ACAATCGGCGATCGCATCAATGCCATGCTCAGCGCCAGTGCCTGGAACCTCAAGAAACTCTGGCGCCATTATGCCGACCATCCGCTGCCAGTGCCCGCGACCTGACTTTTTCAGGGACGACTAATATAGGGAATATAGGCGTAAATCCCCCACTGCCGCAGAAAGGCGTAAGGGGGGCCTCGGCCAGAGGCTTGGTCGGGCCAGGGGTCCCCTGCGAGGAGAGGAACGAGACGCTCTGGCCTCACCGTGCCTTCGGGTTGCATGCCAGAAGTGAGGGGCCAATCAAGCATCACGCGGCTTTCAGCAGCAAGCGGATAATGCGCTTTACAGATGATTGAGACTCGCATCAGCCTCATCAAGCAAACAGCGACACAGTTCAGGAAACTCTTGGCGATAACGTTCCACGAGGGCCTCGCAGCGCTCTTCAGCCTTCTCCCGCGTCGGGGCATCGCGCATATCCACTAACAATGCCTTCACCTCCGGCCACGCCCGCACGGGCACTTTCTGCTGGCCCATGTAGTGAGGCTCTATGGAAGTTTAACGCTACTGATCACCTGCTGCTGCCCAAACGGGATTTCTCACTTTCAGTCAGACCCGCAAACGGGCAGCGGTCAGGCGGAACAAATTGTTAGGCTGCCCCCTCCTCGGCAGTAAAGAGACGCCACTCCTCCGGGATGCCCTTGAGCGCGTGAACGCCGAGGTCTGCGAATCGGATACCTGAGCCGGCCACCAAATCCCTGACGGTACTCGAGACAATGATCTGTCCTGGTTGGGCAGCCGCGGCTACGCGCGCCCCTACATGAACAGCGAACCCCCCGACCTTCCCTGCGATCAGCTCACACTCGCCGGTATGCAGCCCTGCGCGAATCTCAATCCCTAGCCGGTGTACGCCAGCGCGGATTGCTAGGGCACAGCGAACGGCACGCCCTGGGCCGTCAAACGTGGCAAGAAATCCATCTCCTGCCGTGTCCACCTCTTGCCCGCGATAGCGCGCCAACTCCTTACGGACAAGCCCGTGGTGAGCTTCGAGCAACTCCCGCCACCGGGTGTCTCCGAGGGCGGCGGCACGCTCAGTCGATCCGACGATGTCGGTGAAGAGTACGGTGGCCAGCACGCGGTCGCTCTCCGGCACGGGCCGCACGCCGGTCAGGAACTCTTCGATCTCGTCGAGGATGGCATCTTGGTCGCCGAGGTACGGGTAGTAGTCCTCACCTGGAAGCTCGACGGTCTTCGCGCCCGGGATATGAGTACCCAGGTAGCGACTTCCCACGGCATGAAGGATGTCTGCCGTTCGGTAGATGACCAAAGTCGGCACCTGAATAGCGGACAGCAGGTGCCGCACGTCGATCTCGAAGATCATTCGTGCGAGCGCGACCGCCGCTCCGGGACTCGCCGAGAGCCTCTCCCAACTCCCTTGTGCTTCCAAGAAGGCGGGATCATTTGCTCGGCTTGGAGCAAGGAGCCCGATCTCCATAGCGCCCTGCCCCCACCGAGTGGCCATCCCTTCAAGAATCCGTTCTTTAACTTCTTGGGGCCACCCTTCGGGATAGTCGGGTGCCGCACTTATCCGAGGATACGCGCCGTAGAGCACTAGCGCCGTCACCCGATCCGGGTAGGTGGCGGCAAATAAGAGCGACATCGCGCCACCTTCTGAGCTCCCGAAGATCGCCGCTCGCTCCAAGCCGACCGCGTCCATCACGGCGCGAACGTCATCCATTCGTTCCTCGAGGCTGGCGATGCCAGTGCGATCCGAAAGCCCCGTCCCGCGCTTGTCGAACATGATAAGACGCGAGAACGAGGCAAGGCGGCGGAAGTATCTCGCTTGGTTGGGGTCCTGCTATTGCAGCTCAAGGTTCGAGACAAAGGGCGGCACGTGGACGAGGTCGATGGGGCCGTCGCCGAGTACTTGATAGGCGATGTTGACATCGCCGCTACACGCATAGTGCGTTTGGGGCGGTTGCATGCTTGTTTCCCCCTTCCTTGGTGCGGCCTATCTCGCCGGAAGTTGAATCGAGCGAACCCTGGTGCGACCCTTTCTAAAGTGCTTTCTGCCAACAGCAAGCTTCAGGCCCTGGGGCAGCCTAACTACTATTGAACCGCACTTCTTGTTTCCATTAATAGCAACATGTTGTCACTGATATGAACATATTGCTAGATCTAGTAACAACGAATTTCCTACATTTAGTAACATCGTCGTTCATATGTAGGAACATCTGTCACCCCGCGTTCCTATATGTAGGAACTTCCCGACTCTATAATCCGTTCCTTAAGCCCCAACCCAATAGCATGATCGTACCGCAGTGCCCAGGCCTGTTGCTCAGGTTTCCAGATGCCGCCGGCCTCTTTGACCTGCTGACGAAGTGTCCTTTCGGCAAACCCGAGCTTCACCACGACCACGCTTGCATCCGGTCTTTGCGAAGGTGCAGGTGCCCACGGCCACGCCCCGACGATCAGTGCTACAGTCTTAAAGCGTTTCCATTGCTGTTCATCGGCGCGGTAACGAACACATACAAGGCGATCACCATACTGCGCAAGGAATTTCTTCGTCCCACGACGTCCAGGTGGGACGGTTGTGCTGGTGTGCATGAAAATAGCTCCTTTTTCTTGGAGCGAATATAAGGCGAAAGTTATAATCGTCAGTTCACTCGCCTCCAGCGTACAACCGTGCGCATCGACCGTATCAGTCGATGCGCTTTTTCCTCCTATGATGGAGTATGCTCTACCGGGTTTCTTACACTTCGATGCGATACACCTTTGCGGCGGTGTCGTGTACAATCTGGCGTCGATCACTATCAGACAGGTTGTTGAAAGTTTTGTTAATAAAGTCCTGCGACCGCGGCCAAGTCGCGGCAGTGTGAGGATAGTCCGATGACCACATAGCATTGCCTGGGCCGTAGATGTCAAGCGTTTTGATGAAGATTGGCTCGTTAATGAAGGTGGCGTACACCTGCCGCTTGATATAATCGCTGGGTTTCATGGCCAGCTTCACGCCGGCGAGGGCTCCCAGACGGCTGTGAATCATATCCATCCGCCACATGAGGTATGGCATCCAGGCTACATCGTTTTCAGCAGAGATGATCGTTAGCTTGGGGAACCGTTCCAGCACTCCACCCAGGATAAACACCGCCAGCGAGCGTTCCACCTCGTGATGCAGCGTGGAGCCCTGTAGCGCCAGGTTGCCACTGAAGAAGTCGACTCCGGTGCCCTTGCGGCCGGTGAGGACGTGCAGTGAGAGCGGGAAGTTGTGCTCCTGCGCCGCCGACCAGATCGGGTCATAGTCCGGAAGATTGTATGGCTTGTCAGCAGGGGCCTCTGCCCAAATCATTGCCCCGCGTATGCCTTTCTTGGCAATGCGCTCCAGTTCCTGAACCGCAGCGTCAACGTCTTCCAGCGTGAGCAATCCCAAGGGAAGTAGCCGCTTAGGATTATGGCTGCAATACTCGACCGCCCAATCGTTATAGGCGCGAAAACATGCGGTCCGCAGTTCAGCGTCGTCAAGCATATAGAGCGGCATGCCCATGGAGGTATAGATCACCTCGGCGACGATGCCGTCGCGGTCCTGGTCTTTCAGGCGGGCAGCCGGGTCCCAGACGCTGGCCGGGGCAGCCTCCATGCCTTTCTTGTTATGTTCTGGGAGTTGTTCAGACGGCACCCCCGCACCGAAGAACGCCGCCACCGGGAATGGATTGATGTTCTGACAGACGAAGAACTCACCGTCCTTGCCATTGAGCCCTCGCACAGTGTGCGGCGCACGATCACGGAACTTTTTGTCTAGCCGTTCTCCCCACATCTGCGGTGGCTCAACAAAGTGTGAATCCGCGGAAATGATACCGTAACTTGACATAAGCGACCCTCCTTTAAGATAAAGTAATCAGCTTTCAGTTGTCAGCACTTAGCTTTCTCTTTTTCCTCTTTCTCTTTTCTCAAATTACTCCTTTCTCTTTAAGCGCGGCAATCTCCGCATCTTGGTAGCCCAATTCTCGTAAGAGTTCCAGATTATGCTGACCAAGCAACGGAGCCGTTCTCTGCGGCACATCTGAGGCTGAGAGTCGCACTGGGTTTCCCGCTGACAGATACGTCCCTCGCACCGGATGCTCGACTTCAACGATCATATCTCGCGCCCGCAAATGCGGATCGTTTAACACCTCGCCGGTGTCCTGGCACGCGCCGCATGGCACCCCAGCGTCTGCGAGAATTTTCATTACAGCAAACTTTGATCGCTGTGAGGTCCATGCTTCAATCAACGCATTGACTTCAGCTGCGTGTTTGAGACGAGCATTGGCGCTGTTGTAGCGTGTGTCCCCAATCAAATCCTCGCGTCCGAGCGCACGCAGCAAGGGTTCCCACATCTGCTGTTGCGCAAAGATAAATACGTAATCATTGGGACCACCGGGATGACAACGATAGATTGTTCCCGGAACTCCTGCCCCCAGTTGATTGCCTGTGCGCCCGACCGGTTTGCCAAACCGCTGGTGATCTCGGAGGCTGACGCGCACGAGATTGAGCACGGCTTCTTGCATCGATACTTCGACCTGTTGCCCCTCACCAGTTGCGTGGCGTTGCATAAGCGCGGCAAGAATACCAATCACACAGTGCATTCCCGTGCCGGAGTCACCAATACACGCCCAGGTAAATGTGGGTGGTCCGTCGGGAAACCCTGTGATGCTCATGGCTCCGCCCATTGCCTGTGCGATCGGTTCGTAACTTTTGAAATGACTGTGCGGCCCGTAACTGCCAAAGCCTTTAATACTGGCATAGACCAGTCGTGGATTGAGCTGCCTGAGCGTCGGATAGCCAAATTCTAAACGTTCGAGGACCCCAGGACCAAAATTCTCCAACAGGACATCCGCGGTTTTTATAAGCTTACGAAATACTTCTTTGCCTTGTTGGCTCTTCAGATTCAGGGTGAGACTACGTTTATTGCCATTAAAGGTGAGGAAAAATAGACTGTCCGCGTCTGGCCGGTCACTCAGACTCTGGCGCGCAATATCACCTTTGCCCGGTTCTTCGAGCTTAATCACATCGGCGCCAAGCCACGCCAACATTTGTCCACAGGATGGACCAGCTTGATTGTTGGTGAAATCGATGACGCGAATGCCCGCGAGTGCGCTGCTCATTCCGTTACTCCTTATACAAACAGCGATAACTTCCAGGGACAACGGCGAAAAGGGCAAAAGGCGAAAAGGAAGAACAAAAAGGAAAGGCAGGGACAAGGATAGGGCATTCCTTCATTTTCTCCTTCTATTTTCCCATTTACCCTTTTCTCTATTTCAGTGCCTGAACCACCTCGTCCGATTTACACACCGTCGTCAGCGCCGACAGAATCCCTCCGAGAATCACTCGATGTGCTTCCTCCGTCGTCGCAGCGCAACAATCGTCAGGAATAAGGATGTGATAGCCCCGATCGGCCCCGTCACGCGCCGTTCCTTCAACAACCCCATCGGTGGCAATGCCAGTCAGCACCAGATGGGTGATCCCTTGCGCTTGCAAAATGCCCTCAAGCGGGCTGGCGTAGAAAGAACTCACCCGTGTTTTCGTGATCACCCAATCCGATGGGTCAGGCGTGAGATCAGCATGGATTTCCGCTCCCCATGTGCCGTCCTGCAGGGCCTGCGCCTTCTTGATTGCTTGAAAGACCCCGACATTACTAGGCAAGTCTGCATAATCAGGTCGGTAGGTATGGCGAACGTGGATGACAGGTACCTTAGCGGCTCTCCCGGCCCCCATGAGCTTCTTGATATTCCCAAGAATATTTCTCTCTTTAATTGTCCTCGGCATCGCTCCACCAGTGAGGGCACCACCGAATTTTCCTTGTTCATGGACAATATCGTTTTGGCAATCCATCACGAGGATGGCAACTTTTCCCTTGGGGAGTATGGGAACACTCATGTCGACCTCCTTTTTTTCTGCGAGACAGAGAGAAAAAACCTGTGAGAAGACGCCTGGCACAGTACGCCAGTCAATATACGAGTGTCAACGAAGCAATAGCCTGGTTCCTCGTGGGTCGTGAGCCGAGAGATAACGTTAGTAAACAAATTTGACGACAGCCGAGAGTCGAAAGCTTCCTCTGCTATGCAGTGGCAAGCGATCTGAGGCAATTGACAATTGCCTGCGGCTCTAAGCGATGGGTGTAGTCGGCATCAACAAACGCCAAGCGCACTGTGCCGCTCTTATCGACAACAAACGTGCCCGGCATCGGCAACTCCCACGATTCATCACCGTTGTATGCCGGAAGGTCGGCGCCAATATTCTTGTAGATCGGCCGGAGGATATCAGCCACAGGAAACACAAGCTTAAATTGTCGCGCTATTTTGTTCCCTGCATCGCTGAGCACGTCAAACGATAAGTGATCTTTCTCAGCTGTGGCAACAGTTTTCTCTGGCTGTTCTGGAGCAATCGCGACAATTGATGCCCCTAACGCTTGTATTTCTGGCAACCGTTTTTGGTACGCCTGCAACTGCAGGTTGCAGTACGGTCACCAGCCGCCACGATAGAACGTGACAACTGCCGGTCCCTTTTTGAGGACCTCAGAAAATTGGACGCGCTCCCCACGCGTATTGGTCAGCGTAAAGTCGGGAGCCTTCTCGCCAGCATGGAGACTTCGTTCGGCAATACCCGAACGGATAAGTTCTGTCGTCGTCTTCTCGAAGGTCGCAAGAATTTCCTTGGGAATCTTCGGTAGTAGGTCTTTTTGAAAAGCACTGATCTGTTCTTGCAGCTCAGTGCTTAAGCTGGGACTTTGCGTGCTCATTGGGATTGTACCCTCCTCTCGTGAGATGAGGACACAGCTATGCTTCCACGTCAGGTGAATCAACTCCCGTAATTAAATTGTCCATCCACTGTCAGGAATAAGTCGTGCGACTCGCTCGATGCTCGCGTCAATCGTGGCTGGCCAGTCTTCAGATGTCTGACCCTGCCAGCCCAAACGCGCCAAGAAGTGCTGGCGATACGCCGCATTGTCAAACAGTCCGTGGACATACACGCCGCAGACATTCCCGTGTTCCCATCCCAAACCGTCGGGAAGGTGAGCCTGAACATCTGAGCCGACGGTAGTTTTTCCGTGATGGATCTCGTATCCGCACAGTTGTACATCCCGCCAAATCGTTTCACATTGTCGAGTCGTCTTTTGCACTACTAACGTTGTACGCAGATCAAGGAGTCCTAGTCCAACACAATCTCCGCTCTCAATCTGCGACGGGTCGAGAATTTCTCGCCCAAGCAGTTGTAGCCCGCCACAAATCCCGTGGATTAGAATACCATGTTGGGCAGCCCTGTGGATTTCGGCAGCCAAGCCCGTTTGTCGCAGATGCAGAAGGCTCGCGCCGGTGTTCTTACTGCCAGGCAAAAGAATAGCGTGATACGCCTCAAGTCGAGCGTACTCGCGGATCGGAACAATAGTCACGCCTGGTTCGTGTATTAGCGAATCAAATTCATCGAGATTGCTGGCGTAGGGATACACTATCAGCGCAATGTTAACCTGCTGAGGGTCAGACTGAACGCGATGCCGGAAGGTATCTTCTTCCGGCAGGATGTGATGAATAAGGGGAACAAGTGCAACCGTAGGAATACCAGTCTTTTCTTGGAGCCAGTCCATCGCGTTGCCAAGTAAGAGAGGATCACCACGAAACTTGTTAAGGACGAAGCCTTTGATTCGTGCACGCTCTTCAGGAGCAAGACAATGCCAGGTCCCAAGCAAGTGGGCAAACGCACCACCACGATCGATATCCGCAACAAGGTAGACATCCGCTTGGCATTTGAGGGCAATGCTCATGTTGACAATATCGCCTGCACGCAAGTTGATCTCGGCTGGACTACCAGCCCCTTCGATCACTACCTGTTCATACTCATGTAAAAGGCTGTAGAGTGCCTCACAAACAATCGGCCATAAATACTGCTTGCGTTCCATCCACGGTAATGCACCGATTATGGTGTCGACCCGCCCCATCACAATTACCTGACTGGAGGTATCCGCCTGTGGCTTGAGTAACACAGGATTCATCCGCGCCTGTGGTGTGATCCGGGCCGCCAAAGCTTGGAGATATTGCGCACGACCAATCTCTGCACCGTCAGGTGTCACCGCAGCGTTGTTACTCATGTTCTGCGCCTTAAAGGGCGCAACTCGGTCACCCCGGTTTGCCAAATGCCGACACAACGCAGTCACAAGCAATGATTTTCCTGCGTCACTGGTGCAGCCCATGATCATGATTGGGGTGGCCATTACTAAGGAACTTCAGGTGGCAATTATGAAAGGCTCGTGCCTTCAATCTATGTTAGCGTCATTCACCCTTCGACCTCGCCGAAGGTCAAATATGATACATGGCAGCCCCTACGGTACGACGTTGACTCTTGGCTGCGCGACGACTCATATCGGCGAGCGAAACGTGATCGAGCACAGCGCTTACCTCGGTATCCACTTCTGCCATAACTCCACGTAACCAGCAGTTCTCTAGCGATACGCAATCGGCACATTTCGTTGGTAATGTAGGGCTCAGGCAGGGTAGTGCCAGTGTTGGACCGTCCACGGCGCGGATAATGTCCTCCAACGATACATCCGCTGGGGACCTGCCCAAGCTATAACCGCCGGTTTTCCCGCGGCTGCTCTGAAGAATTCCGGCCTTTTTCAGCGCGAGCAGGACCTGCTCAAGAAATTTCTTAGGAATGCGCTCCTGCTGGGCGAGTTCTTGAATCGACATCATCGACGGAGCCCCTGGAGAGGCCAATCGCGTCAGGGCGCGGAGCGCGTATTCGCATTTCTTCGAGAGTTTCATGTTGTGCTGTGACTACTTCAGGGAACCATTGCAGGTGTTCTCGTAACGCTACGACTTCTCCTATAACCGTTACGACAGGCGGTTCAAGGCCAGCCGCAGTTGCCTTAGCGATAATATCGGCTAAGGTCCCAGTCACTGTCTGTTGCTCGCTGGTCGTTCCCCAATGAATCAGTGCGACTGGTGTCTCTGGTGAACGCCCATGGGCAAGCAGCTGACCGACGATTTTTGTCAGCCCTTTCACGCCCATCAAGACCACCAAGGTATCGACTGTCGTCGCAAGCGCTGCCCAGTCTCTGCCGGCAACGTCTTTGCCGCCTTCTTCATGGCCAGTGACAACCGCAAACGAGGTCGCAACTTTGCGGTGCGTCACCGGAATCCCAGCATAGGCAGGAACCGCAATGGCAGAACTAATGCCGGGCACAATCTCAAAGGGGATGCCGGCATCAGCCAATACTTTGGCTTCCTCGCCACCACGACCAAAGACAAAAGGATCGCCACCTTTCAGGCGGACAACACGACGGCCTTGCTGTGCATAGGTCACTAAAAGTTCGTTGATCTGCTCCTGTGGCACATAGTGCAGACCAGTTTCTTTCCCGACGTAGATTCGTAGTGCGTCGGCAGGAGCCGCCTGCACGATCTCGGGATGAACAAGGCGGTCGTAGATGAGGACTTCAGCCTGTTGAATAAGTTTCAATCCGCGCACAGTGAGGAGACCCGGGTCGCCTGGTCCGGCGCCAATCAGATGGACAGTTGGGAATGTCATTGTTCCTCCCGTAATCTATCTAACAGCCAGTGTGTGGCATCTTCACGAAACCCGGCCCGAATAAGGTCACGAAATTCTTCGCTTTTGAGCGCCCGCACCCAGCGCGATCCTGGCACGCTTCGCTTGGCGGCGCGGAGTAGCAGCCGCACCTCAGCTGCTACCGTTGCTAAAAGGCTGTAATCAGCAGTGAAGTATTCTTGTAACTCCTCACGAATGGCGCGGGTTAGGGCTGGGCTTGTTCCTCCCGTCGCTATGGCGACACTCAATGTCCCGCGTTGGACTATGGCAGGAAGAATGAAATCGCAGTACGCAGGATCATCGGCGGCATTCACCCAGATCTCTCGCTCCCGTCCTTCACGCGCAATGGCGGCATTCGCTGCACCATCATCGGTCGCAACGAACACTAAGTGATACCCAACCATATCTCCGGCTTGATAGGTGCGAGCGATATGCTGAATCGCGCCGTGCCGGCTCCAGTCGGCAAGCAGCGCGGTTAACTGCGGACTCACCACCGTCACGGTGGCCTCCACCGCAAGCAAGCTATGCACCTTGCGCTCAGCGACGGTACCGCCACCAACGACCAGACAACGCCGCGCACGCAATTCTAAGTAAATTGGATAGTAGCCCATAACAGCTCGTCATTCCGGGCAAGCCTGCCCCGTACTTGGTTACGGGAGCCGCAGGCCGCGACCCGGAATTCAGAAATGCAAACTGGATTCCCGTCCTTCAACATGCTCACCTGTGCCTGCGGTACTGGCGCAGGCAGGACAGACTTTAGCGGGAATGATGGTCTCCTTAGCAAGCGAGCAAAACTTTCTTAACTTTAGGCCCTTGACTCTTCCGACACAAAGCGGATACTAACGCAATAAATCTCTAATGTCTATAGATTTACTAGTTTTAACGAAAAAGGATTTTCTATGGCTAATGTCGAGCACCTCAAAGCTCATAGCAGGGCGTTGCGCGGGCAGATCGCTGAAGAACTGACACAGCCAGCATCAGGATTCTCGGCAGGCGGAGCCGGGATTCTCAAGTTCCACGGCATGTACCAACAAGAAAATCGCGATAATCGACAAACGCGCAAACAGGAAGCGCAAAGTAAAGCCCACTCGTTCATGATCCGTACCCGTATTCCTGGCGGACGTGTCACTCCACAGCAGTATCTCGCCCATGACGAGATTGCCACACAATTTGGTGACGGTAGCCTCCGCCTCACCACACGCCAAGATTTCCAGCTGCATGGTATGCTGAAAGTTGACCTTCGTGTCGTGTTGCAATCGATTGCTTCGACATTGCTCACAACCTTCGCTGCTTGTGGCGACGTGGTGCGTAACGTTGTGTGTTGCCCCTATCCGGTTGCCGACACTCTCGAACGTGAGATCTGGCACCAGGTCACCACCCTCGCCCATCATCTGGAACCAAAGACACAAGCCTATAGCGAAATCTGGCTCGACGGCGAAAAAGCGGCTGACATCGGCACGCCAGAGGAAGAGCCGTTGTACGGCGACACTTACCTTCCGCGCAAATTCAAGATTGGGGTCGCATTGCCGTGGGACAATTGTGTTGATGTCCTCGCGCAAGACCTCGGGTTTGTTGCCGTCACTAACGGCAAGCGCATCATTGGCTATAACGTCTATGTCGGTGGCGGACTGGGTATGACCCATAACAAACCGGCAACGTTCCCTGCCCTCGGACAGCCGCTCGCCTGGGTTACAAACGAGCAGGTAGTGCCGGTGGCAACCGCCATTGTCGCGATTTTTCGTGATTGGGGTGATCGGGAGAATCGCAAACATGCGCGCATCAAATACCTGGTTGCTGAGAAAGGGATTGAGTGGTTCCGCCAAGAGCTGAAAGATCGTCTTGGTTATACTTTGGTCTATCCGCACCCAGTCACTATAAGTGATGCTTATAATCATTTAGGTTGGCACGCACAAGAAAACGGACTGTGGTCGCTCGGCGTGTATGTCGAAAGCGGGCGTATCCGTGACACTGAGACGCAACAAACACGCACGGCGTTTCGTCGCGTTGTCGAGCGTGTACAACCTGGAATTCGGCTGACCGCAGACCAGAACATCCTGTTCACTGACATCCTCGAATCGCAGCGCCCAGAGATCGATGCGATGCTTCGCGCCTACGGCGTAGCAACTGTCGAAGACGTTTCTCCGTTGCGCCGTCGTGCGTTAGCCTGTCCGGCGTTGCCGACCTGTGGCCTTGCGTTGTCAGAAGCCGAGCGGTTCATGCCGTTGCTCTTACCGCAACTTGAGCACGCCTTCGCGTCGCTCGGTCTGGAAAATGAAGCCCCGGTCGTCCGTATCACTGGTTGTCCGAATGGATGTGCCCGTCCGTATACCGCGGAGATTGGCATTGTTGGCCGCTCTGGTGATAACTACGTGTTGTATCTTGGCGGAAGTCATCTCGGCACGCGCTTAGGAGTTGCCGTTGCCGACTTAGTCCCGAGCAAAGATATTATTTCGACGTTGTATCCCGTGCTGGTTGCTTTCCGTACCGAACGCGAGAGTGGCGAACATTTCGGCGACTTTTGCCATCGGCTTGGGGCTGAGCGCATCCGTCAGCTTATCAGTGCGCAGGTCGCGGTCGACAACGCTGACATCGCGGCTGTGCACACGGAAGAGTCCCAGCTTCAGCAAGCGACTCTTGCCTAGCGCTATTCCATGCCTGAGAGGACAGTACTCATGACCGACCGCACCAGATTGAATGAACAAGAAGTGACACAACTGGCTCGCGCGTATGAGACACGAAGTCCGCACGATGTTCTCCAGTGGACACTGGAACGATTCGGGGTGCGGGCGGCATTGTGTACAAGTTTCCAAGCTGACGGTATGGCAATCCTCGATATGGCGTGGCGGATTGATCCCAAAGTGCGCGTGTTTACGATTGATACTGGACGGCTACCGCAAGACACCTATGCCCTGCTCGATCAGGTCCGTGCCAAGTACAACATCGAGATAGAGGTCTATTTCCCCGATGCTACTCAGGTTGAGAGTATTGTCCGACGGCATGGATCAAATCTTTTTTATCACTCTGTGCAATCACGTCTACTCTGCTGTGAAGCGCGCAAGGTACTGCCGCTTCGTCGCGTCCTTGCTTCGCTCGACGCCTGGGTGACTGGTCTTCGCCGCGATCAGTCCCCTACCCGGTCAGCGGTCAGGAAAATCGAAGTCGACAACGACCACGGGGGACTCATCAAAGTAAATCCCTTGGCAAGCTGGAGCGAAGAGGAAGTGTGGAGCTACATCCGAGCGCATAACGTGCCGTATCATCCATTCTATGATCAGGGCTACACCAGTATTGGTTGTGCTCCCTGCACACGTCCGACCAAAACCGGCGAAGATCCGCGTGCGGGTCGCTGGTGGTGGGAACCTGGGGTTGCCAAAGAGTGTGGGATGCACTGCTCAATTGAGAGTGGCAGGTTTGAGCGCGAAATTTTGACCACGCTCAAAACCGAAGATCACACGCTGACTGAATAGACTGCGCGGCGGCGTTGCGCATGGTCAACGCCGTATGGAACCTACATGGAAACCTTCTTGGACCCGGCAGTCATCACCCTTGTCCTCATCACCTTCTTTGCCGCTACCGTCAACGGCGCGTTGGGATACGGATTTTCCTCACTCACAGTTCCGGTTGCTCTTCTCTTCTATACCAATCGTGTTCTTAACCCGGCATTAGTATTCCTCGAGGTTATCATCAACAGCTACGTACTGATGATGAACCGACAGAGCCTTCCGCAGGTGTGGCGGCGGGTACTCCCCATGTTAGCTGGTCTTATTCCTGGAGTGCTGATAGGAAGCTACGCCTTGGCCGTCGTGCATCCCGGCCGGATCAAATTTTTCACCTATGCGGTCATCCTCCCCTTTATTCTCATCCAGGCCGCTGGATTTCGCAGATATATCAAAGCAGAACGCGCAGTGAGTGTTCCTTTCGGAGCCGGGGTAGGTATACTCTACTCAATCACCACGATTTCCGGCCCTCCCCTCGCGTTGTTGTTCAACAATCAAGGCTACGTCAAAGAAGAATTTCGTGCCGGCCTCGCGCTGGTCAGAATCACCGAGTCGTCCCTCACTGCGCTAGCCTATTATTTCTTAGGGCTCTATTCCTCTGCCACACCTCAGTTGATGCTGCTGATTGTACCTAGTGTGATTCTCGGCGTTCCACTGGGCATTGCACTGCTGCGGCGGGTCGCAGCAGAGACCTTCCGTCGTCTGTGCATGAGTTTTGACGCCTGGGTGGTCGGGTTTGGGCTCTCGCGTACTCTTATCGAACTTGGTGTGCTGGCGAGCCCGCAGGCATACAGCGTGTTAGCAGCAACGTTTGTCGTCGATGGCTGGTTACTGTTTCGTTATTTTGGCAAGGCGAGAAAGCAACACACTGCCGTTCTTACGTCACCGAGACCTTCGACGACTGAGTATGCGTCTTAACCAATCGGAGAGGAGAAAGGATAAGGGCAAACAGGATAAAGGAGGAAATGGAACAAGAGGAGAGCATGTTTTCACGTGTTTCCGCCTTTATCCCTTCTCCCTTCTCCTTTCTCCCGTTTTTCCACTTCGCCATTTCTCCTTTTCCCCAGTCTTGGAGGACAGACGTTCCTTTCTCTTCCTGATATACTAAGGACTCCATCTTGCCCTCTGAGGAGTCCTATGGCCAGGCTATTCAAAGATATCACTGAGACCATTGGTCGTACTCCGCTTGTTCGCCTCAATCGCATCGCCCACGGCCTTCCGGCAGAGATCTATGCCAAGCTCGAATTCTTCAACCCACTCGGGAGCATCAAAGACCGCATTGGTCACAATATGATTCTTGCCGCCGAAAAGGCCGGCAAGCTCACCCCCAATAGTGTCATTATCGAACCAACGAGTGGCAACACCGGCATTGCGCTTGCCTTTGTCGCTGCAGCGCGTGGCTATCGTCTTATCCTGACGATGCCAGAGTCCATGAGTATGGAGCGACGCAATTTGCTTCGTTTACTCGGCGCGGAACTGGTCCTCACTCCTGCGCAGGAAGGAATGCAAGGGTCAATTCGTAAGGCCAACGAACTCGCCAAGAAGACGCGTCATGCATTTATCCCGCAGCAGTTTGAAAATCCCGCCAATCCAGACGTGCATCGTCACACCACGGCGCAAGAGATCTGGGAGGATACGGATGGTGCTATCGATATTTTTATTAGCGGGGTCGGGACCGGAGGAACGATTACCGGAGTGTCCGAAGTCATTAAGAAAAAGAAGCCTGGTTTGCAAGCGATTGCTGTTGAACCGGCACAGTCCGCCGTCCTCTCGGGAAATCCACCTGGTCCACATGCGATCCAAGGCATTGGCGCAGGATTTGTACCCAAGATACTCAACACAAAAATTATTGACGAAATCATCCAGGTACAAGACAACGACGCATTGGTGACCGCGCGACAAATTGCGCGGCTGGAAGGAATCCCGGCAGGCATCAGTAGTGGTGCAACTGTGTGGGCAGCTCTGCAAGTCGCGGCACGAGCAGAAAACACGGGGAAAATGATTGTGGCGATTCTTGCTAGCTCAGCAGAACGGTATCTGAGTACGGCGCTGGTGGAGGATCTCTAAACCCGGCTTCGCCTATTGGCACGGCTCATCACTTGGGGGGCGGGTTTCTAAGCCCGTCCTGTGCGACAGGCTGGAAGCCTGTTCTACTCACGCATGACCGAAACGGATTGTCAAAACTCAGCAGCAGCCTGTCATTCCGGGCAAGGCCGCAGGCCGCGACCCGAATGCAGGAATAGCAGACTGGATTCCCGCTGAAGCCTGTCCTGCCTGCGCCAGGGCCGCAGGCACAGGTGAGCCCCGTCGAAGGGCGGGCATGACGCCGCTGCCAGCCACCCCCCGAATCTAAATTGACTGGCTACTACCCTAGCCCGTACTGGCAGCACTTTGCATGGCATCCATCAACTTGCGCAGCTCCCATGAAACGATCGAGCCGACTAGAACTATTTGTGAAGATTGATTCACCAGAGCATAGAGACTGGTGTTGACGGGATTGTGCCTTCCGATCACTAAGCGTTGCTCGCCTTCGCCTTCGACATCCAGGGTAATCTGTGTCACCGGTGGTTCGAGGCCGTAGTCGGAGAGTCGGTCATCGCGACCCTTTTCAACTTCTCCGAGATTGACAAGTTTCGTCAGATTGGCAAGGAAATCATCGATCGCTGACGACGGCAGAGTTGCTCCATCCGGCGATTTCCATCCTTCCGACGTGCGTTTGCCACGTATCTGTTTTCCGTCATAGGTCACGTCAAACTGTCCGACTTTCTCAGCACTAAAAGCAAAAATTGGCCGGTCACTTGTCGCCGCCACTTTAGCTGTCACCACCTTCTTTACTGGCGCGGTAACATATGTGTAGCCCCCCAACGCACAGGCGATCAGACCAAGCATCAGGACTCGACGGCTTTCTTCAACTAGGCTCATCCCTTTTGGCTCCGTCGTACAAAGATAATCAGTCCCAGAGCAAAAACTATCAACGGCTCCAGCACGACCATGATCCAGAAGAAACGACGCGATTGCGAGGCCGTGAGATACAACGCTTGTTGTGGCGTCGTATTACGTTTCGCGTCGGGGACATTAGCCGTGCGGCCTAAGGCAACCAATTCTTGCCGGCCAAGCACCCAACCCACAGTGTTCATAAAGAAATCGACGTTGCCAGGTACTCGCGCATAAAAGTTATCGACAAAACCAGAGTCGCCAAGGACGACAATTTTTCCTTGCTTCTCTTTTCCTGTCGGAGCAACCGCAGCCACGGGAAGTGGACCACGCTGGTCCTCCCCTTCTTTGAAAGTAATATCTCCTTGCTCCGCGCGTGTACGATCGCGAATTGCCCAACTCGCCTCACTGGAAAACGCGAATACTCGGGCTTTGCCGTCTTGTACACTGACAGACCGCACTACGGGTAATACCGGCTCGCCACGTGGTTCACGAGGAAATACTTCACGAGAGAAGTTGCCGATAACCGGGGTAAATGGGTCGCCACCAGCAACTTGGGTTTGCGTATCAACGATCACATCCTCTGTCAGGACAAAACCGAACTGAGCCAAATACTGCGCCAGTGCCGGGACAGTGTAAGGATCAAGCAGGAACAATCCGTTACCACCCGCAGCAAAGTAGGCAGACAGCGCATCGAGTTCTTCGGTGGTAAGGTCTTCTTTGGGGCCACTGGCTATCACGAGGTCTGCACCTTTGGGCACAGCCCCGGCTTGTCGCAACGGCAGCGGACGCACGCGATAGTTTTCGGTTTCCAACACCTTGCGCAATACCCCATAGCCATTCCGTTCCTCGGTATCGGCTGCGTCGTTCTCCCCGTGCCCGACAAGAAAATAGATGGTTCGCTCTTCTTGCATCACTCGCAGTGCGGCATTGAGCATTCGCTCCTCGTCGGTCACGGGAATAGTCACACGATTGGTCGCGGTTTCGACGACCGCGGCTCCATACGCAGTCACGCCATAGCGTTGGGCAATGCCTGGGGCGCGGTCAAGATCGAACAATTGATAGGTGAAGTTCTGGCTCTGCTCAGCGAGCAGGCGCAACAACTCTTCATGTTTCTCGCGATCACCGCGACGATAAAAAACGGTCGCTTGCACAGGTTGTGAAAGCGCACGAAATGTTTGGACGGTCACTTCGGAAAGGCTGTATTTTTGTCCCGGAGAAAGATCATAGCGGCGGTTCGCTCGACTCCAGAGCACGTCCAGGGAGACAATAATCACCAACAGAAACGCCACTTCCAAGCCAAGCAAAAGCCAGCGCCGCGTCGATTCGCGGGTGAGAATGTCGCGCGCTTCCGTTTCCGCAGCAGTGGCGATTATCGTGTCCCGCGCCATTTGCGCGACTCCAATGACTGTAACGTGAGATAGAGAAACAGAAGGGTGATGGCAAGAAAAAAAAGAATATCCTTAGTGTTGATCACGCCCTTGGCAAAGTCTTGAAAGCGGTCGAAGAGCGAAAAGGAACTGACCACATTGATCACCTGTTGGCCAATGGCCTCCTCGTTCCAGGTGAGAAACCAGAACAACACTAAGATGCCATACGTCGCCATACCCGAAACAGCTTGATTCTCTGTCAGTGACGAAATGAAAGTTCCACAGGCAATAAACGCTGCGCCGAGGAGGAGGGTGCCTAAATAGCCGGCCAGCGGCGGTCCCCAATCAAACTGGTGGATAGAATAAAGGAGCAAGGGATAGACGAACGTACAGGCAACCATCGCAACGAACACGACAAAGCAGGCAAGAAATTTCCCCAGAATAATGTGCGGATCTTTGAGCGGGTAAGTCCAGAGGAGTTCGATCGTCCCAAGCTTCTTCTCCTCGGCAAACAAGCGCATAGTCAAGAGCGGTAAGATCAGCATAATAACAAAACGCATGTCTTGTTGAAAAAAGTAGTACCAAAGTGACGAAGTAATATCCATGAAATCACCAAAGAGATCGTAAAAGATCAGATCGGTGTAGAAAAAATAGCCGGTCAACACAAGGAACGCCGTTGCCAGCGAGTAGGCAATGAACGACCCGAAATAGAGCCGTAGTTCTTTTTTGAAGACACAGAGGAATTTCATACGCTAAAGTAGTCAGCAGTCAGTAACTCAAGAGAGTAGTCAGTAGTCAACATTCAGTAGTTAGTAGAGAAGACTAGAAATCCATGCTGGCTACTGGCTACTATTTTTCATTCATCATTTTGCATTGTGCGTTCATCATTACGTTTTGACTCTGGACTCTGGACGCTAGGCGCTGGACACGTCATTCATACTCTTTTCTGCCTCACGGACCAACTGCAAATACATATCTTCGAGTGTGGGTTCGATAGAGCGCACCTCTAACAACCCCCACCCACGTTCGAGAATCATGCGACTCACAGCTTTGCGAATGTCGTCTCCGGTATACTCAACGATGAACGCATTCATACCATTCGACCCTAGCCCCTGAACTATGGACTCCGCACTCCGGACTTTTTCGACTTCTGGTACCTTCTCGAGCGCTTCCCGGATAGCCGCCGTCGGCCCTTCAACTTCTACCCGTACTCGATGCGTCCGCTGTACCAGCGAGCGGAGGTCAGCCAATGACTCTGACGCGAGAATACGTCCGCCGTTAATAATGATCACTCGATCACAAACTGTGCTTACTTCGGAAAGAATATGTGTAGAGAGAATCACCGTGCGTTCGGAGCCAAGGGCACGGATCAATTTGCGGATCTCTACTACCTGTTCAGGGTCAAGGCCGATAGTTGGCTCATCGAGAATCAAGACCTGTGGTTTATGAATCAAGGCCTGAGCAATACCGACCCGTTGACGATAGCCTTTCGAGAGATGACCTATAATACGATCGCTGACTTTTTCGAGGCCACACGATTCGACGACTCGCGCGACCTCGCGTTTACGTTCAGTACGAGGAACATCTTTTGCCTCGGCCACAAAGTCAAGAAAACTGCGCACCGGCAAGTCGGGATACACAGAGACTCGTTCAGGGAAATAGCCAACCAGTTGTTTCACTTGCAGCGAATGTGTCACAACATCATATCCCCCCACACTCGCATGCCCAGAGGTCGGCGGGAAGAAGCCTGCCAAAATGCGCATGGTGGTGCTTTTCCCCGCGCCATTGGGACCAAGAAAGCCAACCACTTCTCCGCGCGGCACTTGGAAGGAGATGTGATCAACTGCGAGAATCGGACCGAAACGCTTTGTGACGTTTTCGACTGCGATCATGTGTACTTTTCACAACTCTAACAGCGCGTAGATTATTCCACAGCTATTTCAACTTCAACAACGGCAGAAAAAGGGAGATTCTGGTTGGGGAATGAGTTTCTGCTGCGAACAGTCAACTAACAAGTCCATAGCCTCCAGCACTATCTGTCCAAGCCACGGCTCACTATTGGGCGGTCTAACCACACAATTTACGCTGGTGAGGCGATTGCCAACTTTGACGGTAACAATTCCAGCAATCGGACGTTCTCTTTGCGTTCATCGGCATAAGTCACGATTGCTTTGCTAACTTCGTTGAGTCCCGGGGCTTCCACAAGATCCTGTGGCAACATTGACATCACTGCGCCACTATCTACCAACACTGGAACTTTAACCGAACGAATCTGTCCCTCCTGAAGGTGTCCACGACGCGCTACCTCTCGATCGCCAGCATTTTCCAATTCAACTTCGACTTTGACTTCACCCGTATTGATTCTTCAACGCTATTTCTGCGCAAAAAGCAATGAGGCCAACAATAAAAAAGCGACTGAGGCGGCTGCACTCATTGTCAAAAAAATAGGGGCGCAGTATGCTGCGCCCCTACGATAATCAAGTGGGCAGTACCCACCCTACTTTTCAGAAAGCATTCGGCGTTCAGTTGTCAGCCTTGGTTAGAATCTTTCGTTCTTCTTTTTTGGCTGAAAACTGAAAGCTGAGTGCTGACAGCTAATTAGTACAGCAGATACTGAAGCTCAACCCAAACGTCATCTTTGTTCTTTAAGAACCCTACACCACCAGCCAAACCACCAGTATAGCGCCCCTCAATCAGATTATAGGTCACATTCACCCGGAACGGATCCCAGAACGTCCAGGTTACCGACGGCTGAAAGAGATACGCGCCCGCCCAGTCATACTGTACCGCGATCGCCGGGCGCAAGTTCCCGGCTAAATAT